>ERZ1370068.5527-contig-4550_pt1 | contig 52826 bp, 65 predicted proteins | sample MGYA00561227_ERZ1370068 | MGnify/ENA primary metagenome ERZ1370068 (study PRJEB38410, sample SAMEA6850437) | metagenome | study: Metagenomic assessment of the ecological functions of the soil: analysis of the soil microbiota associated with the... | reverse complement strand
TTGTACTTCGAATTCAAGTTACGTATTGCTGAAGAAGGTGAGTGGTAGATAAGTTGTTTTTACGGGCCCTATTCATCGTCATCGGCTCTGTGAGGATCCATGAAACCTAAAGGTAACTTCAACGAGATCCCTCGACTCCTCACCTGAGGGATGAGAAGTTTATTAACTGACATATCGCCCGACGCGAGACGTGCGCTACTCAATCCGTAAAATCCGCCGTGGGTTAGGTTGTGGAGATCAAGCAGCTCGCCTCGCGAAAGCGGCGTATGCGCGTTCTCTGCTGGTGGAAAATGGGCAAGATACTGGGCCCCGGCTTTGCAGCATCACTTTGTAAAATCGGCAGAACCTTTAAGCTTCCACTTCCACGTCATCTTCGGCGAATCGAATCGTCCCATCGATAAGACCGCGTGTTTGTAAGTGCGGCTCGCCCGGATCATGAAGCTACATCCCGCATTGAAGGATGATCGCGAACGGCAATTGTGTGTAAGCCACTCAATGAAGTTATATTCTGATTTTCCTTAGTCAGGATTAGCTGCCGTGACATAGACCGGCGCGATCTCGAGCTCTCTGGCCAAACGATTGGGCTTGTTGCTTGGAAGGCGTTTTCGATTCATACTGGTAAAGAGTATTTTGCGCGTAGACATCGGGATCCTGCTCCCCATTGTTTAGCTCTCGCACAACGTCAACTTTATCGGCGCGGGCCACTCCGATTAAGCCAGGTATTAACTCCGTCGCAGATAATCGAAATACCACGAAACGCCGTAGCAGTTGAACATCGATGGCTTTGATATCGGCGTCGTTGATTCGATCTCGCGCGTGTACACTCGACGGCTGAGCACAGTCGAGCGTGAAGGCAATAAACTGTTGGCTCGATTGTACTCCTGAATATTTTCGACGTAATCGTGCGCGATGAAATAATATGTGCGATTGTTATAGGGCCAGTGACGGCCGAGTAGCGGGATTACTAACATCAATCGCAGCGGGAGCTCGGATACCGGATGCGAAAGCGCTGAAGAACCTCGCGCATTCCATAACCGGAGGCGGCGGCGACTGAAATAAATGTGGGCAGATAATAGGCGTCTTTGTCCTCGGCAATTTCGTAGTTCAACCGAGATTAAAGCAGACAACCAGGATGAGAAACCAGAAGGCGGTGCGATCACGCGGCGGCACATCGAGACAACCGATGACCGCAATAAGGGCAAGGTATGGCGAAACCAAATTCGCGAAGAAAGGAGGTCTCCAAACTTAATCAACTCCTGGCCAGCGTGCGGGGGTGAAGGAAACAAATACCTGATATTGTCTTCCGGTGATGTGCCACCATAACGCTCGAAACAGCTCCGGATCGCTGTTGGTGAGAATGGGATTGGCTGACGGCGCGGCCAGGGGAGATAACTATCGGCTGCGGCCAGGGCAGATAACGAAACGAGCGCGGTAGAACAGTCTTCTGCTGGCAAAGTCAATTCGCCGGTTCACTCTCCGGCAATCGCAAGCCGAAGCTGGCGCTTGTTTAATAGTGGCGTCGTTGGCACGTCATTCCCAGTGCGCCTCGGCGCCATCGCAACATCAGGAACAGAATGGTCAGGATAAGAAGACTATTCAGGTGGCGGACGCTTCTGCGATCGTGGCGTGCACGACCAGAGGTTCATGAAGCCGGGAGGATGCCATTATCGCCAGACAAGCATGAGCCACCGTCGGTAATGAAATATCTTTTAACTATTTTGGTTGAGTACTTTTGCGTTGTTCGCTTCTTAGGGGCGAAACGAATGAACTGGCACGAAAACGCTCCGCGCAACCGGTGTAATGCCTGGCAGTGCGGCGAAGATCGCCGAGGCGAAGTTGATTCGAAACGCGATACTGTCAAGGTAGAAGTGAGACAAGATGCGCAGGAAGATACAAGGAAAACCGGGGGAGTGCGCGACGCCGGGCGAGCGGCCACAATTGGCTCACCGCTGTCCTGCGATCACTGTTGGTGCCAGAGTCAACATTAGAGTAGTAAGGCGACAAAGAAGAGATGAGCCGGCAACCAGCGTCTTGCTGCGAAATGATTGTTTGCTGAACGGTCATTGTCACGGAATAAGGAAAGGATCTATATCACATCTGTTAGTTCACGATCATGGAATTGTGATCCGAGGAAGTATCTGGTCAGGAGTGCAGGTGCCAGCCGGCGGCGTCCGGCGTCCGGCATCGGCGGACGCATCTAAAGCGTTGGTTTATGCCATTGCTATGAAACGGCGGTTTTAGACCGCGCTATTTCAGCTGCAACTCAAATCCACGGTCAACTTTCGGAAGGCTTAGCTTAAATCAGTCGACAATCGAGACCCATTTGGCCGGTGCCGGCGATGATGCGGAAGGCGGCTTCATCACTTCGCGCATTCAGGTCTTCGCCTTTGTCTTAACGATATCCGCGGTTTTTATACTTTGCGCGTTACCTTACCACCTTCGCCTTGTTAGGTTCTTTGGAGTCAGCGGCGATGTTTTTCTTTAACAAGACGGCTGCCGGCGAGGAAGCTCTTGGTGATGGTGAATGACTTGTCTTTGAAGACAGTGATGACCACACGGGAAGGATATCCGGCCTACTGCAGGTCGCGGCGTGGAAATTCCTTTAAGCCATGATGTTGACGCCGCGTGGTTGGCGCCTGCACCGAACCGAGGCGGGCAGGGTTAGCCTGGCTTAGCGGAATTTGCAGTTTAATTTGAACTATTACTTCTTTTTGCCATTTCTGAGGTTTCAGAGTTCAGGTTTAGGATTCTTGTTTGGTTCATTTACTGAACCCTGAATCCTTGTTATTTTATCGTTCGACTTGCCAGTATTCAGTTCTACGGGTGTGGCGCGACCGAAAATCGTTACGCGCACGCGTAGCTTGCCGCGTTAAGGGATAGTCTCTTCCACGATACCATTCACGGAAGGGCCCATCGGCGAAGCGCCACAGTCTCGCCGACCTCGAATGAAACCTTTGGCTTCACTTCTCCTCGCGTTCCTTCATCTGCCACGACATCGATTAAACTTCTGATTGCCGCATGGGGATGGGCATTGTCTTTGGTCCCCGCAAAGCCGATCTCCGGCGTATCTTTGTAAACTGCCAGGTGCGTCGACCAGCTCATTGTTCTCGTCGAGCAAATGCATGTTTACGATCAGGTAACCAGGGAGGAAAAATTTTCATTGGTCGTCACTTTTCTTACCTTTTTGATCTCGGAGACGCGTTCGGTTGGGACGAGCACACCTCGTAAATAACGTCGCTCATCTCTTCAGTCGACGCGCTTCTCGATATTATCCTTGACCTTGTTCTCCTGCCCGGAAGCGCAGCGGACGACGAACCACTGATCTTCGCTGCAGTGCCTGTGCCATACAATAATAACTAGTGAATGCGGGTAAAAAGAAAGTGGACGACGTTAACGAAAGGAATGAAATCAGAAGGCAACATAACCACCGCCCAAAAGCACCATCGATGATGACTGACGGTTGAATCCGATAGTTCCTTGTATTTTTGAATGTCGCCTAACGGGTTAAGGCCGGGAAGCTTTTTTATCTCCACGCTTTACTTCGCGTTAAAGAAGTTCTTCGTTTTATTCAGCATGATCGTTGACCAGGTATCGCGAAACGCCGAACGCCGAATGGCCACACTGGTGAAATCAGATCAAACATTGTTATCAAACGCATTTCGAAACACGCCAGGAAGCTCAGACCCCCAGCCGACGGTTTTGGGCCGCTTCCTCACCCTGTGGTGAGCTACTGGCGGCTTTTCTTCTCCTCTTAATCTGCTCTTCCGCGCCGCTCCTCCAGTCGCCAGGAGTTGTCTTATCAAATTTGCTGACGCGACCCGCGCCAACTGTCTTGCCGCCTTCGCGAAGATCCGCAAACGCGAGATCGTCGTTTCCATCGCGATCGGGGTGATCAGCTCGACCTCAATCGCGGCGTTATCGCCCGAGCGTGACCATTTCCACGCCATCCGGCAACTTGACCTGTCCGGTCACGTCGGTGGTGCGGAAATAGAATTACTGGCCGGTAATTGGTGAAGAGCAGGGTGTGACGGCCGCGCTGCCTCATTGCACTACAACGGCTATTACCGCCTCTGCCGCTGAACTGCTTGTGCGGCAGGGTGATCGATGCCGAAGGCGCATTTGCTCTTTAGCGAAATGACCTGGCCGCGCTCGATCGTCTTCCTTCTTCGTGCCGCGCAGAAGCACGCCGACGTTGTCGCCGGCGCGCGCTTCGTCGAAAGCTTGCGGAACATTTCGATGTCGGTGGCGGTCGTTTTCGCGCGTGGTCCTTGATGCCGACGATTTCGACTTCCTCCATTTTCTTGAGGATGCCGCGCTCGACACGGCCAGTCGCGACGGTGCCACGGCCTTCAATGTTGAACACGTCTTCGACCGGCATCAGGAACGGCTGATCGATCGGCCGATCCGGCACCGGGAATGTAATTCGTCAACTCGCGGCAATCGAGCGCGAGGATCTGCTTCTCTCTGCGTCGGCATCGCCATCAAGCGCTTTATGCGCGCTGCCTCTAGACGATCGGAATTTTGTCGCCGGGAAATTCATACTGGGTCGAGCAGATCGCGCACTTCCATTTCGACGAGATCGAGCAATTCCGGGATCGTCCACCATGTCGCACCTTGTTCAGGAAGACGACGATCGCAGGGCACGCCCGACCTGGCGCGCCAGCAGGATGTGCTCGCGCGTCTGCGGCATCGGGCCGTCGGCAGCCGAACGACGAGAATGCGCGCCGTCCATCTGGGCCGCGCCGGTGATCATGTTCTTGACGTAGTCGGCGTGGCCAGGGCAATCGACGTGGGCGTAATGCCGCTTCGCTCTGATATTCCACGTGCGCGGTGTTGATCGTGATTCCGCGCTCTTTTCCTCGGCGGCCGCGTCATCGGCGTGGCTGTTTGCGTCTCGAGCCTTGCCTTTTGCAAGAACGGTGGTGATATGGCGGCGGTCAAGTGGTCTTACCGTGGTCCACGTGGCCGATTGTGCCGACGTTTACGTGCGGCTTATCGCGTTTGAATGCTTCCTTAGCCATGTTTCGTCGTTATCCTTTGTTTAATACTAAACTGCGTCTGGTGCTTTCGTGCTGGCTGGACTGCTGGCAGCCGATACGGGATGAACCGGTGACCTCGTCCTTACCAGGACGTGCTCTACCAACTGAGCTACATGGGCGAACCGGTTTCGCTCGCGCCAGAGAAGCAAAGTCCCAGAGCCGCCGCGAACGACGGGACCGCTTCGTCCAGCAAAAAGCAGCCGCAAACTATCATCCGGGCCTGCCCTGTCAAAACAAATTCTTGGCGGATTCGGCCCGTCTCGGTCGGGCTCTTCTTCCACCTCCCGGCGCCGTATGACCACGAAAATGATCCCGATCAGGACCAGCAGCACAAGCAGTGCTGATTCCGATGTTCAGGGTGTGAACAACCCGGCTCGGGTGTCGGTGCCAGGCGGTAGCCGCGGGAGGCGGCGCATTTTCGCCGGCGAGTGCCGACTGCGCATACTGCAACCGCTGCTGCGTATCGTAGTCGTTGGGATTAATTCTCAGGGCCTGCTGATAATCGGCTATCCCTTTCTCGCTAATTTTGCAGGTAAGTGACGTAGGTGTACCCCGCTTTCGTATAAACGTCCGGATCGGCGATCTCCCAGACTCTTGTCGTAATCGGCGATCGCTTCGTTGAACTTTTCTGGCTGCGATAACACGAATCCACGGCGCTCGTAGGCCTGCGCGCATCATTCGGGTCTTTTCTATGACCGTGGTGAAATCAGCAGTTGCTTTGTCCAGTCCCCCGATTCAATCTCAGCGAATCCGCGCAGTCGTACCGCCATCATGTCGTCCGGTTTCAGCTCGGCTGCCTTATTTAAATCCGTCAATGCGTCGGTATATTGCTTTTGCATGACCAGCGTCTGCCCGCGTTCCGAGTATCCAGGACGGATCCTTGCGGGGCGATTTCGATTGCCTTGGCGAAATCGCTTGATCGCATCATCGTATTGCTGATCCTGGGCCTGTGTGCATCGCGCGAAAGATGCTGCCGCGGTTCACGTAAGCCTTGGCGCTTTTCGGATTCGGCAGATCGCGAGGTTAAACTCCTTGATTGCTTCTTCGTGCTTGTGTTGTGTTGCTGCGCGAGTTCCACTCCGTTGTTGTTGTGATTGCTGCTACTCCGTCCACCCGTCTCTTTGGCTTCACCTGCCACAGTGAGTCGGTCTGTAAAAACACATTGCTGCGAGTCGATAGAAATTTTGAAAGCCGTCATGGCGCGCTCTGCTCCTGCGACTATCTTCCATTGCTGCGATCGACTGGCGTCCAGCCAGTAAAATCCAAGAGCTGTGGAAACTTTATCTTCTGCCCCGCCCAGGCGCCCCGCTCCGGTAGGCCCGGCATTTCGCGCGCGATATCTGGCCCTTTTCGCCACGTTGTCATTTGGTCGCTTCCATCACTGTTTTCAGTTTACCTGCTGCGTTACTACGATGTCTGGGCGCTTCACCGCTAGCGTCGCCTGTATCGCCATCGCACCGTTCGTCGCTTTCCACGATCAGGCGCGGCGGACCTCGGCTGACCTGCGCGCGTTTGTCTCTGCCTGGTCCCTTCGCTCCCAGACGTAGTCCATCAAATCCCGCCAGACGATCTCGCTTTTCTACATCGGTCCCGGCGTCTACGCGATCTTCACGCGTTCTTCGTGATCATGACCGCATTGCTCGCGCTCTTATTTTCTTTCCGGAAGAGCGGCACTTTCTTCGGCAATGGCAATTTCAAGTCGGGACGTTATTAGGATTACTCGGGGCCGTCAGGCGTTTTTGGTTTCAACCGGGAGCCGACACGGGCCACGTTGCCATTCGAGGGCTGTTGATTGCTTTTGTCGCTACGACGTGCTGGGCGCTCACCGGTGTGCTGCGTTAAACGTCCGTCCGCCCAAGCTCGGTTCGATTCGCAGTTTGGGCTTGTTAGTTTCATCACTTCGACCCTTCTTTCCACTGACCTGCGCTTTTGGAAATGTTGCGACACCGGTGAACGTGACCTGGCTCGTAAATCTGATTCTCGCCGTTTCCGCTGTCACGCTGCATCACGTGGCCACGTCCTTTACTACGTCGCCATTCAGAAATCCGGGGTCGCACTTGCCCAGACCTTCTAGCTCCTCTGTCCCGCTCGGGGCCCTGCTTCTTTCGGGCTGGATTTTCTCGCGTACCTCACCATCGCGCAAATTTGGAGCGCCGCGATCCTGTTGTTCGGCGCATTCCTCGCCGCATGCGCGTGAAACCCCTGGCGGCGACGGAGACGGCGGAGGATATTTGAAAGACGTTGAACACGCTGGATTGTTAAGACGTTAAACTGCACCTTCCTTCTAACGATAGCTACCGGTTTTATCAGACCCTCGCGTTAGCGCCTGCTTTTGCTCCAACCAAACCGGAGCGGTGACCATTCGCATCAATGCCTTTGAGGAAAGAAGCCTTCTGCTTTGTAATCTGAATAATCCTGTTATCCTGTCTCCTCTTTAGCATGCGTGGATCTGACTGTGTCACGAATCCCGCCAGCGCTTGATCGATCACGCGCTGGATCGGTTTCTGCCAAAGAAACCGCAGCGCCGCCGACGCATCCACAAAGCGATGCGTTATTCGCTTTTCGCGGGCGGCAAAGGTTGCGCCCGATTCTTTGTCTTGCGGCCGCCGAAGGCTGCAGAGGAAGAGGCCACTGCTGCTGCCATTGGCCTGCGCCAATGGAATGCATCCACACTTTATTCGCTAGTCCACGACGATCTGCCGAGCATGGACAACGACGATTTCCGACGTGGCCGCGCTACCTGCCACAAAGTTTTCGGTGACGGCATCGCGGTCCTTGCCGGCGATGCGTTGTTGACCGGTCGCATTCGAAATCGCCGCTCGCACCAAACCAACACGCCGTTATTCGATGGCTGAAATTCTGCGCGAGATCGCGGTCGCAGCTGGCAGCCGCAGACTCATTGCCGGTCAGGTGGCCGATCTCGAAGCGGAAGGGAAAAAAGTTTCGCGCGATGAACTGCGGTGCATCCACGAAAATAAGACCTCCGCGATGATTACAACCTCAATTCGTCTCGGGGCGATGAGCGCGAACGCAGATACAAAAAAATTACGCGCGCTAACGAAGTTCGGACTACGCGCTCAGGCCTGGCTTTCCAGGTGATCGATGACATTCTCGATGTCACCCAAACGACCGAGAAGCTCGGTAAAAGCGCCGGGAAAGATGTCGCTGCCAAGAAGGCGACCTATCCGGCGGCGATTGGACTCGACGCCTCGCGTGCCGAAGCGCGACGGTTAACGAAAACGCGCAAGGTGCGCTAAAAATTTTCACGGCAACGAGGGCCGACCCGCTGCGCGGACTTGCCAATTATCTCCTCGCCCGTGAGTGCTCGAATTTCGAGCGAACGAGGATATACACGATTAAAGAGCCCGAAAGCGACTCCTGCTGTCTCCTTCTGAGAAATCCGTGTAATCCTGTCTTTCTTCAGGCCAGCGCAAGATTCGGATCAATCTCGTCCGCTAACGAGGATTGGGCACCATTTTGCAATCGTAGCATTGCAGCGAACGCGATCATGGCGGCGTTGTCGGTGCACAACCACGGCTCGGCGACAAGAAATTCGATTCCGTTTTTCTCACACATCGCGCGTAAATCTTCCCGGAGCGCACAGTTGCAACTAACGCCGCCGCTCAACGTCAGCGTGCGCGAGTTGGTTTGTCGCAGTGCTCGTAAACTTTTCCCCAGCAAAGACATCGATCACTGCTTGTTGAAAAGAAGCGCACAGGTCCGCTAGCACGTCATCCCGAGCCGCACTGGCATTTTCGCTCGGGATGACAACTTCGGTAGCAAATACCGCACCGCGGTCTTCAGTCCGCTGAAACTGAAATTCAGGTCCCCTGAATTCAGCATGCTGCGCGGCAGATCGAATTTTTCGGGTCACCGTTTTTTGCGCGCGCTTCAATTACCGGCCCACCGGGATAACCGAGGCCGAGTAGCTTCGCTACCTTTGTCGAACGCCTCGCCGGCAGCGTCATCGACAGTGCGACCCAAAAATTTCGTAATCGCCGATACCGCCCACCTTCACTAGCAAGGTGTGTCCGCCGCTAACGATCATAGAAACGTTCCGGTGCGATTCCTTCACGTCCGAAAAATGGCGAGAGCAAATGGCCCCTCGAGATGATTAATCGCGAGAAATGGCTTTCCAGCGCCGATAGCCAAACCTTTCGCGGTTGAACTTCCTACCAGCAGCGAGCTGCTGCAAGGCCTGATCCGCTCGTCGCTGCGAACGCGATCGATTTCGTTTATCGCAATCTTCGCAGATACTGTTGCCCGCTCGAGCAGATGCGGGAGCTGCGCCAAATGATTGCGCGACGCCACTTCCGGGTACTACGCCGCCGAATTTTCGTGTTCGGCGATCTGCGACGCCACTTCGCTCGCCAGCATCTCCACGGTCGCGTAAAATCGCGACTGCTGTTTCGTCGCACGAGGTTTCGATTGCGAGAATTATCATGTCTAACTCGTCATTCCGAGCGTCAGTCGAGGGATCCCGATGAATTGCCTTAAGGTTTCGCGCCGGAATCACTCGACTAGCGCTCGGGAAGACGAATTATTTCTTCGCTTCGCTACTGGCCGCGGTCTCTTGCGCGTAAATCATTCCGCCTTTGATCGCGTCGATCGCGCGTAGAGTTGTGGATCGCGCGAAGCGAATCTAGTGTTTTCTCGTCTTCCATTTTGGCGTCACTGTTGCGTGCAACAAAAGAGCGCCCGTTCCCTGCTCGGCCGTCATTGGGACCGAGATATTTGGAGTGACGCCGTTCCCATGAATCACTTGTTTGCCCGGGGTGTAGTATTTGGCGGTGGTGAAGCGCAGAGCCGAGCCATCCGGAAGTTGTAAAACATTTTGCACCGATCCTTTCCCGAATGTCGTTTCGCCGACCAGAACGGCGCGTGTTCAAGTCCTTGAGCGCACCCGAGACGATCTCCGGCGCCGCTGGCACTGCCTTCATTGACCGAGGACTGCGAGCGGAAAACGCGGTCGCTCTTTCGCCGTGACGGAAGTGGTGTACTCGCGTTCCTGCGACGCCGCGCGGCCCTGCGTTGAAACGACCGTGGTATTCGGCGGCAGGAATTGCCCGCAGACATCGACGGCGCTGTTGAGTAAGCCGCCCGGATTGTTTCGTAAATCGAGAATCAGCGCCTGCATTCCGCGTTTCTGCAAATCATCGAGGGCCCTCGCCAATTCCTCAACCGTTGGCTCGTTGAACTGCACTATTCTGATGTAACCCACCTTGAATGGACCGGTCAGTTCCTGATCGATGAGGTGCGCATTCTTCACGCTCTGCACCTTTACTTCCGCTCGTTCCAAAACGTAATCTTTGATCTCCTTGGTCGATGGTCTACAGAATCGTTAGAGTCGCTTTTGTCCGGAGTTTGCCGCGCAGCAAATTTACCGCCTGCTGTAACTCCAGATCGGTCCGTGGGCGTACCGTTGATTTTCAAAATCTGATCGCCTGCCAAAATCCCGCTTTCGCTGCCGGCGTGTCTTCCATGGGCGCGACAACCGTCAGCACACCGTTTCTACCTGACACTTCGATGCCCAAGCCGTTGAACCGGCTTCGGGTGTCATCCTGCATCTCCACGAAAATCGTCCGGCTCCATGAACTGGCTGTGCGGATCGAGCGAGGCGAGCATGCCTTTCATCGCGGCATAAACGAGGTCGTGATAGCTCGTTTTACTGTCGTCGACGTAATCCTGCCGGAGCAATTGCAATGCTTTGGCGAAGACCGCAATCTGCGTGTAGCCGTTATCAGGATCGTCTTCCGCCGCGTGCGCAGTAAACAATCGCACCGCTACCAGTCCATTGATAACCACGAGCAATGCCAGAACGAAAAGAACAAATCGACGTTTCATGAAGTTGACCAGTTTCGCTCAGCGCGAAATTTTTGGCAACGGCGAACCCATTCGCTAACGTCCCGCTTCGGCCAAATGATCAATCGATTTCTTGTGCTCAGCTCTTATTGTTATCGCGCCGGTCATCAATGCTGCGCAAAATACTGATGTTGAGTTTGCCGGAGTGGCGGAAGAATTCATCAAAGGGTATCTCAACGCCCGCCCCCTTCTCGCCACCCGTCTTGGATTTCACGAATACGACGGTCGCGCGGATGATTTCAGCAGGCTCGCGCTCGATGCCGAATTGCAGCGTTTGCGGCGTTTCGAAGATCGGCTGCGGAAATTCGAGCCCGAGGAGTTGAATGCGCGAAATGGGATCGACCTGCGCATTCTGCAGGCCGCAATCGCGAACGAGCTCTTTGAATTTCAAGATGTTCATAAGTTTGAGCGTAACCCGATGACGTATGCGCACTGCGCGGATTTAAATATTTACATCGCGCGCAATTTCGCCCCCTGAAGGACCGCGTCCGCAGCCTGACTACGATTGAATCGCAGATCCCAAACATTTTGATCGCCGGCAAAACGAATCTGGAGTCGGTGTTGCCGAAGCCACACATCGAACTCGCGATCCAGATCGCTCGCGGTTCCGCCGATTTTCTGCGCAAGGACATGGTGGCAGCCGTCGATGCCGTGAAAGACCAGGAAGTTGCGCGGCAATTTTCTGGACGCGAATCGCAAGGCGGCCAACGCGCTGAGCGATTTTGCCACCTGGCTCGAGAAAGAAAAACTGCCGAGGGCAACGCCGACGTTCAGCCTGGGCGCAGCGCGTTATCAACGATGGCTAACGGAAACCGAGCTGGTTGACTTGCCGCCCGACAAGATCCTCGAGATCGGGCTCGCTAAACTAAAGGAGGAGCAAGAGGTTTTCGCAGACGCCGCCAAAGTTATCGATCCGAACAAATCACCGGCTGAAGTGTTCAAACAAATCCAGAAGGAACATCCAACTGCGGACAAGCTGATTCCTGATATCGCAAAAACCCTGGATCAAATCCGTGCTTACGTGACCGAGCACAAGATTGTCGGGATTCCGCCGAACGCGAAAGCGCAGGTGAAGGAGACGCCGCAGTACGATCGCGCGACATCGTTCGCCTCGATGGATACGCCGGGGCCGTTCGAGAAGAAGGCGACCGAAGCGTTTTATTACGTCACACCGGTCGAACCGAGCGTGGACTCGAGCAGCAAACGGAGGAATGGCTTACTTCATTTAACTACTACACCGGCAGACATCACCTCGATTCACGAAGCTTATCCTGGCCATTATGTGCAATTCCTGCGCCTGAATGCGTCGTCGGCTAACAAGATCGAGAAGATTTTCGGAAGCTACGCTTTCATCGAAGGGCTGGGCGCATTACTGCGAGCAAATGATGCTCGATCAGGGTTTTGGCGGGCCGAAGAAGCCGCCGGGCAGCGCGGAGGAACAAAAGACGGGCGGCCGAAATATCGAATGGCTCAGGCCTCGGAAGCGTTGCTTCGGCTTTGCCGGCTGTGTGTTTCGGTGAAGATGCACACCCAGGGCATGGCGGTCGACGAGGCGACGAAATTCTTTCAAGAAAATTGCTATTACGAAGAGAAACCAGCGCACGACGAGGCGATGCGCGGCACGTTCGATTACGGATACCTAAATTACAGCCTGGGCAAGATGCAGATTATGAAACTGCGGCGACGATTACAAAGGCGCAACAGGGTGACGAATTCTCGTTAGAACAATTTCACAACCAACTGCTCGATCACGGCATGCCGCCGATTCGTCTGTTGCGCGAGATTCTACTCAAGGACAAGGCGAAGTGGGATGAGGCGCTTTAGTGGAGAGTTAGGCTTCCAGCCTGACTTGGATGGCAGTCTTCAAGACTGCCATGTTAGAAAAACCACAGGCTGGAGGCAAGATGTCTAACTTCCATTAGCCGTCTTCGTCATCGCTCTGCAGCAACTCCGGCAGCAAGAGGCTGCGGGATTGCTTGGCAGCTCTTCAACATCGCGCAGCTTCCGCGTAATCGCACGCGAACGCACATCGACATCCTCCATCTTGCGCGCGGCTTGATCGAGCTTGTCCTTCACCGCAGTCAACGATTCGCCAAACTTCCCAAACTCGGTCTTTACGCTGGCGAGCAAGATTCCACACTTCGCTGGAGCGCTTCTGAATCGCCAGCGTGCGGAATCCCATTTGCAGACTGTTGCAACAACGCCGCCAACGTGGTCGGACCCACAAAGGTGACGCGGCAATCGCGCTGCACGTTCTGAACCAGACCAACACGGCGGATCGCTTCCGCATACAGTCCTTCACTTGGCAGAAACAACAGCGCGAAATCGGTCGTCTTCGGCGGGTTGATGTATTTATCGCAGATGTCTTTGGCGCACTTCTTCAACTGCGTCTCCAAAGTTCTCACCGCTGTTTCGACGGCCTCGGCATCGCCTTTTTCCTGCGCCGACCGCCAAACGCTCGTAGTGTTCCATCGGGAATTTCGCGTCGACCGGCAGCCACACCGGCGCTCCGTTTTCGTCTCCCGGCAATTTGATTGCGCAAACTCGACACGCTCATCGGTCTCGTCACGCGTCTTCATGTTTTTGCGAACTGATCCGGGCGTCAGCATTTCTGCCAGCAAGGCGCCGAGCTGCCATTCGCTCCAGCCGCCGCGCGTCTTCACGTTTGTCAGGACGCGCTGTAACCCTCCTACATCGCTAGCCAGCTGCTCGCATCGCCCCGAGACCCTGGTGGACCTGTTCCGAGTCGCTCGCTCACGAGTTTAAACGATTCGCCAAGCCGCTTTTCCAAAGGTTCCGTGCAATTTCTCGTCAACGGTGGCGCGCATCCGCTCGATTTGTTGCGCGTTGTCTTTTTGCAACTCCTGTAGGCGCAGATCGACGATCCCGCGGACATTTTCCGAGAGACTTGCCCAATTCCTCCCGCTGATTCTTCGCGGCCGCGCCTGCTTCCTCACGGTTGCGGGAGAATTCGTCGCGCAACCCACGATCGATGACTTCCAATCGGTTCACCAACTGCGCTTCCACGTCCCCGCTGGGCCCACGCCGTGCAACTAGAGCGATCACCGCAACAACAAATCCGCCGCCGATCACCCCGATCAGAACATAAAACAGCGGGCTCATACTGCGTCATTAAGCAATGCCGCGGGGAATTCAAGCAGCGGCAACTTTGACGCCCTCGGCGATGCGCCTATGCTGGCTCCACAAACTTTGCTTTTGGAGAAATTTCTATGAAACGATCATTGCTTGCCCTGCTGATTCCGGTGTTTGCCTGCGCCATCGTGAGCGCGCAGGAATCGTCATCAATTCATCAACCTACATTAACTCCGCAAGACAGCGGCACCACCAGCGGCTCTGATCTCGGTCTCGCCGGTGAACCCGCAGGTGGTCTGGGCCTGCGGCCGCGACGGCACCTTCACCGTCACGACCGACGGCGGACAGACGTGGAACGCCGGTGTCGTGCCAGGCGCCGAAACGCTGCAGTTCAGGGATGTGCAGGCCTTCAGCGCCAGTGTTGCTTATCTGATGTCGATTGGAGCGAACCCAACAGATTTTCGCATCTACAAGACGACGGACGGCGGGGCCACTTGGACGATCCAGTTCGAGAACCAGAATCCGAATGCGTTCTACGACGGCTTCGCGTTCTGGACGCCGCATCGGGGCATTGCGCACAGCGACTCGGTGAACGGAGTGTTCCCGGACCTGCGCACGACCGACGGAATGACGTGGCAGGATATCAGTAACAATATGCCGCCGGCGCTGCCCGGTGAAGGCTCCTTCGCGTCGAGTGGCACTTGCGTCGACAACACAAGGTGGCAGGAACGCCTGGATAGCGACAGGCGTCGCGGCGATTGCCAGGTCCTGGCCACCAGAGACCAAGGCAACACGTGGAATGCGTATGACACACCGTTGTTTAGCTCGCCCAGCGCGGGTGCCTTCACGGTTGCTTTCCGTGATCCGTTCCATGGCATCGTAGGCGGCGGTGATTTAGATCCCGGCGATCCCAATAACGCGCGCACTGCAACTTCGGGTGATGGCGGTCAAACGTGGACTCTTACAACGCCTCCTCCTGTCACGGGAGCTATTTTCGGCCTGAGCTATGTGGGTCGCACTGGTCGCGGCGCGGGAGACAATCTCGGCCGCGCGGTGGTGATCACCGCCAATGACCGCGACGTTTGCGACCGGAACCGTGCCTGACTCCGGACGAGGGAAACACCTGGTTCACGTTGCCCGGTGTGAGCGGCTTCTGGGCGGTAGCTTTTGCCACTCCGAAAGCCGGATGGCTGGTCGGGACGGATGGTCGTATTCTGAAGATCAGCTTCTAGCGATCGGTTACTCAAAACCGCAGCTTCAGACCTCCGTACGCGGCGCGGCCGAGCGCGGGAAACCGAAAACTTCCGAGTAGTGTTCGTTCGTTAAATTGTCGATTCGGCCGAAGACCGACAGGTGCGGGTTTACTTCGTATTCGGCTGCGATGTTTACGAACGAGTAATCTTCGATGTCGAAATTCGGTCCGCCGAAATTCAATTCTTCCCGCGCGTTTACGAACTTTGCTTCGACCGTGGTGCGCAGCCTTTTCCACCAAAGATAGGAGGCTGAAACATAAACCTCATTCCGCGGCCTGCGCGGGAGACGCGGCGCCTTGCAGCTGCGAAATGTCTTTCGAGGAAGTGTTCTCCGCATCCAGATAAGTGTAGCTCGCCGTGAGCAGCAAGATCGGTAATCGGTTGCGCGCGTAATTCGGCTTCGAGTCCCTGCGTTTCGGCGGCGCCGAGGTTGAGCGTTTGAAAGAGTCCGTTGAATCCGATCACGTTCGACAAGGTCGTTGTGAAAATAGGTCAGGCCGACACGTGACGCGATTCTCCGAGAGCTCCTGCCTGACGCCGATGTCCCAGCCAAAATCTTTTTCCGGCTCTAAGTCTAAGGTTGTTACCGAAAATCTTGTCCTGACTGCTTGGCGGACTGAATCCCGTCGCAACGCTCGAGTGCAGCGTCGTGTTTGTCTTGTCGATCTTGTAACTGCCCGCAAACGCGATAAGTCCAGACGCCGCCGAACTCGATTGAAATGATCGAACCGGCCGCCGGCGACAAGGATCAAATTTTCGACTGGCGTCAGCGTCGCTCTGCACAAAGCCCGCGACCTCCTGCGTGTGATCGCTCACAAAGGTTGGCTGCGGCCCGAAAATTTGCGAGAACGAACGGGCGCTCCTGCCCGGCATTAACACGGCTGTAGAAGAATCCTGACGTCAGGGTGAGCCATGAGGTTGGACGCAAATCGTTTTGATAATCAATTTGCGTCCGTTCGAAGAGAGCGCGCGTTGGTCCGACAAAGCCATCCTCGTTTGGATCGTTTATTTGCCGCTCGTGATCGTAACTGAAAATGAATTTGTGGTCCCACCAGTCAGTCGGCTTCCAATCGATGTGAGGACCAATCAACCAGCGCTCCGTGAGAAAGTGATCGATGGGACTGCGGATCGAAGATCGTGTTTGGATTTCCGGTGTCGCTCACCGAGTAGGTAAACAGACTGCCGATTCGCAGTTGTTCGTCAGGCGACCAGCCGACGTCGGTAATCGCAGCAGTGTTGCGGTAATTGTTGTTCGGACGCGCGTTGTCGGTGTCGAGGCGGCTCGCGCCAACTGAATAATCGAAGTCGTCGATTTTGCCGTCGCTCTGGCGCCCATTCGCGGAAACGTGTCGTACGATCCGCCCTCGGCAGCAACCATGGCGCCCGGAGTTCCCGTGCCTTGTTTCGTGAAAATTTGAATGACGCCTGCGAGAGCGCGCGGTCCGTACAAGGTGCTCTGGGGCCCGCGCACCACCTCGATTCTGTCGATATCGTCCGTGGTAAGGTCGGCAAAGTTAAATGCGCCCTGCAAACCCTGATTGATCGGAATGCCGTCGAGCAGAACCTGCATGTGCTTCGCTGCGCAATCCGCGCATGAAAACCGAAGTTAACTGGCCCGGCTGTTCCGGTCTGCACGACGGACAAGCCCGGCACTTCGCGAAGCGCATCGCTCACGCGCTCGGATTTGCTTTTGCTCGAGGTCTTCCGAGCTAATCACGCTCACGCTCGCCGGCGATTGATCGAGCGGAATATCAAAACGCGTTGCCGAGACAACCACTTGCTCAGCTTCCGCTTCACCCGGTGAAGGAGTCGGCGAGGCTTCCTGTCGCGAAGCAAACGACCGGCGCGATAGACGAGGGCGTAACGAACCGCGATCGGGAGCGCGCGCATGTTGTCTCGCGTGCTGGTCTCAGCGTCGTCGCCGAGACAGCTTCGCGTGATGCGCGATGACGCCATGGCCGAAGTATCCGTGGATTCGATGAGAAGTCTCGCGATGGCGCGCCGCGCAAATCGCCAGCGCCCGAGACGGCATGCGCTCCCCGAACTGAACCAAACTGGACGATTCTGCATAACAAGTTTCCTCCAACTCCGAGAGTCGGACTTGTATGGCCGAAGCCGCATCGCCCAGCTCTCATTCTTCTTTTTGCGAAGAAGTTTTTTCGCGTCGTAGCCGGGACTGACGGCTTCCGAGCGGTCAGCGTGAATCGACCGCTGCCCAAGCCGGCGCACGTACGCACGAATGAGGTGGACCGGACAAATATTCTGGCTCCTGGCTTGTGGTGCCTGGCACGAGCAGACGCACCTTCTTCCCGCCTTCACCTCCAGAAAATTTTCGGGGATTGGCTCAGTGGGAAGTTGTATCCAGTTACAGCAGCGCAACTGCTCCCGGTTTCACACGGGATTTCTTGCGCCGATCCACTTGATCAAACTCGCAAAGAACTGATCCAGCAATACCGGCTTGCGCTTCCGCGCTCAAGATTTATTTCGCCGTTCCGCTACGAAACGGCGGCCGAGCGCCAGAATCATGCCCTGGCAATGAAGTCCAGCCTCCTGTTCCGCTAAATCCTGCAAAATTTTGTCTCGATCGGCAGTCGGAACAATCGCCCGGGACAGGTAACGAAAGCAATAGGGTGCTTCTTCGCACTGCGTCTCGTCGAAGACTCCTCTAATTTCCGCGAAAACGTTTGCGCGGCCGTATGAAGTCCGATTCGTGATTTTCTCTCCACATCTTTACCATTTCAGTCCTCGAGCGAAGACCGGTCAGAAAATCGTCCCCTTTGACACAGAAGACCTGCACCGTCGAGGCGGTCGATCACATCGGCAAACCATTGCAGCGTTTTTCCTCGGCTGTTTCGTAGGCAAAGTCTTCCACGATGAGTCGTCCGCCGATGACCAGACTATCGGCAGCCCGCTGCACTGCTTTGTCCAATGGGTGCATGTGGTGGAGTGAGCGAGTGAAAAGGACGGCGTCGAATTGCCCGTCCTCAAAATTGGGCCAGGCGGCGATTCGAGCGTCAACGCCCAACCCCTGCGCAGCGGCGATAAGATCGGCGTCGGTATCGATCGCGATGAGCAGAGACTCCATCCTGAAGCAGGCTCGCCGCCAGTTCGCCCGAACCACAACCGATCTCCAGCACGCGCCGGGCACCCGCCGGAAGTGATCGCTTAATGAAGTCCCGGGTGAACTGGGTTTCGAATTTCATGCACTTTCCTTCGAACTCGTCGCTTGCGCTTCGCGGCTCAAGACTTATTTAGTCAGGCGCGTTTTCTGCGTGCATCTCTTCTGTGCCATCGACTGACGCAAATCTAAACCTGGTTGTGACCGGCGGCGCCGGTTTTATCGGCTCGAATCTTGTACTGGAATTGCAGGAACGCTTCCCGAATTCGCGATTGACTGTGATCGACGACTTTCGCTCGGGCGATTTCAAGAACCTCGCGGACTACCGTGGCGATTTTGTTGCCGCTGATCTGGCCAGGTTGAACTGGCGTGAACAATTTGGTGACGAAAAATTCGACGCCATTTTTCATCTCGCCTCGATTACCGACACGACGAACCATGATCAGTTTGAGCAAACCCACGACAACGTGGAGAGCTTCCGGCGTCTGCTTGCGTTCGCCGAGCCGACTCAAACCCGCGTGATTTTTGCGTCGTCGGCTTCAATTTATGGCGCAACCACGGAAGCGAGCGCCGAATTCACGGCGGCTGCTCCGGCTAATATCTACGCCTTTTCCAAAGCAATCATGGACAACATCGCAACGCGGCTGGCGCGGGAAAACCGGACTGGGCCATCGTCGGGTTGCGTTACTTCAATGTTTACGGCCCGCGCGAAGCGCACAAGGGCGTGCCCGCGAGCATGATTTATCATTTGTCACAGCAGATGCGCGCCGGCCAGCGTCCACGGATCTTCAAGCACGGCGAACAGCGCCGCGACTTTGTTTATGTGAAGGATGTGATCGATGGAACGATTCGCGCGCTCGATGCAAAGGCGAGCGGCATTTACAACCTCGGCAGCGGTCAGGCGCGATCGTTCAACGAGCTGATCTTTATTTTGAATCGCGCGTTGCAGACAAATCTGCAGCCGGATTATTTCGATAACCCGCACAAGCATTATCAAAATTTCACCGCAGGCAGATTTAACCAACGCGAGAAGTGCGCTCGGTTACAGCCCGCAATTTCCGCTCGAGGCCGGGCGTGGCGGATTACATGAAATGGCTGTATCCGGAAGTTAGGCTCCCAGTCTGACCTGGCGATCGGGCGACCCTGCCTGTCTTCATTGAATTTGCGAACCTGCGCGATTTCGGCAGGCTTGAGCCTGCCGGCCGAGTCGACTGGAAGCCTAACTTCCAAGAAGAATATGAACCCGAAAAAAATCCGAACTGTTGGTCGATGTAGTTGAGCACATCGACATTAAGAAACACAACGTCGTGCCGCTGGTGGAGGCGATGTCGAAGATGGCATTCTCGGCGCGCGACCTGGGGCGGGCGGCGGAGATTTACGACGCCATGCTGCGGGAAAAAGATTGCGCCATCATTTTGTGCCTGGCCGGCTCGCTCATCTCCGCCGGGCTTAAAACACGTCATCGTCGATCTGGTGCGGAACAACATGGTGGACGCTGATCGTTTCCACCGGTGCCATCATCGTCGACCAGGATTTCTTCGAGGCGCTCCGGATTCAAGCATTACAAGGGCGACATCTTCATGAACGACGATGTCCTGCGCCGTCTCGCGATCGACCGCATTTACGACACCTACATTGACGAAGATCAGCTGCGCGTTTGCGATGCCACCTGCGGCGAGATTGCCGACTCGCTCGAGCCGCGGCCGTATTCTTCGCGTGAGTTCATTCGCGAGATGGGCCGGTATCTAACGAAAATTGGGAAAAATCGCGAGTCCGGCTCGGACTGGCTCGGTCGTGTTGGCGGCCTTCGAAAGAGGTGCCGATCTTTTGCCCGGCTTTCAGCGATTGCAGCGCCGGGTTCGGCTTGATTCATCATCAATACGAAAATCCGGACAAACATCTCAGCATCGATTCGGCCAAGGATTTTCTTGAGCTAACGAAAATTAAGATCGCCTCCAAACAGAGCGGACTGTTCATGATCGGCGGCGGCGTCCCGAAAAATTTCGCCCAGGACACGGTGGTGGCCGGCGATTATCTCGGTTTCGACGTCGGGATGCACAAATATGCCGTGCAAATCACGGTGGCGGACGTGCGCGATGGCGCGCTCAGCGGTTCCACGCTGAAGGAGGCGAACTCGTGGGGCAAGGTCGATCAGGGCGCCGAGCAAATGGTTTACGCGGAAGCGACGATCGCGCTGCCGCTGATCGCCGGTTACGCTTATCACAAAGGCAGCTGGAAAAATCGGAAGGCGTACGCGTTCGCGAAGTTGCTGGATGAGCCTGCGACAAACACGGCGCCTGCCGGACAACGCGAATTGGCTGGAGCCCGATAGCGACAAAGAAATCAAATAGCGGCGATTCCGATCGCTGACTTATAAAGGGCAGTCAGAAACAGCCGTTCCTTGAGCTGCTGATTCCGCCGATCACTATCCGAAAAAATCTGCGCGAATCTGTATAATCTGCGGATCTATCCGCTGTAACGCTTCAACCGTTCAACGGGTCGACGTTCCTAACCTTCCCAAAAGAATTTGGTCGGCCGGCTGATTTCGGGCGGAAGGCTTTTGTGCACCGGACAATTGAGCGCGGTTTGTTCCAGCACGGCGCGGTGCGGTGAATCTGGCGGCAAGCGGAATGTGAATCTCTGACGGCAGCGCGACGATCCGCCGCGGTGCGTCCTTCGACATTTCCTTCTGCACCGAGACGGTCATTCCGCGAAGATCGACGCCGAGTTCTTCCGCCTTGATTCCCATGGTCGTGCTGATGCAGGTGCCGAGTGCGGTCGCGACCAGGTCAGTGGGCGAAAACGCTTCACCTTTGCCTTTGTTGTCGGCCGGCGCGTCGGTCGCGATTTTCGATTGTGACGGGCCGTGGGTCGCGTCGCAGTGCAGATTGCCGGTATAATTAATCGGAGACTTTGACCATAGATGAATTATGGGACGTCGGGAGTGCATTTGTCATCCTGAGGCGTAACGGTGAGTCGATTCGCGTAAACGGGTTACAACGTGGAAGAAGTGTCGACTGAATTCCGGGAGCGCAGGCTGCCAGCTGCAAGTCTCGGCGGTCCGCCGGATCATCGAAGGCACGCGCCAGCGTGTCCGCGGTCCGGCAACTGTGCACTACAGGCTTGAGCTGCTGGAACAGCTTGAGTGCGCCAGATCTGATAAGCGCGAGCATGAAATTTACGCGTTTCATCTTTCTATTTGCGATTGCACTCAGCGCTCTTGATTGAACTCGGCGATCGCGGCCGATCAAATCATCGCGTTGAAAGCAGCGCGATTGTTCGATGGAAAATCTCGCGCGCTGATTCAGAACGGAGTGGTGCTTGGTGCAGGGCGACAAGATTGTCGATGCGGGCGCGAATGTCGCGGTTCCGCCGGATGCGCAAGTGATCGATCTCGGCGACGCGACGTTATCGCCTGGGTTTATGGACGCGCACACGCATATCACGCTCGATTATACGAACTATCAGGCAACGCGTTTGAGAGAGCTGCAAATCTCGACCTCGGCCAAGGCCTACAGCGTGATTCCAGCAGCGCGCGCCACCGTGGAAGCCGGATTTACCACCGTGCGGGACGTCGGTGCGCGGACCTACCGCTCGCACGATTGTATTGATGTTTCGCTGCGCGATGCCATCGCGAAAGGAATTGTGGTTGGGCCGCGCATGTTTGTCGCTACCTATGGCATCGGCGCGACCGGCGGCCATTTTGACGAAGCGGCCGGATTCCGCGACGGACTTTTCGGACCGGAACCGGATGTGGCCGATGGAATTGCCGACGGGCCCGATGCCGTGCGCAAAGCGGTTCGTTTCGAGGTGAGAATCGGGGCGGATGTAATCAAGGCAGCAGTGTCGGGTGGTGTGCTTTCGCTGACGGATGAGGTGGACACACCGCAATTCACGCCCGCAGAGATGGCGGCGCTGGTGGATGAATCGCATCGGTTACGCAAAAAGGTGGCAGTGCATTGCCACGGCGATCAGGCGGGACGCGAAGCGATCGAGGCCGGTGTTGATTCGATCGAGCACGGCTCGTTTTTCAAACCGGAAACGCTGACGTTGATGAAAAACAAGGGGACGTTCCTGACACCGACGCTGATGGCGGCGGAATATATCAAGGCGAAACTCGATGGTTATCCGCCGGCGTTGCAGGCAAAGGCAATCGCGGCCTACAACGCGCGTTCGGAGATGTTCCGGAACGCGCTCAAGATCGGAGTGAAAATCTCCTTCGGGACGGATGCGGCGGTTTTTCCGCACGGACAGAACGCGAAGGAATTTAAGTTGATGACCGATCTGGGAATGGCGCCGATAGATGCTCTGAAGAGCGCGACGGCGAACGATGCCGAGTTACTGGGGGTCGCGCAAAAACTCGGAACATTGGAGAAAGGAAAGCTGGCAGATGTCATCGCGATGCCCGGTGATCCAACGCAGGACATCACTGCGACAGAACGGGTTTCATTTGTGATGAAGGAGGGGAAAATTATTCGGAATGGACCAGCGACGCCTCGCATCGGCGAAGACGCGTGCGCACGCAGCAAGACGGATATCGGACGAGGTGGTGGCGGAGTTCTCTGACACGTCGTCATCGCTGAGCGTAGGTGGCGAGAGATCCCACGTCGTTGGCTAAGCTTTAAGGTAACGCATCAGGATCCCTGGACTTCCGTTCGGGATGACACGCTAATGCGAGCGGTTTTCGGCGACGTCATCTAGGCGAAGGTCAGGCATCACTCCTGCTACCGCTTTTGGCGGTATGCAACGGCGAAAGCCTCAAATGGCTGATCGCGGTTGTGGCGTTCGCCATCCCGATCGCGTTCGCCCTGTTTACGAACCACGCCTGGGAGGATTACTACATTACCCTCCGCAGCAGCCGGAATCTCCTGGAGGGAACGGCCTTGTTTATAACGCCAGGGGATCGCCTTCACACTTTTACCTCTCCGCTCGGTGTCCTGATACCCGCATTGTGACATGGCTGGTCGGCTTGGATCACGAACTGACGGCTTTGTGGATCTTTCGCGTGTTCAACGCGACACTGCTCGCCGCGACCGCCGCTCTTCTCTGGCATCGGTCGCAGACTCTGAAGCTCGGGCCAGTCGGGCGGTTCGTTCTTTTCGGCGTGTTATTCCTGGATCCGAAGCTGATCGATTTTTCCACGAACGGACGAGGAAGCGGGAATACTTGTCTTCTTCGCGGTATTATTGTGGAGCGAACTGGAAGCGCCGGATGGGCCGCGCGCCCACTGGCTGGCGCTGGCGTTAGGCGGATTGATGTGGACCCGTCCCGACGCCTTTGTCCTGGCGGGCGCGATCATGCTCCCGCACTTGTGGCTTAATCGCGGGGCCGACGGGGCGCGCCGGGTGAGACGGGCGGTCTTACTACGTGGCGTCCTTCTTGGCGGGTTGCTGTATCTGCCGTGGTTTGCCTGGGCCTGGTGGTACTTACGGTTCTCCTATTCCCAATACGATCATCGCCAAGGCCGCTGTTAACGCACCGCGCAATGTGCTTGATCTGTTGCTCCTGCCTCTGACTCTCCTCGGTCCGACTTCGCACCTCGACGGTGTGTTTCTGCCTGCCTACTGGAAGTTCGGCGGCTGGATGGTTTGCGTAGTCAATTTCGGCCACGCGCGCTCGCGCTGGCGGCCGTTTTTGCCTGGATGTTTCCCCAACTCCCGGCTGTCGGCCGGCGGGTTTCGTTATCGCCTTGTTCATAGAGCGCTCTCGTATCTGTGTGCGATTTATGTTTATCCCTGGTATTTGGCTCCCTGGACCGCGCTGGCGTTCCATTTCTCTCGGTTTTTCGGCGGACTGGGCCTGGGCACGGGCAGCGAACGCGGTTTCACGCCGGGTGCGACCGGCCTGATGACAGCTTGATGTCACTGCCGTTGCGTTCGAAGCCATGCTGCTCGCCTGCGTCGACATGGGAGATGCGAGTGCAACAACGCGTGGTCGAAGATGGCGGCCGAAAAATCATCGGGGAATGGTTGCGTGCGCAATGCCGCGCCTGGCGACCGCGTCTTTCTCGAGCCGCTCGGCTACATTGGATACTATTCTCATCTTAAAGCTTACGATTATCCCGGTCTTAGTTCACGGGAAGTCGTTACCGCTATTCGTGACGGTGCGACGACTTATCCCGAGCTCATTTCCCAACTCAAACCCGACTGGCTCATTCTTCGCCCCTTAGAGATCGAGCAGCAGGGGATCACGAGTATGCGGACATGCGCGCTCACTATCGCGTCGTCAAGGATGATCGATCATGCGCGCGAATTGAAGGACATTCCCTTTTGCCTGGTCTGTGGCTGGGTGGAGTACGACAGCCAGTTCGTGGTTTTTCAGCGGGTGCACGATGCTGAGTCGCAGGCGAAGGTTTCCTCGCGGTAAGGCGAAATGAGCCGATCATCCACGAGCGAAGTCGAGGGACTCCGCGCCATGAAGCATAAAGGTAGCGCATCGGGATCCCTCGACTCCGCTCGGGATGACGGACATCGGAATGACGACCGCGAGAGCTTTTGACAACGATTCAAATCGCCGCTAGTTTGGTCGCCCGTTTCGGCGGTCATCAGACCGCGGCTACGAGGAAAATTTAGCAGGAGAGTTTCGGCTCGCTTGGACTGCACAAGATCATGCAACAAAATCGCAGCAAACGTTATCGCGCTTCCGCCGAGCAGGTGGACCGGAAGAAGGCCTATAGCTTGAACGAGGCGGTGGCGACATTGAAAAAATTTCAGCCGACCAAGTTCGATCAAACGGTGACGGTTTCATTCCGACTCGGAGTCGACCCGAAACAGTCCGATCAAATGGTCCGCGGAACTTGTCCGCTCCCGCACGGCAGCGGGAAAAACGTGCGGGTGCTTGTTTTTGCCGAAGGCAAAGCGGCGGACGATGCGAAACAGGCGGGCGCGGAATTTATCGGCTTCAAGGATTTGATTCAAAAAGTGCAGGAAGGTTTTCAGGATTTTGACGTGGCGGTCGCGACACCGGCGGCGATGGCGGAAGTGCGCAAGCTGGGAAAGGTTTTGGGACCGCGCGGCCTGATGCCGAATCCAAAGACCGGAACGGTGACGGATGACACGGCGAAAGCGGTGCAGGAGGTGAAGGCTGGCCGCGTTGAGTTCAAACTCGATAAGAATGGGAATGTCGCGGTGCCCGTGGGAAAATTTTCTTTTGCCGAGAGTGCGCTGGTGGAGAATGGCAACGCGGTGATCGAGGCAGTGGTGCGGGCGCGACCTGCGACGGCGAAGGGACGTTATGTGGAAGCGATGACGTTGAGTGCAACGATGTCGCCCGGCGTGCATATTGATCCATCGCCCTATTTGAGCGTGTAAATTTTTATGAGACCCGAAAAAGCCAGCATCGTTTCCGATCTCGCCGAGAAGTTGAACCGGTCGCCGTTCGTCCTGGTGACCGATTATCAGCGGATGAAGGTCGATCAATTCGGCGATTTGCGGAACCGGCTCGCGCCCGCGGGCGCAGAAGTGCGGGTGGTGAAAAACAGTTTCTTGAAACGTGCGATGAGCGATTCCGGTTTGCCTGATGTCGCTGATAAACTCAGTGGTCAGACCGCGATCGTGATGGGCCAAAAAGATGTCGCGCCAGTCGCGAAAATTCTGAAAACGTTCGCGGCGGAATTCAAAGGTCGCGGCGCTGAAAATCAGAGTGATCGACAAATCGATTTTATCGGCGCAGGAAATTGAGGCGCTGGCAGATTTGCCCTCGCGCGAAGTTTTATTGGCGCAATTGCTTGGGTTGCTAATGTCACCGGCGACAAAGCTGGTGCGGTTGTTAAACGAGCCGGGCGCGTCGTTGGCTAGATTATTGAACGCGAAAGCACAGAAGGAAGGAAACCAGCGGAGGCTAGCGCATAAGAGATTTGTAGCCGCGTCTCTGTGAGACGCGTGCACGGCTCATAGAGCCGTGGCTACAGAAAGAAAAGAAACGAAAATTGTCCGAGCTGATGGCTATCGGCTTTAATTTTCCGAAGGCTTTCGGAAGCGGCGAACCGAGGAAAATACAATGGCAGATACAGACAAAATTGTGGAGCAACTCAGCGGACTTGACCGTCCTCGAGATTGCTGGATTGGTGAAACAACTCGAAGAAAAATGGGGCGTGAGCGCGGCGGCTCCCGTGGCGATGGCGGCGGCGCCAGCAGCTGGCGGCGGTGGCGCAGCAGCTCCGGCAGCCGAAGAGAAAACGACTTTCGAGGTGATCTTAAAGGAAATGGGGCACCAACAAGATCGGCGTGATCAAGGAAGTGCGCAGCGCGGTGCCGGGCCTTGGCCTGGCGGAAGCGAAGCGCTGGTGGAAGGCGCGCCAAAGACGATCAAGGAAGGCGTGACCAAAGCCGAAGCCGACGAGATGAAAAAGAAAATCGAAGCGGCTGGGAGCGAAGGTCGAGATTAAGTAAGCGTGGCAGCGGCATGTTGCCGATGAAAAATGGAGACGCGCGGAAGCCGCGTCCCGGGAAGCTGACTCCTGTCAACGACCTGCGGTTCGACGGAGTCGCCTACCGATTTACTGCGTTAGATGGTCTTTTCGGGCGCTTAGCTGAGCGGATCACTCATTTCGCTCAGCTACCGCCGTCGCTGGCGGCGAAGCGTTTCAGGACGGCTTTGCGGTTTCCGAGCTGGTGCTAGGCGACTTAGCCGCCCCGGCAGTGATGGACTTTCGCACAGAAAGCGCCTGGGCGCGTGAAATTTTTTCTTGCGCGGCGCGGCGATTCGTGGCAATAGAGCATTTTCGTTAAGAGTAAACAAATTTATTTTTAACCCGGGCGGACGACGGACAAGAAAATTTAGGAAGGCAGCGAAACGGTGGTGGTCAATTTGACATACTGCCGATTCGGTGTCATTTTTGTCGTCTTCGCCGTCGGCTGGAGACATAGACAATTCCCCAGAAGACTGGCGGCGTTTCCCCTGACGTCAGCACAGTTGCCACCGCTAGCAGAGAACTAATTATGTCAGAACGGGCAGAGCGCATTCATTTCGGAAGTATCAAAGAGGGCATTGAGCCGCCAAATCTCATCGAAGTTCAGCTGAACTCGTACGTCGATTTTTTGCAAAAAGACGTGCCGCTGGCCAAACGCAAGAACTCTGGCTTGCAGGCTGTGTTCAAGGAAGTTTTCCCGATCCAGAGCTATGACGAAAAGGCGACTCTTGATTTCAGTCATTACGAGATCGGCGAGCCAAAATTGACTGCGTTGGAAGCGCAACGCGAAGGGCAGACTTTCAGCGCACCGCTCCACGTCACTTTCCAGCTCAAGGAGGAAAAGGGGACGAAGGAAGAGAAAGTCTATATGGGCGAGATCCCGCTCATGACCCCGCAGGGGACGTTTGTCATCAACGGGGCGGAGCGAGTGGTTGTTTCCCAGCTGCATCGTTCGCCCGGGATCGCCTTCGAATCGTCGGTGCACCTCAACGGCAAGGTGCTTTACAGTTTTCGCATCATTCCCGATCGCGGCTCGTGGATCGAAGTGCAATTCGATACCGCCGACCTCCTCTACATCTATCTCGATCGCCGGAAACGCCGCCGGAAATTTTTGGCCACAACTTTTCTGCGCGCTCTCGGATATGGCCCCGATGAAGACGTCATTAAACTTTTTATAATATCGAGACGCTGAAATTGAGCGAGAAGCTCGACGAAGAAATGCTCACGACCAAGGTGCTGACGGCGGAGGTGCGCGACGGCGAGGTCACGGTGGCGCGCGCGTTTGAACCGCTCACGCTCGCGACTGTTCGCCAGATCATGGCACTTGGGATCAAGGAAGTGAAGGTGATCGACATTTCGACGGACGACACAGTGGTGAAGGCGTTGAAGAAAGATCCGGCTCACGATCAGGAAGAAGCGCTCAAGGATATTTACCGCCGGCTCCGCCCGGGCGATCCACCAACGGTGGCCAATGCGCGCGCTCTTTGAAACGACTGTTTTTTGATCCGAAGAAATACGATCTCGGACGAGTGGGGCGCTATAAGTTGAACCAAAAACTCGGGATCGACGTCGATCTAAACGAGCGAATTTTGACGGACAAGGATTTTATCGCCGCGATCAAATACCTGATCAATCTGCGCCGTGGCGAAGGCACGCTCGATGACATCGATCATCTGGGGAGCCGGCGCGTTCGCACCGTGGGAGAGCTGCTGGCCAATCAATGCCGCGTCGGTCTGGCGCGAACGGAGCGTCTGGTGAAAGAGCGCATGACGTTGTTCGACATCAACATCGACGGGATGACTCCGCAAAAGTTGATCAATCCCAAGGCGCTCAGCGCGGTCATTCGCGATTTCTTTGGTCGCTCACAACTTTCCCAATTCATGGATCAGACGAATCCGCTGGCGGAGCTGACGCACAAGCGTCGGCTTTCGGCGCTGGGACCGGGCGGTCTCTCGCGTGATCGTGCCGGATTCGAAGTGCGCGACGTTCATCCATCGCACTACGGACGGATTTGCCCAATCGAGACACCGGAAGGGCCGAACATTGGATTAATCAGTTCGATGTCCACCTTTGCCCGAATCAACGAATTTGGCTTTATCGAGACGCCTTATCGCAAGGTTCACAACGGCCGCGTTACCGACGAAGTGGAATATCTCACTGGCGATCGCGAAGAAAATTATCTGGTGGCGCAGGCGAACGCTCCGATTGATGGCCGGGGACATTTCACCGGCGAAAAAGTTTCAGTGCGTTACCGTGGCGACTTTCTCGAAGTCGAACCGTCGAAGGTCCATTACATGGATGTGTCGCCGAAACAGCTGGTTTCGGTGGCGGCGGGATTGATCCCATTTTTAGAACATGACGACGCCAACCGCGCGCTCATGGGTTCGAACATGCAGCGCCAGGGCGTGCCGCTGATTGTGAACGAAGCGCCGTTGGTCGGCACCGGTCTTGAGAGCAAGGTCGCGCGCGATTCACACGCGGTTCTGATTGCGACCGACAGCGGAAAAGTTGCTTCGGTCACGGCCGATCAAATTGTGGTGACAAAAGACGGTCACATGCCGGAAGGGCGCAAGAAATTGAAGACCGATTCGGAGGCGGGCGTTCATGTTTACGAGTTGCGCAAATTCATGCGCTCGAACGCCGGCACCTGCGTGAACCAGAAGCCGATCGTGAAAAAGGGTCAGCACGTGAAGCGCGGCCAGATCATCGCCGACGGACCGAACACCGATCACGGCGAACTAGCGCTTGGCCGCAATGTCCTGGTCGCGTTCATGCCGTGGAACGGCTACAACTTTGAAGACGCCATCATGATCTCGGAGAAGGTGGTGAAGGAAGATATCTACACTTCCATTCACATCGACGAGTTCGAGATCGGGGCACGCGATACCAAGCTCGGGCCGGAAGAAATCACGCGCGATATTCCAAATGTCAGCGAAGAAGCGCTGCGCAATCTGGGACCGGACGGGGTGGTGCGGGTCGGCGCGGAAGTGAAACCGGGCGACATTCTAGTCGGCAAAATCACGCCGAAATCCGAAACGGAACTGGCGCCGGAAGAACGGTTGTTGCGCGCTATCTTCGGTGAAAAAGCCGCCGACGTGAAAGACACGTCGTTGACTGTTCCATCCGGCACTTACGGCATCGTGATGGATGTGAAGGTTTCCTCACGCCGCGAAGTCTCGCGCGAGAAATTGACACCGACGGAAACGAAACGTCAGCTCAAAACGATCACGGAAGACCATCGCAAGAAGAAGGAAGGGTTGACGGAACAGTTAACCGATTCGCTTTCCAATATCTTGCTGGGCGAAAAAATTCCGCTCGATGTGGTGAACGCGCAGACTGGCGAAATCATCATCCCGGCGAATCGCAAGATTACCAAGACGCTGTTGCGCAAGCTGGCGAACGTTTACGATCACATCGAGATCGATCCCTCGCCGATCCGGAACAAGATCCGCGAGATCATTGCCTCGTACGAGCACAAGTTTGCCGAGCTCGAACTCGAGCGGGAACGCGCGATGGACCGGGTGGAGAGCGGCGACGATATCGATCCCGGTATCATTAAGCAGGTAAAAGTTTACATCGCGAGCAAGCGCAAGCTTTCGGTTGGCGACAAGATGGCGGGACGCCACGGCAACAAAGGCGTGGTCGCGCGCATCGTGCCGGAAGAAGATATGCCGTTTTTGCCGGATGGAACGCCGGTGGAAATCGTGCTGAATCCGCTGGGTGTGCCGAGCCGTATGAATGTCGGTCAAGTGCTCGAAACCCATCTTGGTGTGGCCGCAAAAGCGCTCGGCTTCCGAGTGGCGACGCCGGTCTTCGACGGAATCCCTGAAAGCAAGATCCGCGAGTATTTGAAGGACGCGAAGAAAGTCGAGGGCTTCAGTTGGGTGCATGAAAATGGCAAGGCCCGGTTGTTCGATGGGCGCACTGGTGACGCCTTCGATCAGGAAGTGGTGGTCGGCTACATCTACATGATGAAGCTCGGTCACCTCGTGGCCGATAAAATTCACGCGCGTGCGGTTGGTCCCTATTCGCTGGTCACGCAACAGCCACTCGGCGGCAAAGCCCAGTATGGCGGCCAGCGTTTTGGCGAGATGGAAGTGTGGGCGCTGGAAGCGTACGGCGCCGCTTACACTCTTCAGGAGTTGCTGACCGTGAAATCCGACGACGTGCAAGGACGCACCCGGATTTATGAATCCATCGTGAAAGGTGATAACTCGCTCGAAGCGGGCACCCCGGAATCTTTTAACGTGCTGATCAAGGAAATGCAGAGTCTCGGGCTCGACGTCAAAGTTGGCGGTCAGGCTCCGACCAGTGTTTTCGATGGCGCAGCCTAACTTTTTGTCATGTCGAGCGAAGTCGAGACATCCCTGATCATTGGAGGCGGAGGAAATAGTAAGAGATTCCTCGACTGCGCTCGGAATGACAGAGGCGCGGTCCAGGAGGGCCATTAACGATTTTTGAAGTAGTTAACGAGAATTAAATAGATGAACGAACATTCCTGGCGGGAGTTAGTGGGCGAAGAGAGGGCAGTTGGTTTTGATCAGGTCGCGATTGGCGTGGCCTCGAGCGATACCATGCGCTCGTGGAGCAAGGGCGAGGTTAAAAATCAGAGACGATCAATTACCGGACATTTAAGCCGGAGAAGGGCGGACTTTTTGCGAGCGAATCTTTGGGCCGACGCGTGATTGGGAATGTTCCTGCGGGAAATACAAGCGGATCAAACACAAGGGCGTCATTTGTGACCGCTGTGGCGTGGAAGTGACCCTGGCGCGAGTGCGGCGCGAGCGAATGGGGCACATTGAGCTGGCGGTGCCGGTTTCGCACATCTGGTTTTACAAATGCATGCCCTCGCGCCTCGGTCTTATGCTCGACATGAGCGCGCGACAACTCGAGCGCGTCATCTATTACGAAGATTACATCGTGGTTGATCCGGGCCAGACGCCGCTGCAAAGACGCAGCTGCTGAACGAGGTCGAATTCCGCGAAGCGCAGGAGCAATACGGTGAAGGGTTCAACGCCGGAATGGGCGCGGAAGCCGTCAAGAAATTATTAGCTGAGATCGATCTGCACAAGCTCAACAAAGAGCTCGAGCAGGCGATGGGAAATACCAAGAGCAAACAGATTCGCAAGAAATTGGCGAAACGTTTGAAACTCGTGCAGGGCTTCATCTCCTCGCACGCGCGACCGGAATGGATGGTTCTGGAAGTATTGCCGGTGATTCCGCCGGACTTGCGTCCGCTCGTTCCGCTGGAAGGCGGACGTTTTGCCACAAGCGATCTGAATGATCTCTATCGCCGCGTCATCAACCGCAACAATCGGTTGAAGAATTTACTCAACTCAAAACGCCCGACGTCATCATTCGCAATGAGAAGCGCATGCTCAGGAAGCGGTCGACGCGCTCTTCGACAATGGTCGTCACGGCCGCGCCGTCACGGGCGCGGGCAATCGTCCACTGAAATCACTTTCCGACATGCTCAAGGGCAAGGGCGGACGGTTCCGTCAAAACTTGCTCGGGAAGCGGGTCGATTATTCAGGCCGTTCCGTCATTGTCATCGGGCCGGAGTTGAAACTGCATCAATGCGGTTTGCCCAAGAAAATGGCGCTAGTTTTGTTCGAGCCGTTCATCATCCGGCGGCTGAAAGATCTGGGCTACGTCCACACTGTGCGCAGCGCCAAGAAAATGATTGAGCGCCAGACGCCGGAAGTTTGGGACATTCTCGACGAAGTCACCCGCGGGCATCCGGTGCTGCTCAATCGCGCGCCGACGTTGCACCGACTCTCGATCCAGGCGTTCGAGCCACAGTTGATCGAAGGCGAAGCCATTCGCATTCATCCGTTGGTTTGCACCGCTTACAACGCTGACTTCGACGGCGACCAGATGGCGGTGCACGTGCCGTTGTCGGTCGAGGCGCAGATGGAAGCGCGCATGTTGATGCTGGCGCCGAATAACATTTTCTCGCCCTCGAGTGGCAAGCCGATCACTACTCCGTCGCAGGACATCACTCTCGGGTGCTATTACCTTACGCAAAACCCGCGCCGCGCCGCTGGCGGTGATGGCGAGGCACGTTTGCCGTTATTTGCCGATGCGGTCGAGGTGGAATTCGCGATGGCGGAAGGCTCGGTCAAAACGCATGACCGCATTCGATTCAAGAACCCCGATTTCGGCCGCGATACTATTTATGGCGACAAAAGGCGTGCGGGTAATCGAGACCACCGCCGGCCGCGTCCTCTTCAATCAAATTTGGCCAAAGGACATTGGCTTTTTCAATCGGGCTGCGGGCAAGAAGCAATTGAGCGACATTATCTGGCGTTGCTACCAGGTCTCGGGTCAGGAAGGAACGGTCGAGACGCTTGATAAACTGAAGGAGCTCGGGTTTCCGCGAAGCGACCAAAGCCGGTGTTTCGATTGGAATTTCGGACATGATTATTCCGAAAGAAAAGCAGATCGAACTCGATAACGCTTACAAACAAATCAAAACGGTAGAGCAACAGTATCGCAAAGGCATTATTACCGACGGCGAGCGTTACAATAAGATCATCGACATCTGGACGCACGCTGGTGACGAAATCTCCAACGTCATGTTCCGCACCCTCGAGCACAATGATGGGCGCAAGGAATTGAACCCAGTTTACCTCATGGTTGATTCTGGTGCGCGCGGTAATCGTCAACAGGTGCGCCAGCTCGCCGGGATGCGTGGTTTGATGGCAAAGCCGAGCGGCGAAATCATCGAGCGCCCGATCACTTCGAATTTCCGCGAAGGTTTAACGGTGCTCGAATACTTCATCTCGACGCACGGTGCGCGAAAGGGTCTGGCCGACACCGCGCTGAAAACGGCCGACTCCGGTTATCTTACTCGCAAACTGGTTGATGCCGCGCAGGACGTGATCATTAATGAAGATGATTGCGGAACAGTGAATGGGATCACCGTTCGTTCCATTTACGAGGGCGACGAGGAAGTGGTCGATCTGGCCCAGCGCATCATTGGGCGCGTCAGTTGCCAGACCATTGTCGATCCCGTCGATAAAAAGAAGAAGTTGGTGAAAGCGAATCAGCTCATCGACGAACAAATCGCAGCCAATTTGCAGCGCGCTGGTGTGGAAGAATTAAAGATTCGTTCGGTCCTGACCTGCGAATGTGGCCGCGGCGTTTGCGCGATGTGCTACGGACGCAATCTGGCCACCGGCCAATTCGTGAAGTTGGGTGAAGCGGTTGGTATCATTGCGGCGCAATCGATTGGCGAGCCCGGAACGCAATTGACGATGCGAACATTCCACATCGGTGGAACCGCGAGCCAAACCTTCAAGCAACCGATCATTAAGGCGAAGAATGATGGCCATCTTCAGTTCAACGATCTGCGCACGGTGCAGGCGCTCGACGGCAGTTGGATCGTGCTGAACAAGAACGGCAGCATCGGCGTGCACAATGCCGAAGGACGCGAGCTCGAACGCTACAATGTCGTGATTGGCTCGGTTATTTCCAAACCAGATGGCGCCGAGGTGAAAAAGGCCGAGACCTTCGTGCAATGGGATCCCTATAACGTCCCGATTCTTACCGATAAAAGCGGCAAGATTGAATTCCGCGACATGATCGCGGGCGTCACCATTAAACGCGACGTCGACGAAGCGACCGGCCTGATGGGCACGGTCATTATCGAACACAAGGAAGATTTGCATCCGCAGATCGTGATTGTGGGCGAAGAAGAGGAAGTGCTCGCCAGTTACTCGATTCCGGCGGGTGCGCACGTCATTGTCGAGGAAGGCCAAAGGTCCGCGCCGGCGCGTTACTCGCAAAAACTCCGCGCAAAGTGGCGAAGACGAAAGATATCACCGGCGGTCTGCCGCGAGTGGCGGAACTTTTCGAAGCTCGTCGTCCCAAGGATGCGGCTGAGATCGCGAAAATCGATGGCGTTGTTGAAATGGGCGGGACCGTCCGCGGAAAGCGCCGTCTCATTTTGAAGGATCCCGAGACCGGTGCAGAAGAGGAGCACCTGATCCCGCTGACGAAACACATCATCGTTTTCAAAGGCGATTTCGTGAAGAAAGGTCAGCAGATGACCGAAGGGCCAGTGGTGCCGCACGAAATTCTGGAAGTGTGCGGGCCGCAGGATTTACAGGAACACCTGGTAAACGAGGTGCAGGAAGTTTACCGGCTGCAAGGGGTCGAGATTAACGACAAACACATCGAGATCATCGTGCGCCAGATGTTGCGCAAGGTAAAAATTACCGATCCGGGCGACACGACGCTGCTTTGGGGCGATCAGGTCGATAAGCTGGAGTTCGAGGAGGAGAACAAACGTGTGGTCGAGCAGGGCGGCAAACCGGCGGAAGCCGTGCCGGTGCTACTTGGAATCACCAAGGCCTCGCTCGAAACCGATAGCTTCATCTCCGCGGCATCATTCCAGGATACAACACGCGTCCTGACCGAAGCGGCCACGCTCGGCAAGGTCGATCGTCTCCGCGGATTTAAGGAGAATGTGATCATGGGTCACTTGATTCCGGCCGGCACCGGTTTTGCCAAACATCGCGAGATTCGTCTCATCGAAAAAGGCGAACCGGTGGGCGCGGCGGTGATGGAGGAATCCGAGCCGCAGCCAGCGATCGGGTAAGCAGCGGAGCAGGTTGTAGGGCGTCTGTGGCAGATGCCGATCCTTGGATTGGCGTTTCACGGAAACGCCCTACAATTTGAGCAATGTCCATCGCGACCAAGACCGGCGACAAAGGCGAGACGTCGCTCATGTATGGGCGGCGGGTGCCAAAGACCGATCATCGGGTCGATGCTTATGGTTGCGTTGATGAATTGAATAGCGCGTTGGGCTTGGCACGAGCGGCGGTATCGAATGAATTTGTGCGGAGCGAGATCTTGGCGGCGCAAAAGGAGTTGATTACGGTCATGGGCGAACTCGCGACTTCACCCGAAGATTTGGAGCGTTATCGCAAAGACGGATTTCAGATTACAGCCGACGCGATGGTTGATCGGTTAACTGCGGTTATCGACGAGCTGGAAAAAGACGAATCACTTTATCCAAAAGACTGGGTTATTCCCGGGCTTCGGTCGCTTCGGCCGCGCTCGATAATGCGCGCACTACCTGCCGCCGCGCCGAGCGTCGCGTCGCCGCCCTGGTCAACGACGACAAGGACTTCAACATCGAGATCCTGCGTTACCTCAATCGCTTGTCCGATCTGTGCTGGTTGCTGGCCCGAAAGATCGAACAGGCGGACTCGAAGCTAGAGCAGGGAAATAAGCGGCGAGGCTCCGCAGAGCGTCGCCCTACCAGAGATCGTGAAGCAGGTAATTGGTAAGGCGAGACTCGGTCGAGCCGCTTCGAACCCATTACTCCACTGCTCCATCGCTCCATATTTTCGTTTGCCTTCAAGGCAGCCTTACGGCATCTTCCACGTCCGCTCGCCCGTCGGCGGGCGCGTTAATTTTCCCTATGGCAGATACGACTGAACTTGTGCCGGAGCTTTTGGAAGCCGGCGTGCATTTTGGGCACCAGACCAAGCGCTGGAACCCGAAGATGCGCCCCTACATTTTCGAGCAGAAAAACCAGATCTACATCATCAATCTTGATGAGACGGTAAAGCAATTGCAGCGCGCGACCCAGTTTCTGCAAGAAGTGACGCGGCGCGGTGGGAAAATCCTGTTCGTTGGCTGCAAGAAACAGGCGCAGCAGGCGGTGAAAGAAGCGGCCCTGGCCTGCGGACAATTTTATGTCAATCAACGCTGGCTTGGCGGAACGCTGACCAATCTGGCGACGATTCGCAAAAGTATCGGGCGTTTGAAATTCATCGAGGAAATCGAGAAATCGCCCGCGTTCAAAAAGATGGGAAAACAGGAGATCGCGGCGCTCAATCGCGAAGGCGCCAAACTCCGCCGAAACCTCGACGGCATTCTGGAAATGGCGCAACTGCCCGATGCGCTCGTCGTGGTCGACACAACCCGGGAGCAGAACGCGGTCAACGAAGCGCGCCGGCTCAATATTCCAACGGTGGCGATAGTCGATACCAACGCCGATCCGGAAATCATCGATTATCCGATTGCGGGCAACGACGATGCCATTCGGGCCATTCGCGTGATTTTGCAGAAATTGGTTGATGCGATTGTCTCGGCCAGCGGCGACTCTTCCGTCGCGGCCCAGGCAGAGATGGCGGGGGTCTCCGCCTAGGGCGGACGTGAATCGAAGATCCGATCCGTGACTGCTCTGCCGATTACGATGTAACGATTTAACCATTTAACATGTTGACCATGCAGATCGATCCCAAAACCGTTAAGGAACTTCGCGACCGAACCAACGCGGGGATGATGGATTGCAAACGCGCGTTGACCGAGGCGAACGGCGACCTGGGCAAGGCGGAAGTGATCTTGCGAACGAAAGGCATCGCGAGCGCGAGCAAGAAAGCGTCGCGGGTAACGAAGGAAGGAATTGTCGCGTCCTACATTCATTTGCAGGGGAAAGTGGGGGTGCTGGTGGAAGTAAATTGCGAGACTGATTTCGTGGCCAAGAACGAGAATTTCCGCGCTTTCGTGAAGGACATCACCTTGCATATCGCGGCGGCGCATCCGCTCTACGTCAGCCGGGACGATGTGCCCGGCGCGTTGATTGAAGCCGAGCGCGAAATTTATAAGGGCCAGGTCAAAGGCAAACCGGAAGCGGTGATGAACAAAATTGTCGACGGAAAACTGGAGAAATTTTATAGCACGGTTTGTTTGCTGGAGCAGGGATTCATCAAGAATCCTGATCAGACGATCAGGGAATTGGTGAGCGCAAAAATCGCGGAACTGGGCGAAAACATTGTTATTCGCCGTTTCACGCGCTACCTCGTCGGCGAAGCGCTGGCACACGATGCCGCTGTCGCGCCAGCATCTGAAGCCGCGGCATAAATCCCTGCGCCGCGAGTGGGGATCAAAATCCGTTTCATCCGCGTAATCCCCGGTTAAATTGATCGGTGATGGGGCTCGTCGAGCTACAAGCGCAAACGCGATTTCAAGAAGACGGCGGAGCCGGCCGGCGCGGCCAAAGCGCGCGGGCGAAAAACGCGCGCTAATCGGTTCATCATTCGAAAACATGATGCCAGCCGTTTGCACTACGATTTCCGGCTGGAAATGGACGGCGTTCTAAAGTCGTGGGCAGTGCCCAAAGGATTACCGTGGGCACAGGCGGAAAGACATCTCGCGGTTGAAGTGGAAGATCATCCGATCGATTACGCCGATTTCGAGGGCATCATTCCCGAAGGCCAATATGGTGGTGGCACCGTGATGGTCTGGGACCGCGGCACCTATGAGCTAGCGCCGCCGGGCGATCCCGTGGAGGCAGTGCGTAAAGGTAAACTGCACGTCATTTTACATGGCGAAAAAGCCAAAGGCGAATGGGCCCTCATTCGCATCCGCGCAGAAGGCGGCAAAAACCAATGGCTTTTGATGAAGACCGCCGGCGGGGTCAAACCCATTTCAAAAAAGCGCGACGATCAGTCGGTCAAGACTGGCCGGACAATGAAACAAATCGCCTCGGCGCGAGATGCGGAATGGCAATCCAATCGCGTCGATAAAAAAGATTCGTTCAAAGCGCGCATCGCGAAAGTGGCGAGAGACGCATCGCTTAAAAAAAGACCAAAATAAAATTGTAGGGCAAGCGCGTCGCTTGCCGAAATCAAGAAGTGGCAGCCGGAGCGGCCGTCCCACAATTCCTCAATCCGACCTGCTCGGAAATTTATCCTTATCGGATTTGCCCAAAGCGCGACCGCGCTTCGTCGAGCCAATGAAGCCGAAGCTGGTGGAGCACCCGCCAACAACAGGCGATTGGGATCTACGAATTGAAGTTCGACGGCATCCGCGCTCTTGCGATCAAGGACGGGCGCGCGGTGCAACTGGTTTCACGCAATGAAAAAAGCTGAACGATCGCTTCCCGGAAATCGCCCGCGCTGCTGCGGGTTTTGAGGCCAATGAATGCGTGGTCGACGGCGAAGTCGTCGCGATGGATGAAGAGGGGCGCTCGTCGTTTCAACTTTTGCAGCGGGCCGAGCTTGATGGCAAAGACGCGCCGCTGGCATTTTACGTGTTCGATATCTTGCAGTTGAATGGCCGCAGTTTGATAGGTCTCCCGCTGACCCTGCGGAAAGAAGTGCTGATGCGATTGGTCCCGCCTTCGGGCGACATCATTCGGTTTTCGGGAGCGCTTGGGACTGAAGCAGAGACACTGCTGCCCGGAAATTAAACGGCGTGGCCTGAAGGTCTTCTCGGCAAGCAACGCGATTCCGTTTACGAACCCGGCCGCCGCAGCGGGCTTGGATCAAATTGAAATGCGTGAACGAGCAGGAATTTGTCATCGGCGGCTACACTCCGCCGGCAGGCGCGCGCAAACATTTCGGCGCGTTGCTGGTCGGTTATTATGATAAGGACCGATTGCTTTTTGCCGGTAAAGTCGGCACCTGGTTTCGTACACGAAATTACTCAGCACTCTGCACAAAAAATGCGCGCGGAGGAACGCAGCACTTGTCCTTTTGCCGACCTGCCCTCCAAGCAAAATGGCGAATGGGGCACAGGAATCACGCCCGGCGAAATGCGCAAATATACCTGGTAAACCCAAAATTTGTTTGCCAGGTCAAGTTCGCCGAATGGACGCGTGATGGAAAGTTGCGGCAGCCGGTTTTTCTGGGATTACGCCGGAGACAAGGATCCGCGCGAGGTGATTACGAGAAACGTAGCCGCAGGTACAGGCTTCACATCGCCTGGCTCGACGGAGTCTCGCCCTACCAATGACTCACTGGCGATCTTCGGCAGGCGCGACGCTCTGCTGAGTCCGCACGATCCATCAACGAGCAAGATTGTAAGATTGGACCTGAGCACTCGAATATTTGGGACGCAAGATGGCGCGTGTCCTCCACAGAGTTCATTGTCTCGCTGACATCGCGTCGCGTGGTTACGACCAATTTGTCACCTTGCAGCGACGCCATTTTGATGTGCCGCCAAAGATTGTTGGCGTCGACGTGCTTGGCCCGATTCCCGATGAAAGCTTTCAGTTAAAACTGCGATTGAATGATTGCAAAAAGTCGCTGGTTAGGATGGCCCTTGGAAATTGATGGCCGTTCGCTTCCAGCTGAACGGACGTCGAAGTTAAAATTGTCGTCCACATAGCTGAACCCCAACTCGAATATTCCCGTTAAACCAGCGGCCCTTAAGTCGCTTCCAATGCATCGAATCGAGCGGTGCGCTTACATCGAGCGACGCAATAGAGTTGGCAATGGCTACTCGCATGTGGCCGCGTGCTCCGCGGAACTCTGGTTCATTTGCAATCAGAGCGTTGATCTCATCGGCGTTGAACTCAATTGTCGCTTCCTGATGGTTCCTGCGCCGCGCTACGAAGCGTATCTCAATTTCGCTTTCGCCACTTGTCGTTCTGCTGGCGTCTGCCTTGCCGCTACGCTGGATCTGGACCGGCTGGGTTGAGGTGGAAGGCGTTGAGGGCGCGGTTTCAGGACGCGAAGAAGGTGCCGCCCTACAAAAACGGCCACCAGAACAAGGCCTGCGATGATCAGACTCAGGCAGCCTTTGGCGAAACAACCCATTCCGCTCGGCGCGGGTCCTGGCGTCTGCATGATGGGAGGCGCCTTCCATCGGCTGGCGACAACTAGCGCGGCCATACGAGCTTTGAAAGAGATTTCTTGCGCGAGAAGGACGTTGTCGTGTCGGCCGTGTCCTCGTAGATTGAAAAGATGAAAGCCAAAGTGGTGGTGATGCCAAAAGCCGCCGTGCTCGACTCCGCAGGGCGCGCGCCGTGCGGGAAGCGATGCAGCATCTCGGAATGCGCGAAGTGAAAATGTCCGGATTGGCAAATACCTGAGATTGACCTCGAGCGCGACGGCGCCGACGTGGAGGCGCGTTTGCACAAACTTTGTCGCGATTTGCTTTCGAATCCGGGGTGATTGAAGACTCATCAATTAGTAAAAGAATGAAAGCGCTGCGTTATTTTTTCTGTGTGGTTTTTCCGCCACTGGCGGTTTTGTTAACAGGGCGGATTGCCAGCTTTTTCCTCAGCGTCTTGTTAACTTTGCTCGGCTGGATTCCGGGAGTGATTCACGCCCGCTCTGGTAGTAAAATGATTATCACGAAGAACAACGAGCTACGCGCCTCGCTCACGCTTAGATGAAATTCGCAGTCATCCAGTTCCCTGGTTCCAATTGTGATCAGGACTGCCCACGCGCCATTAATGGGCTGGACGGCTTACAGGGCGGAATATGTCTGGCATAAAGCGACTTCGCTGGCGGGCTTCGACGCCGTCGTCTTGCCGGGCGGTTTTGCCTACGGCGATTATTTGCGTTGCGGCGCCATCGCGCGTTTTTCGCCGATCATGAACGAGGTCGACGCGCGACGGCGAAAGAAGGCTGGCTCCGTGCTTGGCACCTGCAACGGATTTCAGAGTGTTATGCGAAGCGGGATTGCTGCCGGGCGCGCTCGTCGCAACCGCGGGTTACGGTTTGTTTGCGACATGGTGCGGCTGCGAATCGAAGTGCCTGACTCCGCTTTTACCCACGGTTGTCCGCCAGGGAACGATTCTGCGAATGCCGATTGCCCACGGCGAAGGCTGTTATTTTCGCCGACGCCAACGACATTGCGTGAAGCTCAACGCCAACGGACAAGTCGTGATGCGTTATTGCGATGCGACTGGCGCGACCAGTGCGGAGTCGAATCCGAATGGTTCCATCGAAAACATTGCCGGCATTTGTAATCGCGAGGGAAATGTCTTCGGCTTGATGCCGCATCCTGATCGCGCCTGTGATTCGCGCCTCGGCAGCGCGGACGGCGCCAGGATTTTCCGCTTTCCATGGCCGAGACCATTCTGGCCGGACGCGCAAAAGCCGCGGCGTGAGTCTGTTCCTAACGGGAATCGGCACGGCGTTGGCAAAACCTTCGTCGCAATTGAGCTATTGCATTGGTTACGCTCCCGCGGAATTCCGCGCCGTCGGAATGAAACCGATCTGCTGTGGCGATCGCGAGGATGCGCGTCGATCGCTTGCCGCCAGCGCGGAAGGAATTTCGATTGAGGAATTGAATCCAGTCTGGCTGCAATCACCGGTTGCGCCGTCAGTCGCAGCCCAAATCGAGCAAGTCAGAAATCGATTCAGGAGAATTCGCACTGTTTTGCGCAATCTGTCGAGCGATTCGATACCGTGATCGTGGAAGGCGTTGGTGGCTGGCTTGTGCCGATCACCGCGGATCTCTTTGTCAGCGATTTCGGCGAAACAGCTCGAGCTGCCGGTGGCGATTGTCGCGAGAACCGGCTCGGCTGTTTGAATCATGTCTTGCTCACGCTTGAAGGTGTGCAGTGGCGCGGACTTGTTTGCGCGGGTGTGATTTTGAATCAAGCGAATGGACCAACGGACTTGGCGCAAAGCACGAAACGAAACGGAACTCTCGGCGCCTATTAACCGGGCGTAAATCTGATCGTGATTGGTGAAAAAATGGAGCCGAACTTGGCGGAAATCTTTGCCGCAACCGAGCAGCCACATGTGTTCAGAAAATTGACACAATCGTCACAAATTCTGACACTCTTCAGGAGGCGGTCGGGTGGCTCTTCCCTCGTAAAAGAGGGTGGCACCTGCATTGCTAGGAAACCCAGCACAACCAACCCTCACTATGCTATTGCAAAAAACGCTTCACATCGGCCAGTCGTTGCCGGACTGCAAAAACCGGCTGGCCAATATTCATTCCTACCGCCGCCAGTTCGTGATGGTGACCAGGGCGACCGTTACCTCATCTAAGACGGTCGATTTCTCGTTCCGCGGTCCGCTCGGTTTTCAAGGCCACACTGTTTTACTCGGCGGTTGAAAGCAGTTCGCCGGATGAAGTAGCTTTCGAGTCCGTCGGCGGCAACCTCGACCTGATGGGAATTGTCGATTTTACCGAGGTGCGTCCGAATTGCACCGAGATTACGCCGCGGTGCATTACGAGATTAAGAACAAATTTTCGCGTGGCTGGATCGTCGATTGCATTTCGTCGATGCATTTGTGAACTCCGAGCTGCGCAGCATCCGAGCACACTTTGAGGGAATCGCAGCGCCGTATTCCGAGCCGGCAAGTATCTTGCCCATTCTCGAAACGGCAACTGCGTAGGGCAGCGGAAAGGGCGCGGTCGGGACGCCGCGCCCTTTTTCCTACCGCCGATGCCCCAATCAGACCGCCGATCCCGGCTACAAAAAGGTTTTGTCATCCTGAGCGCAGCGCAGCGGAAGTCGAAGGATCTCTAACTGTTTGCGATTATTTTTCGAAGAATAATTGGGCATTCGTTTACCCAATCCGCACCGCGTGAGTCTTGTCGATCTGGCGCAGAGATCTGATTAGCCGGACAAGTTGATTCGCTCGGTCGGGTTGCGCAGTTTGGCGCCATCGAGTTGCACGCTGCCTTGTTTGATTAAGCGGACTGGCTTCGGTGCGTGACTTGGTAATTCCGTAGGCTGCGAAACCGTTAACAACAATTGCCAACGCCGGTCATCAGATTGAGATGGCAGAATCGGAAGCTCTGTCTCCGACAACCGTTTTTCGCTGAAACGCATCGTCCATTCATCCTGCGCCTTGTTAGCCGCATCGCGAGAGTGATAGGTGGCAACAATTTCCGCGGCGAGCTCCTTCTTTGCTTCGAGCGGGTGCTTGGTCTTTGGAAGCTCGCGCGAAAGAGAGCAGCAAATAAATATCGCGCCATTAATTCGTCGTGAAATGCTCATCAATTTTCCAAACATCTCAGCCGGCGGATCATTTAACGCGACGTAACTGCCGAGGCTTTTGCTCATCTTTTGCTTCCCCATCGAGTCCCTCGAGAATGGGCGTGAGTAAGACAATCTGCTGTGGCTGCCCGTTTTGCTTCTGCAGATCGCGCCCGAGTAAAATATTGAATAGCGTTCGATCGGTGCCGCCCAGTTCCACGCCGGCCTTCACCATCACCGAATCCGTACGCTATGCATGATCGGGTATTGAATTTCGCGCGTGAATTGGCTGCTCGCTTTTCATCCGCGCGCGAAAATCTTCGCGTTGCAGCAACTGCTGCAAGTTACCCTCGCTGTTGAGCCGGATTACATCTTCGAACGATAACTTCCCAAGCCAGGAACCGTTAAACACAATTTCGGTCCGGTTCTGATCGAGAATCTTGAAGGCCTGTTCGCGATATGTTTCGCATTCCGTTCAACTTCGTCGCGCGTGATTGTCGGGCGCGTGTAACTGAACGCCCGCTCAGATCGCCAATCAACGCGGTGAAATCGCCGATGATCAGGATCGCCTGATGTCCGAGTTCCTGGAAATCGCGTAACTTGCGCAGGACAACGGTGTGCCCAAGATGGATATCCGCGCTGGTGGGATCGACGCCGAGCTTTACCCGCAGCGGGCGATTCGCGCTCAATTTCTCCGCCAGCTCCGCTTCGCTGATGATTTGCGCGGCGCCGCGGGTGAGTCGTGCACAGCTGATCGCGCATGTTCATGCGCACTAAAAACAGCAGGCGCGCGGAAACAACCTACTTGTTTTTGTTCAGCAACTCGCGCAGCTTCGTCGATCGTGAGTGGCCGGTCCTGGAGCGTGCAACGCTTGCTGACTTTTGCCCTGTTCGAGGAATGGCCGGTTGCCGGCAAAATCGCGGCGTGGCGTATTTTTCGTTGAGTACGCGCTTGGGGAAATATCGCGGGCCTGTTTGGTCTGGATAAGTTCGCGTTGGCGGCAAAGTTGGCATCCATCGCGGCCTGTAAGTCAGAATAATTGCGAGTGCGGAACGAAGTCGTCGGTGCGCTGCGATCGGCACACGAAAGTTTTGCTGAGATTCTTTTCCGAAACGTAAAAGGACTTGGTTGCCGCGGATCGGGTGGGGGCCTCCGATCCACCCGCAAACTTTTTGTTTTGGTCGGGATTCGCCAGCTTCGTGTTTGGGCTCAAGAGCCGGTCAACCAGTTTGCGCTCCTGCTCCTGGGCATAGCTCGCCGTCGCCAAAGCAAGAAAAGCGAGCCGAGCAAAGCTCGAGCTCGCACTCGGTTCAGACTGCGAAATCCGGCTCGATTTGTAAAGAAAAAGACGCTTTACGGTGCTCCCAGCCAGCGACGATCAACCCGATCAACACCAATAGCTTTGTCTCGTAAGTATCCCTGATTCCGCCTGACTTTTTCGTGTGCCGAGCGTATCTTCCGCGCAGATGGATCTGCTCTTTCGCGACGATCAGGCGCTCATGCGCGAGGCTAACGTCGTCGCCACCAAAGCCGCGGCCAGCGACGAAGTGCCGATCGGCGCGGTGATCGCGAAGAACGGGCGCATCATTGGCCGCGGGTATAATCAAATTGAAATGCTGAAGGACCCGACTGCACACGCCGAGATTCTGGCCATAACGCAAGCGGCAGCCGCGCTCGGCGACTGGCGACTGAACGATTGCGATTTGTTTGTGACGAAAGAGCCGTGTCCGATGTGCGCCGGCGCCGCGGTTGCATGCGCGATTGCGGCGGGTGGTTTTCGGCTGCGAAGATGTCCGGGGTGGCGCCGCCGGTGGCGTGATCAATCTTCCTGCAAATGCCGCAACTAAATCATCGCTGCGATGTCAACAGCGGCGTGCTTCGCGCAGGAGGTGCAGTGAACTGCTTCAGGAATTTTCCGGGGCAGGCGGGCAGGCAATTAGAATCGAGGGTTAGCCTTTCATGCGCCATCCCTATCGTCGATAACGAGTTGTAGCCCACTCGTCGCCCGTGGCTAGCTCTCTCGATCGCCTCTCGAGAGCCTGCGGCCATCGACCGTCGGCAAAGCCGCGTTTCAGGTGCCACGAAAATCGTCGGTGGCGATCAAACCCAGGCCATTCCGGCACGAGATTGGCTGTGAAAGGACAGGGATGAAAACCCCACCAGGTGCTCCTGTTACGCCATCGCATCCCGATTGGCTAAATGATTGCTCGTTCCAGTCGCGCCAGGATTCCCCCGGCCTGATGCCTGGGATCCTGAGTCACAACGTCAAGAAACCGGCGAATCCCACCAGTTTTCAACGCAACTTTTCGCCCACAAGCGGCTGCCACGGGCTTGAGGCGAACATGGCCTTGTCCCAATCACCAACCAGGAGTTGAGGCCCGGTCGGCCAACCGCTAAGCCCGAGCAAGTTGCCCACAGCGCAGAATCATGAAGTTCTTTCCGAGCTGCGAACTTTGCGTCAATTATCGGCCGGCGTTTTTGATCCGCAGACGAGTCATGATTTCCTTCCTGAAACCATTGTCTTCGGTCTGATCCGGCATCCTTTGCGCGGCCTGGCCCATCATGTCAATGTTTTCAACCATGGCTGGCCGGCACTGAAGGCAGACGCGACGCCGTTTCGCCGCCGCGCGGAATCTTTATACCCAATCCAGCCAGCAAAACTGCTACTTCGGCAGAGTTGCCTTGGGTTCTCCTTTAGGGTCGAAGACCACCAGCATCCCGCCTTTTTCGTTGCTGGTTAATGCTGCTGCCTGTTCTCCTTCTTTGCCGAGAACCGCGATCACACCGCGATTCTCGTCGCATCCCATATATGCCATCTGGTAGCCCGCTTTCCCCTTGATCGAAACGACTCCATCGCCGTCAACCGTTGTGATTTCTGCTACTGGCCTTCCCTGCCCATCAGCCACCACGAATGTGCCACCCTGGTCTTTCCCAACATCAGCACATTCGTTTGCCCTGCGGAATTTTGCGCGCTCACGATCCCGCCCAGCTCGTGCGCCTTCAGTCCAGCCCGTGGTTTGCCGTCAGCGGAGGCCACAAAAATTTCGCCAGTGCCATCCTTCGTCTCGCCGATCGACACCACCACCTCCTGGTCCTTGTTCCAGATCTCGAAACGCGCGCTGCCCGCTTCGTCCACTTGAAAAGTCCGCGGGCCCGCCCTTCATTGTCGTTCAAGTAAATACAGGCATAGCCTTCCTCGGCTTTGAGCAAGATTGGCATTTTGTCGCTGCTATGCCGGATCGAAATCACTTCGGCGTCGAGAAGCAAAAATGGCGGGCGCGGCTGCTGCGGCAGTTTCCTCCTCCTGGCCGATCACGCGCAAAACGTGGTCGAAGATCGCGTCGAAGGCGCGCCACCTCTCTTCTTAATTGATTAAGTTCATCTGTCATAAGTGTAGAGCGTGGCATTTTTCCGCACCGCGCCAGCCCCATCCTACTTCGGAGAAATCCTCGACAAGCCTGCTGATTATGACTGGCCGCCCTCTGCCAGGGATTCCCACCCCAGTACTGATCGATTTTCCACTCCGAGGGAATCCAGCGGATTGCCCATGGCGTAACGACAACAGCGGAACAATCAAGCGTTGACGTGAGCGGATCGTTCTGACCCATGCTCTGACGTCGAATGCCGACCGTCGTCAAGGACTCGCTGAAAGCGTTCCCCGTTCGCTGGTACGCTTGCTACCGAGACTGACGCCACGGGGCGATTTGGCTGAAGAAGTCCGACCGTGGCAGATCACCCAGCACAGGCCGAAGGCGGTGGAGATTTGCCGGCGCTTTGAGCGCGCCCAGACGCTCGCCCGCGAGCGGGCGCTGACCGCGAAACCAAAACGCAGCCAGCTTCTGGAGCGAAGTGCGTTGAGCGCGTCACGGGCGAGGGCCTGCGCGTCTTCACGGCCAGGCTAATGGCTGCAGCATTGCCCGTCCGGCAGAAGAAGAAATCCCGCGCTGGCGCACCCGCCGCGCGCGGCATCGAGCAGATGCCGATGACCGAGTTCCGTCGCCTTTCCTGGGGCGACGCGCGTGGACGTGAACGTCGCGGCGATCATCGTCGCGGAAGGACATTTCCGATTTCCGCGACTCTCGCGAGCGCCAGGACTCGCGCCCGCCACCGTCAACCTTGACATCACGCATTCTGTCTGGGCGTGCCGCCTTCAACGCGGCACAGAAGCAGGGACACGCCGAAGGGCGTTCAACCCGTGCGCGGCGCTTGAGCCATACGCCCGATACGGCGGAGCGAAAGCGACACGCTGCCGCGCCGGAGCAGGTCACCGCCCTGCGTGCAGGCTGCGAGAAGGCGACTGGCGCGGCCTGGATACCCTGACGGCGTTCTGCAGCCGCGAGCGCGGCTGGGCGAGCGGCTGCGAATCTGCGCTGAAAATATTGACCTGCTTTCGGCGATTCCGGGATCCGATGGTGGTCGCGCAGGGGCGCGAGGAGCGACGTGATTATTGCGATTCATCCTGTTCTTGGGATTACCTGCTGAGCCTGCCGGAGCCGCCACCGGCGCGTTTTTGTTGTCATTGGCTGGTCGCAGCATCAGTCCGCTTTCGAAATATTTCGGCAATTGATGGATCGAGCGCGCATCCAGCAGCGCGTGATCGCGAGCGTCAAACGACCGGCAGCTGGCGGAGCGCGTTTAACGCGCTGATCTTTCACAGCCTGCGCCACTGTTTTCGTCGCTTCTGGCGGCGAACGCTGGGTGAGAATTGCGAATGGCGCCACCAGGTCACACCACTCCGCGACGCAACAGGCATACATCGACGTGAAACCAGTTCGCTGCGTGATTACTGTCGCGCTGTTGCCGCGCATCGAGATTGGCCGTTGATGTTGAAATAGCTAAGCTACAGCGCCATCGCATCAGACTTATCTATGAAGAAGCGGGATTTGGTGGATCGCGCCGAGCAGTGACAACAAGACCGCAACCAGCGAAATCTCCGAGGTCGAATGGCCATGCCTTGCACCGTCCCCAGTTTTATTCAATGAATACAGTTTTGATGATGATCTTTAGAAAGTCATTCGAAATAGTCGAAACCGCGTTCAACAAATGAAGAAAATCAATCTGCCATTGATTTGGTAAACCTTCTGGTCTTTTATCATCCAGTTTCCTATCCCACCCGCTCTTTTCACACAACATTGGGAGCGTTCATTATTGCTTGCATCGACGAATCTCCGACGAAGCCATGGCTCGGCTTACCTGATGACACCTCGCGGCTCAAACTTGTCGCCAGATTTTGGTTCAACCGACGTGGAGTTTACTGGCGAAGAATCCGCTGACCAGGCACGGTGTCCCAGGCTTTTAGTGCGACACTCAATCCGATCTCTTCGCACAACATTGATGCCGCCAACGGGCCCACGTAGCAACCTTGCGGGCATGGATCAACTGGTCTGAAAGCGCAGACGCTAAATTGATGGGAAAGATTCGACTCATGGATTCGTAGAGAATCGTCCTCCGGGACCAAAGCCCAAAGACATAATCGCGGCCGCACGTCTTATCGAGACCGTTAAAAATCTTGGCTGCCTACCGGCTGTTATTGCACGGTTTTACTGCAAACCAGAAAGTTGCGCTGTTTACGCAAAAAGTAAATTACATAAGCCTCTACGAGAGGAATCCAGCTGGAGTAAACAACGCAAGCGGGCCGCTGAATTGATTGGGGCTCTTGTCGGCTAGAAAAAGTTCTTTTCGGCCACAATATCGGCGAATCGCTCGGGTCAACCATGCGGGCGTGATTACTGACCATGAGCGCAAAGGCGACAAAAACGTTCCCAAGCTGATCGTGAACCGGCGACAGCTTCACGCCTAATCCTGAATTTGTCGATTATAAGGGCCCGAGGTGCAGCCAAAGATCAGGCGCTCTCGTCTACAGTTTGCTCGCAGACGGGGCTTGATCCGGGGTGTGTCACTTCGACGGCGTGGGCACGTTCGCGGCAAACGCCTTTTTGACGTGGCGTAGAGGCGTCCGCGCGTTTCTCGCAAGGCAAACTGGAAAGTGAAAGCGACGTTTAATGGATGTACCACAAAGCGATCCGGTGGTTGCATATCGCGCGCGCATTACTCGATGTGGAACCGATCTCGAAAGAGCTCCAGCGCCTGGCGCAGCTGTGTCGCGTCGAAAAGCATCCTCAGGCGACAATGAGCGCGACAATTAATCCGCCGCAGTGGGCGGGTGATATCCCCTCGCCAATCCACCAGTTGCAGCGGGCTTCCGCCATTATTGTTCCGTGCCGCGTGCGCTTGTGGAAATGTGGCCGCGCTGAAAAACGATATTCGGGCGTGTCTTTGTAAAAATGCACGGTGATCTGTGGGCGACGTGTCCCGGCGCGTGAGATTGAGACGTAGCGAAATTCACGCACCGTATTTCAGTTCCGGTTTTGCGGCAGTAACGGGCCAGCGTGTAAATGTGGAGCAACGGAGGCGATCATTGAAATGGTCCGGGCTTGTTGATTTATGGGAGACGCTGCCAAACTGATTCGCGGATAACGCGCCGCCACAGAGCCGTTGAAGAAGAACGCACGTCCTGTTTCCGGGTAACTGTTGCTGACAAAGCGCCATCGAAACGGCGCGACTGCTACACGCGACGAGTGGCGGGGCACATGGAGTGAGTTGTAAATTGATTGCATCCAGTCTCACATCCGCCCACAGGACAAACCAAGCGGGGAGGTCTCCCATCGCTGTTTGACAATATCGGGGCGCGCGGCGCTTCCTGTCGTCGAATTCGACAGAGTGGTCGCTGGACCAAGATGCGGCGCTGCTGAAAGTTGCATCTCGCAGTGATTTCGCGCACCGCTCGCACTCGCTGCTGTTTTCAGCGGCTCGGAAATCTCTGGCACACATCCATTGGCGAAGGCGTCGCGGATACACGAAAGTTTTGCGGTTATTTCTGCTGCAGTGTCGCTAGGTGCAGATCGGGCGACATGGCCGCGTTGCCAGCTCGTGCGATCGTCGCTGACGGAATGCGCGATAACGGCAGCCGTCAGACAGTTTATTTTTTCAACTGGAGCGATCCGCATGGCGCGGCGGTGGCGCTTCATGCCCGATAATCATCGCAACTCACTGAGGCATGCGACCACGGACACGGGTCGAGGCTTCAAGGCAAACTGCCCGTCACCCCGTCACTCTTCCAGGATAGGTCAACGTATTACGACACCGGGTCCAGCAGGAATTTTGGTAAAACGTCGCCAGGCGCTGGCTCAACGAACAGCGGCATGGAGACACAGAAACGGTGCGCTTCGAGCTTGCGGTTATTGACTAAGCCGCCCTGCGAATCCTTATCCGCCGCCGATTACGAAATCCTGAAACCGTGGAGACAAGCACGACGTCGCTCTATGCGGGGCCGTTAGCGTAGATACTCTGAAGGCTTCTACGATTTTGGAATCATCGCGTGCTCGCATCACCGCATTCAAGCGGCTGATCGAGCTGATCGCAGGGAATGGCCCACTTTCAGCAGCGCGTTATTGAGCAATTTGTTTTTCTGATGGTTACAGCCTTGACATCAACACCCTTTTTACGGCTGGACGAAAAGTTGCAGGGGCGAGTCGCTTCGAGTTTCGAAGGAAAGAACGGCGACCGGGTCGCTTCTTTTTTGCGTCGTCGGCTGGCCGCACAATTGCGGCAAATCGCTGGTTCAAAACATTCCGGAACAGATAACCAGCGGCTGTTTCCGCCAAACCCTATCGCTACATGACTGACGGGCAGACGGCTTTTAATGGCAGTGATCATCGAAGCCGAACATCTGACGATCGAGGATGAGCAACTTGAGTATCGATCTGCGCGCTCGCCGGAACTGGAGCGCAAATTAAGAACCCAGTCACGATATCAATCGTGTCACGCGAAATATCGGGATGCAGTGAGCCTCACGCCTTTGGCGTGCGTAGCGTTCCCAAACGATGAGCCTGAAAACCTGCTAGTCTTACCGCCCCAGACGGCGAGCAGCGTTCAGGTAAACCTGAACAGTCCCTAAGGTCGGCAAACACCCGATGCCCATGCCCACGGCAAGCTTAGAGCAGCGCAAGGTGTTCTGGAAAACGCCATGCCTTTGGGAAAACTTCCTGCTTTCCTTCACTTTTGAATGCAGTGGCGTCTCCCCGGCGAATTGTCCTTGTCCGCCGTTTTGGGGTCAAGTTACCACCATCGGAAGTTGCTGGAGGCAATGGGTTCACTAGCTCCGTAGTGTGCGCTCTTCTGAACTCATCGATGCCGAACTTTTCAATCACTCAGAGCGCGACCCATGGGAAATGGTGTGCCGTGGAATTAGAGCGACTCCTGACCCGCAACGAATCGATGAGCCACGAAACCAGCTTTTGTATTTTAACTCAGCGTGCGGAACATACCTGGCACGTCTTCGACGGACCACTCTGATCAAAAGGCATAGTCGCACACTGGACAAGCGCACCCAGTGGAAGATCGGCCCACGTGATAGTTCGCCTGACGGGCATGGGCTGTTGGTAAGGTGCCTCCTTTGAAGGGAATTCAGCAGTTAGCCTGAGCTTGCAAAACCAACCCCACGCCTGGTTCAGCGTTCAATTAATGAGCAAACATAGAAGTTTCAAAATAAATCACCGCGAGAAAACTCCGCGGCAAACAAGGAGAATGCGGGGAAAACTGATCAGCTCCAGCTACTTCAGGTCCTGACGGCACATACGCGCTGAAGCACGGCCTGCTTGCGGTCGGTATAACTGAGCTGGACACACCGAAATACTTCACGCATTCTCAACGAACTAGAGAAATCAACGAGCTGCTGCCGCATTCTGAGCGCGACTGTGTCGAGCAGATCGCGCTACTCACGATCCGCGTTCGCGAGCACGACCGGAAGCTGAGATTCTCACCGCCTCAATTGGAACCCGCGAAACCATTCACCAGCCTGGCTCAGAATCATTGAGGAGATGCGGGACGACGGAGACTACCGATCCCGGTTTAAATGGCATCGATTCACGCCTGAACTTATCGGAGAAACAAACCAGACACCAGGGCGATATGAAACTGGTTACTGAGACCCGATCGCGCCCCGCTGGCAAAATCATCTGGAACGGCTGCAGCGAATGCGACGCGGCGAATCCAGTATCGTCACCAGCCGCCCCGTGATGAACGTGCACCCCAAACTACCGCGGGCTAGATATTCTGGTTTCCGTTTGGTAATGTAGCTCGTAACCATGCCGGCATCGGACGCTTAGCCGCTCTGCTACTCCGTGTTCAATAGCGAATCGGCAGTACTCGAGGAAGTCAGGGTTGTCATTGGAGAGCGTCAGCTTTAAATCGGTCGGCTTCAGACAAATTACCGTTCACGCCGCTGCAAACCGGATATCGGCCAGCTTTGCTTATCCCAGATTTAAAGCAATACGTAACTGTTGAACGAAGTACATC
>ERZ1370068.2263-contig-142_pt1 | contig 52843 bp, 91 predicted proteins | sample MGYA00561227_ERZ1370068 | MGnify/ENA primary metagenome ERZ1370068 (study PRJEB38410, sample SAMEA6850437) | metagenome | study: Metagenomic assessment of the ecological functions of the soil: analysis of the soil microbiota associated with the... | reverse complement strand
GTATGCTTCGTTCAGTTACGTATTGCTAAGAAGCGAGGACACGTTCCACCGATGACGGTGAACGTCTACACCGCGCGCGGGGTTTCGCCACCGCACCTTGTCACCGAAACGCTGAACGAAGCCGGCGCCGTTCCTGGAACGACGTCGGGATCACGCTGGCCACCTGGCGCGTGGTCGTCGACAGCCAGCCGCACGCATACCACGGCGCCGCACGTCGTGATTGCCGGAGACGAGACCGCGCAGGCACCCGGCCGAGCACGGACACCCGATCGGGCGGGTCCGCTTCAAGCATCCGATCGATCCGGACCGGGAGATTCACATCTCCCGGAAGAACGGGCATGACGCGCTCCGGAGTCGGTAATACGCCACGGCCTGGGACGGTGCCGCTCGCCCAGATGCCGCCCGCCGAGGTCGAAGAACAACCTTGGGACGCGTCCTCGGACGCGCGCTCGCGCCTGACGAAGCTCGGCCATTTCCCAGCCCCGTTCCGGCCACCCACACGGCGCGAGGCCTCATGCGCGGCAGCCACACGATTCGGGCGAGTTCGTGGCGCTCGGCCGGAGAGGGTTCGACGTCAGTCCGGCTCAGCGTCGCCGCGGTGGCCGCGCATCCGCGAGAGTGACGAGCGCCTGGACACATAGGGCAGGCAGGGCAGGGACGGCCGGAAGGCGCAGGAGCGGTAGCGGGCTGATGTAGGCCGGCTCTTTTCAGACCCGGCATCCGGGCTCGGTCCTGAGGCCTGAAGTCTGTAGCCCGAAGCCTAAAGCCTGTAGCCTGAAGTCACTGGATTAAAGGGCATCAGCTCCGGCGACGGGACGAACGTTGTAGAGGTGCCGGCCGTGACGATTTCCTGGATGACCACGTCAGGATGCTCCTCAGGACCGTCGTTTGCGGTCGAAGTCGTCCTGCCAGAGATACACCACGCGGCTGAAATGCTCCGAGAGAAACGGGGCCAGCGCGGACGTGAATGAATCCCGGAAGACGACGGCCCGCGGCAGCGTCGATCCGGGAATTTCAGTGACGAGGCGGCTGACTCGGCGCGTGGCTCGGCCGGGCGGTTCGAGCGCCTGGGCGCGCCGCGGCTCCTGCGGTGTCAGCAGCAGATCGTCCCTCGTGCAGCGAGCGCTTCAGACCAATCATGCCGGCAAGGTCGCCGCCGTCGCGCGATCTCGACCGTCGCCTTCGAAGTCCGAACGTGCGCGTGCCGGCGGCACGCGCCGGCACCTGACGTCGGACCGCCCTCGATGATGGCCTGATAGGCGACTGAACGCGCCACGCTCGTTCCAATGCGAATCCGTGACGTCGAAGGTCCGGTCCCGGCGCTCCGCAGGCCTCGCCGCGAGGAGCTCGGGTCTCACGTCCAGCACCACGTCCGGTGGTGCCCCGTGCAGGCCGTCGAACGCACTCTGATCGGCACGCAGGACCGAGGCCCGACCCGACCGCACGCGGTCGACCTGGAAGCTTGCTCCGATACATATCACGCTTAGTCGGTGAATTGGAATCGTGAACGTAGAGCGATGCCGCGACAAGCGCGCGGGCACCAGTCGCGCGCGCGACGGGCAATCGACGTCGCGCCAGTTGGCGACTTCGGATTCGACAGGCGGCCAGCGAATCTTCGCTCGTCCGATACCTCGATCCTTAACCGTCTCCATAGAACAACCAGCCGTCGCGACCGAGCGCACGACGCTCGTCGGAGAAGCGCCCAGCAGATCGACGCTCATCTTCGAGCCCAGCACGCAGGTGTCGGCGAAACCGAAATGATCGGCGAACCACGCATCGAGCCCGGCGGAAATCCTCGACCGATGGCAGCGATCCGTCGAGCACGGAAAGACGGCCATCTCTCGATTCTCGGCCTTCGCGGCATCTGCGCCGTCGTCTCCGCCAGATTCGACCGCGCGGCCAGGGGCACGATCGCGATGAAGAAGATGATGGCGAGCGCGCGGTTCATCGAGGCACGCATGTCAGAACCGAAATAGATGAATGGACTGTAGCTGCCGGCCGCAACCTGCAGCATCGACGCCGCGAGGATCGTGAAGAAGGCGGCGAGCGCCGTCAGATCGACGATCCAGCCGGAGTTGACGCAGCCGATCGCGCCAGCGTTCGGAACGCGAGCCCGACGGGCATCGAGCCGATCACGTCACCGGCGATCAGCGCCAGCACGAGCTCTGGCGTCAGGTAGTAAGAGGGCGCAAATGCGGTCGGCGGTGCCGGACCGAGACACCAGCCCTGCAAGGACACGAGCGCTCGCAGCACGAATCGGCCCTGAAAAACACCCAGCCGACCATCACCACGAGCAGCAGATACGCGTGCCGCAGCGGCGGCCAGCAGCCGCTTCACTGCCGTCGCCAGACCGAGGCGCTCGACGACGAGGAAAGCGCCGTGAAAGAGCCCCCAGATCGACGAAGTTCCAGCTCGCGCCGTGCCACAGGCCGCAGAGGAAGAACACCGTGACCAGGTTGCGTAGCGTGCGTGCGGGCGTGACGCGGTTGCCGCCGAGCGGCACGTAGAGGTAGTCGCGGAACCAGGTCGAGAGCGACATGTGCCAGCGGCGCCAGAATTCCTGCACGCGTGTCGGCGACGTACGGCCAGCGGAAGTTCTCCGGGAAACGGAAGCCGAACATCCGGCCGAGGCCGATCGCCATGTCGGAGTAGCCGGAGAAGTCGAAGTAGATCTGCAGCGTGTAGCAGACGATGCCGAGCCAGGCGTGCGCGGCGTCGAGCTCGGCGGCCGGCATGCGCGAAGATCTGGTCGGCCGGACCGGCGACGACGTTGGCGATCAGCACCTTCTTGCCGAGGCCGATGACGAAGCGGCGGACGCCGTCGGCGAAGTCGTCGAGCCGTGACGACGCGGCGCGCGAGCTGGTCGGCGATGTCGCGGTAGCGGATGATCGGCCCGGCGATCAGCTGCGGAAAGAGCAGCAGATAGAGCGCCGCGTGCACCGGGCTCTTCTGGGCGGTCGCGTCGCCGCGATAGACGTCGACGACGTACGAGATCGCGTGAAAGGTGAAGAACGAGATGCCGATCGGCAGCACGACGTGCGGCACGGCGACCGGTTGTCGGCGCGCCGTGCAGCAGCAGCGCGTTGAGGTTGTCGGCGAAGAAGTTCGCGTACTTGAACACTGCCGAGGACGGCCAGGTTCGACGCGCGACCGCGAGAGCGAGCAGCTGTCGCGCGCGTCGCTCGGTGTCGACGCCTGGCTGACCGACGACCGCGATCGCCATCCAGTAGTTGAACGCGATCGACAGCGAGCATCAGCCACGTGAAGGCCGCCGCCGCCTTTCGCGTAGAAGATGACGCTGGCGATGACGAGCAGCAGCCGTTGCCGTACGCCGCGGAGTGCTCGAGACCGGAGCGAATACAGCGCGAGCAGGACCGGCAGGAACAGGAAGAGGAACGTCGGCTCGGTGAAGAGCACCGGTGCTAGACTTGCGTGAAGATCAGGATGTGCTGACGCGGCAGCCGCTTCATCCACCTTCGACAGCGTGAAGCCCTTCGGCCTCGAGCTCCAGCTTGCGCTTCGGCGACGCTCATCTTGTGTTCGAGACTTGAATCGGAATCGTCGGATCTTCCTTGCGGTATTCGAGCAGCACGAGGCGTCCGCTCGGCTTGAGCGCCGCGCGCATGCGCGCGCAGCATCGCCTGCGGCTGCGAGAGCTCGTGATACACGTCGACCATCAGCATCAGGTCGATCGCGGCGGCCGGCGAGCTTCGGGATCGTCGATCGTGCCTGGCACCGAGTGACGACTCTGATGTTCCGCTGTGCCAGCCGCCGCCTCAGCAGATCTGCAGCATCTGCGGCTGCATGTCGTCGGCGTAACACGCGGCCCGTCGGCGCCGACGCGCTTCGCCATCCTGATCGTCGATGTAGCCCGAACCGGCGCCGATGTCGGCGACCGTCCGCCCTTGCGGAATCGTCGAGGGCGTCGAGGGCCACGTCCGGCGCCTCCTCGATGTCACGCTCGCTCGCGATCCAGCCACGTCGCGCCCTGCCATGCCCATCGACCGGCGCGAACTGGCGGCCGCTGATCGGGTGGACGCCCGGCGATTGCGCAAAAGCACCCGCGGTGACCAGGGCCAATGCCGCCAGCGCGAGCGACGGTCGCGGCGAGTCCAGCTTCAGCGGCGATTCATCGACATAGAATAGCAACAATGACCGATCAGACGTTGACGCCCTTCACGCCTCTGGAAACGCGATGACACTCGGCCAAGCGGCTCGAAGTCGGCGCGCGCGTTCTGGCTCGACCGAGGAGGCCACCGACGACCAGCTGCAGGCGCGTGCTTTCATCGTTCCCAGCAGAAGAAGTTCCGTCCGAAGACGGTGGTCGGCCTCGATGATCGATCGCAAGGCGCAGCATCTCGCCACGCCTGGCGCAACCTGACCAGATTCGCGATCGTCGCGCGCGCTCGTCGCCTACCACCTTGCCGAGCAGCGGCCGATGATGGGCGCGTTTCTCGACGCGCTTGGCATCGCCCACGAGGACGGCTTGATTCAGGACGAAGCGCGTCGCGCCCGATCCGGCGAAGGTGGGCCCGGCCGCCAGCAAGATTGCGCAGGAATTTCCCGAGGAGAACGTGTCCCTCTATCTGAACACGCTGCTCTGCCAGGATCGGGCACGTGGGACTACTCGCGGACGTCCCGCAGCGTCAGAGACCGAGACGCGGGCCATCACGATGACCTCGGCTACGGCATTTGCACCCGCGACGGTGTCGAACGTCGCCTGCGGCTTCGACGTGCTCGGCTTCGCGCTCGAGTCGCCCGGCGACTGGGTGACGGCGCGACTCGTGCACCTCGGGCGTGCACCATCGAAGGCATCGAGGGCGACCGGGGGCGCCTGCCGCGCGACGCCGTCGAAGAACACGGCTGGCGTCGCGGCTCTGCGCGCTGCTGACACACCTCGACGAACGCCGCGGCGTCGGCGCTCACGATTCGCAAAGGGCTTCCGCTGTCCAGCGGTCTCGGTGGCAGCGCGGCGAGGCGCGGCCGCGGCCGTGGTGGCGGTCGACGCGGTCACTCGGCGCGCGTGCGTCGCTCGACACGCTGATCGCCTGCGCGCTCGAGGGCGAGCGATCTCGGCGCCGGCTCGCGCGCACGCCGACAACATCGCGCCGTGCGTTGTGCGGAGGTTCGTGCTGGTGCGCCGGCCCAGTCCACCCGACGTCGATCCGCCTGCCGGTGCCGGCCGGGCTCACGGCGGTCGTCGTACATCCCGATATCGAGATCGAGACCGCGAAAGCCCGCGCGATGCTCCGGCCCGACCGTGCCGCTGGCAGACGCGCGTCCGCCAGTGGGCGAATCTCGGTGCGTTCGTCGATGGCCTGCACCGGGCCGACTTCAGCGCAGATCAGCCGCTCGCTCGAAGACACGATCGCCGAGCCGCGGCGTGCGCCCCTGTTCCGGGCTGTCGGCCGATCAAGCGCGCGGCCGTCGACGCCGGCGCGCTCGGATGCAGCCTGTCGGGCTCGGGTCCTTCGCTTTTGCGCTCGTGCTGCGAGCCGTGACGTCGCGGAACAGGGTCGCCGACGCCATGACCGTCCGCGGTGAAGGCTCACATCGGAGGCGATTCAGAAACCTACGTGTCGGCGATCGCTTCCCGCGGCGCGCGCGTGATCTAGAGGCCATGCGCTTCATCTCCACCCGCAGTGTCGAGGCTCGCGCGATGGCCGGCGTCGCCAGACGGCCGGCGCATCCGAGACGCCGCCGGATTCCGCCTCCTTCTATACCGCGCTCGTGCAGGGACTTGGTCCCGACGGCGGCCTTTACGTGTCCACAGACGATCGAACGGCTCGCCGATCACGAGTTGGCCAGGCTCCCCAATCGGACGCTACCGAAGTCGCGTACGGGTGCTTCGGCCGTATGCACTGCGCGACGAACTACGACGCGACCATCTTCGAAGCCGTCGTCGTTGAAGCGCTGAACTTCACGATTCCACTCGTGGAAGTCGAGCCTGGCATCTTTGCGCTCGAGCTCTTTCACGGCCCGACGCCTCGCCTTCAGGACGTCGGCGCGCGGATGATGGCGCGCTCTGATGGCGTCGCTCGACCGGGGCGATCAGGCGCTGACGGTCCTGGCCGCCACGTCCGGCGACACGGGAAGCGCGGTCGCTCATGCCTTTCTATCGCGTGCCGCACACCCGCGTCGTCGTCGCTCTATCCGGAAGGCCGTGTGAGCCCGACCCAGGAAGCGCAGCTCACGATGTTCAACTCCGAGGAAGGCAACGTCCGCGCGTGCGCGGTCGCCGGCAGCTTCGACGATTGCCATCGGCTGACGCGCGAAGGCCTTCAGCAAGGTCGAGTTGAGGCGGCGCGTGCGTCTGACTTCCGGCCAACTCGGTCAACGTCGGACGTCTGCTGCCGCAGATGGTTTATGTACTTTCACGCGGTGGCGCGCGCGCGCGATCTGATCGCGGCATCGGAGGCCGTGCCGCGAATGCTGGCGCCGCCCGAGATCGGTCATCTGCACGCCGAGCGGCAATTTCGGAACACCTCGACCGGGCTCATGGCCCAGCGGGCTGGCCTGCCCATCAGCCGCTTCGTGGCGGCGACCAACGGTCACGATGTCGTTCCGGCAATACCTGACGTCGGGCCGCTTCCGAGCCACGCTCGTCGGTCCACACGATCATGCCAACGCCATGGACGTGGGAATCCGAGCAACTTCGAGCGAATGTTGTGGCTCTCACGGCGGCGACCTCGAGCCATGCGGCGGTGGATATCTCGGGCTTCCCGGCATGACGACGAGTCCGGTCGTGAAACGATCAAGCGTGTGCGAGACTCGTGGATACCTGCTCTCGACCCGCACGAGTGCGATTGCCTACATGGGGCTCAAGAAATATCTAGGGGCAGGAAGGGCGGGAAGATCAGGAGGGGAGGGACGCGGATTGGAATCTTCCTGGCCAGCTCACCCGGCGGAAGTTCGGGGAGGTCGTGGAGCCAATCATCAGACGATCGATCGTGACTCCGGCACTGCTGGCCGATGCGCTGGCACGGCCGCGTCATCTACTCCACATGGAGGCCTCGCTCGACGCCGTCGAGGATGCGCTCGGCGCCTGAGGGCGCCCTGACGCGGATCCCGGACCTTTCCACTACCGCGGGAGACGTCCTGCAGCACCTTCCAACAGCACGGAGTCTGTCCCACCTCGCATACCTCGCCCCAGCTCGTGCGCGACTACGTCGGGGATCTTTGCAAGCTACGGAAATCCGTGAGGCTGCGCGACCGCATGGTGGCGAACGACTTTCTCGCAGCGAGTATGCCGAACGCGTTGAACAGTTGCGGCGGCGATACACCGTGCTGTCGCTCCTTCCGCGCCAGTTCCCTCATCTAGCTGACAGCGCCTCGCTCGAGGGCCAGTTGCTACAATGACGCCTGCTGTGGAGCTCCTCCACCAACGACCGGCCTGATGCGGACGACGCCGCCGTCAAGGTCTACGACGAGCTGAAACGTCTCGCGCGAGCGTTCATGCGCGGCGAGCGTCCCGGCCAGACGCTCCAGGCCACGGCACTGGTTCACTGAGGCGTATCTGCGGCTCGCGGATGCCGGCAAGCCCTGGGTCGACGAAAAGCATTTCGTCGGTATTGCGGCGCGGTCCATGCGCCAGATCCTCGTCGACCGGGCGAGGGCCAGAGGCGCAGAGAAGCGGTGGGCGGGCATCGCCCGGGTGTCGCTGACTGAATCGCTCCGTTGGCGCCGCCAACGAAGAAGCGATGCTGCCCGCGCTCGACGAAGCGCTGACGCGGCTCGAAGCGCCTCGATCCCGAACAGGCGAAAATCGTCGAGCTTCGATTCTTCGTCGGCCTCAGCATCGAGGAAGCAGCGGATGTCCTCGGCCTCTCTCCCGCCACGCTCAAACGCCGCTTTGCGCTTGCCAGGGCGTGGCTCGTTCAAAGAGCTCAGTGGCACGCGATGACGCCGAGCTCAGTTCCGACGCGTGCGCGAGCTCTTCGGAGCAGGCTATCGACATCGCGCCGTCGGAGCTCACCGCGTGGCTCAATGTGCAACGCCGGCGACGACTCCGAGGTTCGCCGCGAGCTCGAAGCATTGTTCCGTGCAGTCGCAGGCCGGATCGTTTCTTGGCGCCGACGTTCGCCTCCCGTTTGCCGGAGGCTGATGGAGGACCTTCCGGGCCTTCAGCCCGGTGATGCCATCGGCAGTTACGTCATCGAGCGTGAAATCGGACGCGGCGGAATGGGTCACGTCTATCTCGCCGGCGATCGCGACCTCGGGCGGAAGGTGGCGATCAAGGCGCTCGCACCGAGGCTCGTGCGCGATGAAACCCAGCGCGAACGGCTGCGCCGCGAAGCCCGTGCGGCTGCCGCCCTCACGCACCCTGGCATCTGCACGATCTACAAGCTGGAAGAGAAGGATGGCGATCTCTTCATCGTGTCCGAGTATGTCGAAGGACGCACGCTGCGCGACGAAATGTCCGGCGGGCAGAAGCCGGACGCCGCTCGCGTGCTGGATACGGCACGTCAGCTCGCCGCGGCGCTGGCAAGCGCACATGAAAGAACATCACGCACAGGGACTTGAAACCGGAAAACCTGATGCGCGCGACGAACGGCTGGTTGAAGATCCTGGACTTCGGCCTTGCGCTTGATGCCGGGCTCGATCCCTCGTCCCCGCGAATGACGCAGCTCGGAATGATTGTCGGCACGCCGGCCTACGATGGCCCTGGAGCAGCTGAATAGCGAGCCGATCGATGCACGCGCCGATGTGTTTGCCTTCGGTGTCCTCATGTATGAGCGCCTCGGGCTCGTCATCCGTTCGATGCGCCGAATATCCTGGGAGTGGCGGCTCATGTGATGGCGAAGTGAAGCCGTGCCCGTTGCCGAGCGGTGTCCTGCGTTGCCGGCGGCGCTTGCCGCTGTCATCGATCGCTCGATGCAGAAGGACCGCGAGCGTCGGTTCCGGTCTGCTACGCGAAATTCGGCTGCACTGGAGCACCCCGATCCGCCGGCGTCGCCGGTTCCACGCGACAGAGTTGCGGCGTGGTGGCGGCGGCATCAGGCTGTCCACAATCGTCCTCTACCTGGTGGCGGCCATACTGTCGTGGCAGATCAGGAGTGGGCGCACGGCCTCGCCGACCTGAATTTTCCTGCTGGTTGCGTCCGCGGCAACGGTCGCCGGGATGTTTCGCGGCTTCCTGCTGTGCAGCGAACGCATCAACCCGGCGGGTTTCGCCTTCGAACGTAGCCGGGCGAAATGGATGCTGCTCGTCACCGATGCGATCATCGTGATCGCACTCAGTCTGCCGACGGCGCCATCGCGTGGCGCGTGCGTCAGCCCACTCGTTGGCACCCTGACGATTGCTCTCGCGGTCGTCGTCGCCTTCCTCAGGCTGGTCGCGGAGCCGGCGACGACGGACGCGGCGTTTGAGCGCGCCGGGTCTTGAGCCTCATCCCGCGTCCACTACAATGATCAGATGATCGCGATCGAGATCAGCACGCCGGGCGGGCCTGAGGTGCTTGTTCCAGTCGAGCGTCCGCGTCCCCGGTGCGGCGCCGGCGAAGTCGTGATCAAGGTTGCGGCCGCCGGCGTGAACCGGCCGGACATCGTCCAGCGGCAGGGTCACTACCCACCCTCCCGGCGCATCTGACATTCCCGGTCTCGAAGTCGCTGGCACGATCGACGAGGTCGCATCCGATGTGACGAATTGGCGGCGAGGCGACACCGTCTGTGCGCTCGTATCCGGTGGCGGATACGCAGAATGCTGCGCAGCGCCGGCGCCCCAGTGCCTTGCCGATCCCGCGCGGCATCGGATCTCGTGCACGCCGCCGCGATTCCGGAAACGACCTTCACCGTCTGGACCAACGTGTTCGAGCGTGGGCGGCTGCAGAAGGGCGAGACGCTGCTCGTCCACGGCGGATCGAGCGGCATCGGCACGACCGCCATTCAGCTCGCGCGCGCCTTCGGCGCGCGTGTGTTCGCGACAGCCGGCTCCGACGAAAAATGCGCCGCCTGCGAAGCGCTGGGCGCCGAGCGCGCCATCAACTACCGCGACGACGGATTTCGTAGCAGCGGTCAGGAAGCGACCGGCGGTCGCGGGGCAGACGTGATTCTCGATATCGTGGGCGCTGACTACCTGCAGCGGAACATCGACACACTCGCCACGAGACGGGCGTCTCGTTCAGATCGGTCAGCTTGGGCGGCGCCTAAGGCGCAGATCAACCTGGGGCCCGGTGCTGCGAAACCGGCTGACGATCACCGGCTCGACGCTTCGACCGCGATCGGTCGCCGAGAAGGGCGCCATCGCGCAAGCAGCTTCTGAAGCACGTCTGGCCCGTCTTCGAATCAGGCGCGGTCAAGGTGATCGTGGACGAGACGCTTTCCGCTGCAGTCACGCTGCCGAGGCGCACCGCGTCATGGAAGCCAGCACGCACATCGGCAAGCTGGTTGCTCTTGACATGGTTCTGTCATGCGAAGATCGGTCCGACCCGATGCAATACGTCCGACTCGGAACAACGGCTGAAGGTCTCGCGCATCTGCCTCGGCGCGATGACCTACGGTTCGTCCGAAATGGCGTCCCGTGGGTGCTCGACGAAGCACGCCAGCCGTCCGTTCATCAAGCGGGCGCTCGAACTCGGCATCAATTTCTTCGACACGGCCGACATGTACTCGCGTCGGCGTCAGCGAGGAAGTGCTCGGCCGCGCGCTCGAAGGAATTCGCGTCGCGCGATCAGGTCATCATCGCGACCAAGGCCTTCTGGCCGATCGGGTCGACGGCCCCAACGATCAAGGGCCTGTCGCGCAAGCATCTCTTCGATGCGATCGACGGCTCGCTCCGGCGCCTCGGGCGTGGACTACGTCGATCTCTATCAGATTCATCGCTTCGATCCCGACACGCCGATCGAGGAAACGCTCGACGCCGCTGCACGACATCGTGAAGGCCGGGAAGGCGCGCTACATCGGCGCGTCGAGCATGTCGGCGTGGCAGTTCGCGAAGATGCTCTACGTGGCGGATCGCCACGGCTGGACGCGTTTCGTCTCGATGCAGAACCACTACAACCTCGTCTACCGCGAGGAAGAGCGCGAGATGATGCCGCTCTGTTTCGAGGAGGGTATCGGCGTGATTCCGTGGAGCCCGCTGGCGAGCGGCTTTCTCGCCGGCAATCGCCGAAAAGGCGATTTCGGAGCCACCGCGCGCGCAAAGACCGATCAGTTTGCGCACGAGCGCATGCTACTAGCGATACCGACTTCGTCGTCGCGGACCGGGTGGTCGAGCTGGCTAAACGCCACGGCGTCAAGCCGACGCAGGTCGCCTCGGCCTGGCTGCTGAGCAAGGCAACAGTGTCCTCGCCCATCGTGGGCGCCTCGGAAGTCGTTTCATATCGACGACGCGGTGCGAGGCATTGAAGGTGAATCTGTCGCCTGAAGATGTGGCGTTCGTCGAGGCGCCCTATCAGCCGCACGTCGTGCTCGGCTTCGATCCCCGAGCGTCCCGCTAACCTGTGGCCAGCCGCTTGGTCTTCGCGAGTCGGTCGTCGCCCTCCAGCATCGAAATTTCCGGCTGATCTGGCTGGGACTGCTGCTGTCGTTCACCGGATCGTTCATGCAGAACGCGGCGATCCTGTGGCACGTGTCGCTGCTCGTCGTCGCCGGAGCACAAAGGGCTGGCGCTCGGCTTTGTCGGTCTCGTGCGCGTGCTCCCCGATCGTCGTCTTCTCGCTCGTGAGCGGCGTCGTCGCCGACGCGTTCGATCGGCGGCGGCTGATGCTCGGCACCAGCATCGCAGCTGCGGCCGTGGCCATCGCGCTCGCCGTCCTCACATTGCGTGGGCTGACGGTTGTCTGGCCGATCTACGCGCTGGCCGCCGTCGGCGCGGCCGTGAGCGCACTTCGATCTGCCGGCCACGCCAGGCGCTCGTGCCGACGCTCGTGCCGCGAGGCATCTGCCGAACGCGATCAGCGCTCGGTTACGATCATGCTGCAGACTCGCCTCGGTCGTCGGACCATCGCTCGGAGGATTGTCGTCATTGCCGCCGACAGGCGTCGCGTCTGCCTACATCGTCAACGCGATCTCGTTCGGGTTCGTGATCGTCGCGCTGCTGATGATGCGCGCCCGTCACCGTCAAAGTCCGCGGCGTCTGAGAAGCGCGAGGACGATCGTCGCTGCAGGCGGCGCGCGAGGGGCTGCGGTTCGTCTTCCGATCCCCGCTCATCCGCTCGACGATGCTGCTCGATTTCTTCGCGACGTTCTTTGCGTCGGCGACCGCGCTGCTGCCGATCTTCGCGCAGGACATCCTGCAGGTCGGACCGCAGGGCTACGGCTGGCTCTTCGCGGCGCCCGCCGTGGGCGCGCTCGATCACGAGCGCCGTCGATGGTGCCGCTCACGGAGCGCATCGATCGTCGCGGGCCGAGTGCTGATCTGGGCGGTCGTCGGCTACGGCGCTCGCCACCGGTGATGTTCGGCATCTCGACGGTGGTTCTGGGTGACGTTCGCTTGCCCTGGCGCTCACCGGCGCCACGGACACGGTGAGCATGGTCATCCGCAACATCGTGCGTCAGCTCGAAACCCCGACCGCCTGCGCGGACGGATGACCGGCGTCAACATGGTGTTCTTCATCGGCGGACCGCAGCTCGGGAGCTCGAGGCCGGGCTGGTGGCAAACTGGTTCGGCGCGCCGTTCTCGGTGATCAGCGGCGGCATCGGCTGCCTGCTGGCCACCGCCTGGATCACATCGATCACGCCGCCGTTGCGGCGCTACCGTCAGCGAGCGCAGCGCCTCCACGCGGCGTCTACTGCGGTTTGAACTCCACAGACACTTCCGGCTCAAGGGTGATTTTTACGCCCGGGGTGTCCTTCACGAACGCCTTCAGGTCGTCGACGCTCTTGAGTGCGGCAAGTCGCGCAAAGCCGGCTTCCGAAAACAGCTGATCGAGCTGCACATCGAGCAGGACAATGCGCGCGCCCTCGACGTAGGGTGCGTTGGTGCGCACGATCGCGCCGGGCGGCTCGACACTGACCGCGATGTGCGCGCCTCTGAACGAGATTCCGAACGAGCGACATCAGGTTCGCATCGGGCTTTGACTGGGGATCCGGCTGAAGCGCGGCCGCGGCGAAAAATCGGGCGGCGGCGTCTGGATGCGAAGGACCGGACGGGTCCTTCGTCAGCGGAATTCGATCGGAGGTCCGCCCGTGCCCATCGAAGGATCTCCCATCGGCAGCTGGGCTGGCGAAGCTCCGAGCCCCAGCTGATTGACATCCTTGAACGCGTAGATCGCTTCGATGCCATCGCCTTCGGCGCCCTTGATTGGCGTCGCCGACACGAAGGTCACCCCGGTTCCGAAGCGGTCCGCCGCTGCGGCCGCGTCAGCCTCGGTCAGCTTCGGAAGCATGCCGGCGCCGCCTCCAAGTAAAGGTGCGTAGTCCTTGAGGCGCTGCTGCCCCTCGTGCGTGTCAGCATGCGCGCCACGATGGTGCCACTCCCGTCGGCGTTCACTTTCACGGTCGTCACCGCATCGAGGCAGGCCGAAGAGAGGAGCGCGGCGAGAGGACCGAAGCGATCAGAAGCGTCTCTCATCTCTCACATTTTAGGCGGTCTGTCATGCCCGCTCCGCGAACTTCCGCTGTGGTAGGGTGTGCCATGCGATGGCTCATCCTCACTGTGGCAGTGGCGGCGCTCGGCGCCGCACAGGCTGAGCGGTCCGCTGATCCGACCGTCGAACTCCTTCGCGAACTGATCCGCATCGACACCAGTAATCCGCCAGGGCATGAGGGCAAATCGCCGAGTTTCTCGCGGCGAAGCTCCGCCCGCTGGGATTCGAGATTGACACGGTGCCGACGCCGGTCGAGGGCAAGGTGCACTTGATCGCCCGGCTTCGCGGCAACGGCACCCGTCGTCCCGTGCTGCTTGCCTCGCATGCCGATGTGGTCGGTGTCGAACGGGAGAAATGGTCGGTCGATCCCGTTCGGCGGGATCGCTGCGCGACGGTCACGTCTTCGGACGCGGGCGCCATCGATTTCAAGGGCGGGATCGCGGTGTTCGCGCGGGCCGTCATGATGCTGGCCGAGCGCAAAGTGCCACTGGCGCGCGACGTGATCTTTCTTGCCGAAGCCGACGAGGAGGCGCAGCCCTACAACACGACCTGGCTGGCCGAACGCGCGTGGCCGAAGATCGAGTGCGAATTCGCCCTCAACGAGGGAGGCTGGATCATCAAGGACGACAGCGGGCGTGTGAAGTAAACGTCAGCATCTCGACGGCCGACAAAGTATCACTCTCGGCGACCGTGACCGCCCGCGGTAACTCGACACACTCGTCGATGCCCCGGACCGACAGCGCGATCTACGCGCTGTCGAGGGCGCTCCACTCGTCTTGCCGATTACGATCCGCCGGTCCAGCTGATTCCGATTACGCGGCGATTCCTCACGATGCTGTCGAGGACGAGTGCGGCGCCGCTGTCGGATCATTTCCGGACGCTGGCCGAAAGCACCGACCGGGCGGCCATTGCGCGCGCCGACCTCGAGATCAGCAAAGATCCCTTCCTGCACGCGATAATCCGCAACACGGTTGCGCCGGTGATGATGAACGCCGGCTTCGCGCAGCAACGTCATCCCGGGATCCGCGCAGGCCGCAATCAATCTCAGGCTGATACCGGGCACTGAACCCGAACGACGCGTGATTCGCGATCTCGAACGCGTCGTCGGCGATCCGGCGATCGAAGTGAAGCTCGCCAGTCCAGCGGCCGGTCCGGTGGGCAGCCCGCCGTCCCCGGAGGACACGGATCTGTTCCGTGCGCTCGTCGCGTCAGGCCCGGGCGGTCTTCCCCGGAGCCGAAGTCACTCCGTATCTTTTCAGGCCGGCACCGACGCTGGTGCGTGGCGGACCCGCGGCGTGCCCGGTCTACGGCATCTACCCGTCGCCGATCGAGCGCCAACGAGCTCACGCGCATGCACGGCAATGACGAAACGGTGAGCGTCGAGTCGCTCCGGCAGGGCACCGAGATGATCTATCAGACGCTCCTCGAGGTGGCTGCCGCCCGGTGACGCCGACCGTCCCGCTCGCGCGCGCTCTCTCGAAGCTGCGACTGCTGTCTCGCGCCCAGGCGGTCGAGGCGATTCGAGGGGGCGAGTTCGCGTGAACGGCGCGGTGGTGTCGAACCCGGCCGCGGCCGTCGTGCCAGAGCGCGTGCGCATCACGATCGACGGAATGGCCCGATCCCGTTCGGCCTGGCAGACGATTGCCTTTCACAAACCCCGCGGCGTCGTCACCACCAGGCGGGATCCCACGGGCGCCCGACCGTGTTCGACGTGCTGGGCACTGCTGCGGATGGACTCGTCGCTGTCGGCCGCCTCGATATGGCGACGAGCGGCCTGCTGCTGCTCACGAACGACACGCGGCTGGCAGACTGGATCACCGATCCCAAAGCGCTGTCGCCCGCCGTGTATGTCGTGACGGTCCGGGGAAAGGTCGAGCCCGTGGCGCTCGAACGTCTTCATACGGGCATCGACAGCGGCGGCGATCATCTTCGCGCCTCTGCCGTGACGCTGCGCAAAAGCTCCAAACGCGAATCCCACCTCACCGTCGAACTGCGTGAAGGAAAGAACCGTGAAGTGCGCAGGATGTTCGAGAGCGTCGGCCACGAAGTGACGAAACTCAAACGCGTGCAGTTCGGCGCACTCACGCTCGACGGTTTACGGCCGGGCGAGTGGCGCCGTCTGACACGCACGGAGGTGGCCCGCGCCTTCAACCACGAAGACACGAAGCACGAAGCAGGGATGGTTCGCGGGTGAAGAGGATATGATTCTGAGTCATGCCTGCCGAAGCGCCTCCGCGACGTCACTGAAAGAACGCAATCAGATCCCGGATCGGTTCAAGTGGGACCTGGCTGGAATCTTTCCAGACTGGAACGCGTGGCAGACGGCGTACGACGAGCTCGATCAGCGGATTCAGGCGTTTGCGGGACTCGAAGGCTCACTGGCCAAAGGCCCCGACAGGATCTGGCGGCGTTCAAGCTTCGCGACGAGATCGGACAGCTGAGCAGGTCTGGTAGCTCGCCTCCCTCTGGTGCGACCAGGACCAGCGCGACAACCAGATCAACGCGCGCAGGCAGCAGGTGCAAATCCTTTTCGCCAAGGCGGCGCAGGCATCGGCGTGGTTCGACCCGGAGTTGCTGAAGATTCCGCTCGGAAACCGTCCAGGCCTGGATCGCGGCGAACAAGGACCTCGGTCGTCTACCGGTTCGCGATCGAGGATCTCTACCGGCAGCAGGAACACGTGCTCGACGACAAAGGGGAGCGTCTGCTGTCGTTGTCCAGCCGTTTTTCGAGCTCCCCGAACGATGCGTACGCGGCGCTGTCCACGGCCGACGTCAGGCATCCGGTGGTGCGCCTCTCGACCGGCGCGGACGCCACGCTCACCTACGGGCAATGCCGGGCGATTCTCGCGACCAATCGGAACCAGAACGATCGCGCGGCCGCGTTCCGCCAGTTTCATACGACGTTCGAGGCGTCAGTCAACACCTACGCGTCGCTGTACAACGGCGTGCTGCAGCGGGATCTCTTTCACTCTCAGGCGCGCAACTACCGTTCGACGCTCGACTCCGCTCTGCACGGCAACAACATCCCGACCGCCGTGGTCGAGAACCTGATCGCCACGACGAGGCAGGGAACCGAGCCGCTCCGCCGGTATCACCGCCTGCGGAAGCGCGCGCTGGGACTTCAGACCTATCACACCTACGACACGACGATTCCGCTCGTCGACTTCGATCGCCAGTACCGCTACGACGATGCGCTCGAGTGGCTGCCGGCATCGGTGGCGCTGCTCGGGCCGGACTACCAGCGGCAGATGCGGCAGCGTCATCGACGGGCAATTGCATCGATGTCACGAGAACCCCGGGAAGAAGAGCGGAGCGTATTCGGCGCCGGTCTACGGGGCGCGTCCGTACATGCTGTTGAACTACAACGACACGCTGGACGCCGTCTTCACGCTGGCCCACGAGATGGGCCATTCGATGCACACCGTGCTGTCGCACGCGCATCAGCCGTTTGTCTATGCCGGCTACACGATTTTCGTGGCCGAGGTGCCCGTCGACGTTGAGCGAAGCGCTCTTCCTGGACTACATGCTCGGGCGCTCAACCGACGAACGCGAGCGCATCGTGCCTCCTGCAGCATGCGATCGACGGCATCGTCGCCACGTTCTATCACGCAGGTGATGTTCGCCGACTACGAACTGCAGGCTCACAAGCTGGCGGAAGAGGAAAACCCGTCACCGCCGAAGTCCTCAGCAACAGCTACTTCGAATTGTTCCAGGCGTATCACGGCGACGCCATCGACTACGACAACGAATCACGCCTGACCTGGGCCCGCATTCCGCATTTCTACAGCACGCCGTTCTACGTGTATCAGTGCGCCACGTGTTTCGCATCGAGCGCGGCGCTGATGAAGCAGATGACGCAGCGGATCGCGGGCCGCGCGCGACGCCGCGCGCGACCGCTATCTCACCCTGCTGAAGTCGGGAAGCAGCGATCACCCGATGGCTCTCCTGGCGAAAGCAGGGGTCGATCTCAGCAAGCCGGAAACCGTTCAGGCCGTCGTGAGCCAGCTCGATCAGCTGGTCAGCGAGCTCGAACGCGTGGTCATCAAGTCTTGAAGCCTAAAGCCTGAAGCCGAGCGTCCAAAAGCCGTGACAACGCGTGTCATCGTTTTTTGGGACGCGAGAGGTACGAGTGCACCGTGGCGAGGCAGGCGTCCATCACGACCTTCAGGCCTCCGGCTTTCGCCCGCCTGGCGGCATCCTCGTTCTCGATGCCGCTCTGAAGCCACAGCACCTGCGCGCCCACGGCCACCGCATCGTCGGCAATCGCGGGCGTGAATTCGGGCCGCCGAAACACGTCGACGATGTCGATCTTGATCGGAACATCTTTCAGGGACGGATACGCGCGCTCGCCGAGCACTTCGGTTTCAGAACGGATTGACGGGCACCACGCGGTAGCCGACGTACTGAAGGCGCTGCATGATGCCGTGGGACGATCGGTCAGGCTTGCTGGAGGCGCCTACGACCGCGATGGTCGAGGCGTTCGACAGGATCTGCCGGAGCTCCTCGTCTGATGGGTTCGAGTGTGCCATGTGGTCTCAGGTATCCGCGCCATGTGTCGCAGCAACTTCGGCGGCGGCGCGTCGTCCGCTCTGGATCGCGCCGTTCATGTAACCCTGTCCGTCGAAGCTGGTGTGCTCGCCTGCGAAGAGTGCGTCCGAACGGCCGGGCGAGCCACAAGCGGAGCGCCGGATCGTAGGACGGATCGAAATACGCATATCCCGCCGCGCGACCACGGATCGCCCGACCAGGAGACGTGAGCATGGCCGACGAGCTGCGCATCGCGGGCGCCGAACCAGTCGAGATCGTGCGCGAAGGCTTCCACGCCGGCGGTCCTGATTCTCTCGTCCGTGTCGAGGCTGGGCCGAGCCGCCGGCCATGAGCGACAGGATGCCCGGACGCCCGCGCTGTTCCTCGTTGCCGTCCCAGGCTGCGCCCCACGAGAACGCCGACCCGAACGCGCGAGGGCGTCCCTTGACCCGCCAGAAGGGCTTCGAAAATTGCAGCAGCGTCTTCGTGGCGGCTCCGTATTTCAGGTTGGCGATCGCGTCGTGCTGCTGCGAGGGAAGCGCGGGGGCGATCGGAATCCTCCGCATCAGAGACGCTGGCACCGCGCAGACGACGTAATCGCAGTCGATGGCGGTCATGCGGTTGCTGTTGCGCACGCTCGCTCGAACGCCGCGGCCGCGCTGCGAAGCGCCGCAACCTCGGTGCGGAGATGCAGGCGATCGCCGAGCGCCGCCGCCATCGCCGTCGCCAGCCGATCGTTGCCGCCCTCGATGCGGTACGACTCTGATCCCCAGTTGTCGCTGCTCCTGTCCAGTTCGCGCGAACTGATCGACGAGCGCCAGCGGTGACAACTGCTCGGGGTCGGCCAGGAAGAAACCGCGAAGCCCGCGGGCCGTCGATCGCAGCTCCTCGTCGGCGTTGATTTGATCGAGCCACTGCGCCACCGACTGGCGTCCGAGCGCCAGTCGTCACCGGAGAGTCCCAGCGGCGCTCGACCAGCCGATAACAGGCGACGAGATCGGCGAGCACTCGAGACGAGTCGATCCCAGCCCTTCGTGCCGCTGCGGGATATCAGGCGCGGCTTGCCGCTGGCATCAGGTCTGGCGTATGCCCAGCCGGAACGCAGGATGCGATTCGGCTTCAGCCCAAGTTCCGCGCCAGCCGGGTGCAGCTCGTGATCTTCCGCATTGATCATGTCGGCGCCGGCCTCGGCGTGCTGCCGATCGATGAAACCTTCGCGCGCCGTCAACACGCGGCCGCCAACCCGGTCGCGCGCCTCTACGACCGTGACCCGCGCGCCCATGGCTGCCAGATCGCGCGCCGCCGCGAGCCCTGCGAGCCCTGCGCCCGCCACGAGCACCGAATACCGAGCTGAGGTCAGCCAATTCTGAGCGTCCGCTGAATGCTAGTCGTCGATCTGCCGTTCGAGGATTTCGAGCGGCAACGTGCCGGCCCGCAGGACAGCAGCAGTATGAAAGTCTTTTTCGGAAAAGCGCGAAGCCCAGGGCCTTCCGCGTTTCTGTCCTCAGCTCGACGAGCTTCAACTCTGCGCCGATCATGTACGAGACAGGCCTGCCCCGGGTAGACAACGTATCGTCTCGACTTCGCTCGCTTCGATGCCGTAGTCGATCGCCTGCTGGCGGGTCCAGCGCTTGGCATGAAGCCCCGTGTCCACCACCAGTCGTCGCGCGCGAAAGAGCGCGCCATCGAGCTGGCCCAGAAGTCCTTCGGGATCGCCCTCGTACCCAGCCCGACTCGAGCGGCGAAAGCGCTCCGCATACAATCCCCAGCCCTCGCTGAGCGCGGGGATTCCGCCAAACGCGCGAAGCCGCCGGAAGAGGGGGAGCAGACTCGTTCTCGCGATCGAGCGCGACCTGGAAATGATGTCCCGGCACGGTCTCGTGATACACGAGCGTCCGCAGGCCGAACTTCGTCATCCGCTCGGGCCGGGCGGAATGCGGAACACACCCGGCCGCGAGCCGTCGGGCGACGGAGCCGGTGTAATTCGCGGCCGCGTTGGCCTCCCGAAACCGTGGGAACGGTTCGGCAATCACCGGCGCCTTCGGCTTCAGATCGAACAACGGCGCCGACCGTTTTTCCGAGTCGCGAAGAATCGTCTCGACGTCGGCCATGATCTGCTTGCGGCGGCATCCGGTCAGCGGATACGCCCGATCTTTCTTGAGCTGCGCGATGCGCGCATTCACCGTGCCTTCAGTCCGGCCAATCTGCCGCAGAATGCCGTCCATCGCCCTTTTCGAGACGCGCTACCTGCTGAAGTCCGATCTGGTGAATCTCCTCCGCGCTCATCGTGGTGGTGGTGTAGCGGCGAAGGTTGTAGGCGTGACCGCGGCGCCTTTGTCGAACCGCCACAGCCCGGCGTCGTCGTTCGCGCGTGGAACGAGCGATTCGAGCAGCGCGATCGCCTTGCGCCACGCCGGATAGATTTCGGCCGTGACGATTTTCTCCGCTTCGCCCGCGAGCGAGTCGCGCCGGGCCGGCGTCATGCCGCTTCATCGCGTCCATCCCCGACTTGAGGACCGTGATGTAAGGGTTTCTCGGACGCCGGTGTGCCGCTGAACTGGCGCATCTGCGCGATGGTCAGCTGCAGGACGAACCGCGGAGGAATCTTTCCGCTCGCGGCAATTCAGCTCCGCCTCGGCGATGGCCTCGTTCATTCGCGTGGCCACGAGTCCCAGCCGCGCCACGTAGTTGTTCGCGTCGGACTCGACGACGAGCGGATGCGAGCGAGGTGAGGACCGTGACCAGGTTGATGTTGGCGCCCTGAAACTGTTCGAAGGGGAAGAAGTAGTCGAGTGACGGCTCGCCTTCGACCGCGCGTTCGAGCTGCCACTGCATCAATTCCGCCTGAGACGCGGTCGGCGGTCGCTCAAGCCGTGAGCGGTCGAATGCGGCGAGCTCCGCGAGTCCCTTCCTGGCGAGGGCGATGCGGGAGAGCTGGAACTGCTTTGCTGACCGGCGTCAGTTGACCGCTCGAGCCGGCGTTGTTCTTCGCCGGTGAAGTAGCGCGCGCCCGTGGCCTGATCGGGGTTGGTACGCATCCACGCGGCGGTGAATTCGGAGAAGAAATCGAGGATCGATCGCGCTTGTGCGGGGACGAGCGCCACGGAGGCGGCGCAGAGAACGGTCGCAACGAGCCGGCGTCTCATCGCGCGCCTCGCTCTGTCGAGTCGGCGCGGTCTACTGCTGTTCAACAGCGTACCCCGACCGCGAAGCATGGCGATCAAGCCGTCGCTCCCGACGAGGTGCGCGGCGCCGACGACGATGAACGGGCGTCCACCCCTGGCGGCGATGGCCTCGATCTTCGGCAGCCAGTTCCTGTTTCGATCGACAAGCATGCGCTGGTACGCCCGGGTGTCGGACTTGAGATCACTGCGACACGATCCGTTCCACCGGTCGCCACGTCGCCTGCCTTCCAGGCGTCCGCGAGCTTCGTGACCTCGGCCTGCTGCGTGTCGAGCTCGTCGAGCGTTTCGGCGAGAAGGCGCTCTTGTTCCTGGTTGGTCATCCCGTCGAACTGCGCGATCTGAAGCGAGATGGTCTCGTAGTCCTTCCACGGGTTTTCCGGCCGCTTTCGCCAGATCATAGAAGTGTTTGTCGAGACCGAGCTCGGCCTCGAAGCCTGCTTTCTGCCATTCCATCGAGCAGCGTGATGGCGAGCAGCCACGGCTTCATCCGCTTCAAGGGCTCGACCGGCATCCCCAGTCCTTCGAGACGCTTGCTGACCAGGTCGAACGTGGTCTTGGAGACGACCGGTCTCGAGCGACTGTCCGGCCGGCAGCATGCCCTGCATCAGCATGTTCAGCTGATTTTCGGTAGCCATCATCTCGCCAAGATCGACTTCTTCGACGAGGCGGTCCGAATCCTTGAACGCCGATTCCAGCGCCGGATTGAGCGGGTAGTAGTCCTTGGCGAGCAGGTGCACCGAGCCGACGAGATACATCGTCGATCCGCCCTTGCTCGCCTTCCACGGAAGTTGCGGCCGGCGCCTGTGCGCCCACGCTGGCGATCAGCAGAGCCAGGATCGCCAGGCGCCGGGCACGGACGAATCGTCGTGGCGTCACGCTGAAGTTATACGTGGCGGGACGTGTATCCTAACTGGCAATCCCGATATGTCTCCACGCTGGGACGCTGCCGACTACGCCAATCACTCGCAGGGACAGTTCAACTGGGCGATGAGCGTGATCAGAGGCTCGGACTCGGGGGCCGCGAGCGCGTCCTCGACGTCGGATGCGGCGACGGCAAAGTCACGCGCGGAGATCGCGGCACGCGTGCCAGAGGGCAGCGTTCTCGGGATCGACACAGTCTGCCGAGATGATTGCTCTGGCCGTCAGGAACGCTCCGGATCGATCGAACCTGTCCTTTCGAGCCGTGGACGCCCAGACGCTCGATCTTGGACGCTCGTTTCGATCGTCGTGTTCTCCAACGCCGGCGCTGCACTGGGTTGCGGATCTCGACGCCGGTGTTTTCCGGCTCTGGCGCGCGCGCTGACTCCGGGCGGGCGTCTGTTTCTGTCGATGGGCGGACGCGGGACCGCCGCGTTGGTCTTCGAGGCGCTGGACCGTTTGCGGCGCGTCGAGCAGTGGTCCAACTGGCTGGGCCTCTCCGACCCGCCCTATCGATTTCGAGGGCCGGACGACGTGGAACCGATGTTGAGCACGCGCCGGGTTCGTGCCGGCACGCGTGGAGCTCGTTCGAAAGCCGCTCCGCCTCGCCGATCGTGGCGCGCTGACCGGGTGGCTTCGACACGACCTGGATGTGGGCGACTGAACCGATGCCCGAGCGCGGTCCGTTCTGACTTTCTTGATGTGCTGACTGGCGAAGTCAGAACGTGGATGCGGACGCGACGAAGCGGGCGCGCTGCTGCTCCCAATGGTGAATCTTGAAGTCGAAGCAACGCTAGGAATACGCATCGTGATTCGCCGGGATTGTTCTTCCTGCTCGCGCTGCTCGTGGCGCTTGGTTTCGGTGCCGGCATGTACGTCCGGGTTCGTCAGGACGCAGTGGTTGTCGGTGCGCGCCGGCCTCTGCTGGCGGTAAAAGCGCCAGCGGCGGCTCCAGCGCCGCGAGCGACTCCGGAAGCGAAGCGGGCGGAGCCCGCCGCGCCGGCTCCGGCATCCGAGGCGTCCGTCGCGTCGACTCGAGTCCAGCCGCAAGACCTGAGCCGGCGCCTGTCGATTCCAGCTCACTGCGCCGGCGGCGGCGGCTCCGGACTTCCTGACGATTCAGAGCGATGTGCCTGGCGCTCCAGGTCTTCGATCGATCGCGAGATTCGTCGGGAAGACGCCGGTCAAGGCTCACGAGCTGACGCTGGGTGCGCATCACGGTCAATGTGTCGGCGCCTGGTTTCGAAGGCGTGGCGGAGACGATCGATGTCGAGAGCCGGTCCGCGCGGCTCATGATCAAACTGCGTGAGGTCAGACTTGATGCCGAGATCGACGTGATTCACAGGCACCGCATGGGCTCGTGCAAGGGCCGTCTCGTGGCGACTCCGCAAGGGATGAAGTGACGAGACCTCCGATCAGAGCGACCGCTTCGATATCGCTGCTCGGGGACTTCGAGACGCTCGAAGTGGACTATCTGAAGAAGAACCTGAAGCTCAAGATCAAGAAAGGACGCACCTTCGATTTCGCCGACGCCCGAAGGCAACGCGGATCATCTGTTCGTGTTCCACCGGGACGTCGTCAAGGGCGCGCGAGCGTCTGCTCAAGGGCGATCCACCAGCGACTCCTTGATGGTTCGAGTCATCGAATCGGTCTCGGCGGCCAGGCGTCTTTCGGAGGCGCACGCGTTTCTCGATCGGTTTTTCCCCTTCCACCGAAATCCTCGATCGTGGGGCGTCGCGCGGTGCGGCCGACGATCTGGCCACGCGGCAGCCGCAGCGAAAGGGCGCGAGTTTCCGGGTGGTATCGGTTCAGCCTGACGCAGCTGGCCGCGCGCATCGCGGCGAGGCTCGATCTCCGGCGCTGCGCTCGCGCGGGTACGGACGCGGGCGGCGAAGCACATGGCGGCCCGGGCTGCTCTTCGATCTCGTCTTCATCGGACAGTCTCCGGTAGCTTCGCGCCTGTCGCATCAATGCCGGGGTTCCCGAAGGCGCTGGCGCGAACGGTTCACGAGCTGGAGGCTCGCTGGCGTTCGGGCCGATCGCCTCCTCGAGGGCGGGACCGCCGGGGCCGACATCGGCCGGCTGCTGGAGCGCGTCGAGTCCGATCTTGATGCGGCGTCAATCGCGGATCGCGCCGCGCTGTTCCGTCTGGCGGCCGATGCGTGCCCAACGGCGAGCCGGTGGGCCGGGCTTCCTCTCATGCTGCTCGATATCCCGCTCGAGTGCACGCCGAGCGCGCGTTCGTCAGCCGCGCTCGTCGCGAGATCGCCCCAGGCGCTGGCGACCTTGCCGGACGGCGACGACCGTGCGCGAGCTGCATGGGCAGCGTTGGGCGCTGCGCCGTAGACCAGGCACCCGACTCGGCCGGCAAGGACTCCGATCTCGCGCATCTGCGCCGGCACATTTTCGGACTCGAGCGTCCACCGGCGCGATCGCGAGCCGGCGACGTCAGGCTGTTTTCTGCGCCGGGTGAAGGACGGGAAGCGGTCCGAGATCGTCCGCCGCCTTCTGGACGAAGCCGAGGCTGGCGTCCCGTTCGACGAGATGGCGGTGTTTCTTCGTTCGCCGCAGTCATACATCGGCCTGCTCGAACACGCCTGCGCCCGTGGATTGGTGCCCGCGTAAGCTTCGATCGCGGCACGCGGCGTCCCGACCCCGCCGGCCGTGCGCTCGTGGCGCTCTATCTCGTGCGCGGTGGAAGGCCTGTCGGCAAAGCGCTTCGACGAGTACTCTCGCTCGGGCAGGTGCCGCCAGCGGCCGATGCGATCCGTCCCTCCGGTAAACGTCGCACCGCAGGACGAGGGTCTATCGCGAGTTTCTGACGATGATTCGGCGGCAGAGCAGAGTGAGCCGGAAGAGACGGTTCCCCCGCCGGATTCCGACGATTGAAGCCGTGGTGGCCGGTACCTGCGGTCGCCGTGGAAGTGGGAAGAGCTGATTGTCGAATCGGCCGTCGTCGGCGGACGCAGCCGCCATGGATGGCAGGAGCGCGGTGGCGGCGGCGGCTCGACGGGCTTGCCAGCGATTTCCGGTATCGCATCGCGGCAGCTCGAGCGGGAGGAGCCTGAATCGCGCCCGAATCGCCGCGCTTCGCAACGTGATCTGAAGAACCTGTCTCACCTCCGGGCATTTGCGCTGCCGCTCGTGTGACGAGCTTGCCGGATGGCCGGAGCGCGCCACAGTGGGGCGAATGGCTCGATCGCTTCCAGTGCTGCTCGCAGGCCGCGCACTGAAACATCCCGTGCGCGTGCTGCAGGTGCTTGCCGATCTCCGCCCGATGGCGGAGAGTCGGTCCCGTGACGCGCTCGAAGAAACCCGCGACGTGCTGCGCGATCGGCTGGTCACGCTCGACTGGGATCCGCCGGCGCGCCGCTACGGACGGCTGTTCATCGGCACGCCGCACCAGGCGCGCGGGCGAGCATTCCGGCGTCGTCTTCGTTCCGGGCCTCGCCGAGCGGCGTCGTCCCGCAGCGTCCCCGCGAAGATCCGCTGCTCGCTCGACGAGCGGCGCGACGCAGATCGATGCCGACCTCGTGAATCAGAAGATGCGCGGTCACCGCCGAGCGCCTGCTGCTCAAGATCGCCATCGGCGCCGCGTCGCGAACGCCTCTATCTTGTCGTATCCGCGGCTGGACGTGGGCGAGACGCGCGCGCGGGTGCCGTCGTTCTACGCGCTCGACGTGATGCGCGCCATCACCGGCAGCGTGCCTGACCATCGCGCGCTTGCGGCGGAGGCCGCGGAAGAAGCCGGCGCGAGCCTGGGCGTGGCCGGCGCCCGCGGATGCCGGAGCGCGCGATCGACGATCTCGAACACGACCTGGCGTCGCTCGAAGCCGCTGCTCGACTCGCACGATCCGGCGGCGGTGAAGGGGCACGCGCACTACCTGCTCGGGCTGAACGAGGCGCTGCGACGGTCGGTCATCAGCCGCTGGGCGCGGGGCCGCACCGCCTGGTCCGACAGCGACGGCCTCGTTCGAGTGACGCCCGGCGTCGCGCCAGGCGCTCGAGAACAGCCGTCTCGGGCGGCGGCCGTATTCGCTTGTCGGCGCTGCAGCGGTTCGCCGCCTGCCCGTATCAGTTCCTGCTCGCGACGATTCATCGCCTGAGGCCGTGGGACGAGCCGGAGCCGCTCGTCCGCATGGATCCGCTGACGCGCGGCAGCCTGTTTCACAAAGTGCAGGCGGAGTTCTTCCGTGCGCTCGATCGCGCACGCGCGCTGCCCGTCACGAGCGAGTCGCTGCGCCGCGGCTGTCGCGACGCTCGACCGCGTGCTCGATCGCGTCGCGGCCGAGTACGCCGAGACAGCTCGCTGCCGGCCATCGAGCGGGTCTGGCGCGACGAGATCGGCGGATCTGCGGCGCGATCTCGGCATCTGGGTCCGGCGGCTGACCGACGAGCAAGGACTGGCAGCCGACGTACTTCGAATTCAGCTTTGGTCTGCACGACGAAGGACGCGATCCGCGAAGCCTCGAACAGATCCGGTCACGGTGGACGGCCGTTTCATCCTTCACGGGTCGGTCGACCTCATCGAACGCCACCGCGATCTGGACGTGCTGCGCATCACCGATCACAAGACCGGCAAGAACCGTTCGAATCGGGATCTGATCGTGGACGGCGGCAAAGCGTGCTGCAGCCGGTGCTGTACAGCGCCGCGATCGAGCAGGGACTGGGCAAGAAGGTGGTGTCGGGCCGGCCTCTTCTACTGCACGACGGTCGGGCGGCTTTGCCGCGCACGACATCCAGATCAACGACTACACGCGCGGCCAGGGCCTCCAGGTGCTTGCGATCGTCGATCGCGCCGTTGAGCGATGGCTTCCTGCCGGCCGCGCCGGCCGAGCGACGCCTGCACCTGGTGCGATTTCCGCCCCGTCTGCGGTCCTCGACGAGGAAGAACGCGTCAAGAAGCGGAAGAGCCGCGATCGCCTCGGCCGATCCTCGAAGCGTTGAGGTCGATGCGATGACAGCGTAACATGCAAAGGCCTGACGACGAAGCCCGCAGGGCCATCGCCGATGCACCTCGACGACACGCTGGTCGTCGAAGCGGCGGCCGGCACCGGGAAGACGACCGAGCTCGTTCGGCGGATCCTGCGCGTGCTCGCGACGGGCCGGGCGACGATGACGCAGATCGTCGCCGTCACGTTCACCGAGAAGGCCGCCGGCGAGCTGAAGCTGCGCCTGCGCGAGGCGCTCGAGATCGAAGCGGGCGCAGGCGTCCGGCGACGCCGGCTGCAACGGCTCGACGACGCGCTCGAAACGCTCGAGGAAGCGCACGTCAACACCATTCACGGCTTCTGCGCCGACTCTCTGCGCGAGCGGCCCGTCGAGGCGCGCGTCGATCCGCTGTTCACCGTGCTCACCGACGCCCAGGCCGATCGCGCTGATACGCGTGCCTTTCCGCGCCTGGCTGCAGGATGCGCTGCAGCGATCCGCCCGAAGGTCCTGCAGACGAGCGCTCGGCGCGCATCGAGCGCGCCGGTCTTTCGGCGACAGTCGAGCGATGGTCCGATCGATCGCCTTCGGCGCGCCGGCCGTCAGCTCGCCGAATGGCGCGATTTCCCGGAGCCGTGGCAGCAGGCCGCCGTTCGACCTTCACTCGCGAGCTCGATCGGCTGATCGCCGCGCTGCACAAGCTGGCGGCGACTCGCGAGCGACCCAGTCGTCGACCAGCGACAACCTCTACATCAGACATCGACGCGGTGCGCCGGTTGAGCCGCCAGATCGCGCTCGAGCAGTCGTCTGGTGCGCCACGATCCGGTCGGCTGGGAAGGCGCGGCTCATCGACTTGTTGCGCGATCGCGCGTCTTCGAGGCCGCGCAAGGGCAGCGGCTACAAGTTCGGCAAGGACGTGACGCGAACCGAAGTCCTGCTCGCCAGGGATGCGCTGCTTACGCCGATCTCCAGCAGTTCAAGCGCGATGCTGATGCCGATCTTGCCGCCAGCCTGCAGGCGGAGCTCGCCGGCGCCACGGCACGATATCAGGCGCTGAAGACTGTCCGCCGGCGCGCTCGACTACGCGGATCTCCTGACGCGCGCCCGCGATCTCATTCGCGGCAATGAGGACGTCCGCCGCCACCTGCAGCAGAAATTCAGCAGGATTTTCGTCGACGAGTTTCAGGACACCGACCCTGTTCAGGCCGAAATTCTGCTGCTCCTGTCGTCCCGCGACGACCCGCGCGACACGAGACTGACCGGATACGAACCCGTTCGCGGCAAGCTGTTCATCGTCGGCGATCCCAAGCAGGCGATCTATCGGTTCCGCGGCACCGACGTCGGCACGTACTGGCGCGTGAGCCGATCAGCTGGAGGCCTCGGGCGGACGCGTGCTCCAGCTCACGACGAGTTATCGCAGCCTGCCGAGCATCCAGCGATTCGTGAACGCGGCGTTCGCCGAGGAAATGGTTGCCAACGACGACGACGCTGCAGGCCGGCTACGTGCCGCTGCTCCGAGTGGAGGACGGCAATCGCCGATCCACAGCCGGCCGTCGTGGCGCTTCCGGTGCCTGCGCCCTATTCAGCGCGCGGTCCGCTCAAGGCATCGGGCGCGTGCGATCGAGGAATCGCTCCCCGACGCCGTCGGGGCGTTCATCGAGTGGTCTGATCGAGAAGAGCGGATGGACCGTCGGCGAACGCGGCTGCCGACGGTATCGAGCGCACAGGTGCCATCCAGGCCGCAGCACATCGCCGATCCTCTTCCGCCGCTTTGTGAGCTTCGGTGAGGACATCACGCGGCGGTACATCGACGCCATCGAAGCGCGCGGCGATCCCGCACCTGCTCGTCGGAGGCAAGGCGTTTCACGGTCGCGAGGAAGTCGAAACGATCCGCGCGGCGCTGGCGGCGATCGAATGGCCGGACGACGAGCTGTCGGTGTTCGCGACGCTCGAAGGGTTCGCTCTTCGCCATCGACGACGCGCACCTGCTGGAGTTTCACCATCGGTTCCGCGTGTTCCATCCGTTACAGGGTGCCGAAGGAGCTTGGCGGCAATTCGGGCCAGGAGCTCGCGCTGACGGCCGAGCCGACGTCGCACCTGATGCCGATCGCCGAGGCGCTGCGGCTGCTTGCAGCAGCTGCATCGCGGCCGGCAACTACCGGCCGGTCGCCGACACGATCGGACGGCTGCTCGACGAAACGCGCGCGCACGTCGGCTTCATGCTGCGGCCGGCCGGCGAGCAGGCGCTCGCCAACGTGCTGCACGTCGCCGAGCTGGCGCGGCAATACGAAGCGGGCGGCGGCATCTCGTTCCGCGGCTTCATCGACGAGCTGCGTGCAGGCCGCGGAATCGCGAAGCCGCCGAAGCGCCGATTCTCGAAGAAGGCAGCGACGGCGTGCGGCTGATGACCGTCCACAAGGCGAAGGGACTCGAGTTCCCGGTCGTCATCCTGGCGGATCTCACCTGCCGCCTCAGCCGAGACGATGCGAGCCGCTATCTCGACGCGTCAGCGCGGCCTGTGCGCGCTCAAGATCGGCGGGTGGGCGCCGCACGACCTGCACGATCACGAAGCCGAAGAGGTGACCGCGACCAGGCCGAGGGCGTGCGTCTCGCCTACGTCGCCGCCACGCGCGCGCGCGATCTGCTCGTCGTTCCGGCGCTCGGAGACGCGCCATGGGAAGGCGGCTGGATCAGTGCCGTTGAACCGGGCGGTCTATCCCGCCCGTCGCGCGCGCCGCGCCGCGTGACGCGCGGGCCCCGCTGCCCGGCGTTCAAGTCCAGCAAGACACTGTGCGCGGTCCGGCCGGACGAGGAAATGGCCGGACCGGCGACCAGTCAGCCCCGGTTCAGCACCTGGATGCCGGGCGATTACTCTGTCGTGTGGTGGGGATCCTTCGGCGCTCGACCTCGATGCGCCGGAGGCTGTTCGGTGTCCGCCGCGAAGATCTGATCGTGAAGGACGTCGCACGCAACGTGGTCGCCGATGGGCGTGGGAAATACGATCGCTGGCAGCTTGCGAGAATGGACGCGAGGACGGCCGGTGCCGCGCCGTCGCTCGGTGTCGCAACGGTTCGGGAATGGGCAGGTGACTCCGCCCACGAACTGGATCACCAGATACAAATAGGGCTCGAGGCTGGAAGGGCAGGAAGGGCAGGAGGAGGAACGGAGGCGTGTCGCGCGGCACAGCGTTCGGGGCCCTCGTTCATGCGGTGCTCGCGCAAGCGCCGTTTGACGCCGATCTTGATTCACTGCGACTACCGCGGGAACCGAAGCGCGCGCGCTCGCCCTGGATGAAGAGTCCGCCGCCGCTGCGGCGAAGCGGCGCGCGACGTGTTCTCGCACGAACTGCTGGTTCGCGCGCGCCGGGCGGCGGAGTCGAGGAGCCTGCCGTCGCGAAACGCCGGTGACGCTGCAAGATGCCGGACGGCACCATCGTCGTCAGCGCGTCGTCGACCTGGCGTTCGAGGAAAACGGGGTATGGACGGTCGTCGACTACAAGACCGATCGTGAAATCGAATCGGAAGGCGAGGATCGCTACCGCCGTCAAATCGCGCTCTACGCGACTGCCATTGCCAACGCCACGGGCAGCCGCCATTGGCGTGCTGCTCAGAATCTGAAATTAAGGATTAAGAATTGCGAATTAAAGAAAGGCGTTGCTAACCAGCCTTAATTCTACCAATTTAATTTCAGATTTCCGTCCGGCGCCGGCACCGAGCGTCACCATGGTGTAGCGCTCGAGCGGGAGTAGGTCTTGAACACCTCCTGCACGTCTCAGACGCGCAGTCACGGCGTCGACGCGCGCTGATCGCGCGTGAGGATCTCGCCGATCGGGCGTTCCAAACTTATCTGCACGGCCCGCGGGCGAACCGGAGCCAGTAGCTGTTTTCCTTTGAGCGACGTCTCGTAACCGCGGCGGCGCGCGGTTTCCTTCGCGCTGCTCGACGCAGATCGCCGGGCTGGCCCCGTCACCGTCGACGAGCGTTCTCACCTCGGCTCGACAGCACGCGGAGACCGGTCATTCGCCTGGATGTTCTCCAGGCGCCGCGCCGAACGCCACGCGCATGTAGCCGCCCCTTTCCTGGGGAGCTCCCGCGCCGGAGCCGACCGAGACGGTGTAGGTCTGCGCCGAGTTCTTCGCGCAGGACGTCACGCGCAGTCTCGTCTGCAGCACGGTCGTGGCCGTGTTGATGCGCTCGGCAATCGTCAGTCGGCCGGCGGATCGCGCGAAGAAGCTGATCACGGTCTGGCTTCGAGGCTCCCGGCCCTTCTCGACACGGGCGCGCTCGATCGCGGCCGGGAAATGGATGGCGAGATCCTTGTAATCGGATGTCTTCCTGCCCGTCGACGGCAACGCTCCAAGGTAGCGGGCCAGCAGCGGCGCGACTTCGTCCGGCTTGAACGATCCCACCATGAAAGAGGTGAAGTCGGCGGCGTTGGCGAACCGCTCTCGATAGAAAGAAGTCACCTTCGCGCCGATCGATCGTCTCGACGCGTTCCGGTGTCAGCAGGCGGCAATCGTGAAATGATGCGACGTGTTGACGTCCTCGATTTTCTCTCTTACCGGAGACCTGGCCCTCGGACTCTGCCCGCGGTTGCCGCCGACGAGGACAGCTGCCGTTTCATCAGCGCGAACGCCTCCGGATCGTCCCCCCGGGCGCCACGAAGTTCTGATAGAGCAGCTGCGAGAAAGCGCGCGGTTTCAAGATCGGCGGGCGCCGCGGATCCCGACACACCGCCGGGTCGACGACGCCATGAACGGCGCCGCGCCCGCCCGCTTGCCGTGCCAGCAGCTTGTCGAGATCGAGCGCCTGGCTGCACGAGCCACACACCGCTGAACCCGGACGTAGGTGTCGGCGAGCGACGCTTCGATGAAGGCGTCCTGGCGGCGCGAGCGACAAGCCGCCACGCACGAGCACATCGCCCAGAGAAGACGTTCACCTGGTCGTTCTTGAGATCGAAGCTCGGCTTCAGCCACGCTTTCCAGGCCGTTGGCGAACCGGACGATCGTGACGCCGACGTCGGCCAGCGAGCGCGCCGCGACTCGATCGCCGCGGGCGGCGGAGGAGATTCCATCAGCGCCTTTCGCGTGACCGTCGTTTCCGTCCACGCCGTCACCTGCCGCCTTCGACGCAGAGTCGAGGGCCGCCCGCAGATCCGACTCGCAGCGGGATTCGCGATTCCTTCTTTCTGCGGCGAGACGGCGAAGCGCCGCTCGCGAGTCGTCAGCCGGGCAGGAGCGCGGCGGGAGAGAGGGTGCTCACTTCTTCGAGCGTGACAGCAACGGGGATGACTTTGAGCGCGAGGCCGCTATCTGCACTCGATCCCCGGCGATGGCTCGTTTCGGTCAGGAAGTAGCTGTTGACGTGCTCGCGCGCGTAGCCGCCGCTTTCTTCCTTTGTCGCGCTTCCGTTGAACGCCCGCTCGTAGCCGGCCCGGCATCCTGCGATTTCCTCGCGCGTTCGAGCTCGGCGGCCACCGTGAACCCGAAGCTGGCGCGCTCGCGCCTCGCTTCTGTTTCGATCGCGACCAGGCCGTCGACGATCTTGCCGTCGGCCACGCTCGCGCGGAGCGAGAAGGCGCCCACGGCGCGGCCGCGACCGCCGCCGCCCGCTCCCGCGCTCCGAGAAACTTCTCGCGTCAGCCTTCAGCGCGTCAGGTCCGACGATCGTTCGTTGAACATGCGGCTGGAACAGGCTTTCCGCCGAGCGACTGCCGGTAGTCGCCGGTCGTCTTCCGGCTTTCAGCCAGGCGACGCTACCGCACGATTTCCACCGACGAGCGCGTCACTTCGGGATATCCGTCGATACGTTCACCAGCAGATCGCGCTGAAGTGGAACGGCGCCGTCGGGGGCGTGCTGACGCGGACGCGCGCGCCTTGAGCCCGCCAAAGGCTTCGAACGAGATCAGCGCTTCGATCGTCTTCGCGGATCGAAATCGCCGAACGGCGGCGACTACGCCATCTTCTCAGGGCGTGACTGCAGGCGTGCTGAAAGGAACGCAGGCGCTCGGGCGGCGCGGTCGGATGATGTCGGGCTTCAGCCGATGGGCAGGCGCTCCGCATATCGCGAGCTGCAGCGATGCAGACGGGAGCTGCTTGTCGCTGATACGCGACCCGGCGCCGGGCTGGCCGCGCCACTCCCTCGATCTGACGCCGCCGCGTTCTTTCTCGACCTCCCGCGGGAATGAAGCCTCAGTGCCCCCGGCGAAGTCCGCGGGCGCCGTGAAGCCCTTCGTCACGATGTCGGCTTTGTCGCCACGGCAGTGCGAGGCATGGCCGCCCCCGTCAAGCTCAGTACGCGTGCGTTGACGTGCGGCTCCCAGCCGCGCGCCGGTCGACTCGAAGCTCAGCTTCACGAGCCTCCTCTCCGGGCGCGAAGTGCTCGCCGCCGCTGAGACGCCGTGTGCACGCGATGAAGCGCGCGAGCCCCTGCTGATCCGCGCTCTCCCTCGAGCGAGACCCGCTTGCACGGCGCGAGCCGAAGTCAGCACGCGCGTTTCCGCCGGCCTGGCGTTCTGGCGGATGAAGGACTGAAGGCCGTTTGGCAGCTGCAGCGCGGACGACCGCGCCGTGTCATCAAAGGGAATCGCCTCTGTGCAGGGGCCGGCGCGTCAGGCCGCGAGGCGATTGCGCGAAAGCGACCGGCCCCGCCGGCAAGACCGCTCTCACCAGGCACAGAAAGATGATGGCCACGACCAAGCCGAGTGGTAGTCCGCATACGGGTTCGGATATTACACCCCGCATCTCGGCACCCCCGCATCTCGCTCGGAAGCGGCTAACGGCGTGCTGTTTCACACGCCGCCGTGACTCGTCTGTGAACATTCCTCAGAAGAACATTGCATCAGCAATGCTCTTACGTGCGCAGATGCGTTGCCGGGAACCCGGCAAAGTGTTCCATATCGAGAACTGCAGACACTCCCAGGCAGATCTGTTTAGTCCAGTTCCGCCAATCCATTGTCCATCAGCTGTTTGCGACGATCTAACGCGGCAGGCACGATTCTGGCTCAGTAGAACGTCGCTCTGGTCACTCTACTGTCGTCGCAAGGTGTTCTGCGAAAAATGAACTCCGAACATTGTTTGGAAGAAGCGAGGCGGCCCCTGAGGCTCTGACGCCGGACTCGAGTCGTCGCGCTGACAATCGCCTCTTATCGCGACGGTGGTCTCGGTTCGAAAGGATCGGCCGGTCACCGCGCACATCTTTCTGACGATCTGCTGCGTCTCGAGGCCGCTCCGCTCGGCTCAGAAGACGCGCGTGATCGTCCACGGCTCCCGCACAGATATTGAAAGCGCTCGCCCGTCGTCATGGCGTCGGCATCGTTCGCTGGCTGAGCGACGGCGCCGTCGTCGCCGCAAACGGAAACGATCTCAACAGGCTGGCCGCGGACGACTGTCGTCGATCATCTCGTCCGGCGATCCGATCGTCCAGACAGCGATGTCGATTTCGAACAAGTCAACGCTGGCGCCGCGCAGACACGCGCGCGGCACTCCGGGTCCTGCTCGGCATCGGGCGCCATTCCAGGTGTCACAGGGTCAGGGCGTTGGCGTCGCCAGTCGTCGACTCAGGAATTGCGCAGCCACACGGCGCTGATGCGAACAAGGTCGTCGCGAACGTGAGCTTTGCGTGACCGGTGATTCGTCGACTGACGACGGACGTACGGTCATGGCACGCACGTCGCCGGCATTATCGCGGGGCAGCCCAGTCCGGCGAAGTCGGTGACGAGCCTTTATGACGGGGGCATTGCGCCCGGCGCGCAGCTCGTCAACGTTCGCGTGCTCGGCGCGCAACGGCATCTGGCTATACGAGCGATGTCATCGCTGGAATTGACTGGGTGATCGAACGAACACGCGCGCAATACAACATCCGCGTGATGAATCTGTCGCTCGGCCATCCGGTCGGCGGAGTCCTGCGTCACCGATCCGCTCTGTGGAGGCCGTCGCCCGCGCCGTCGGCGCGGGCATCGTGGTGGTCGCCTCGGCCGGCAATGACGGCCGGGCCGCGAACGGCGCGCCCGTTCTCGGCGGCATCACGTCGCCTGGGCAACTCGCCGTTTGCCATCACGGTCGGCGCGCTGAATACCTGGGGAACCACGGATCGGTCTGACGATACGCGTCACCGATTACAGCTCCGCGGCCCGACGAAATTCGACCTCGCGCGTCAAGCCGGATCATTGCAGCGCCCGGGAACCGAATCGTTTCTCTCGAAGCGAATCACGATCACCTGCGCAGATCACTACCCAGTCCTGCATCGCGCGGGATCCGGAACCAACGCCTATATGCAGATTGAGCGGCACCAGCATGGCTGCGCCGATCGTGAGCTGGCGCGGTCGCGCTGTTGCTCCAGAGGACTCCCGAACCTCGGCACCGCGCAGGTCGAAGATGGCGCTGCAGACCGGCGCGACGCTTCGTGCGCGACGGCGGGCTGATGGGCGCCGGCGCCGGCAGCCTGAACATCTGGGCATCGCGAAAGATTGCCGCGAACGGCCTGTCGGCGCTGACGACTTCGCTGCTTGCCGGCGCTTGGCGCGAGCGGTGCGACGCTACTGGGACGCCGGTTCGATGTCGGCCCGGCTCTACAACGGAACGGGCATCCGACTGCTGTCGCTGCTCGATCTCTTGAACGTGTGAGCAATCCGTCTCTCCTCAGATCTCGGCGATCTGAACCTGCGCCGGACCGGTGAATCTGCCTGGCCACGATTCCGCCGAAACCGCCGTTGATGTGGGGAGAGGTCGCGGCTCGGTCAAGCGACGACCAGATCATCTGGGGCACCTCCATGTCGGACGACAACGGCGACCAGATCATCTGGGGCACGCAGCAGCGACGACGACCAGATCATCTGGGGAACGAGCACCCTGACCGACTCCGATCCTCGCTAATGGCTGCGACTGGACGAGCGCTGACGATCTACATCCGGACCGTGTACGTGCGGTCGGCAGCGCGGTCGTGCGTGCTCGCTTGCCTGCCTGCTGCACGTCCCGCACCCGCTCGAATGGTCGGCGTTCGCGGCGCTGTCGTTCCTCACGGGATCGTTCATCATCCGCATCGCGGCGATCGGAGCCAGCCATCTCGATCGCCGACACGTTCTTCATCAGTTCGGTGCTGCTCTCTGGACCCGAAGCCGCGACGGTCGCCATCGCGGCCGACAGCTGCCTGCTCTCGTGGCGGAAAGCACGGCTGGTCGGCGGGATCGCGTTCAACGCGGTCGCTCCGGCTGTTTCGCTCTGGACGGCGCGGCCGCGCGTTCTTCTACCTCGCCGCATCCCGCCGTTGTCGGTGGCACGGCGACGTCCCGATGGGATCGCTCTCGCTGCCGGCGTTGATGTGCCTGGCGGCCATCTACTTCGCGCTGAACTCCGGTCTCATGGCCGTGGCCGTCGGGTTGAACGGCGGTCAGTCTCCGCTGCGCATCTGGCAGACGCCACTTCCAGTGGCTGTCGCATCGGCTACTTCGCCTCGGCGTCGATGGCCATTCTGCCTCGTGCTGATCGTCCAGCAGGTCGGTCTTGGCGTCGCAGCCATCGTGATTCTGCCGGTTCTCGCCGTGCTCCATCGCACGCTGCAGCGCGTCCTGCGGCCGGCTCGAGGACGCGCATCGCCACTGAAGCAGATGTCGACCGTCTGTATCTCTCGACGATCGAAACGCTCGCGATGGCCATCGACGCGAAAGACGATGTGCACGCACAGCCACGTGCGGCGCGTGCAGACCTACGCCGTGGGCATGGCGCGGGCGCTCGGCAATCACCGACGAACCGACGCATCAAGGCCATCGAAGCCGCCGCGCTGCTTCACGACACCGGCAAACTCGGCGGTGCCCGAACACATTCTCAACAAGCCCGGCGGCCTGACGCCGGCCGAGTTCGAGCAGATGAAGCGCCACGTCGACATCGGCGCCGACATCCTGTCGCTCGTCGATTTTCCATTCCCCGTCGTGCCCATCGTCCGGTGTCATCACGAAAACTGGGACGGAACCGGATATCCCCGTGGAGTGGCGGGTGAAGACATCCCGATCGGCGCCCGAATCCTGTCGGTGGTCGACTGTTTCGATGCGCTTGACCTCGGATCGTCCCTATCGCCGTCGCTCTGACGGATCAGGCTGCGATCGACATCCTCATCGAACGCCGCGGCCGCATGTACGACCCACGCGTGGTCGACACCTTCATCGCGATTTATCGCACGATCGAGCTCCCGGACGCCGACAAGACGCAAGAGCATCAGGCCTTTGAGGAGATCAGCCGCTCGCGTCAGACGCCGTGTGGCTCCGCCCTCGCCGCTCCAGCCATCCGCGGTGGCCCCGTATGCGGGCGACGAGTTGCTCGCGTTTGTCAGCCTCGCACGTCTGGCGTACGGGCGTCGGGTCCTCGGAGATCTGCTCGCGCTCGACGCGGCTCGTCCAGACAGCTGACGCCCGAGGCCAGCGGCGCCTGGGTACATCCTCAGCGAAGACGCCGACAGGCTCGTGGCTCTGAAGCGTTCGGTGCCGTGCGGCCGACGGACTCGAAGGTCTCACGATTCGAGTGGGCGAACGGCTCACCGGTTGGGTGGCCGCCAATCGCCAGCCGATCGTCAACTCCGATGCCGCGCTCGATGTCGGCGATCGTGCGACGACCTTCGGCGTCTCGCTCAGGAGCTGCTTGAGTGTGCCGCTGCTGGATGGTGCGAAGCTGGCCGGCGTGCTGACGCTCTACGCCCAGGATCGCGACGCGTTCAGCGACGACCTTGGACGCCTGATTCAGATGATCGCTCCGCACATCGCGCAGGCCATCCTGGCGCGCCGCGGCGAAGAAGCCGAGACCCAGATTCGCGAGTTGAAGCTCGTCGCCTCGCGCTGACGCCCTCTTCGGAACTTATCGATCGCGCGCGAGGCTGACGTTCACCGGCAGTGACTGCCCGCGCTGCACGTCCACTTCTGTTGTGAACGTCACGTAGCCTTCCTTGCTCACTTCGATCCGGTGGTGACCCTCTGAGACCTGGACGACCAGACGATCGTCGCCTGACGCGGGTCCGGTCCACCGTTCACCATCGATTCGAACGTCAGCAGAAGCTGGCTGGATACGCAGGATCAAAGAGCCTCCGCGCACGGGCTCGGGCGGCGGCCCCGATGGCTCGGGTGGTGGCGGCAGCTGCTCCGCGGTTGGCGATTTCCACGCGGATACTCGAGGCGGCCGGCCGCTGTCCTGATCGGGCGGCGGTGGAGGAGGTGGCAGCGGCGGTGGCGGCCGCTCGGCTTCTTCGCCGCCGGCGAGCTTCTCCATCTTCTCGGTGATCTTCCGTGTGGCATTGGGACCGAGATACAGATGCTGCCTGATCGTCCGGTAGCCCTGCAGATAGATCACCAGCTCGTGCTCGCCCGGCGCGACGTGCAGCCGCTGAAAGGTTCCGTCGAATTCGTCCACGGTTCCGGCGAGATAACCGTCGACGTAGACCATGGCTTCCCGCGGCGTGATCATGAGGCGCAGGTGACTTTCCGGTCCGATGTAGGTGTAACCACCGGACGGAGGCGGGTAAGCCGGCGGGTAGATTTGCGCACGCGCCTCGGATGCGAACGAAAGAAGAACGGAAGCCATCAAGAGGCGAGGGACAGCTAGCCGAATATTCCAGCGCACGTCGGTGCTCCTCAGCAGGCATAACGGAGCGATTTCGCAACGAGCGTGCCAGCCGGATCGCCGTCCAATTGCCTGAAATCCCGCGAGATCGCGCCAGATCCGATGTCATCTCGGCGCAACAGACTCGTCCAGCCACGTAGGCCGGGTCAGACCCGGCTCTGCCTCTACGCCGGCCGCAGATTCAATTGCGGGCGGAAGCAGCCCACGATCGGCCGCGCCGGTCGGCTCGCGAACAACACGGCCGTCGGAAACATCGAGCATGCCAGGCGTCGCGTCAGCTTTGACCTTCTGCCGAGGAGGCGTCCGCCGGCTCGTGTTGTGCGCTTGCGATTGTTGACGCTCGCCTCCAAGGCCCGTCCGTGCGGAGCTGCTTCCCACCCGCAATTGACGATCTGCCCGCTCACCGCAGGCGAAGCGCGAATGCCCCTGGCGAGCCGCCCCACATCTGAAAGCCGTCTAACGCCCCGGCGCGAGGTCGCGGAGAACGATGTGGGAGAACGTCGCTCGTGAGCTTGGCGTCGCGCGCCGACACGCTGGCGGCAGGAATCAGGTCGCCTTCTACGGTCGGCTGGTCCCGCGACAAGCGCGCGACTTCCGGCAGCCGTGCGCACCCGCGCGAGATGACACCGGCACGCTCCGCAACGGCAATCCGATCCGAGAAGGACCAGTCGACGATCGTTCCTGGCCGGGGATGATGCGGGCGAGCGCCGCCATCCCGCGGCGCTCGATTGCGTCGCGTGATGATCGTCTCGAGGATGCTGCTGAGCGTCGTTACGGCCAGGGCAAAATCGCCGTTCACCAGCGCATCCTGGGCGTCGCGATATGCCTGGTCGAGATTGACCGCAGTGCCGCGTTTTCAACGAATGCGAATCGCGCTCGCGGCGGCGGGGAGCCTCGCCGGGCGCCTCGACCGCGTTCGCGAGCGATTGCCGCGCGGCGTCGAGGACCTTGAGCAGTCGATCGATGATGGTGACGACGTCGGCCGAAGTGCCTTGCGATGAAGGCACGAGCAGGGCTTCGCTGAACGATCGCGAAAGCCAGTGCGCCTTGCTGCCGCCAGACAGCTGGCTCACGGTCGCGGCGCATTCGCGCTGCCAGAGCACCGAGCGCCTGAAGGCCGGCGGCATCGCCGGATTCCGTTCGAGCGCGATGCGAACGCCGCGGCCGTCGATGCCGAGATGATCGAGGCGATGACGGTACGCGACGATGGCGGCTGAATCTGTGCCTGACATAAGTAGGCCGGGTCAGGCGGAAGACCCGGCCTACATACCCTTCCGTTTGCGCTTGCTCGACGTCCTGACCGAGCAGCCGTGCGATCTGATCGAGTGATGGCTGTCCATCGCGACGGCGGCGCCGTCGGCATCGTGGCGGCGCAGCGCCTCGGCGACCGCTTCGTGCCCCCGGAGCGACTGCAGCGAACGTCCGCGCCGTTCGAGCTGAACGCTGACGCGATTCGACGAGCAGATCGTTCAGCGTTTCCATGACGCCGACGATGACCGGATTGTGCGTGGCCTGGGCGAGGGCGGCATGAAACGCGGTGTCTTCGCCGATCGTCGGCTCGCTCGCCTTTCACCTTCCGCCGCTGCTCTTCGAGGATCCGGTCGATCGCATCGAGCTCTTCATCGGTTGCGCGGGTGGCCGCCATGCGCGCGACAGCGGGCTCGAAGCGCGCGCCGCGCGTCCATCAGATCGCGTCCCTGCCGGGCGCGGTTGAATGTGAGGACCGACGCCATCGGCGTCACGACGCTTGTCGACCGACAGCTCATGAAGGTAGGTGCCCTGGCCGTGCCGCGTCTCGAGCAGGCCGATCACCTCGAGGCGCCTGATGGCGTCGCGGACCGAGCTGCGGCTGACGCGGGAGCCGCTTGGCCATGCGCGCGTTCCGACGGCAGCGAGGTTCTTCCTTCGTGAAACTGCCCGCCGACGATCAGTGGCGCGCAGGCGGTTGGCGATCTCGTCGGGAATGCGTATGCGCTTGATGGGCTCGAGGCCGGCGAGGTCCAGATCGGCCGCTTCATTCTTGACACCGCGTTTCGCCGGTGACAGACTACGCGCCACCTGGTCGGACCACCGGAACAGTACTACGAATCGGTTGCGCCCATGACGATTCGTCGACTTCACGGCCCAGGGAACGACACGCGAGCTCGCCGCCGCCATCGAGCAGACGCGCGCTCGACCGCCGCGTCGGTCACCGCGCTCGTGGTGCCCTGGCAATCCGACGCCGCGACCACGCGCATGGCCGTCACCGCGACGAAGGGCGAGGGGTGGGCGATCGAGCACACCAACCTCGGCACGGTGTCGCTCGCCGATCTCTGATCCGGAACGCACGCGAGTGGTCGTCACGGCGTGAGCCAGGCCACGAGCCATCGCCGCTGCTGGTCTCTTTCGCCCGGCAGATCGAGCGCAGCTTCGGTCAGGCGTCCGTCGATCAATCGCCGCGGTGCCAGCCAATGAGCGTCCCGCCTCCGCCCTCGAACCCGGCGCCGTGACGATCAGACCGAACCCGGTCTCATTCCCGATCGAGACAAGAACAGCGGCCGCACGCTCTTTTCGGCGAACGTGCCGCTCCGCGTCGTGGAAGCCCGCGGTGGAAGACGTCGGCCACGCCGTCGCGCGCCTCGCCCCTGCCGACCTCGTGCAGAATCGGCGCGAGGCCGGGCGACGTGCTGCAGGCCACGGGACGTCTGGCCGCTGTCGCCCGTGCCGATCTGCAGTCGCCGGCCGAACCCGGCACGATTCAGATCGATGGGACCGTCCGCGGCAACGCCGGCGCCGGACTGGGCGAGATCGTCTCGGTGATGCGTGTCGAGCACGGCACCGCCGTCTCGGTGCGCCTGGCCAGCGTCGGGCGGCGGATCGATGCCCACCGCGATCACGCCCGAGCGCATGCTCGAGGATCTTCAGGGCGTCCCGGTCGTGACCGGCGCCATCGTGCGCGTGCCGACGTTTGCCAAAGCGGTGAACGTCCAGGTGACCCGCACGATTCCGTCCGGCCCCGTCGTGATCGATCGGCGGACCGATCTGCGGATGGTCGAGAGCGACCCGTTCGCAGCCGCAGGCGCCCGGCGATGTCCTACGAAGACGTCGGCGGCCTCGAACGCGAAGCTGGCGCGCGTGCGCGAGATCATCGAGCTGCCGCTGCAAGCAACGCCCGCATGTTCGAGCGTCTCGGCATCCTCGCCGCCGAAGGGCGTGCTCCTGCACGGCCCTCCGGGAACGGGCAAGACGCTGCTGGCGCGCGCCGTCGCCGCCGAAAGCCGCGTGCACTTCATTCACCTGAACGGCCCGGAGATCATGCGCAAGTTCTACGGCGAGAGCGAAGCGCAGCTGCGCGAGGTGCTCCGAAGAAGCGTCGACGCACGCGCCGGCGATCATCTTCATCGACGAGATCGACGCCGTGGCGCCCAAGCGCGCCGAGGTCGTCGGCGAAGTCGAAAAGCGCGGTCGTCGCGCCAGCTGCTCGGCCTGATGGACGGATTCGTCGCGCGCGGCCAGGTGATCGTCATCGGGGCCACCAACATTCCCGGAAGTCCTCGATCCGGCGCTTGCGGCGTCCCGGCCGGTTCGATCGCGAAATCGAGATCGGCGTGCCGAACGCGGCGGGCCGCGCTGCAGATTCTCCAGATCCACACCGCGCCATGCCGCTCGGCGCCGATGTCAGGCTGCAGGACATCGCCGATCACACCCACGGTTTCGTCGGCGCCGATCTCGAAGCGTTGTGCCAGGAAGTCGGCATGATCGCGCTGCGCCGGTTTCTGCTCACGACATCGCATCGTGCCGGCGAATCGAGCTCGATGGATCTGGGCGGCCCCGTGGTGACCGCGCGACGATTTCTCGGCAGGGCCTGCAGCGAAGTCGAGCCGAGCGCCACGCGCGAATTCTTCCTCGAGAAAAGCGCGTCGGCTTCGACGCCGCTCGGCGGACTCGACGACGCCAAGCGTCTGCTCGCGCGCGATCGTCGAGCACGCGACACGCGCGCGACGAGCTCTACGAGCAGGTCGGACTCGAGACGCCGCGCGGGCATCCTGTTCACCGGCCCGTCGGGCACCGGCAAGACGCTGATGGCCCGGCGCACTCGCCGGCGAAACCGGATTGGCGCTGATCGCCGTCGACGGGCCGCAGCTCTTCTCGAAGTGGCTGGGCGAATCGGAGAAAGCGCTGCGCGAGCGTGTTCAAACGGCGCCCGGCGTGCCGCACCGTGCGTGCTGTTCTTCGACAACGATCGACGCCATCGCTCCGAAGCTCGGCGATGGCGGCGCGGACTCGCAGGGCTCGGCCGGCATTTATCCGCGCATCCTGAGCCAGATGGTGCGCGAGATCGACGATCTCGGCGACGTCAAAGGGCGTGATACTGCTCGGCCGCCACGAGCCGGCTGGAGCGGGTCGATCCCGCGCTCCTGCGGAGCGGGCGTTTCGACTACGTGATTCCGTTCGCTTGCCCTGATGTTCGCGCCGCGCGAGGCGATCGGCGCGTGCTGCTGCCGGCGGGCGCCGCTCGCGAGCGGACGTCGATCTCGCCGAGCTGGCCCGCCGGACCGAAGGCATGACGGGCGCCGACGTCGAGAGCGCTGTGCAAGAAGGCGATGCTGCGTGGCGATCGAGCGTCATCGCCGCGAGCACGGCGACGCGGCGTTCGAGATTCGATGGGCGGACTTCGACGAGACGCGAAATTGATTGGAATTAAGAATTAAGAATCAAGAAAGAGCATCGATATGGCCTACACGGAACTGACGGTCTGGACGCGCGGCATCATCATGGACAAGGAAGGCCGCGACATCGTCAACTCGGTCGCGGCGTCGGGCGGCATCGAGGGCAAGTTCACGCAGGCGATGGAGAACTACGTCGACAACCCCGATCGCACCAACGCGCCGACGCGCAAGTATTGCCGCACTCAGCGACACCGAGATCGAGAACGCGCTCACCTACGAGAACGAGCAGCCGAACATCGTCGTGCCTGGTCGAGGCAGACGATGGTCAAGGGCTGGGACTACATGCGCGGCATGCCGCCCGGCGGCACGCTGATCATCAACACGCACTACACGCCCGACTACATGCTTCGCTTCGTGCCCGGGCCCGAGCGGCTGGCGCAGCTGGTGTGCGTCGACGCGGCGAAGCTCGCCGATCACAAGTGGCTCTACTACCGGCTGGGCGAGCTCGGACTCGACCGGCTGTCGACGGAAGGCGCGGCCGAGCGCAGCAAGGCGGTCGCGCCCGACATCGCGGCGCCGCTCATCGCCGCGGTCGTGAAGACGACCGGCATCGTCAAGACGGAAACGATCGAGCCGATGATCGCGAACAAGGCGGCGTTTCAGCGCGGCGCTCGGACTCAACTTCAGCTCATGTCGCTGGCAATCGCGTACCGTAGATCGATCAGCTCGGATCAGGCCTGATTACCGCGATACAGAGGACCAGTCCGATGTCGACTAAAGGCACGCATATTCCCGATTGGCTGGCCAGGTGCCGTTTGCCGGCATCACGCCGGCGCCGACGCAGCAGAAGGGTCAGGATCTCTTCCCGACCGGCAACTGGCGCGCGATCCGGCCTGTCTATCGCGACAAGATGCCGCCGTGCAACAACGCCTGCGGCACGAACGAGAAGATCCAGGGCTATCTCGACCTCGTGAAGCGCGGCAAGTATCTCGACGCCTACGCGCTGATCAAGGAAGACATGCCGTTCCCGTCGGTGACGGGCCGCGTGTGCTATCACCCGTGCGAGCAGGCCTGCAACCGCGGTCAGTACGACGAGGCGATCTCGATTCGCGCGGTCGAGCGGTTCCTCGGCGATCTCGGCCAGGCGCTGCCGACGCGACGTCGTGCAAGGCCGGACGCGTCGAACGGCAAGAAGGTCGCGGTCGTCGGATCGGGACCGGCAGGACACAGCGCGGCGTATCAGCTCGCGCGCCTCGGCTACGCGGTCACGATTCTCGAGAAGTCGCCGAAGGCCGGCGGCCTCAATCGCGGCGGCATTCCCGGACTGGGTCCTGCCGCAGGACGTGCTCGATCGCGAGATCGAGCGGCCTCGTAGAGCTTGGCGTCACGATCAAGACGAACACCGAGGTCGGCAAGGACGTCAGCTGGGACGATCTCGAAGAAGCAACTACGACGCCTGCGTGCTCGCGGTCGGACTCACCGAGCCGAACAGCGTGCGCGCCGAGGGCGAAGACAAGGCCGGCGTGCTGCTACGGCCTGCCGTTCCTGCGCGACATCGGCATGGGCACCTCGAAGGTGAAGCTGGGTCGCGCGCGTCGCGGTGATCGGCGGCGGCAACACCGCGATCGACTGCGCGCGCGAGGCGCTTCCGCCAGGGCGCGCTCAGAAGTCACGATGATCACGGTCGAGGCAGAACCCGGACGAGATGCCGGCCGTGCCCGAAGATCTGCACGACATGATCGAGGAAGGCGTCGAGCTGATGCACGGCTGCGCGATGACGGCGGTGCTCGGCAACGGCAAGGTGCGAGGCGCTGCAGCTGCATCCGGCGCGCTTCACCGGCGCGATCAACGCGTCGCCGATCGCGGTCGACAAGAGGCGCCGACGCCGAACGTTCGCCGGTCGACAACGTGATCATCGCCGTCGGCCAGCATGCGTCGCTCGGCTGGCTGCCGGCGAGTTCAAGAACGAACGCGGCACGATCAAGATCGATCGCGTTCGGCCGGCTCGGCGACACGAAGTTCTTCGCCGCCGGCGACATCGTGCAGCTCGGCACCGGTCAGCCGCTGATGGTCGTCAACGCGGTCGGCGACGGCAAGCGCGTCGCGTTCAACGTCGACAAGGTCCTGCGCGGCGAGCCGCTGCAGGACGCGCATGGTCGCGACCGACGTCATCACCGATCTCAGCGCGGATGAACATGACCTACTTCCCGAAGTTCGCGCGCGTGCAGCAGGAGCATGCTGCAACCCGCGTCGCCGCAGAAGACGCAGGACGAGGTCATCCAGGCGCTCAGCGAGGAGCAGGCGATCGAGGAAGCGAACCGCTGCTTCAGCTGCGGCACGTGCAACGCGTGCGACAACTGCTATCTCGTGTGCCCCGAGCCGTGCATCATCCGCTACGATCGGTCGAACGGTCTCTACAAGATTCTGGTGGACTACTGCAAAGGCTGCCGCGTGTGCATCGAGGAATGCCCGACCGGCTGCCTCGAGGGCGTGCCGGAGCTGGACTTCGACACCGGCGTCGTCCGGATGGACACGGCGTTCGCGATCACGCAGGGCTTGCACGGGCGGCAGGCCGAGCAGCTGCGAAGGCCGTGCCGCAGACAGGCAGCCGAAAGAGATCGAGTAATCGAGAATTAGCGATCACGAGTTAAGAACCGGTCAGATCACATGGCGACAGCAACCGCGAGAAGAGAACGGTCCGCATCAACGGCTGCGTGGCGGCGGCGCAGGCCGCGAACTACGCGGACGTGGACGTCATCACCGCGTATCCGATCCGTCCCTACACCGCGACGATGATGGCGCTGGCGCAGATGGTGGCGAACGGCGAGCTCGACGCCGAGTACATCGTGGCCGACAGCGAGCACTCGCAGTTGAGCATCGCGCACGGCGCGTCGTCGATGCGGCGCGCGCGTGTTCACGGGCAGTTCGGGCGTCGGCGTGCAGTATCGCCTACGAGCTCTACTCGCCGATCTCCGGCAGCCGCATGCCGTGTGCAGATGATGATTGCCGACCGCACGCCTCGATCCGCCCGGCGACTTCGGATCGGAGCACACCGACGCGCTGTCGACGCGCGACATGGGCTGGCTCATGGGCTGGTCCTGCGACGCGCAGGAAGCGTTCGACAACCACCTGCTGGCGTATCGCATCGGCGAGGACCCGCGCGTGCTCCTGCCGCAGATGGTGTGCCAGGACGGATTCTTCGTCTCGCACATCACGACCGGACGTCGAGCTGCCGGATCACCGGACAGGTGAAGGAATTCCTGCCGCCTTACAAGCACCCGTATCCGCTCGATCCGCGGCATCCCGGTGTCGCACGGGCCGCAGATCATGCCCGGAGCAGGGCCCGCCGCTGCAGCTCGAACGCGCGCGCGCGATGGAAGGCAGCATGTCCGGTCATCGAGCAAGGCGCACGAGGAGTTCGCGCAGATCTTCGGCCGCCGCTACGATCCGTGGCTCGAGGAGTTCATGACCGACGGCGCCGAGGTCGTCTTCTTCCTGCAGGGCGCTCACGCCGTGACCGCGCGTTACGCGATCCGCGCACATGCGCGAGCGCGGCGCCAAGGTCGGCATGGTGCGGCTGCGCACGATCCGCCCGTATCCGACCGACCGCATCAAGAGACGTCGCTCAGCAAGTTCAAGGTCGTCGGCGTGATCGAGACCAACATGGGCCTCGGCAGCGTGAGCAGCGGCGGCGTCGCTCTACGCCGAGGTCTGCGGCGCGCTCTATGAGAGCGGCAACGCGGCCGCTCGTCATGTCGTTCATGGCCGGGATGGGCGGCGAGGCGATCGTGCTGAAAGAGTTCTACTGGATGACGCAGAAGATGCTCGACGTCCAGAAGCGCGGCAAGCATCGAGAAGCGCACGCACTGGGTCGGGTTCGAAGAATAAACGTCGGATTGCATCAGCTCGACAGGTTTCAGGAGAGCGAATGGCCATCGATCGAAGTCGAACGGCAGATGCTGCCGATGCTCGGGCAGCCCGAATCAGGGCGCGCAGGTTTTACAACCCGGACCTGCCGGCGACCGAGCCGTTCGTGCCCGGCCACCGGACCTGCGCCGGGCTGCGGTCCGTCGATTCAGTACCGCATGACCAGCAAGGCCGTCGGGCGACAACACGATCCTGGTCGGGCCGACCGGATGCATCGTATGTCGCGAACAGCTCGTATCTCTGCACGCCGTACAACGTGCCCTGGGCGCACACGCAGATCGGCAGCGCCGGCAGCTTCACGGCAGGCGTCGCCGCCGCCTACGAGGCGATGATCCGCAAGGGCAAGTGGAAGGGCACGTTCCCGAACATCATCTGCGAGGCCGGCGACGGCAGCGCCTCGGACATCGGCATCGGGTCGATTTCCGGCGCGCTCTACCGCAACCACGACTGCCTGATCATCTGCTACGACAACGAGCAGTACGCGAACACCGGCATCCAGGCATCGTCGCGCGACGCCCTACGGCGGCATGACGACGTTCTCGCCGCCGGGACCGATGGTCCCCGAGGCGAAGACGCTCTGTTCCCGAAGGACCTCGCGCGCATGATGGCCGCCGGCCATCCGCACTGCTACGTGGCGACGGCGAGCGTCGGCTATCCGATCGATCTGATGAACAAGGTCCGCAAGGGCCTGAACTTCAAAGGGCGCGCGCGTTCCTGATGATCTACACGCCGTGCCAGAAGGGTTTCAGTCTACGAGACGCCGCGCTCGATCGATCTCGGCCGGCTCGTCGTCGAGTGCGGCATCTATCCGATGTGGGAATGGAATCCCGAGAAGCGCGAGCTTCGACTACAGCTTCCGCCCGCAGAGCATGCGGGCCGGTGGCCGAGCTACCTGAAGCTGCAGGGCCGCTTCGGCCACCTGCACGCCGAGCACATCGCGACGCTGCAGAAGTTCGCCAACGCAGCAGTGGCGGATGATGGGCGTCGAGATTCCGCAGGTGCTGATCTGATGCCGAGAACCACGGTGCACGCTAAAGGCATGGCCGCAGCGGAACAGGCCGCCGCGATCGCTCTACAGTTCGATGTTGATGGCGGGTCGAGACCCGGCCTCCACGTATGCGAGGAGCGGGTCAGACCGCCGTAGAGATAACGACATGGCCGGTGCACGACGCACGCCGCCTCCTCCCATCGAGGAGAGCTACATTGTCAGCGAAGGAAAGAAACGCGGATCGACCCGTGACGTGCGGAGCGAGGCGCGCTTACGACAAGTTCTACCACCGTCACGCGCGTTCATGTGCGGGCGACGGCATCCTGACGAGCAACTGGCATTCGAATGAAGTGTTCCAGCACGTGAGGGACAACTTCGAGGGCTACACCTTCGTCATGCGGACGCTCCGAAGCGTAGGGCGCGGTCATCGAGAGCGACGACCGTGCGTGTACACGGCGGGCGGCCGCGTCTGGGTGCTCGACCTGCAGCCGGCAGAAGCAAGAAAAAACGGCTACCAAGACAGTAACCGAGCGGATTGTCGACTGCGATTGACGATTGTCGATTGGTTCAAATCGACCCTCTGAAATCGACAAATCGACAATCGACAATCCCAAGCTCATGCCTCATGTGTCCTTCTCGTCGACGACTACCCGGAAATCGGCGAGCTTCTGAGCTTTGCCCTTCGCGACCGGGGCGCCATGACGACTCGGTCTCCGGGCTACGACGACCCGTCGATCAATTCGAGCTCGTCCTGCAGGACCGGCCCGAAGCGCTGGTCACTCGATTGCTCGATCTTCACCATGAGCGAGTCGCCAGCTCGACGCGCTTCGCGACGACGAGCGTCACGCCGGCCTTCCGGTCGTCATCATCAGCGACACGCCCGACATCGCCGTGGCGAGTTCGCTGCGCAGGCGCCGGTCGCCGCGCGTCCGCACCGTGCCCGAGCTCCCCAGCGGACCGGTGACGCGTCGCCCGGGCGCTGGAAGACCAGTTCGAGGTCCAGGATGCGCCGGCCGAGGGCGGACGCGCGCATGACGGCCTGGGGCATGGACGACTGGGAGCTATCGAGCGCCAGGTCGTCCTGCGATCCGCGCGGACGCGACTGGACCATCGCGCTGACGGACGATGCTCGGGCAGGCGGGCGACCCTGAAGTTCCCGGTCGCGGTGCTCGAGGCGCAATACGCGTCGGGCCGCTACCTCACCCTGATCTTACGCCCCGGGCGGCGGCATCCAGTGGGAACGCGGGCACACGTCCCTCGAAGAGGCGTCCAAGCGAGCATAGCAGCCGGCTCGCTCGAGGACGTGGCGGATGGCCGCCTCGATCCCGCCCAGCCCGTTTACCGCGAAAAATCTGGACAGCTGATCCGCTTCCAGCTCCCATCGTTGATCTTGTCCGGGCCGGTCGAGCTCTTACGATGGTCGGCCCCCCAGACAAGAGAGCGGCGATGATGAAACCGACCAGCCTGTCCGGAGTCGAGTCTTCGCTGGCGCACGTCGTGCCGCCTGTCGCGGCTCGCGCTCGCTCCTGCCGGGGCAGACGCCAGTTCTGCCGGGTCAGCTCTGCGCCCGGTGATCATTGGTTCACCGCCTGGAGCACGTTCCCAGCACGCGCTCGGCGATGCGCAAATCACCAACGCGACGGTCCGGGATGATCGCGCGCGTCACGATCTCGGGCGACGCCGTCCGCATCCGGCTCCCGACAACACGTTCGGCACTGAGCCCGTCACCATCGGACGGGCGCGCGCGTCGGTCGGTACCGACGTGCGCGACCACCGCAGCTGGCCTCGAATCGGCCGCTGACGTTCAACGGCAGGCCCGACGGCACCCATTCCTGGTCGGCGGCACGCTGTGGAGCGATCACGTCTGCCGATGCCCGTGCTGGCGCAGCAGGATCTCGCGGTCAGCCTGTACATTCCAGGAGCCAACGTTCGGCCGAGCCAGCACGCGGTGCGGTCGTGACGTCGCTCGATCCGCGACGGTAGCGGAGACGTCAGCGGCACGGAAGGCAACGCGGGTTCGAAACGACGACGACGGCGCTCTGGTGGCTGAAGGCGATAGACGTGAACTCGCCGACCGCCCGAAGGCGCGGTCGTCGCGTTTGGCGATTCGATTACCGACGGCACTTGCGCGACGCTCGATGCGCGACCGCTGGGAAGACGTGTGCATGTAACAACTCCCGCATCGGGCTCGACCGTACGCCCCGTCCGGTGAAGTCCGGCCAAGGGCCGCGCCTCGATCCCTGTTCCGCCTCAGATCGCCTACCAGCGCGCGGATCAACGAAGGCATCGCGCGGGAACACGGTCACGCGCGACGGCCTGAATCCGCCGCCGGACAGCCCGCCCGGAATCAGATCGGGTGGACCGCGACGTCCTCTCCCATCACGGTGTCAGCCACGCGATCATCTTCATGGGGACGAACGACATCCGGCGAGGCGCCACTTCCTCCAGCGTCGTCAACGGTCTCGACCAACATCGCGCGACGGTTGAAAGCCAAGGGCGTGAAAACGATCGGCGTCACGATCATTCCGCGCCATAACGTGCCTGCGTCGGGCACGAATACAGATGGGATCCGCGCGAAGACCAAGATTCGCAACGACGTCAATCAGTGGATCCGCACCAAGGGGCCATGTTCGACGACGTGATTGATTTCGACAAGGTCGTGCGGGATCCCGGAAATCCCGACCCGATCTCGCCGGCGTTCAACTGCGGCGACGGGATTCATCCGAGCCCCATCGGCTACTACCAGATGGGATCGTCGGTCGATCTGAATCTCTTCGCGCTGCGCTAGGGCAGGTCAGCGACTTTCCTGGCCTCGCCGGCCAGGCTTCGAGGATGTGCATTCCCGGTGTTCGCGCGATCGACGATGTAGATGTAGCCGCGATCGTCGACCTCGACGTTGTTGGTCTGGATGGCGACCTTGCAGCGCTCCTTGCCATCGATGGTCGACGCACCGCTTGTCCGTCTTGTCGGTGATCGCCGGGATGTAATAGCCGATCTCCTTCGGGCTGAACGGGATTCGCGGATGTCGACGGCGCGCACGCCCGCGTTGAAGTGGGCGAAGAACATCACGCTGCTTGTAGTAGATCAGCGTGAAGTTCTCGTTCGACGAGTGCGTGCCGAAGCGCCCGCCGCGGCCGCAGAAGCTTCCGCTCGCTTCGGGGACCGTCCAGTTCGACACGCCGAACGGCTTCGACTCGGCCGTGATGTCGGCGAACCACACCATCTGCCGCGCTTCGCGGCATTCGTTGGCGGTCGATTCGTTGGTGATGACCAGAAAGTCGCGGACGCCGGCGTCCTGCATGGCGGCCGAACTCCGGAATCTCCACGCGGAGCACGGGAAACACGGTGTGCGCGCCGACGTTCGGCGGCAGATCGAGCCTGGCCGATCTGCGGATAGAGCAGGTTCTGATTCGGTCGGCTCCTTCGGCCCGTTCAGCAGCTTGTCGCGGTCGACGATCTGGACGACGCCGCCCGCCGACGTGCCGTATCCGAAGTAGACGCGGTTGCCGTTCGGTCCCGGTGCGACATCGCACCGTGCAGGCCCGTGAGGCGGAGGACCTCGTCCGCCGGGCTGCTGACCGGGCAATCCGAAATCGCGGATGAACACCGGCTTGGCCGGATCGCTCGAGATCGTAGATCTGCGTCATGCGATCGACGCGCCAGCCGGGAGCGCCTGACACCAGATAGGCGATGCCGGTGTCGCATTCCCACCAGTTCTTATGCGTGCGCTCGAAGGCCGCTCACGACGACAGTCAGGCGCGTGCGGCTTTGCAGGATTGGTGACGTCGAAGATCTCGTGGCCGGTGTTTCCGGCGGTGCGCAGCAGGTAGATCTTGCTCTTGTCGGCCCGGGGCAGCTGGCTGCCGTCGCACGCGCGCACCATCTGCGCGCCGCCGGCTTCGCCCTGACCGGCTTCGCCGGGGATGTGCGCCAGGTATTTCGGCTGCTTCGGATTGGTGACGTCGATGATCGAGGTGCCGTTGGGTTCCTGCTGGCCGGTGAGCGGGTTCAGCGCCGTGCCGCCGTGATGGCCGACATAGGCGATGAAGCGATTGCCGTGCCGTTTGATGATGGGCTGATACGCGCTCCTGGCCTGGAGGTCGTTGTAGCCAACGAGCGCCATGTTCTGTTTTCTTCCTGCCCGGCGCGCGGCTGCTGCGCCGACGGAACGCCGGTCAGGAAGGATATCGAGGATTGCGAGACCGGCCGCCGCGACACTGGAACGCACAAATCGCACGGGGACCTCCAATCCTCGAGATCGAGTAGTTGGATAATCTGGTAATCGGGTGAATCGATTGGTTGATTGAGTGGTCAATTTCTCAATCAATTACTCGATTCCCGATTGCTCGATTACCCGATTCGCTACGACACCGCGACAGCGCCGACCGGCCGTCGTGCGGCTTCCCGAGCAGTTGCCGACGTGAGCCGCGCCGCCAGCGGGCGCAGCTCAGAACCATGGCGAGCGCTGCGGCGATCAGATCGCAGACGATCGCCGTATACGAAGACCGGCGTCCACGATCCCGTGACGTCAACAAGCCACGCCGCGCCGACGCCGGCGAAAATCGAGCACACAAAACTGGAACAGCCACAC
>ERZ1370068.7803-contig-6699_pt1 | contig 52852 bp, 59 predicted proteins | sample MGYA00561227_ERZ1370068 | MGnify/ENA primary metagenome ERZ1370068 (study PRJEB38410, sample SAMEA6850437) | metagenome | study: Metagenomic assessment of the ecological functions of the soil: analysis of the soil microbiota associated with the... | reverse complement strand
GGTTACGTATTGCTGGTGCTGCAGGGTCTCGGCTACGACCCGCCGGAATCGAGCGCGCTGAAGAACGACGGAATCATCTGAGGAGCCCGCGCATGCCGAGCGAAAAAATGATCTCCCGCAAGGACGCCGGCGTCGGCTGGATGATCTTCAACAACCCGGAGCGCCACAACGCGATCTCGCTCGACATGTGGGAGGCGGCGCTCGAGATCATGGCCGACTTCAGCGCCGACCCGTCGGTGCGCGTCATGGTCGTCACCGGTGCCGGCGGCAAGGCCTTCGCCTCGGGCGCCGACATCTCGAAGTTCAAGGACGAGCGCCAGGAGGCCGAGGCGGTGGCGCACTACCAGGCGACGACGCAGAAGGCCTACTCGGCGATCCAGGGCATGGCGATCCCGACGCATCGCCATGGTCCGCGGCTACCGCATCGGCGGCGGCACCGCGGCGGCGGTGTGCTGCGACATCCGCGTCTGCACCGAGAACGCGAAGTTCGGCGTGCCCGCCGCCAAGCTCGGCCTCGGCTACGGCCTGAACCGCGCCCAGCCGCTGGTCGACCTGATCGGCCCGGCCTACGCCAAGGAGATGTTCTTCACCGGCCGCAACTTCGACGCGCGAGGCGGAGAAGATGGGCCTGGTGAATCGCGTCGTTGCCGACGACAAGCTGGAGGCGACGATCGAGGAGATGACGCGGACCATCGCCGGGAATGCGCCGCTCACCGTGCGCTGCGCCAAGCTGGTGGTGGGCGAGGCCCTGAAGGACTCGCAGACCCGCGACGTCGCCGCGACCGAGCGCGCGGTCGGGGCGTGCTTCGCGAGCAGCGACTACAAGGAAGGCCAGGCCGCCTTCATGGAGAAGAGAAAGCCCCGGTTCACCGGGACCTGAACCTTCCTCTCAGCCGCCGCGTGCCGCCCGGCGGCGCCGCGACGCGGCGACGATCGCGCTCACCGCCGGCACCCCGCACCGCCAGCAAGCGCGGCGACGGTCAGCGTGGCGGCGATCGGCCGCAGTGAAGAAGATGGCGATGCCGCTGTCGGAAATGATCAGCGACTGGCGCAGCGCCCGTTCGGCGAGCGGCCCCAGCACGAGCGCGAGCACCAGCGCGGCGGGCGAGTAGCCGAGCTTCTTCATGGCATAGCCGAGGACGCCGAAGGCCAGCATCTGGCCGACGTCGAAGACATTGTTCTTGAGCGAGTAGGCGCCGGTGACGCAGAAGATGACGATGACCGGCATCAGGATGCCGTAGGGCACGCGCAGCGCGCGCACGAACAGCGGGATGAACGCGGTGCTGAGGACCAGCAGCATCACGTTGGCGATGTACTGCGAGGCGATCAGCCCCCAGACGAACTGCGGGTTCTTCTCGAACAGCAGCGGCCCGGGGCGCAGGCCCCACATCATCAGGCCGCCGAGCATGATCGCGGTGGTGGCCGAGCCCGGGATGCCGAGCGTCAGCATCGGCACCATCGCTCCGGTGGCCGCGGCGTTGTTGGCCGACTCGGGGCCGGCCACGCCCTCGATCGCGCCCTTGCCGAATTCCTCCGGGTGCCTCGAGACCTTCTTCTCGACCGCGTAGGAGAGAAAGGTCGAGACGGTCGGCCCGGCGCCCGGGCAGGACGCCGATGAAAAAGCCCAGCAGCGTGCCGCGGGCGATGGCCCAGCGGCTGCGCGCCCAGTCGCGCGCTCGGCATGACGTCGCGCAGGCCGTAGCGGCCGTGCGGGATCGAGGGTCCCTTGGCCTCTTCGGCGCCGGCCAGCACCTCGCCCAACCCGAACAGGCCGATCGCGACCGGCAGGAAGTCGATCCCGTCCATCATCTCGGGAATGCCGAACGCGAACCGCGGCTCGCCCGGAGACGATGTCGAAGCCGACCACCGCCAGCATCAGGCCGAGCAGCATGCTGATGTAGCCCTTGATCGCGCTCTCTCCGGTGAGCAGGGTCACCGTGGTCAGGCCGACGAGCATCAGGGCGAAGGTCTCGGGCGGGCCGAACGCAGAGCGACCAGCGCGCCAGCAGCGGCGAGATCAGCATCAGCAGGACGACGCCGAAGGTGCCGGCGATGAACGAGCCGAACGCGGCGATGCCGAGCGCCGGCCCGGCGCGCCCCTGCAGCGCCATCTGGTAGCCGTCGATGCAGGTCACCACCGAGGCCGATTCGCCGGGCGTGTTGATCAGCACCGAGGTGATGGTGCCGCCGTACATGGTGCCCGCGTAGAGGGCGGCGAGCATGATGATTCCGGAGGTCGGCTCCATGCCGAAGGTGAGCGGCAGCAGCAGCGCCACGCCGGACGGCGGCCCCACCCCGGGCAGCGCGCCGATGAGGATGCCCATGACGACGCCGCAGACCGCCATGAACAGGTTGAACGGCGTCAGCGCGACCGAAAAGCCGAGCGCGAGGTTGGAGAGCGAAGTCCATCGCCGCGGCCCGCGTCAGAACCCGAGCGGGCCGACCGGCATCGGCACCCGCAGCCAGTAGGTGAAGACGAGGAAGTTCAGGCCGGCGATCGCCAGCGCCACGGCGAGGCTGAGCGGCCAGGGCTGGCGATCGATGAAGCGGAACAGGACGAGCAGGAACAGCAAGGTGGCGACGACCATGCCGAGGACGTTGAGCAGCAGCACCAGCGCCGTCGTGGCGCCGAGGACGAGGACGAAGGCGGCGCAGGCCCTCGCCGCGCGGAAACCAGGCGGCGCCGGCCTCCGCGGCACGGAGGGCGCCGATCAGCAGCGCCGCCGCCAGCGCCGCCATCGCCAGGCCGAGCCAGAACGGAAGGAACGCCGGCCCCGGCCCGTTCGGCCCCCAGTAGTCGTACTGCGTCAGGGCCCCGGCGGCTGAAGGCGATGCCCAGCGCCAGCAAACCCGCGCCGGCGAATCGGTCAGCGCCACGCACCGCGACGTCGCCCGCCGTGCCTACTTCTTCAGGCCGCCGAGCGCGGCGAGCGCGCCTTCGTAGGCGCCGGTGATGCTGTCGAGGTACTTGTTGGCCTCCTCGCCGGTCCAGTTGGTCGGCGTGAGCAGGTTGCCCTTGATGTACTCGTCCTGCCATTTCTTGGTCGCGGTCACCTTCTTCAGCGTCTCCTGCCACCAGGCCACGGCCTCGGGCGCCATGCCGGCCGGCCCGACGACGCCGCGCATCTGTTCCCAGTAGAAGGGGTAGCCCTTCTCGGCGAAGGTGGGCACGTCCTGCGCGCCGGCCATGCGCTTGTGCGCCGCGACCGCCAGGTTCTTCGCCTTGCCGGCCTCGACCTGGGCCACGATCTCGTTCGGGTTCATGACGCCGGCGTCGATGTGGCCGCCCATCAGCGCCGCCGTCACCTCGCCGCCCGAATTGAAGGGCACGTACTTCAGCTTGATCTTCGCCGCCTGCTCGAGCAGGTGGGCGAAGATGTGGTCCTCGTTGTGCGTGCCGGTGCCGCCGACCGTGAGCTGGCCCGGCCTGGCGCTGCGCCGCGGCGACGAACTCCTCGATCGTCTTGTACGGCGACTCGGAACGCACCGAGAGCATGAGCTCGTCGATGGCGACGATCATCAGCACCGTCATCGCGTCGCGATGGTTGCCCGGAAGGCGCCCCTGGAGCTTGCCGGAGACGATCATCGGCGTGGCGCCGGCGACGACGTGCGAGTCGCCCTTCTTCGAGATCAGGTAGCTGTAGCCGATGGTGCCGCTGCCGCCGGGGCGGTTGTTGACGTTGATCGGCTGCGGCGACCATTTGTTCTCTTCCATGATGCCGGTGATCATCCGCATCATGTTGTCGGTGCCGCCGCCCGGGGCGAAGGGCACGACCACCTCGATGGTCCGGGCGGGGTACTTGGCCTGGGCCGAGGCATCGCCGGGCGTGGCCGAGGAGCAAGCGCGAGCGAAGCTGCGGAAGCGAACAGAAGCTGCTGGAGGCGCATGCCGGAATCCCTTCTTGAGCAAGCGGTGTTCGCGGCAATGGAGCGTAATGTCCACTCCCGGTCCGGGTCACTCTAGCAGTGCCATCGGCGACGCAACGCTTGGTATTGCCCCTAGACTTTGCGCCCATGAATACCGCAGCGACCAGCGAGCACGTCATCGTCGAGCGCGACGGCGCGATCGTCACGCTGACCTTCAATCGCCCCGAGGCCCGCAACGCGATGACCTGGGACATGTACCAGCGGCTGTACGACACCTGCGAGGAGGTCGATGCCGACGACACGGTCCGCGTCCTGGTGCTCAAGGGCGCCGGCGGCAAGGCCTTCGTCGCCGGCACCGACATCGGCCAGTTCAGCGAGTTCAAGGACGGCGAGGACGGCCTGCAGCTACGAGCGCGACGGCGACCGAAGCAGCCGGCCGGATCGCGCGGGTGAGCAAGCCCGTGATCGCACAGATCCAGGGCTATGCCGTCGGCGGCGGCTTCGGCATCGCCGCCGGCGCCGACATCCGCATCGCGACGCCGGATGCCCGCTTCGGCGCGCCGATCGCGCGCACGCTCGGCAACTGCCTGTCGATGCAGGCCTATGCGCGCTACGTCGATCTGCTCGGGCCGTCGCGCTTCAAGGAGCTGATCTTCACCGCCCGGCTCATGCCGGCCGAAGAAGCCGCTCGCCGCCGGCTTCGTGCACGAGATCGTCGCCGCCGATGCGATCGAGGCGCGGGTCCGCGAGCTTGCCGCGACGATCGCCTCGCACGCACCGATCACGCTGCGGGTCACCAAGGAAGCGGTGCGCCGGATCCAGGAAGCGCGCCCCGTGCCGGACGGCGACGACCTGATCGCCGCGACCTACGGCAGCGCCGACTTCCACGAAGGCGTGCGCGCCTTCCTCGAGAAGCGTCCGGCGCGCTGGACCGGCAGAGTAGCCGGACGCGCCTTCGCCCCCGGTCTAGCCGATCCGCTCGGCGTCGTAGCCCTCGGCGCGCATCGCCGCGAGGATCGTCCTCGATGTGCGCGGCGCCGCGCGTCTGCACCACCACCTCGATCTGCACCCGCTCGACCGAGAGCGAGGTGAAGGCGCGCTGGTGCTGCACCTCGTCGATGTTGGCGCCGAGCCGGGCCAGCAGCGCGGCGACGTCGGCGAGCGCGCCGGGCACGTCGCGGACGTCGACCCGAAGGCGCGCGAGGCGCCCCGACTTGACCATGCCGCGCTCGATGATCTCGGCCAGCACCAGCGGCTCGATGTTGCCGCCGCAGAGCACGAGCCCGACCTTGCGCCCGGCGAAGCGCCGCCTGGTCCTTCATCACCGCCGCCAGGCCGACGCGCGCCGGCGCCCTCGACCACGGTCTTCTCGATCTCCGAGCAGCATCAGGATCGCCTGCTCGATGTCGTCTTCCGAGACCAGCACGACGTCGTCGACGCAGATCGCGGATCACCGGCAGGGTCAGCGCGCCGGGCGACTTGACGCCGATGCCGTCGGCGATCGTCGCCTGGCGGCTCTCGCGCTGCTGGCCGTGCTTGGCGTTCCAGGCCGCCGGGAAGCGCTCGGTCTGGACGCCGACGACGCGGATGTCGGGCCGGCGCGCCCGGGCGGCGGTGGCCATGCCGGCGATCAGGCCGCCGCCGCCGATCGCCACCACCAGCGTGTCGAGCGCCGGCTGCTGCGCCAGCATCTCGAGCGCGACCGTGCCCTGGCCGGCGATCACCGTCGCGGTCGTCGTAGGGATGGACGATCGTGAGGCCGCGCTCCTTCGCCAGTTCGAGCCCGAACAGGCGCGGCGTCGTCGAAGGTGTCGCCGCGCAGCACCACCTCGGCGCCGAAGCCGCGCGTGTTCTCCACCTTCACCGACGAGGCGAAGCGCGGCATGACGATCGTCGCCGCGATGCCCATGCGCTGGGCGTGATACGCCACCGCCTGGGCGTGGTTGCCGGCCGAGACCGAGAGCACGCCGCCGGCACGCTCCGCGGCGGTGAGCTGCGCCATCTTGTTGAACGCGCCGCGCTCCTTGAACGACGCCGTGAACTGCAGGTTCTCGAACTTCAGGAACACCTCGCAGCCGCAGATCGCCGAAAGGGTGCGCGACTCGAGGCAGGAGCGTCTCGCCGATCTGGCCGCGCAGCCGCACGGCGGCGCGCTCGATGTCGGCGGCCAGAACGGGGTCGGGTGCGGTGCTCATGGGCGGCATTCTCGCGCCGTCGTCGGCGGACGCATCGCGTCATCGGCAACCCAGGAGACTTACCGAGCGCAGCCCCAACGGCGCGCCATGGCACCACGGCGATACCGTCCATCGCCTTCGAGAAGGCAAGAGCGAAGTCCTGACGCCTCGAGTCTCAAGGGCAAGAAGGCGAGCCGGGCACGCCTTTTTCATGGCGCGGCGCTACCGGGCACCGGGCGTCCCTGTTCACAATCGGCACATGCATGACGCCGCGTTCCGTCGCCCCACGACGGCGGCCAGCTGCCTGGCGGCGCTGGCTGCTTGTCCTGTGCCTGGCGGGCGGCAGCACGGCGTCGCAACCCCGAACCGGCGGCCCAGCCGACGATCTTGCTCGACAAGGCGCTGTCCGCCGCCGACGCGGGAATGACCTTCCCCGGCAATGTGCCCACCACCGCGATCACCCTGCCCGACGACTGGGCAAAGACCAATCCGGGGCATCGACGGGCCGGTCTGGTACCGGGTCGCGTTCCGCTTCGCCGAGGCGACGCTGCCGGACGAGCTGCTCGCGCTCTACGTCGAGCGCGCCTGCACCAACCTGCAGGTGCTGCTCAACGGCCACCTGATCTACAGCGGCGGCCGGATGGTCGAGCCGATCACCCGCAACTGCGGCCGGCCGCAGCTGATCACCCTGCCGCCGGCGCTGCTCAACCCGCGCGGCAACACCCTCGACCTGCGCGTCCTCGGCCATCCCGCCGAAAGCGTGGGATCGATCCGCCGCGCCGGCGGACTGTCGGCGGTGCAGCTCGGGCTGCAATCGACGCTCGCCAGGCGACCACGCGGCGCGCACCTTCTGGGAGCCGGCGTGGATTCGCGGCACCAGTCTGGTTCTGGTCGGCCTCGGCTGCCTGCTGCTCGCCATCGGCTGGCTGCACAAGCGCGAGGTCTACTTCTCGTACTTCGGCTGGCTCTGCCTCGGCTGGGCGGTCGTGTCGACCGCGACCTGGACCCTCGACCTGCCCTGGGGCAACGGCGCCACCGAGTTCATGCTCAGCTCGAGCTGGCCGCTGCTGCTGGCCTGCGCGGTGCAGTTCTTCCTCAGCTTCGCCGGCCTGCGCTCGCGCACGATCGAGAACATCGTCGCCCTGCAATGGGTGGCGATGCCGCTGTCGCTGCTTGTCGCCGGCCATGAGCACCTGTTCGCTGGTGGCCAGCCTGTGGTACGCCGTGCTTGCCGCGGAGCTGGCGGCGATCGTCGTGCTCTACCTGGTCACGGCGCGGCGACACCGGCCGCAGGACGTCGGCCCGTTGATCGCTCGTCGCCGTCGTCGGCGCGTCGGTCCTGGCCCTCGAGCTCGCCGTGCAGTGGCGCGCGACCGAGGTGAGCCCGGTGCTCGATCGCCGAATGCGTGGTGCCGGCGCTGCTGATCTATGTCGGCGTTCGCCTCTTTCTGATGTTCGCCCGGGCGCTGCGCGAAACCGTGGCCGATCGCAACCGGTTGGCCGAGCAGATGCACCGGATGAGCACCGAAATGGAGGCGCGGGTCGAACAGCTGACCCTGCGCCGGGTCGAGGAGCTGACGGCGCGCCGGGTCGAGCAGTTCACCCAGCAGGAGCGGCGCCGCATCGCCTCCGACCTGCACGACGACCTGGGGGCCAAGCTGCTCACCATCGTTCACACCAGCGACAGCGCCGCGCATCCCGCAGCTCGCGCGCGAGGCGCTGGACGAGATGCGGCTGTCGGTTCGCGGCCTCGCCGGCAAGCCGGTCCGCCTCGACGAGGCGCTGGCCGACTGGCGGGCCGAGGTGATCACCCGGCTGCAGCAGGCCGCGGTGGAGGCCCGCTGGGCGAACCCGGAGGAGGCGCTGGAGCAGACCCTTTCCGCCCGGGTTTTCATGCAGGTGACACGGATCCTGCGCGAAGCTATCAGCAATGTCATTAAACACAGTTCGGCGACGGTCTGCGAGGTGCGCTGCCGCGTCGTCGGCAAGACCCTGGAGGTCCGGGTTCGCGACGACGGTCGCGGCATCAGCACCGACCTGCAGCGCGGCCAGGGCATGACGACCATGAAGCGGCGCGCCAAGCAGATGGAGGGCCAGTGCCTCGTGGAGTCGCGCCCGGGCTTCGGTGTAGTGATATCGCTCACGGTTCCGCTGTAACCTATGCGGTTCTGGGCTTGGCCCTTGCTAGGATGCTCAAGCGCATTCGGCAAGACGCTGAAGCCCGAGGATCGCGGTCGACGGGCACGCGGTTTGCTCTAAGAGATTCTTTGCGCGCGATCCCTAGGCCTGCGGTCGAGCGAATGCGCGATCCGCGTCGGAGGAGGGAAGCATGACGAATATCCTGCTGCTGGAAGATATCCCTCGAAGCCGGTGCGTGGCTGAAGCTGCAGGTCACCGAGGTCTTCCCGGACGCCGGTCTTCCTCGATGCGTCGCGCGTGCACGCGGCGCTGAAGATCATCGCCACGAGCCATATCGACGTCGCCCTGATCGACCTCGGCCTGCCCGGACGGCTCGGGCGTCGACGTCGTCGCCGCGCTGCGCGAGGCGCAGCCCCACGCCCAGGCGGTGGTGGTGACGATCCACGACGACGACGATCATCTGTTCCCGGCGCTGCAGGCCGGCGCCTTCGGCTACCTGCTGAAGGACCAGGCCGCGCCGGCGACGGTCGAGCAGTTCCGGCGCATGAGCCAGGGCGAGCCGCCGCTTTCGCCGGCGATCGCCCGCCGGGTCATGGCGCACTTCGCCTCGCGATCGTCGCAGCGCGGGCGCCCCACGATCGATGCCCCACGTCGTCCTGACCGACCGCGAGAACGAGGTGCTGCTGCGCGTCGCCAAGGGCTTCACGCTGCCCGGAGATCGCGGTGCAGCTCGAGCTGTCGCGGCACACGATCTCCGACTACGTGAAGCAGATCTATCGCAAGCTCAACGTCAGCTCGCGCGCCGAGGCGGCGCTCGAGGCACAGCGGCTCGGCCTGTTCGGGCGAGGACGGCGAGCTCAGGAACACGTGGTCTGAGCTAGCTTTCCGTGAGCGCGCTCGCCGCGCGCCGCGGCCCTACCATCGCCCGCCGTGACGCCGCGCAGGAGGCTTTCCGCTGACGCTTGATGTTCGACGATCCCCACAAGCGAATCGTTCTTCAACGCGCCGCAGTCGGTGACGACATTCGTCGCGGCGTTGCTCGAGCCCGGGATCAGCGTCCTCACTTTCGTCCTGGCGACGCTCGCATTCGACCCGCCCGCGTTCGGCTCCTGCAGGCGACGATGCTGTCGGTCTGCATGCTGGTGCTCGCCCTCACGCTTCTCCGGGCGCAACCGCTTCCGCGACAGCCTGCTCGGGGCCGCGGTCGACATTGCCTCCTCCTGGCTGATCCTGCTGCGGCATCCTCGCCCTTTGTGCCGTTGCCACCCAAATGCAGGCGGACTTCCATCGCGACGTGCTCCTGACCTGGGTGCATGGCGACACCGATCCTGCAGTGGCTGGCCACCGCGCTCGGCAAGTACGTCCTGGCACGCAAGGCCGCCCGCCCCGAAGTTGCGGCGCATCGGCGGTGGTGGTCGGTGCCAGCGCGCTCGGCACCAAAGTCGCCCGGGCGCTGCAGGAAAGCGACGACATCGGCGTCGAGTTCGTCGGCTACTTCGACGACCGCCTCGACGAGCGCATCGACCCCGAGAACCAGGCGAAGGTGCTGGGCAATCTCGGCCAGATCGCCGACTACGTCGTCAGGCACGGCGTGCGCGACGTCTACATCACCCTGCCGCTGGGCTCCGCAGCCGCGCATCGTCGACCTGCTCGAGCAGCTCCAGGGAACGACCGCGTCGCTGTTCTTCGTGCCCGACGTGTTCGGCATCAGCATCATCCAGGGCCGGCTGCAGGACATGAACGGCATTCCGGTGGTCGGCATCTGCGAGACGCCGTTCACCGGCACCAACGAGCTGGCCAAGCGCGTGAGCGACCTGGTGCTGGCCATCGTGCGATCCTGGTGCTGATCTCGCCGCTGATGCTGTTCATCGCCTGCGGCGTCAAGCTCAGCTCGCCCGGCCCGGTGATCTTCCGGCAGCGCCGCAACGGCCTCGACGGCGAGCGAGATCGTGGTCTACAAGTTCCGCTCGATGACGACCCAGGACAACGGCCCGGAGGTCCGCCAGGCGACGCGAGAACGACCCGCGGGTGACGCGCTTCGGCGCCTTCCTGCGCCGCACCTCGCTCGACGAGCTGCCGCAGTTCTTCAACGTCCTGCAGGGCAGCATGAGCATCGTCGGCCCGCGGCCGCATGCGGTGACGCACAACGAGCAGTACCGGCAGATCATCAAGGCCTACATGGTGCGGCACAAGGTCAAGCCCGGCATCACCGGCTGGGCCCAGGTGAACGGCCATCGCGGCGAGACCGACACGATCGAGAAGATGCGCGCCCGGGTCGAATACGACCTCGAGTACCTGCGCAACTGGTCGCTCGGGCCTCGACCTGCGGATCATCGCCAGCACCATCCGCCTGGTGTTCTTCGATCGGCATGCCCTACCGACGACGGCCGCCCGCGAACCCCGGTGAACATCGTCAACCTCAGCGAGCTCGATCCGGCATGGAACTGGTTGAGGGGACGCACCGAACCGACCGGACCGATCCACTGGGCGCACGCCAGCGCCCTTCGGTCGCCGTTCGGCTGGCTGCCGCGCGCGATGACGATGCGTCGAGCGATCGCCGCGTGGCGAAGCATCGGTCTCCTCGGCGAGCGGGAAGCGGCATCCCTGCTGGTTTCGCACGGGCCGCGGATGACGATGATAGCGCCCTGGCTGCCCGGCTGCGGCGGTGCGCGATCCGCGGCACCTCGCCCATTCGTTCAACTTCACCGCGAGCTGCCCCAGGGCCGGATGCGCAAGCTGATGGCCGGGCGTTCGCATCGGTCGACCGATTCTGTCTGCTTCTCGCGATGGAGCGGTCGCTCTACGCCCGCCACTTCGATCTCGATCCCGCGCGATCGACATGATTCATTGGGCGGCACAGTCGCCGCCCAGCGACGCCTCGGCGCGGCCGCTGGTCGCGGGCGACTACGCCTGCGCGCTGGGCAGTCAGGCGCGCGACTACCCGACTTCTGGTCAGCGGCGATGCGCTCGCCGCCTTCGATCAGGCTGGTCATCGTTGGCACCGCAGCGTCGCCTCGAGGGCATCGAGATTCCCGCCAATGTCGAGGTCAAGGTCAACGATTCCACTGCACCAGGCGATGAACGTTCTGCAGCACAGCCGTTTCTCGATCGTGCCCTACGCGGCGCTGAGGTCCCGTGCGGCCACGTCACCATCGTCTCGGCGATGCACTGTGGCTGGCGACGATCGTTTCCGCCTCCTCGGCGTGACCGACTACGTCGAGGACGGCGTCACCGGTCTGACGTGGTTCCGGTGGGCGACGTGCTGGCGATGGCGCGCGCCATCGAGCGGCTCTGGCAGGACTCCGGCGGCGACCCGGGCTCTCGGCGACGCGGCCCGGACCTTCGCAGCCAAGCACTGCGGCGAGGATGCCGTGGTCGCGTACTTCGAGAACTACCTGCGCACCCGGGCGCGCCGTAGCCGACGGCTGCGTCCGCTCGACCGATGATCTGAAGAAAGGAGACTTGCGATGAACCAGCCCCGCAGCCGCCTCGCGACCCTGATTTCCGCCGCGCCTGGCCAGCCTGCTCAGCCTGCCCGCAGCGGCGCAGTACGCACCGCCGACAACCCCGGTGGACGGAGAGTTTCCCTGATACGTCGGCATACATCGCCCGGCCGGCTCTGATCCGACGAACGGGTGCAGTCCGTAAACCGAGGCGCTGCGGAAAAACATGGCCAATAGCGAAGCCTCCAATTCGGAGAAGGCCTACAAATCATATGTCGGACCAGGAAATCGATATGACTTCATGGGTGCGACACCAGTTTAGATTGCTGACAGCTCTTGGCTTGAGGCAGCATCACAAATTGCTGGATTTTGGCTGCGGATCTCTACGTGCAGGAAAACTTTTATCCCATATCTTGCAGAATCCAACTACTTCGGAATCGAGCTCTAATAAATGGTTGGTCGAGGAGGGCATCGCCAATGAACTTGGCCGCGACATCCTTTCGACCAAACAACCCACATTCATGCACAATGATGACTTTGAGATAAAGTTTGATACGAAATTCGATTTCATCATCGCTCAGTCAATCTTCTCCCACACCAACAGAGAACTGACGTCCAAGGGAATTCAGTCGATAATGAAGGCGCTTGACCCAAACGGAAAGGCTCTGGTCACGTTTGTCGGAAAGCATGCAGAGACTATCGTGGAGCTGGAAAGCTGGCTCTACCCGGGCTGCACACACTATAACCCTCGAACAATCTCAAGGATACTCAAGGAAGCAGGCGCACATTGGCGCCGATTGCCTTGGTTTCATCCAGCACAGACTTGGTACCTGATTGCTCGAGAGAAGCATCACTTGCCCAGCCGGTACTCGTGCTTTCTTCTTGCTTGGCGGTGAAGAAGTCGGCTCCAAGCAATATAAACACCAAACCTTCTTAGGCAATAGGATAATTTCGGCTGCCAAGCCATATTTGAGCTTTCTAGCCAGGCTTTCAAAACGCGTATCGAAGTAACCCCCAGAACGCCATGCACTTCGAGAACTAGCTGCGCACGCCGGGCGCGGTGGCCGACGGCCGCGCACTCGACCAATGATTCGAAGAAAGGAGACTTGCGATGAACCAGCCCCGCAGCCGCCTCGCGACCCTGATTTCCGCCGGCCTGGCCTGCCTGCTGACCGTGCCGGCCGCGGCGCAGTACCGGTACACCATTCCGACAACTCCCAGCCTGGAGGGAGCCCCCTGGTACATCGGCGCAGGCCAGGGCTTCTTCCACGACACCAACGCCTACCATACGACGGATGGACCGGCGGACACCTACTCGAGCACCACCGTGTTCGGAGGCTTCGACCAGAAGATCAGCCGGCAACGGGTACACGGCACCGGCAGCGTGGCCCTGAACCGCTATTTCGACGAGAAGAAGCTCGACAACACCAGCTACTACTTCGACCTCGGCCTCGACTGGGAAACCGCGTCCAGCCTGTCCGGCTCTCTCGATGGCGGCATCCGCCAGCACCTCGACTACCCGGCGCCGAGTTCCGGCGCGCCTCACGCAGACCCTCAATCTCCGCCAGGACAAATGGGTTGACGCACTGGCGCGCTGGGGCGGGACGTCGCTGTATACGGTCGAAGGCAAGCTGCGCCATGCGAGCACCTCTTACTCCGACGAGGCCTATGCCGCGCGGGAGTCAACCGGAAATTCCGGCAGCCTGGCGCTGTACTACGGCGGCGGTGGGCCATTGCGGGTCGGCATCGGCGGCCGTTACGACCGCACCGAGACGCCGAAGGCGGGGTTCGATCCGATCGTGCCGGAATTCCTCTCCAACACCTCGACCGGTCGCAATGTCGACTTCTTCGCCGACTACGAGGTCTCCGGCCACATCACGACCAACCTGCGCCTCAGCTATACCGACCAGTCGAACACGCTGCTCCAGGCATCCGACTTCAGGGGTGGACCGGGCGCGTCGGCAACGCGCTGGCAGGCAACCGGAAAGACCGTCGTCACCGCCTTCGCCTCGCGCGACACGGGCTTCGACTCCGCCTTCAGCAGCGTGACCTTCGTACCGCCGGGATCGCCGCCCGGGACGCCGCCGGTGACCGCCTTGTACCAGAACAACCGCCTCACCTACGCGGCAGACCTCGGGATACTCTATTCGGCGACGACGAAGATCGATGTCGCCGCCGGTGCCCACTACACTCGCGCGCATCTGGTGTCGGCGACAAGCGACCCGCTCGGGGTCTCGGCTGTGGAAAGCACGGACCACCGGAAGCTGTTCTTCATCGGCGCCAACTACGAATTCCTGCGCAACGCAACGGCTACGTGCCGGCTGGCGCGCGAAGCTGCACGACGTCTCCGGTGGCAACGCCTACTCGTACGACTCGACCCTCTTCGGCTGCTCCGGCCCGGTACACGTGGCAATGACCGAATCCTGCTGCACGAATCCGCTATCGGCTCGGCGGATATAGAAAGGTCTTCGCCACCGGCTGCCAGTCGCGGCCGAGCATCTTCCATTCGAGCACGGCGCCGGGTGCAGCGCCTTCGATGACGATGTAGTACGGCCGGCCGACGTCGAAGTCGACCACCGTCTGCCGCGCGGTGGTGACGTAGACCGAGCCGCCGCCGCGCATCCGGAACTCGTGCTTGCCCGGCAGCATCGAGACGACCCAGCCCTTGCCGCCCTCCAGGCCCGTGCCCGGGCCGAGGCTGCCGCAGATGCCTTGCTGATGCGCCTCCTGCGCCTTCCAGTCGGCGGAGGAAGCCGCGCGCCCGAACGCGCTCGCGAGCAGGAGCGATAGCAGGAGGGCGGTCTTGTTCATGGCAACGACGGTCATCGTACCCGGCCGACTCGGCCCGAGGCCCGAATGGCCGTGAAGTCCTCACGGGGCCATTCGCAACGGATTGTGAGCCCCGTAAGGCAATCGGCGGCGCGAGCCGACGCCCTCTCCTGATGGCGAAGCGTGCGCCCTTCACTCCGTGCGCGATTCCCTTTGTCACAACTGGCCTTCAAGTTGCCCGAGCCGCGCCCGAAATCACCCGAACATCGCGCCCTCTGCGACCCGAGCCTCTGCGGCCCTGCTTGTTCCCCTTCGGTTCCCGATGACAATGAAACTTGCAACAATCCACGGCATGGCCACCGGTCTCGCGGTCCTCTTGACCTGCCTCTCCACCGCTTGCGGCGGCGGCAACAGGCCGATCACGACCGGGCCGCTTTCGTTCGCCGACGACACCTCAGACGTGATCGTCGCCGCCGACGTCGGTGCCGACGACCCCTCAGACGTGATCGTCGCCGCCGCCGGGAACGGTGCGACCGCCCAGGCTGTCGGCGGTCGCAAATCCGGCGGTCTGCCGGCAGGGCAGAATCGAGGCGAAGGCCCGGGCAACGGCACGGACGTGGGCACCGGCACGGACACCGATCGGCTGCTGGTGGCGGTCGACGTGTCCAAGATTCCCGCCCCCGGAACCGGCACCAGCGCGCTGAAGGTCGTCGCCGACGGACGAGTCGCGCCGCCGGCGGCGGTCACGGTGCGTTCCGCGTCTCCTGCACCTACGCCCACATGTCGTTCGACGATCCGATCGTCTTCCGGTCAGCCGGGGCGCTCAGCATCTGCACACGTTCTTCGGCAACACCGGCGCGAACGCGAACTCGACGGCGGAATCGATCCGCGACACCGGCAACTCGACCTGCCGCGGCGGCATCGCCAACCGCTCGTCGTACTGGGTGCCGACGCTGATCGACACCAGGGACGACACGCCGATGAAGCCGGACGGGTTCATCGCCTACTACAAGACCGGCCAGCTTCTCCCCGCCGACGGTGCAGCCGTTGCCGGCCGGCCTGCGCATGGTCGCCGGCGACCCCTACGCCAGGGGCCCGCTTCCCGAGGTCCAGCTGCGCGCTGGAAGTGCATCGGTGGACCGAACAAGGAGAACGATCTCTACCAGGCGTCGATCGGCAACTGCGACGTCGGCGCGCAACTCACTCAGGAGGTGTTCTTCCCGCAATGCTGGGACGGCGTCAACTCTCGATTCGCCCGATCACAGAAGCCACATGACCTACACGGTGCCGGTCACGAATCCGGGCGGCAAGGGCACCCACCGGAAGTGCCCGAAGACGCACCCGGTGGTCCTGCCGCAGATCACGTTCAACGTGAGCTACATCGTGCGCGAGAAGGATGCGCCGCTGCGCTGGCGCCTCTCCTCCGACACCTACGACCAGTCCCAGCCGGGCGGCTACTCGTCGCACGGCGACTGGTTCAATGGCTGGAAGAGCGATATCAGCGACGCTTGCGCGAGGAACTGCCTCCGAGGCGGCGGAAGGATTGCCACGCCCACCTGCTGGGCGACGGCCGCATGATCCACTACTGGACGAAGCCCGAGCCGCGCCGGCGGCACCGCGGTCTTCAGCATCATCGATGTCTTTGCCCATGGTGTGCGGCATTGGGCGGTGGGGGCGGCGACCACCAGGATGCTGCGGCAGGAAGTGTCCGGATCGACTCTGGTGACTGGCCCAGCTCCGGAGTCCAGTAGCCCGTTTGGGTTCGTCGAGATCACCGAATTCCACAGCCCTACACCGCACGCGTCGTGGCATCCCTCGCCGTCACGAGGTCATGGTCGTCGGACCGGAGTCGGGCGCGCCAGTCGCGGGTCTGTTCCAGCGCCCACGGCGAAGGCCTCTGGGGTCAAAAACTCGCTCCTTTCACGGAGGGCAGCTTCTTGCTCAAACCACCTTGGTCGGTGCGCGAGCGCGAACCGCGCATTGGTCGGAGACGGCTTCCGAGACCGCAGGGCTGCTGGGCAACTACGCTGCAAAGTCCGTGACGAGACCGTCAACCCCTACTTTCACTCCCCAATCAGCGCTTCCTTACGGTAAGCCTGGTCGCCAATATCTTCATTGCGACCGGCTCTGGTGGGGAACTGCAGAGGGCCAGTGCCCTCGTCGACCAAGTGTTCTCGTTCCGCTGTTGTTCCGCGGGCTTGCTACAGGGGCACATGAAGCCACGCCCTTCGAAGGCTCAGGGCGGCATGCCACCCAAAGACACCGGGACCTCGGTCGCGCCCCGGTTCGCCTTGACGGTTTGGGGGCGAATGGACTAGGGTTGCGGCACTCGAGCGTCGCACTCTTCGCAGCCGATTCCCCGCTACTAACGAGAGACGAATGAAAGTCTCGTCCAGGCGCTGAAAGCCGCTGGTGCCGTCGGCGCTCAAGCAGCCGCTGAAGAGGTGGATGGGGGCGAATTCGTGGCTGTCACCGGGATTGGCACCGGCAGGCGGTGGGGGCTGTGGGACGAGATCGGACAGCTACAGTTCGATTTTCTGCTGCGGCAGGGGCTGTTGCCGAAGCACTTCTTTCTGGACGTGGGCTGCGGCAGTCTTCGCGGGGCGTGCACTTCATCCGCTATCTGGAAGCTGGCCATTACTACGGGGATCGACAAGAGCCAGAAGCTCCTGGACGCGGGTCGAAACGTGGAGGTTGAGGAACGCGGGGCTGATCGAGCGCGTGCCGACGCTCTTGCAAACGGACACGTTCGAATTCGGGGCACCGCACCGGCAGTTCGACTTCGCCATCGCGCAATCAGTCTTCACACACATCGCGCTGAACGACATCGTGCGTTGCATGATGAACATGGAGAAGGCCCTGAATCCGGGCGGGCGTTTTTACGTCACGTTCTTTGAGAACCCGGAAAGGGAAACAGCACCTGGAGCCGTTGACGCATCCGCGCGCGGAGGGGCCGGGGTGGCGTCCTTCGACAAAGACCCGTTCCACCACGATTTCGGGACGTTCCAGTGGATCTGCCAGGGGACTCGGCTGCGCGTCGAGTACATCGGCGAGTGGAACCACCCGCGCGGGCAGCGGATGATGTGCTTTGTGCGGATGTGAAGGTCGGAGCCGAGATAGCCAGAGTTGGTTTTCCACCAACTTCGACCAATTTCCCATTCAGGGCGGTATCGATGCCGCCGCCGACGATCAACGCTGCCGGGCGCGACCGCCGCTGCGTCCAGCGAGTCGCCTCCCTCCCGAGCCGATCGTGGCTGCTCACCCCCTAGCTCCCCAGCAGCGTGTCGTTTTCACTAAGCTTCAGATGCGCGAATAGGCCTTGCGCTGGCGGCGGACGAGCGCCGCGGCGAATGGCTTGGCGATGACGTCGCGCAGGGAGGCCGAAGGCATCGGCAGGGTAGGCGGCGAGATCGGGGAGCGAATAGCCGAAGCGGGCATAGTCGGCCGCATAGACCCTGGCGATCAGCGCGGCGTCCCCGCGCAGCACGCGGACGGCCGCCGCCTTGCGCTCGGTCTTGAGGAGATGCTCAATGGCGAGATCGGGCGTGGTCGTGCCTGTGACCGCGTCGAGCCCGGTGATCAGGCGCCCCGAATCCCTCTTCCAGCTTGAACGCCTCGGCCCTTCGGGGACGATGTCGACCATGGGGGCGGACATGATTGTCGTAAAGCGCGGCTCACGCGCGCAGCCGAAGGTGACGATGCGCAGCCAGGTCGAGAAGGATAGGCGTGAAGCCAGTGAAAAGCCGCTCTGGAAGCGATATTCACTGACCATCCGATCCAGTGGATCGCGCACCACGGCAAAGCTGTAGTCGACCTGCTCGGGCAAGAAGTCGAGGAGATCGGTGACGGCCAGATGCTGCGGCGGGCTCACCATGACTCTGCGCTTGCCGGGACGCACATGGGAGCGGCCCGAGCATCATCGGCCCGGAGCGGCGGATCAGATAGTCCTCGACCGAAGTGCCCCCGCCTTGGGCACATGGGCATAGTAGATCGTGTAGCCCGGCTTAATGATGAGCGGCATGAGGATCCCCGGATACCGGCGCCGCGCGAGGTGAGGTCGACCCACTTTCGCTGAACGTTCCCCGGGAGCCGAACAGTCTTGAGCTGGCTTTCAATTGTCCGTCATGACGCGACCCTCGTCGTCGGGAGCCCACCAACGCGCGCCCCTTGCGCCCCATCTCCGCCCGCATCTCCGGGTCGACGGCCAAGGTCTCGATCGCCTGGCCGAGATCCGCCGGCGTCGCGGGGGCATTGCCGCAGGACGGCGCAAGACCCGATACTGGAGTCCTGAAACTCGCCTCGGCCCCTTCGACCCTATCGTGACCGCCGATAGCCCGGCCTCACCCTCCGAAAGCTACGCGGCGATCGTCGTCGGGACCGGCTTCGCCTCGTCGTTCTTCCTGCTCGAGTACCTGCGCCACGCCCGGCCCGCAGGCTCGTATCCTGGTACTCGAGCGGGGCGGCCGCACCGATCCGGCGACGAGCCTCAAGCGGCGGAGCAATATCGATCTGCGCTTCGACGACCTGATCGTCAACCGCACGCCGCAAAAGCCCTGGGTCCAGAACATCGCCTTCGGCGGCGGCTCGTGCTGGACGGGAAACACGCCGCGGATGCATCCCAACGACTTCCGCACCAAGAGCCTGTATGGCGTCGGCGTCGACCTGGCCGCTGGACTACGACACGCCCGAGCCTTACTTCCTGCGGGTCGAACGGGCGATGGGGATCGCCGGCGGCGAGGCCGGGCCATACCCGCGCTCCGCGCCCTACCCTTTCCCGCGCATCGCCTGAACGCCTTCGACGAAGCATTGGCGCGCAAGTACCCCGGCCAGCACATCGCCTGCCGAGTGCGCGCTCGAGCAGCGTCAAGACCGGACGCCCGGTCTGCTGCGGCTCGGGCGTGTGCTCCGTCTGTCCAGTGAGCGCGAAGTTCCAGGTCAACCTGCACATGGCGGACCTCTACGAGGATCTCGCGCGTCACTCTCTCCTCCTGCAGGCAGAAGTCGAGCGGGTCGAGATCGAAGCCGGCCGGGTCGTCGGCGTGCAGTACCGCAAGCGACGGAGAAGGAGCTGCGCGCCCGAGGCGACCTGGTCGCGGTCGGTGCGCACGGGATCATGACGCCCTACATCCTGCTTCGCTCCGGCTTGCAGGATCGCGCCCTCGGCCGCTACCTCAACGAGCAGATGGGGCGCAACGTGGAAATCGAGCTCGACGGCATCGACAACTACGGCGGCGGGCAGGCGGTGACCGGACTCGGCACGATGTTCATCGACGGGCCGTTTCGCCGCAGCCGCGCCGGCTGCCTGATCGAGAGCTGGAACGTGCCTTGGCTGCGCGCGGAGCGTGGTCGCTGGCGGCAGCGAGCGCTGCTCAAGGCGGTGTTCGAGGACCTGCCGAGCTTCGACAACCCGCGTCGGCATCGCCCGGAGGCCCCGGGCAAGCCGGGAGTCCACCACCGGCGCTCTCGCCCTACGTGAAGGCCGGCTTCGACGCGCTGCCCGGACCTCATCGAGGAACTTGCTCCGTGGCCTGCCCGTCGAGAGCTTCCGGGTCCTCCCTAACGAGGGCAACCTGGGCACTGCGCCGCACATCCAGGGCACCACCCGCATGGGCATCGATCCTGGCGACAGCGTGGTCGATCGCGACCTGCGCCACCACCGCCACCGCAACCTGCTGGTGCTCGGCAGCGGCACCTTCCCCACCTGCATGGCGGCGGAATCCGACGCTCATCCTGTCGGCGCTGTCGATGCGCGCCGCCGAGCGGCTGTTCGCCTGGAGAGGAGCCCCATGCGCCTGCGCCGTCGTCGCTTCCTTCTGCTGGGTGCCGGCAGTCGCCGTCGTCATCGCCACGGGCTACGGCGTCGCCCGCTGGTATCGCGGCGACCCGACGTCCGTGATCGTTGCCATCCTCGAGCGCCGGGTCGGCTACCTGCAGGTCGACCGGGCATCGTTCCACCGCTTCGCGGCCGACTATGTCGAATCGCGCAAGGAATACAAGCAAGAGCTCGCGCGGATGGCGCTGTTCTCCCTGCCCTATCGCTACGTCACGCCCTATCCGCTCCTGAAGCAGGGCCACTCGCTGCGGCGGCTCGAGTCGAACGTCGTCTCCGGCTACCTGCTCTCGACCGATTTCTTCGAGCACGGCGCCGACGAATCCCGGCCGGTCATGTACGTGGAGTTCCACGGCCCGTACAGCATCGCCTGCCGCAATCCGTTCGTGCCACGACCCGCGGCGACGTGACGTCCAGGTGCCGCGATGGCCGGCTACCTGCGGGCCATCTCGAAATCGCGTCGCACACGTCCAGTACAGCGACTCGTGCGCATCGAGGTAGCAACGCCAGTCGAGCCGCGCGCGCTGTCGTTCTGCCCGTTTCTGCATCAGGTCAGCCGGCAGTGCCACGGCCAAGCAATTCCTCCATGGCCGCCGCGAGCCCGGCCGGATGTCGAAGCAGGGAACTACGCGTGCGCCCGGATCGTCCGCGCTGATGAGCGCGATCGCCCCGGTATCGGTGCCCACGAGGCGACGGACCTGGCGCGACGCTTCGACGCTAAGCCAAGCAAAAGCCTTCCTCGTGAGAGGGCTGCAGGTAGAGGTGAGACCGAGCGAGCGCCTCCTGCTTTTTCAGCCTCGGACAGGTTGGGGGTGATGTGAACCACGTCCGACAACTGCTTTCGTTCGATGACCCGCCTGAGGAAGGCCATGTAACTCCAATCGCGGATCTCGCCAATGATCTGGTAGCGCAGGCCTGGAAAGCGAGCGCGCAGCAGGCTGATCGCGTGCAAGGCATCGTGGTAGCCCTTGGTGTGAGCAATGCCGGCGATCGTCGTCAGCCGGGGCGCCATGGGCGACGGCTCGTCCGGGAGCGATCGACTCGCCCTGCCCGCCATTGACGCCAAACAGGATAGTGTCGATCGCCGTCACGGGCTGTCAGCAGCCCGCCACGAGCTGGGCCATCCTCGGACTGTGGACGACGACACGCGGGACCAGCCCGGACAGGAAGATCCCGCGCCACGCCAGCGCATGCGGCAGAAAGCGGGCCGCTCGCACGGCGTAGTGCACCGTGTCGTTGCCATGCAGGAAGGGCAGCTTGCGCTCGTGTGGCGGCAATGAGTGGCACGTCATGAGCCACGGCCGAATCCTCAGCTGCGCGCGCAACTGCATCAGGCCACGCGAACTCATCGCCATGATGTGGACGAGGTCCGGCCGATGCGCTGCCAGCGCGCGTCCGACTTCGTCGCCGAGAGCCGCGGTCGTCGGCAGCGTCATCCGGTAGTGCGCCACATGGTCGACGCTCGCGAGCGGCGCATCGCTGCATAGCGCCACCTCATGGCCTCGGGCGATGAGGCCGTTCAGCAGATGTCGCGTCTCCTCGGGCACGCCGCCGTGCATGCCGCCATGGACATCGCTGACGATCAGAACGCGCATGACGGCCTGTCGAGATCGCTTGGTATCTTGGCTTTCGCGTTCGCCCTCGTCGGCCGTCGGCGCCGATCGTCACTTGGTCGTTTCCTTGCGACCAGTGATTGACGGGCTCTCCGCTCTCGCTGGTTCGGCCCGGCGGCCGCGGTCGCGGCCCAGGACTTGGAATAGAGATCCAGCATGCGATCGACCTTGATTTCCCAATCGAACTCGCGCCGCACCCGCATGCAAGGCCATGCGCGCCGAGGCGCGCGGCGTAGCGCGGGCGAGCCGGCCAGCTCGAACATCGCTGCGGCGAAGCCTGCGACGATAGCCTCGCGTGAGTCGCGGCTCGACCAGCAGGCCGCAGTGCGGCATCGAGGTAGTCGAGCGGCCGCCCCAGGCGGTGGCGATCACCGGCTTGGCCAGTGCCATCGCCTCGAGCACGACCGCGCCGCCGCACTCGAGCAGGCTCGGCAGGACCAGCGCATCGGCCTTCACGCAGTCGGGCCGCGCACTCGGCCTGCGGCAGCCAGCCGGCGAAATGGATGGCTCCCGGCAGCACGGGGTCGTGCGGCAAGCCGAGCGCACATCGCGAGCGCCTCGAGCCGGGCCCGCTCGCTGCCGTCGCCGAGGATCCAGAGGCGCATGCGCACCTTCGTGCGCGCCTGCGCGAAGGCACTGCACGCACCAGGTCGACCGCCTTCCAGTCGACCAGCCGGCCCATGTAGGCGAAGGTGGTCGACCGCATCGGCCGCACTGCTCCGCCGGAGTCTCGGGCGCCCGCCACAGGCTCAGGTCGACGCCGTTCTCCACGAGCTCGACGACCTCGGCGGCCAGGCCCGCAGGCAGCGGCCTCGCGGGTGCGGCGGTTCGCCACGATCAATGTCGCGGCGCGACGCTTGCCCGGGCATCAGCCGGTTGAGCGCGGTCGCGCTCGCCCGGCCGACCGTGTACAGGACCCGCTCGGCGATACCGCGATGGCGCCGGAACGCCGGCGGATAGTCCATGCCGCCGTTCATCGGCCCGATCAGCACCGGCGCGCCGAGGCCGTGCAGCGTCGACGGCTCGCGCGGCGAGACCGGCATCGGCTGGTGGACCACGGTGATGCCGTGCTCGCGCACCAGGCGGCGCGCCAGCCGGCGCGTTGTGCCAGCTGCGTCGACAGGCGCGACAGAAAGCCGGTGGTCGCGTACGCGACCGCGTCCGGCAGGCGCTGGCCGATCCGCCACATCGCCCGGTGCCAGGCGGTGTCCTCGATGAAGTGGATGTGCTCGTCGCCGGGATAGAGGCCGCTCAGCTCGGCGCGCGTCCGCGCATGGGTGCAGCAGCCAGACCGGCACGCCGCGCCGCCAGCGCAGGACGCGAAATAGTGCAGTGGCAGGGCCGCCTCGCCGCCGAAAGCGCGCCGAGGCGTGCTCGGCGGCGATCAGGACGCCGGCCCTCGCTCGTACCGGGCAGTCTCCGAGGTCGGTTCGCCAAGCGCGGCCCGCGTAACGATGCGCCGGAACGGCCGCGGTCGCGCCCGTCGCGGCACGTCCGAGCACCACCGCATTGGCGCCGATCACCGCATGCGCGCCGATCGTCACGCCGCCGAGCACCTTAGCGCCGGCGCCGATGTCGACGTGGCCGGCGAGCGCCGGCGCGCCCGGCGCCCGGGCCGCCGGTGCCGAGAGTGACCCTGCTGGAACAGCAGGCAGTTCGGGCGATGCGGACCTTGGGATGGATGACGATGCCGTTCGGATGCGGCAGCAGCAGGCCGCCCTCGATCCTGCAGTTCAACGGGATGTCGGCGCCGGTGACGATGCTCCAGAAGCGATGCCGCAGGACGCGCGAGCCAGCGCTGCGCGACCTGGTCGGCGCGGTCGCTGCCCTGCGGCCTTCTGCCAGGCGCGGATGCTCGCCAGCAGGGCGCGCGACGGATCCCAGTCGCCGACGCGCATCGTCTCGCGCGCGACCAGTCGGCACCTCCGCCGACACGCCGTGCGACACGGAGCGTCGGGCTCGCTGTCGCCGGGCGACGAAGTCGTCATGACGCGGTCCTTTCCGAAAGCAGCTCGTCGCACAACAGGCGACGCAGGTCGGCGCGCGCCGCCGGCGCCGGCACCTGTGACCGCGAACCGCCGCGCGCCCCGAGCCAGCCCTCGGCGACCAGCAAGGTGGCGGCGAACTCGTTGCGCGCCGGCTGCGGTCCCCGACAGGTCGACGCTGACGCGGCCCGGATCGGCGACGCAGTCGGCGAAACGCGGAGCGCAAGGCGGCGGCGGCAGCGGCGCCACGGCCTGCACCGCCGGGCGCAGGACCGTGCCGGCCGCGGAGCGCGCCGATCTCCACGCGGTGGCGGCTTTCCCGGCCGCGGACGCGCGCTGTGCTCCGCGCCGCAGCGCCGCCGGCAGGACCCGCGTCGCCACGAGCTCGGCCGCCCGCAGGCCGTCGCGGGCGTAGCGCTTCCAGAGGAGCAGGCTCCTCCTTGATGCCGGAAGGCCCATTCGAGGCCGCTGCGCTGTGCCCACGGCGGCGCGCGGCTCACCGTGCCGGCGGAAGAAATTCACGACGGCGCCGAGATGTGGCAAAACACCGGCGGCACCAGCGCGCGCGGCGTTGTGGGCGAACCAGGCCTGGCCCTTCTGCGCGCCGACCGCGCCGAAGATGGAAATGGGCGCCGCTGCGGTTGATGCGCTCGATCAGCGCCGCACCGCTCATCGCTTCGACCCCGCCGTAGCCGGCCTCGTCGAAGCCGACGCAGCGCACGCCGCCGCCTGCGCGTTGATGCGCTCGGCGGCGCGCGCCACGCACGCCCGGCGGTCCGCCGAACAGGTAGACGCCGAGCGGCGGCCCGGGATGCGCCTGCAGCGCCTCGAACAGGTCAGAGCCGGCAGCCCGTTGCGGCATCGGCAGGCCTGAGCGCCCGGGCCGATCCAGACCAGCGGCATGCCGTCGACCAGGCTGAGATCGCTGCGCACACTCGATTGCCGGAAGGCGGCGTCGCTGCGCGCGGCGATCGCGAGATTCAGGTTCGGCGTCGCGATCCAGCGCCGACGGCCGGCGAAGCGCGTCGGCGCCGGACCCGCTCGACCGCCTCGGGCAGGCTGATCGGATCGAACGGCAGGCCGAGCGAGGCAGACCCGCGGCCGGGTGAAAGTCGATCTCGCGCGGCGGCACCGCGGCCGGTGCCGAGCTGCTTGCGCGCAAGCGCCACGGGTCAGCGGCCGGCGCCATCGCGCTTAGGTCCTCACCCATTCGACCTGGCGCTTGCCGAGCAGGCGCAGATACATCGGCAGACTTGGCGGCGATGTAGAGCGGCGAGGCCGAACAGCTCGCGCAGCGCCGATCAGCCGCCGGCCTTCGCGCCACCACGCCACCAGCACTGCTGCGCGACGAGCAGCAGGACGGCGACAGGCGACGATGAACGGCGCCGGGTCGCCGGCCCAGAGCCACCACGCCGCATCGGCGAGCGCCAGTCCGCCGAGCAGCGGCACCGAGGCGGCAAGCGGCGGCACCATCAGGTCGAGCGCCATCGCCATCAGCGCCGGCCGGCCGCGCGCCAGGCCGAGCGCCAACAGGCGCGGGCCGACGCCGACGAGCATCGACAGGTGGCCGTGCTCCCAGCGCGTGCGCTGCGTGCGCGCACGGCCGCGCGATCCGAGCGGAGAACGCTGCTGACGCCCGCCGCCGGGCAGAACAGCGGCGCGGTGCCGGCGCGGGCGAGGTCGAGGCCGAGCTGCATGTCCTCGACCAGGTGGCCGGCTGGCGAGCGGCGCATCGCGCAGCATCGGCCAGGAAAGGCCATGCCGCGTGCCCATCAGCTGGCACGGCCCGCCGAGCACCGGCGGCGCCGAGCGGCCGCAGCTTGTTCTTGACGATCCAGGCGAAGGCGGCGATCCGCATCTCCAGCCGTGCGCCCGGCGGCAGCGTGCATCAGGTAGAGGCCCTGCACCGGCCGGCGCGGTCCGCAAGGCTGGTGTGGCGGCAAGGCGCTGCAGCGCTTCCGGCGCGGCGATGCAGTCGGCGTCGAGGATGACGACCGCCGCCGGCGGGCGCCTGCTCGAGCCAGCGCACACGCCATGGTCGAGCGCATAGCCCTTGCCGCGCCGGACGCTGTCCTGGCGCTCGATCACCTCGGCGCCGGCGGCGCAGGCCACCGCCGCGGTGGCGTCGCTGCAGTTGTCGGCGACGACCAGCGGGCGATCGCCGGCGGCGAGCTGCGCCAGGACGGCGCGAATTGCCGGCTCGATGCCGCCGGCTTCGTCGTGCGCCGGCATCAGCACCGCGAGCGTGCCGGCGCGCGCCGGCTGCGGCTGCGCCTGCGATCCAGGCGTCGCCGCGCCACGCGGCGGCGGGATAGCCACGCAGCAGCACGGTCGCGGGCACGAGCGCCAGCGCCGAGAGCAGCAGCAGCGCCAGGCCGATGTGTCGCGCCAGTTCACCGACAAGCCTCCGCGCCGCGCGCTGCGGCATTCGCCGCGGGAGCGGCCCGGCGGCTCATGCCGCCTCCGCCGTCGCCAGCCAGGGCGTCGGCGCGGGCACACGGCGGACCGCGGCGAACAGCCCGCGCGAGCTTGGCCGCCTCGACGTCGACGTCGTGCCGCGCCAGTACCCGGGTGCGTGCGCCGCCTCGCCCATGCGCGTCAGCGCGTCGGCGAGGGCGGCGAGGCAATCGATCATCGCCCGCGCCAGGGCCGTGTCGACGTCGCCGGCCGGCACCAGCCAGCCGCTCTCGCCGCCGCTGCACCAGCTCGGGAATGCCGGCGACGAAGGTGGTGATCACCGGCCGGCGCAACGCCATCGCCTCCATGATGACGACCGGCGAGGCCCTCGGCGAGCTCGGCAGCACCAGGCGCCCGAGCGGCGAGGATCTCGTCGCGCACCCGGTCGTTGGCGATCAGCCAGTGTGATGCGCACGTGTCGAACGCAGGCCGAGCCTGTCGATCAGCGCCTCGATCTCGGTACGCATCTCGCCGTCGCCGGCGAGCACCAGCTCGAGCGGCCGGCCGGAGGCGACGACCCGCTGTGCTTCGCTACCAGCAGCAGCTGGCCCTTCTGCTCGCACGGCGCCCGACGCACACCAGCCGCGCCGCCGCCTGGGCTTCCAGCGGCGCGCCGCGATGGAAGGCCTGCTCGAGGCCGCAGTGCACGACCGCGGACCTTGGGCCAGTCGGACAGACGGGAGCCAGCGCAGCGGCTGGCTGCGGCCGAAGGAGCTGACGGCGACGACGAAGGCCGACGCCGGCCCTTCTCGCCCAGGCCGAGGGCGACGGGGCTGTCGAACTCCTCGGGGCCGTGAGCAGTGAAGCTGTACGGCGGCCCGCCGAGCTCATGCGCCAGCATCGCCACCTCGGCCGGATTGGTGCCGAAGTGGGCGTGCAGGTGAGTCGACCCGGGCGGCATCGGTCCACTGCACCAGGCGACAGGCTTCGGCCAGGTAGGCGAAGTGATGGAACAGGGTGCGGCTCGACCGGCGCCACATCGACGCCGCCAGCCCGAGCGCCACGCGAAGCGGAGCGGCCGCGTCACGCCGCGATCGTCAGCGCCGCGCCGAGCACGCCGCCGAGGCCGTGCTGCAGCAGGTAGCGGGTGCGCTCGCGCTCGGCGCGGTCGGCGGCATCCGGGAATTCGTCGCCCCAGCCGCCGAACGGCGAAGCGCTCGACCGACACGCCGCTGGCGCTCGAGGCGCCAGGATCTCGCGCCGGATGAAGCTGTGGCTCACCTTCGGATACTGGTTGACGAGATAGGCGACCCGAAGGGCCGCTTGCTGGTTCATGTCCGTTTGCATCGCGATGGGCTCACGCAGCTCGAGGCCGCGACGAAGCAGATCCCGAGCAGCACGTTACGGTAAGCGAGGCTCTTACCAATCGCGCACCGCCCAGACCACGGGGTCGTCGTCGAGTCTCGTCGCGATGGGTCTTCATCCAGACCCGGCTCACCCAGTAGAGCATCAGCGTCGGCACCAGCCAGAGCCAGACCGTGCCCGGGTAGAGCCGGCGCGTCTCCGGGTCGTTGATGTAGAGGGCCAGCACCAGCACGGAAGCCATGCCGGCGCTGACGCCGAGGGCCATCAGCACCGGCAGGTCGGCGACCCAGTAGCCGCGCCCGGCGGCGACCTGCTGGCTCTGTGCCAGCGTCACCTTCAGCTCCGGAATAGCGCTTGACCAGGGCCAGGCTGAGAAACAGGAACATCGAGTAGGCGAGCAGCCAGAACTGACGGCACGACCGCTGTCGCCACCGCGCCGGCGAGCAGGCGCATCGTGTACAGCGCGGCGAGCAGCAGCACATCGACGATCACCTGGCGCTTCAGGCGCAGCGAATACGCCATCGTCATCGCGAAGTAGGCGCCGAGCACGAGCAGCAGCGCCCGCGGCAGGAGCAGCGCCAGCGCCAGCGCGCCGGCGAGCAGCAGCGGCGCGGCGACGACCGCGTGCGCCACCGGAATCCGGCCGGCGGCGAGCAGCCGATTGCGCTTGCGCGTGCTGCCGGTCGGCGTCGAGGGTCGAGCAGGTCGTTGATCACGTAGACCGCTGACGCGCAGAGGCAGAACGCGGCAAAGGCGAGCGTCGCCTTAGAGCAGGCTGTCGGCCGAACCGATCCGGTGCGCCGCGACCATCGGCAGGAAGATCAGCAGGTTCTTCATCCACTGGTGAACCCGGATCATCTTCAGGTAGGCGAGGGGCCGGCGCGCTCGTCGGGCACCACTTCCTGGACCTCGGACCACCGCCCGCGCCCGCGCCACCAGCGCCGGGCTCGACAGAGACGACGATCGCCGAGCGCGCTCCGGCCCAGACGGCGACGTCGTGGCCGTCGTTGCCGGCGTAGTCGAAGCCGCGCGGGCCGTACAGCTCGGCGAGCCGCGCCGCCTTGGCCGGGCCCGCGCAGGTTGTGCCGTCCTCGGTCGCGACCACCTGGGCGACGCTGCCGAGGTGCGCGGCGATGCCGTCGGCCCAGGCCCTGGGCGAGGCGGTGGCGAGCAGCACCGGCCGCGCTTCGGAGCGCGCCGCGCCGCATCAGCTCGAGCACCCGCTGGCGATACGGCAGGCTCTCCCAGCGGAAGGCGACGCGCTCGGCGACGCGCTGCTTGAAGTAGGCCTTGCCGCGCAGCAGCCAGAACGGCAGCAGCAGCAGCGCACAGCGGCGCCTGCTTGACGAGCAGCAGCAGGCCCTCGTGCAGCAGGTCGGTGCGGATCAGCGTGCCGTCGCAATCGATGCACAGCGGGACCGCGCGCATCGGCTATCCATGGAGGAGGACCTTTCACGCGGCTGCCCATTCACTACTTGTATTCGATCAGCACGGCCTGCTGCCGGCGGCGATGCAGCAGCCACGACTTCGCCTGGCCGAGGGCTTCCGGGAACTTGCCGGCGACGAGAAAGAGGCGCGCGCCCAGCGGCCGCGATCGAGATCGCGCAGCGCCACCTCAGCCGCAGCACCTGGAGCGGATAGATCGCGAATGCCCAGAGGACGACCGGGCCGCCGATCGCGGCGAAAAGGACGATGGCAAGCGGCAGTCCCGCGCCCCAGAACCAGGCGCTGCGCCACTCCTGACCCAGTGCCGCTCCGGCGGCGCGCCGTGCAGGCGCACCCCTTCGGCATACGCAAAGCCGGCGCGGACGTTGCGCTGCCACCATTGGCCGAAGCGGGTCATGGCGGCATCGTGCACCGTCATCTCGGCGTCCAGGCGCCAGATCTTCCAGCCCTTGGCGCGCAGGCGAACGCAGAGCTCGGGCTCCTCGCCGGCGATCAGGTCGTCGCGCCAGCCCTCGACCTGGCGCAAGGCCTCGGTGCGCATCATCACGTCGCCGCCGCAGGCCCGGGCTTCGCCGATCGGCGTGTTCCATTCCAGGTCGCACAGCAAGTTGTAGACCGATCGCTCCGGAAAGCGCTCGCGGCGGCGGCCGCAGACGGCGGCGACCTGCGGCTCCGCTTCGAGGAAGCGCTCGGCCAGGGGCAGCCAGCCCGCGACCATCTCGCAGTCGCCGTCGACGAACTGGACGAAGGACAGGTCGGGAGCGATCGCCTGCAGGCGGCGCATGCCCTCGTTGCGGGCGCGGGCGGCGGTGAATGGCCGGCGCATGTCGAGCGCGACCACGGTCGCGCCGAGCTCGGTGGCGAGGCGCGACCGAGTCGTCGCTCGAGCCCGGAATCGACGTAGACGACCGCCCGGGCCGCGCGCCGCACCGACTCAGGCAACGGCGCGAGCGCTCGCCTTCGTTGCGGCCGATCACGACCACGCCAGGGCTGGGCTGCGGCCATCGAATTCGGGGGCGACGGCGGCCGCGCGTCATGCCGGCCTCCGTCGGCTTCGCGACCGCCGGCACGCCGACCGCGACATGGTCGTCCGGGCACGTCGGCGACGACGACGCGCGTTGGCGCCGATGCGCACGTTGTTGCCGATCCGGATCCGTCCGAGCACCTTGGCGCCGGCACCGATGTCGACGTTGTTGCCGATCACCGGCGCGCACGGGTCGTCGACCCGGGCCAGGGCCGACGACCACGCCGGTGCGGATCCGGCAGTCGTCGCCGAATCGGGCGAAGCCGCTGACGACGATGCCCGCCGCTGTGATCGATGACGAAGTTGCGGCCGATCTCGACCTCGCAGGGCAGCTCGATACCGGCCACGATCTGCACCCACTTGAAGGCGATCCGGTAGAGCAGCGAGAAGGGCTTGCGCAGGAGCGGCGTCTCGACGCGGTAGCGCCAGCGGCCGAAGCGGTAGACCAGGAGCGTCCAGAAGCCTCTGCGCCGCCCCAGTTGCCGCCGTGGGCGCGCGAGGTCGCTGCGGATGTTCTCGAGCATGTCTCGGTCGGCTCAGCGCGTCGGGCGGGTTGCCCACGCGGTGCGGCGCAAGAGCGACCAGGTGGTCGCGAAACGCCGGAAAGCCGCCGCCGGCACCGCGGCCGCGCAGCAGCGACTTCAGCAGCAGCAGGGCATCGCCGGCGGCACCGAGGAACACGCCGAGCGCCAGGCCGGCGCGGCCATGGTGCTTGCGGTAGTACAGCAAGGCGCTCTCGATCTGCAGCGCCGGGATTTGCCGGCCGCTGACGGTGATCTCGGCGTCGGACTTGGCGCTTTCGCCGCCGATGTGGACGACGGTGGTGTCGGGGTAGTACGACGACCTGCCGCCGGTCGCCTTCTCGGCCCGGCAGTGGTCGACCTCCTCGTAGTAGAGGAAGAAGCGCGGGTCGAACAGGCCGATGCGGTCGACGACCGCTCTTGCGCAGCAGGCAGTAGCAGCCGGGCGCGGTCGCACTCGCGCACCGAGGCGTGGTCCCAGCGCATGTCGTCGACCAGCCTGGTGCCGCGGAAGACCCGGTCGAGCCCGGTGCGGACGAGGAATTCGTTCCACGGCGTCGGGAAGTAGCGGCACGACGGCTGCAGCGTGCCGTCGCGGCCGACCAGGCGCGCACCGAGCACGCTGACCTCGGGATTCGCGTCGAGGTAGCGGACGGTGCGCTCGATGCCGCCGGCGGCGACGAAGGCATCGGTGTTGAGAGCAGAAGATAGCGGCCGCGCGCCAGGGCGAGCGCCTGGTTGTTCGCCGCCCGAAGCCGACGGTTCTCGGAGTTCGCGATCAGTTCCACGTCGGGGTAGCGTTCGCTCAGCAGGGCGGCGGAGCCGTCCCGGGAGGCATTGTCGACCACGATCTTCTGCAACCGACAGACCGCCGCTCGCCGCCTCGACCGCGGCGAACATCTCGTCCAGCAGGTGCGCGGTGTTGTAGTTGACGACGATGATGCGGTCGAGGCATGTCGGCTGGCATGTCGGCTCGCATCTCAGCGCCGCTGCTTGGTCGCTACAGCGACCAGCTCCTCGCCGACGTCGCGTCCGCGCCGCGTGCCGGCGGTCCCGGCGAACTGGAGCCGCCAGATGGCGAGGTAGTCGACGGCGCGACGCCATGCGCCCTCGGCTCGATGGCCCAGCTCGCGCGCAGGACGTAGTCGCTGCCCTGCGCCGACGTGAAGACCTCGACCGGGTCGACGCCGATGCGGCCGAACAGGGCGCGCAGCGACGCCCTGCCGTAGAGGAAGAGATGGCGCGGCTGCTCGAGGCCGCGCCAGCGCATCGGCGAAGTGGCGATGGCCGAGGCTGTCGACGTTCGGCGTGACGATCACGAGACGCCCGCCCGGCCGCAGGATCCGCCAGCATTCGGCGAGAAAGCCGACCGGCTCCCTGCACGTGCTCGAGCACGTGGCGAGCGGTGATCGCGTCGAAGGCGCCGCGTCGGGATAGGCGATGGCGGCGAGCTCGCCGACGTCGACCGCGATGCCCGTGCTTCGTCCGCGCGATTTGCGCCGCCATCGGATCGAACTCGGTGCCGCGGACGGTCCAGCCGCGCGCCTGCATCGGCCGCGGCGTAGCGCGCCGCTGCCGCAGCCGACGTCGAGCAGCGTGCCCGGCGCGCATGTCGTCGAGATAGGCTGCGGCATGGCGGCGGCGCTCGGCGTCGAGCCGGAGCAGCCGTGAGGCCCAGCGGTCGAGCCGATAGTAGGTCGGCGTCGAGCGCCGGCCGTTGCCGGCATCCGACCTCGTCCGGCAGCGACGAGGTGTAGTAGCTGTCGTAGGCCCGGCCGATGTCCTCGGCGATCAGCATCGGGTCCTGCCAGACGAGGCCGCAGCGCGGATCGGTGCAGCGCTTGAGCGTCCAGCGCCCCGGCACGTGGAAGTAGTGGTCTGCGACCGCCGCGTGCAGCACCGTTCCGGCCGAGCCGCAGAGCGAGGCAGCGCGGCCGCGGCGCGGTACGCAGCGGCGCGGCGGCGGCCGCGGCGGCGGCGCCGATCACCGGCGCACGATCCATTCCAGTCCCCAGCCGGCGCCGTAAGCCGAGCGGCAGAGCGACCAGCACGCCGAGGTCGCGGCCGAAGTCGTTGATCCGCAAGCTCGGCGTTGAAGCGGTAGCTCATCATGCGCGATCACGATCTGGTACAGAGCGAAGCCCCAGATCGCGCCGCGAATGCCGCCCAGACGGAAACCGATGAGCAAGGCCGCGAAACACGCTGACGAAGCGGGCGAAGTTGAGGAAGGCGACGTACTTCGGCTGGCCGAGCGCGAGGTAGAGCTGCCGGTTCGCGTCCAGGCGTGCCCAGACCAGCGAGACGGCGAGGATCTGCAGCATCCAGCCGGCTTCGGCATAGCGCCGGTCGTAGAGGACGTCGTCGACGACGAGCTGACCGGTCGCGGCGAGGAAGCCGGCGCAGAACAGCAGCGTCAGGTCGGTCGGAAGGCGCACCCGGTAGAACACCTCCTTCAGCCGGTCGCGGATCGCCGCGCACGGTCTCGCTCAGCACCGGCATCACGACCGCAGCGTAGAGCTTCGCGAAGACGCCCTGGACCGCAGCCACCAGGGTCGCGGCGATGGCGAACTGGCCGAGCAGCGCTCGGCGTGACCAGGCCGCCGGAGCACGATCCGATCGGCATAGAGCGCGAACACGCCGACGAACGACGAGGCGAAGATCCATTTGCCGAAGGCGACGATCTCCTTGAGCAGCGCCGCATCCCAGGCGAGACGATTGGCCGCACCCGGCAGGACGGTGTGACTCAGCACCGCACCCATCGCGCCGGCGACCAGCTGGCCGGCGAACCAGCGACCAGATCGAGCGGGTTTCGTAGGCGATCACGACCATGATGGCAAAACGCAGATCAGCTGGCTGGTGAGCTCGATTCGATCAGGCGGCGCTGATCCAGGTTGCGCTAGGCACGCGCACCCCTGGTCGACTGGAGCCGGCGATCACGACCGAGAACGACGATGCCGCCAGCACCCAGGGCAGGGATCGGCGCGGCGTACACCGTGTCGCCGCAGAGATGTCCCAGACGCCAGCCAGCCAGACTGGCGGCGGAAAACACGAGCGCAAGTCGCCCAGATGATCGAAGCCGCGGATGATCTGCACCGTCCACGCAGTGTCGAGAAAGATCGGATCGGCGCCGCGGCGCTCCTGCACGATGTTCTGGCGGATGCCCAGGTCGGTAAGCAGCGAGGCGATCACGTTCACCATCACCGCGATCGCCATCACGCCGAACATGCTCGGTGACCAGGAGGCGTGTCATCACCAGGGTGCTGACGAGGCGGATGCCCCGGGTCGCGGCGAAGCCGAGCAACGACCAGCGGTAACCCAGGGCGCGCTGCTTCAGTCCTCGGATGGATGGAACGGACGGATCGGACAAGCTGATTGCTCAGGAAGAGCCCATGGCGAACCGCCGGCGCGGCGTGAGCTCTGGCGCGGCTTCGCGGGCCACGAGATCGCCATAGCCGATCGGCCAGGCCGACGGCGGACACCATAAGGATCGGGATGAAGGAGATGTCGCTCGCGGTCGCGATCGTCACCGCGACCGCCGAACAGCATGCCGAGGATCGCCTGGCCCTGGACGAACTCGCTCCGTGTCCTCGACCGGCTGGCGCCGCAACGCAGTGATGACAGCCCAGAGCGCGCGCCGCGAAGACGGCACAGAACCACGCCAGCCCGACATAGCCGGAGCGCAGGGCGACCATGAGATAGGTAGTTGACGACGTCGATCAGGTGGGCCGACGCGCAGGTCCCGCATCGGCTCGGCGTGCATGAAGTACGGCGAGCCGAACCACGGCTCCATGGCGATGACCTGCATCGAGATCTCGAACAGCCGCTGCCGGTACGTCACGCTGCCGCCATGTCGACGCCGCCGACGAATGGCAGATAGTCCAAGATCTTCTCGCCCCAGGGCGACAAGGCACACCACGACCGCTCGCTACCAGCGCCACCAGGATCAGGCGAACCAGGCGCTCGGCCTGGCTGCCGGCTGGCCAGCGTCATCGCCAGAACTGACCGCCGCGCCGACCCACGGCCCGCGCGAGACCGGGCCAGCAGGCCGACGCCGAGCGCCGCCAGGCCGAGTGCCCAGAGCCCGGGGCAGCGGGTTCGCATGCCGCAGGCCGAAGTGCAGCAGCAAGGCGATCGCCATCACGTAGCCCGAGGACGATCGAGTGCCCGGCCGTGGCCAGGGCCCGGCAGAGACCGTCGCGGCCGAGATGGCGCCCAGCGGCAAAGTCCACGCCGAGCGCTCCATCCAAGGCGGAGTAAGAGCAGCCAGTGCTTGACGGACTCGAACGCCGCGATCGGCACCGAGGACGAGGGCCGCGACCACGCAGCGACAGCAGCACGTCGCGAACGTCTCTCGAGTTGCGCAGCGCCCGGCTCGCCGCGTAGTAAGGCAGGAAGTAATCGAGGAACGCAATGAAGCCCGTGCGCAGCGTGTTGGTGAACGAGTCGGCGCGATACTGGAGCACCAGTTGCAGCAGCAGGTAGCCGACCACCAGCCAGTCGGCGCCATGCTTGCCGAAACCCGGCGTGTCGGGGTCGCGCCGCCGGAGCACGAACGGCAGCAGGACGAGCAGCGCCAGAAGGCGGGGAAGCTCAGCTCGAACAGCTTGTTGACGATCCCCAGCCCCGGCAGCGTCGCACCGACGGGCGGCACGACGAAGGGGAGGAACAGGTAGAGCGCGAACGGGTTGCGTTCCTTCCGGCGAACAGCAGCAGCAGGCAGCGGCCGCGATCAGCATGAAGATCCAGAAGTTGGAGGAGAGAACGCCAGCGCCGTCATCGCCAGCCAGAGATTGCGGCGACGCCGGAAATCCTCGTCCGCCATGCCCATCGCGACCACCGGCCGGCGCAGGACGATGAAGCTCATCACCGACAGCACGGCGATGACGACGAAGGCGCGCAGGTGCTCTGGCATGGCTCAGCTCCAGGAGCGAGCGTGCGGGTTTGCACGCCGGCAGGTCGGGCGCTGTCTCGGCGCGCCCCTTGGCGGCGCGGGGAAAGCGCCCGGCACGCTCGGCCTCGGCGACAATTCTGGCGCCTATGCGTCCCGGAGACCCGCCATGAAGCTCGGTATCACTGCCTTTGCGCTTGCCGCGCTGATGTGCGGCGCCTCGGTGGCGAGCATCGGCATACGCGAGTAGCAGCGACGGCCAATCCCGCAAGAACTGGGCATCGATCTGCGATAGCAGGCCGTGCCGGAGAAGCTTCGGCGACTGGGTTGCTCTGACCAGCCAGGCCGGCGAGTCGTCAATCCGCAGACCAAGGCGCTGCTGGACTCGCTCTACAGCCAGATCCTGACCCGCACCTACGTCAACAAGGACGGCTACCGGATCATGCTGTCGATGGCCTACGGCGACGACCAGCGCGGCGGCCTGCAGGCGCACCGGCCCGGAGGTCTGCTATCCGGCGCAGGGCTTCAAGCGTCGGCAGCCAGGCCGGGACGGTGCGTTGCCGACCACGCTTCGGCGCGATCGAGGTGCGCCGCCTGACGACGAGCCTCGGATCCGCGCAGCGAGCCGGTGACCTACTGGCTCACGGTCGGCGACCAGGTGATCAGGAACACCGTTCGACAAGCGGATGGCCGAGATCCGCCTCGGCCTTCACCGGGCAGATTCCCGACGGGCCTGCTGTTCCGCGTCTCGTCGATCGACGACGACCCGGCGCGGGCGTTCGCTATGCAGCAGCAGTTCGCGGCCGACATGATGTCGGCCGTGCCGGCGGAGACGCGCCGCACAGCTGAGCGGGCTGGCGACGACGCGCTGAGCGGCGAGCTGAGGCACGGCGAGTCGCGCCGACGCTCGCCATGCCGCCGGCCGCGGCCGTCGACGCGAGCAGCGCGCCGAGCAGCGCGTCGAGGGCGAAGAAGCACAGCCAGCGCCACCAGCATCAGCACGATCCCGGCGGCGCCGTGCAGGAAGCCCTGCCCGGCCTCGTCGCCGAAGTGGTAGGTGATCAGCACCAGCGACGATCACGCGCACGATGTTGGCGACGAAGGCGATCGGCAGGATGCTGACGCGAGCATGAGCGCGTTGTGCAGCCGGCTCGCGCCGCGCCATGATGTACATGAAGAGCGTGCCGAGCGCCGACAGGCTGTACATCGAGTGCAGGCCCGAGCAGGCGTCGGCGACGAGCATCTGGTACTGGCCGATCGTCAGCATCACGCCGTTGCGCGCGATCGGATAGCCGACGTGGTAGAGCAGCTCGACGACGATCGCCGAGATCCACTGCTTGAGCGGGCCGGTGATCGGCGTCGACCAGGATGCCCGGCAGCGGGATCATGAAGATCGAAATAGAACAGCGGGAACCAGGCGAGGCGGATCGCAGCCGGGCCCTTGCAGCAGCAGCAGGCACGCCGGCGACGACGAACGGCTGCGAGCCGAACTCGAAGATCGAGATGCTGAACACCCGGCCGATCGACGTAGACCAGCAGCCCGAAGCGCGAACAGCAGCCAGCCCGGCCGGGCGCGCGGCTGCGCCGGCAGCTCGATCAGCGATCGGTCGCGCAGCCGCCAGAACAGCCACAGCGATCACGCGCCAGGATCAGCGCGCCGTGGGCCGTGCTCGTCCGATCTGCCAGATGCCGCTGGCCGCCCACCAGTAGACCGGCACGTACATCGCCGCGAAGCCGGCCAGGTCGACCCAGCCAGCGGCGAGCTCGCGGCCGGCGTACTGCCGACCGACGCCGCCGCGAGCCGGGCAGAACGCTGCTCACTTCGCCTTCTTCTCTTCTCGAGCGGGCACCTCGTTCGAGCACCGAGCCGACCACGGCGACGCCGGCGTCCATCAGGCCCTGCACGAGGTCGGTGAAGGCGGCCACGCGGGTCGAGCCGCTGCGCGCGACCGCCAGCGCGGCGCCGGTGCGCACGGCGATCATCGCCGCGTCCTCGCCGCTCGTCATCGCCGGCGTGTCGACGATGACGACGTCGTAGGCGCCCTGCGCACTGCGATCATGAACTCCTCGAAGTTGAGCCGGTTGAGCAGCTCGAGCGGATTCGGCGGCGTCGGCCCGGCGGGCAGCACCGACAGGCCGGCGAGATCGGGATGCGGACGATCGCCTCCTCGCGCGAGCGGCCCGGCGAGCAAGGTCGAGAAGCCGATCTGGTTCTCGAGCGATGGAACAGATAGTGCTGGCGCGGCGTCGCGCATGTCGGCGTCGACCAGCAAGCGTGCGCTCGCCGAGCTGCGACGAAGACGATCGGCCAGGTTGGCCGCGAGGTAGCTGCGGCCTTCGCCGCGCTCGGCGCCGACGATCGTCAGCACCTGGCGCTCCTCGGCCCGGTCGAACCAGCGCAGCATCAGCTGGCTGCGGATCGCGCGCAGCTGCTCGACGCGCGGGCTGAACGGCTGGTAGCGCCGCGACGAGCTCGTCGCTCGAGCGGCCGCGGCTCGCCCGGGCGTCTTGCGCAGGTAGGCGTAGGCGAACTGGCGCGACAGCGCGAACTGGATGTCGGCTTCGCTGATCGAGGCCGAGCCGCACCGCCGCCTCGCCGAAGCGCAGGTTGCTGCTGCTTCTGATACTGCAGGACGCGCTCGGCGTCTTCGGGCTGTCAGCTGGCCGCTGTCGATCAGGATGGCGCCGAGCGTGCGCGTCGCGCGCGGCGCGCTGCCGAGCATCGAGACCGCGGTCTTCATGAGCGCAGTCCCGGAGCGGCGAGCAGCCGGGCGCGCTGGCGTCGGCGTCGTTGCCACCATCAGCAGGCGCCGGAACACCGGCTGCTTCGAGCTGGCAGGCCGCAGCACGCCGATCGACCGGCACGCCCGGCATCGACCGATCAGGTCCTCGGCATGCGGACGCGGCGGTCGAGCAGCTCCATGCCAGAGCGCCGCCAGAGTCCGACGGCGAGGCCGCCGAGCATCGAGGCCGACGATGCCGAGCAGGATCTTCGGCCGCGACGGCTCGAGCGGCTCGACCGCGGGACTCAGCAGGCGCGTGTTGGCCTGGTTGTTCTGGCCTTCCATGTTGATGATGGCCGAGACGCTGCGATGACCGCGTCGTAGGCGCGCTGCGCGGCGTCGACGTCGCGCTGGTAGACGGCGATCTGGTCGCGGTCGGAGCGCAGCGACAGCAGCTGCTTCTTCTGCTGCGTCGACCATGCGCCTGCAGCTCGGCCGACCTTCTGCGAGCTGCCGCGGCTGGTGACCGATGCTGCCGCCGGCGACGCGCCGCGTCTCGGCGGCGAGCTGCTGCTTCAGCTCGCCGATCTGCGCCTCGAGCTGCAGGCGCTGCGGATGGTTCTTGCCGACGATCGCTGCTGATCTCGGTGAGCTTGGTCTCGGCGGAGGCGAGCTGCGCCTTGAGGCCTTGCACCGCGCCGCTGCCGCAGGACGTCGGGCGAGGTCTCGCTGCCGGTGTTGCGCTGCCGGGTCTCGGTCTCGACACGCTCGGCCTGGGCCGTCGCGAGCTGCGCGATCAGCGCGTTGTAGCGCGCGTTCTCCTGGTCGAGCCGCTCGTCGCGTGACGACGATTCCCTTCGTCTGCTGGAACTTCGAGAGCCGCGCCTGCGCCTGCTCGAGATTGGTCGCGCAGCGACTTCGTCTGGTCATCGAGGAAGGTCGCCGACTGGCGCGCCGGCGCGACGCGCAAGCTCGACCGAGACGTCCATGTAGGCCTGCGCGAAGCGCGTTCGCGGCGGCCTGCGCGAAGATCGGATCGGCGCCGAGAAGCTGAGGTTGATGATGTTGCTGCCGCGCGACGGGCTCGACCGACAGGCCGCGCTGCGAGCACGCCGGCGAAGTAGCGCTCGAGCGGGATCTTCGCCTTGGTCGCCTCGCGCCACTGCGCCACCGCCGCCGCCGAGCGCTCGACGCCGAGAATCTTGACCGCGCGCGAGGCGACGCGCTCGCTCGCGCAGGATCTCGATCTGCGTCTGCCATGTAGCTCGGCGCCGCGAGCGCCGGAGCGAGCGCGCCGAGCGCCGGGTCGATCCGCACCTCGACGACCAGCGACGTCTCGGCCGTGTACTGGCGCGGCAGCAGCAGCGTCGCCGCGATGCCGGCCGCGGCAGACGAGCACGAACAGGCCGAGGACGAGCCACTTGCGCGCCCAGACGATCCGAAGGTATTGGCTCAGGAACACGGTCAGTCACCTCAGAAGAGCGATTCCTTGACATAGATCACGTCGTCGCGCTCGACCGAGATCGGTCATCTTGAGTCTCGAGGACCTGGACCGCGCCGCTGGCGTCCTTGCGGTGCGACCTTGATGCCGCGCTCGGTGCCGCGCGCGTCAGCCCGCCGGCCTGCGCGAGCGCCTGCATCAGCGTCATGCCGCGCTCGACGCGCAACTGCCCCGGCCGCTGCACCTCGCCGTACATGTAGAAGCTCGGCGCGCGGTCGACGTAGATGATGTCGCCGTTCTCGACCGCCATGTCGAGGTCGGCGCGGCCCCTGCTGCAGGATCGAGCGGCAGGTCGATGTCGAGCTTGATCGGGCTTGCCGTCGCGGTTGCCGACCAGCGTGACGACGTCGGCGCCGCCGGGAACGACGCCGCCGGCGGCGGCGATCATCTCCGAGACCTTGCTGCCGACGATGCTCGATCGGATAGCGGCCCGGCTTGTCGACCTCGGCCGAGGATCTGAGATCTGGCTGCTCCGGATCTGCGACGACCTGGATCGTCGACCTGCGGCCTCAGCACGAAGCCGCCGTCGCCGCCAGCGACTTTGCGATGCGCTCTCTGCGCGGCTGCCCGATGGTCGAGGCCGCCGACCGTGACGGCGCCGATCAGCGGAAAGTTGATCTGTGCCGTTCTCCGAGATGCGCGCCTCGATCGTCGAGATCGGGGTTCTGGTAGACTGAGACCGGACGACGTCGCCCGGCACCCAGGATGGTCTCGGCGCGCTGCGAACCGCGGCGGCGCCCCTTTGCGGCGGCTCGCGCTTCGGTGCGACTGCGCCCTGCGCACACGCGAGCACCGCCAGCCAGAGCAGCAGCAAGAACTTCAGGAGCGAACCGCATGTGGTCCTCGATGCGAACCGACCCACGGCGTGTCCCGACGATCTGATCGCGTTTGCAGAGCAGCCGGCGCCCCGTCTGCGCGCCTGCGGCGCGTCGCCGGCGCACACCGGCCCTACTTCGTGCCCGCTATGAGGCCCTTTGTCGAGAATGCTCGCCGCTCGGCATCGACGCTGCCGTCGCAGGCGTCCCGCGGAGCGACCTCGACTCGGCGGCGCGGCCGAGGCCGCTGGTCTGGCCCGGGGGCGGGGCGATCGGCGCCAGCAGGCGGCGTGTCCGGGGCGGACGGCTGAGCGCGTCGCGGCGGCCTTCGCGGCGTCGGCCGCGTAAGTCGCCGACATAACTCGATCTTGGACGGCAGCCGCGCAGCGCGCGTCAGGTCGCCTCGCGACGAGCTTGCGCTTGCGCTCGCTCAGCAGGAACTTGCTCGATCGCCGCGTGGCGGCTCTGCACGTCGACCGGCTGGCTGCGCGGGCCCGCCGGATGCAGCACGCGGGCGCCGGCCGGCCGCGGCCGTCACGAAGACATCGCCCGCCCGACCTGAGCGCCGCGAACCGGTCGAGCGCCCGACAAGCGGCAGCTGCTCGGCGCCGCGCACCGCCTCGGTCGCCCTGAAGCTTGATGGTCGTTCGCCCTGCAGGTGGGCGACGGCAATCACGCGTCGAGAACGTCTTGGCGGCAGCCGACGCTGGCGCCGCCTGACGGTCTCCTGACCTGCTCCGGCTTTTAGCCTCGATGTCGACCTCCCTGCAGGCTTTGTAGAGCCGCCGGCCGGCTGAACAGCGCCGGATGGGCGTCGTCGTAGTAGGCGCTTGATCTCGGCCGAGCGTCGGCTTCGGTGCGCCCTGCCCGATCACCTTCTCAGACAGAGCCCCGTGAGATGGATTTCGCGGCGCGCCGCGTCGAGCTGCCTGCATCGACCCGCGGATCGCGATCCGAGCTTCTGGTCGGCTCGCTTGCAGGGCCGCGAGCTCCTGGTCGATCAGGCGTCTCCAGGGCGACGCCGGCCGCCGAGGCCGACTCGCTCGGTTGCGCCGCCCGCAACTGGGTCATCACCTGCGTTGATCTGGTGGACCGTGATGCCACTTCTTCCTTGTTCATCCTGGCGGCGCATCTGGTTTCGGCTTCCAGGTCTTTCTTTTCGCCGTACCGGCGAGCGCCGCCGTCAGGTGACGAGAACGACAACGGCGAGCGACCGGGTCGAAAGGGGAAAGGCCGGTCTGGAAGGTGGGATCATGAGATTTTTTGCGGACAAGCCGCCCTGGCGGAATGCCGAGTTTAGGCGCGAGGCAATCGTCATGCCATGCGCTCCTCCCCGTGCGAGTGCCGAGGCCGCGCGCACCCCGCGTATGAGGGCTGGCAAAAAGATCCCGTGAACGCGGGGGTGCGCTCAGCCGACGCGGCACCTTGCAGCATGTTGGTGCCGCCGGGGTAGCCCATCGGCTCGCCGCAGGTGATGCCGTAGGTGTCGCCGGGCTTGAGCACGCCGCGCTCGACGAGCAGCTGCTCGGCGTGCTGCAGCGCCGTCGTCGCGGTCGTCGAAGTTCGGCATCAGCAGCGGCGTGCACGTTGCGGTACATCGCCATCCGCCGCTGGCTGCGTGATCTGCGAGGTGAGGCCGAAGATCGGCACGTGGATCTTCTGCCGGCTCATCCAGAGCGCGGTCGAGCCCGACTCGGTGAGCGCGAGGATCGCCTTGCAGCCGAGGTGGTAGGCGGTGAAGAGCGCCGCCCATCGCGATCGACTGGTCGATGCGGCCGAAGTGTCTTGTTGGTGAAGCCGGCGTCGAGCGAGATCTCCTCGGCGCGCTCGGCCTCGAGCGCAGATCGACGCCATCATGCTCGACCGTCTCGACCGGGTAGCTGGCCGGCCGCGGTCTCGGCCGCAGCATCACCGCGTCGGTGCCGTCGAGCACGGCGTTGGCGACGTCGCTCACCTCGGCGCGCGTCGGCACCGGGTTGACGATCATCGACTCCATCATCTGCGTCGCGGTGATGACGACGCTGGTCCATCTCGCGCGCCATGCTTGATCATGCGTTTCTGCAGCGCCGGCACCGCCGCGTTGCCGACCTCGACCGCGAGGTCGCCGCGCGCGACCATGATGCCGTCGCTGACGCCTTGAGGATCGACTCGAGCACGGGATCGCCTCGCTGCGCTCGATCTTGGCGATCAGCTGCCGGCTTGTGGCGCCACGGCTCGCCGGCCACGTTGGCGAGCTGGCGCGCCATCTCCATGTCGGTCGCGTTCTTCGGGAAGCTCACCGCCGAGGTACTCGCACTGGAAGGCTCATCGCGGTCTTGATGTCCTCCATGTCCTTGGCGGTCAGCGCCGGCGCCGTGAGGCCGCCGCCGGCCTTGTTGATGCCCTTGTTGTTCGACAGCTCGCCGCCGACGACGACCGTGGTGTGCACCTCCTCGCCGCTGCACCGAGTCGACCGTCGAGCGCGAGCAGGCCGTCGTTGAGCAGCAGCGTGTCGCCGGGCTGCGACGTCGCGCGGCAGCTCCTTGTAGTCGAGGCCGACGCGCTCGTTGGTGCCGAGCTCGCTCGCAGCGCGGCGTCGAGGACGAAGCGTCTGCCCGGCGTCGAGCATCGTCTTGCCGCCTTCGAACTTGCCGACGCGGATCTTCGGCCCCTGCAGGTCGGCCATGATCGCGACCTCCTTGCCGACCTGCTTCGCGACCTCGCGCGACCAGCGCGGCGCGGTCGATGTGGTCCTGCGCCGTGCCGTGCGAGAAGTTGAGGCGCACGACGTCGACGCCGGCGCGGATCATCCGCTCGAGCACCTCGGGCGATGCTCGACGCCGGGCCGAGCGTGGCGACGATCTTGGTGGCGCGGGGCATGGGAGTCTCGCTTGAATCGCGTCGTGCGGGATCTCGGCGCGCGGGCGCGTCGCTCGAGGATCTCGAATCGCCGGCAGCGTCTTGCCTTCGAGCACTTCGAGGAAGGCGCCGCCGCCGGTCGAGATGTAGCCGATGTCGTTCTCGATGCCGTACTTGGCGATCGCCGCGAGCGTGTCGCCGCCGCCGGCGATGCTGAACGCCGCGCGACGCCGCGATCGCGCGCGGCGATCGGTCTCGGTGCCGTGCGCGAAGGCGTCGAACTCGAACACGCCGACCGGGCCGTTCCAGACGATCGTGCCGGCCGCCTTGCAGATCGTCGGCGAGCAGCGCGCGCGGTCTTGCGGGCCGATGTCGAGGATCAGGTCGTCGGCGGCGACGTCGGTCGACCGCGCTTGACCGTCGGCCGCCGCGTCGGCGGCGAACGTCTTGCGCGGTGACGACGTCGATCGGGCATCGGCACCTCGGCGCCGCGCGCCTGCATCGCCGCGATCACCGCGCTGCGCGTCGTCGACCAGCGCCGGGCTCGGCCAGGCTACTTGCCGATCGGCAGGCCCGCGGCGAGCAGGAAGGTGTTGGCGATGCCGCCGCCGACGATCAGCCGGTCGACGTTGCGTCGCCAGCGCTCTGCAGGATCGTGCAGCTTGGTCGAGACCTTGCTGCCGGCGACGATCGCCACCAGCGGCCGCTTCGGGTCGGCGCAGCGCCTTCGGTGATCGCGTCGATCTCGGCCGCCAGCAGCGGGCCGGCGCAGGCGATCTGCGCGAACTGCGGCGATGCCGTAGGTGCGACGCCTCGGCGCGGTGCGCGGTGCCGAAGGCGTCGTTGCACGAAGACGTCGCAGAGCGCCGCCATCTTCTGCGCCAGCGCCGGGTCGTTCTTCTTCTCGCCGCGTGTTGAGGCGGCAGTTCTCGAGCACGCACGAGCTGCGCCCGGCGCGCACCGTCGACGCCGTCGACCCAGTCGCGCTGCAGCGGCACGCGCGCGGCCGAGCAGCTCGCCGAGGCGCGCGCGCGACCGGCGCGAGCGAGTCCTCGGGCTTCGAGCTCGCCCTCGGTCGGCCGGCCGAGGTGCGAGGTGACCATCACCGCCGCGCCGGCGTCGAGCGCCGTCTCGGATCGCCGGCAGCGAGGCGCGGATCCGCGTGTCTTCGGTGATCCGCGCCGGCGATCGTCCTGCGGCACGTTCAGGTCGGCGCGAATGAAGACGCGACGTGCCGGCGCAGGCGCCGCGCGGCAGCGAGATCGGCGAAGCGGAGAACGGTTCATTCAGAGGCGAAAGGCCGCGCATTTTACGCTTGCTGCCCGACCGCGCCGGCGCATTTCACCCCGAATGGCAGGCGCGCACGTTTCACACCGCGAGCCGATCCGCCTTCGCCGCCTTGCACGCTCTGGCGAAAGATCGCGACCATGTCTCGCCTCGCACCTTCCTCGCCGCTCGCCGCGATCGCTGCGCGCCGTCATCGCCGGCGCCTTCGCGCGCCGGCGCGCCGCGCGCTGCGCCCAGTCGCGCGCCGCCAGTCTCGGTGCGCCGCCACCCGCGGCTGGCGACCGCCGGCGCTGTCGTGCCGCGGGCGCCGAGCAGCCGGTGCGGCTGCACCTCGCTCAGGATCGATCGTCGAGGTCGCCGCCGGCGTCGCCGAGACGCGGGTGCAGATGGTCTTCTTCAACCCCAACTCGCGCATGCTCGAGGGCAAGCTCCAGTTCCCGCTCGGCGCCGGCCAGGTCGTCAGCGGCTTCGCGCTCGACGTCGACGGCCAGATGCGCGCCGCCGTGCCGGTCGGAGAAGGCGCGCGCGAGCAGGTGTTCGAGGACATCGCGCGGCGCCGCGTCGACCCTGGCCTGCTGCAGACGACGATCGGCAACAACTACGAGCTGCGCGTCTATCCGCTCAACCCGGGCGGAGAGCGCGAACCGTCGCGCTGACGCTGGTCGAGCGCCGCGCGCGGCTGGCTCGCGTGCTGCCGCTCGCCTACGCCGCCCGCGTCGCCGCGCTTCGACTGTCCACGCGTTGCCGGCGCCGCAGCGCGCAGCCGGACTGATCGAGAGCGGCAACGCGCTCGGCCTGCGCTTCGAGCGCGATGCGCGCGGCGGCTTCAGTCGCCCGCAGCTCGCTCGCCGACACGACGCTCGCCGCGCGAGAGCCTGCGCGTCATCGCGCCTGGCCGCGAGCGGCACAGGCGCGGTCGAGATCACCACCGAGGAGCGCGACGGCAGAGCCTACTTCACGCTCGACGCTGCCGGTGGCCGCAGCGCACCGCGCCGCGGCGCGCTGCCGCGTCAGCGTGCAGATCGTCTGGGACGCTTCCGGGCTCGGGCGCGCAACGCCAGCGTCCGATCGCGAGCTCGGCCCTCGCTCGACGCCTACTTCGCGGCGCGCCGGCGACACCGAGCGTCAGCCTGGTTCGCGTCGCCGACGCGCGCCTGCCGGCGCCGAGCCGCTTCGAGCGTCCGCGGCGGCGACTGGTCGCGCCCTGCGCCGCGCGCTTGAGACGACGGTCTACGACGGCGCCAGCAACCTCGGGCGCGGTGCGCCACGACGGCGTCTCGGCCGAGGCGCTCTGGTTCAGCGACGGCCTGGCCAACTACGGCGCGCCCTGGCGGCTCGCCGTTCCGGTGCCGGTGTTCGCGATCAGCAGCGCCGCACGAGCGGCGACCCGGCGGCGCTGCGCGGCGCTTCGCCGAGGCGAGCGGCGGCCGCAGCATCGACCTGCGGCGCTGACGCACGAGCAGGCGGCGGCGACGCTGCTGCGTCGCGCGGCACCGAGTTGGTCGAGGCGTCAGCGCGCTCGGCGCGCGGGACGATCGCCGTCCAGTCGCAGCACGCGGCCGTCGGGCCGGCTCGTCGTCGCCGGCGATCATGACCGCGCGCGAGCGCCGAGCTGACGCTGCCTGCGCGGCGACGCCGCCGGCGCGGTGACGACGCGCGTCGTCTCGTATCGATGCGCGCCAGAACGCATCCGCGCCTGGCCGGCGGTGCAGTGGGCGCGCCTGACGCTGGCCTCGCTCGAAGGCGAGGCGCGGACCAACAAGGTCCGCATCCGCGAGCTCGGCAAGCGCTTCGGCCTGGCGACGCGCGAGACCTCGCTGCTCGTCCTCGAGCGCGTCGACGACTACGTCGCGCCACGAGATCGAGCCGCCGCCGGCCTTGCGCGCGCGGCCTACGACCGGATGCGCCGGCGACGATCGGCGAAGACGCCGGGTCGCAGAGCGACGCGCGCGGCTGGCGCAGGTGGTGCAGCGCTTCGAGGCGCGCGCGTCGCCTGGTGGAACCGCGACTTCCCCGAAGGACGACCGCCGGCGCCAGCTGGCGATCGCCACATCGGCGGCGCCGGCGCGATCGCCGTCGGCACGATGCAGCAGCCGCGCCGCAGAGCGGCGCCGGCGCGCCGATCGACGACGTGCGCGACGCAGACCAAGGACGGCAGCGGCGATGCCGCGTGACGCCGCGCGCCGCGGCCTGCGCCGGCGACCATCGCCGAAGCCGACACGACGCGCCCAACAGCGTCGGAAGGCGGCGACGAAGGAGGGCCGGCAGCGGCGGCCAACGCGGCGACGCACGCATCCGATCGCGCATGCACGCCGGCGGCGAGCAACGCCGTCTGGCTGAAGCGCCTCGAGCCGCCGAGGCGCGGCGGCAGTGCCGCGCCGTCTATCTCGACGAGCGCGCGCGCCAACGCAGTCGAGCGTCGGCTTCTTCCTCGACGCCGCCGAGTTCTTCCTCGCCAACGGCGCGACAGCGCGCGCTGCGGCCTGCGCGCGCCTCTCCAACCTGGCCGAGCTGCGACCTGCAGAACCGCCAGGTGCTGCGCCTGCTCGCCTATCGCCTGCAGCAGGCGGGCGAGACGGCGACTGCGCGTGCCGTGTTCGAGCGCGTGCTCGAGCTGGCGCCGAACGAGCCGCAGTCGCACCGCGACCTCGGCCTGCGCGCTCGCCGAGGCCGGCCAGGCGCAGAGCGGCGGTCGACCGCCTGTACGAGGTCGTCACCGGCCGCTGGGACGGGCGCTTCGCCGACATCGACCTGATCGCCCTGGCCGAGCTCAACGGCGTCGTCGCCAAGGCGGCGCCGCGACGGCCGCGCCGGTCGACGTCATCGCGCGATCGACGCGCGCCTGCTCAGCGAACCTGCCGCTCGACGTGCGCGTCGTCCTCGCCTGGGACGCCGACGCCACCGACGTCGACCTGCACGTGATCGATCCAACGGCGAGCGAGGTCTACTACGGCCGCAACCTCTCGTGGCAGGGCGGCACGATCACCGCGCGACGCGACCGGCGGCTACGGGCCCGAGGAGTTCTCGCTCAAGGTCGCCAAGCCGGGCAAGTACCGGGTCGAGGCCAACTTCTTCGGCCATCGCCAGCAGGTGCTCACCATCGAGCACCGGGCTGATGCTGTGGCTGTCGAGCGGCTTCGGCACTGCCGGCGCAGCAGGACCAGCGGACGACGCTCCGCGCTCAAGAGCCAGGGCGGCCAGCGGGTCGTGGTCGGCGAGTTCGAGGTGAAGGCGCCGACGGGCGTGACCGGGGCGCCGAGCGGCGCTGCGCTAGCGCTCGGTGCGCGGCCGGCTGGCTCGGCGCGAGCGGCGCCAGCGCGGCTGCGGCCTGGCCTGGCCTGCGCGGCGAGCTGCGGCGCGACCGGCTCGATCTTGTTCTCGCGCATGTAGTCGTTCATGTCGCGCCAGCCGGCGAAGACCGACGGCGCGGTCGGCCTTCTTGTAGATCGCGTAGCAGTCCTCGATCGCCCGGCCGGCGTGGCGGCAGGCGCCGCCGATCGCCTTGCCGTCGGCTTCGCGCGCGGCGGCGATCTTCTCGGCCGACTCGATGCCGAGCATGTCGCAGCCGCCGAGCAGGCCGGCGGCGACGAGGATCGCGGAGCGGAAGAGGGCGGTGGGGCGCATGGGCGGACGAATGGCTTCGTCCGGAATATCGGTCGCCCGCCGCCGACTTGAGGCGCTGGCTTCAGGCCTGGCGCATCGCGCCCGGCATCGGCGCCATCGCCAGCAGGCGCTCGACCCGCTCCTCGGTCGACGGGTGGGTCGAGAACAGGCTCTTCAGGCCGCCGCCGTGCAGCGGGTTGATGATCATCATCTGCGCCGTCGCCGGGTTGCGCTCGGCCGTCGGCAGCAGCGGTGCCGCGGGCGTAGGCCTGGATCTTCTTGCAGCGCCGAGGCCAGGGCCTGCGGGTCGCCGGACAGCTCGGCGCCGCCGCGGTCGGCCTCGAACTCGCGCGCCCGGCTGATCGCCATCTGGATCAGGCCGGCGGCGACCGGCGCCAGGAACGCCACCGCCAGGCCGGCGATCGGGTTGGCCGGGCGGCCTCGCTCGTCGCGGCCGCCGAAGAACATCGCGAAGTTGGCGAGCATCGAGATCGCACCGGCCATGGTGGCGCTGATGGTCGAGATCAGGATGTCGCGGTGCGGCGACGTGGGCGAGCTCGTGCGCCATCACGCCGCGCAGCTCGCGGTCGCTGAGCACGCGCATGATGCCGGTGGTGCGCGGCGACGGCCGCGTGCTCGGGGTTGCGCCCGGTGGCGAAGGCGTTGGGCGCGGCCTCGTCGATGACGGTAGACCCGCGGCATCGGCAGGCCGGCCTTGGTCGCCAGCTCGCGCACCATCGGAGTAGAACTGCGGCGCCGAGGTCGCGTCGACTTCCCGGGCGTTGTACATCTTCAGCACCAGCTTGTCGGAGAACCAGTAGCTGAAGAAGTTGAGGCCGAGGGCGATCGACGAGCGCCACGACCATGCCCTGTTGCCCACCGATGAACCCGCCGACGGCCATGAACAGGGCCGTGATCGCCGCCATCAGGACTGCCGTCTTCAGCAGGTTGAACATGTCGCTCTCGCCTTGGGTGCAAGCGCGCCCGATCGGCGCACGCCGGTAGATGGGTCCGGCGGGCCGGAGTTCAAACGGTACCGACGCCGCCGGCGGCTCGCCCGGCGTCGGCGGAGCAGCGCGAACTTCGCCCCGGTCGCGGCGGCCGGCCGCGCAGGAACTCGGCCGCGGTCATCCGCCGGCCGCCGGCACGCTGCAGTTCGAGTGAGGGCAAGCGCGCCCTCGCCGCAGGCGACGGTGATCGCGCCAGCCGTCGACGGCGACGATCTCTCCGGGCTCCGCGCCGCCGCCGGCAACGGGCGAACCGCGCCGCCGCCAGCAGGTGATCGTCTCGCCGCGCCGACGACGCTGCGCGCGCCCGGACACGGATCGAAGGCGCGCAGCCGCCGCTCGATCATCGCCGCCGGCTGCGCGCCAGTCGATCGTCGCCTCGGCCTTGCGTGATCTTGGCGGCGTAGGTGACGCCGACCTCGGGCTGCGGCCGGCCTGCAGCCGGCCGGCTGGCGGCATCGGCCAGCGCCGCGCACCGCCGAGGTCGCCGCCGAGCGCCGCCAGGCGCGGCAGCAGGCGCGCGCGCTGGTGCTCGTCGGCGCCGATCGGCGTCGCCTCGAGCAGCAGGATCGCGCCGGTGTCGAGGCCGGCGTCCATCTGCATGATGGTGACGCCGGTCTCGGCGTCGCCGGCCTCGATCGCCCGCTGGATCGGCGCGGCGCCGCGCCAGCGCGGCAGCAGCGAGGCGTGGATGTTGATGCAGCCGAGCCGCGGCAACGCCAGCAGCCAGGGCGGCAGGATCAGGCCGTAGGCGGCGACGACGATCGCCTCGGGCGCGGCGGCGAGCGAGCGCCGCCCGCGCCGCCGCGGCGTCGTCGGCGAAGCTGGCCGTCGAGGCGCAGGCCCCGCGGCTGCGCCACCGCCAGGCCATGCGCGAGGGCGAACGCCTTGACCGGCGCCGGCTCGATCTTCATGCCCCGACCCGCCGGCCGGTCCGGCTGGCAGAGCACGAGCGCGATCTCGTGGCCCGGCGGCGTGCAGCCGCTGCCAGCCCGACGCGCGCGAATTCCGGCGTGCCCGCGAACGCGAGTGCGCATCGCGCTCGCCTTGCCACCCAGGCCCGCGCTTCTTCGCGCGATCTTCTTCAGCATCCGCGTCTTGATGCGCGTGCGCTTGAGCGGGCTCAGGTACTCGACGAAGACCTTGCCCAGCAGGTGATCCATCTCGTGCTGCACGGCGACCGAGAGCAGGCCCTCGGCGGCGAGCTCGCGCGTCTCGCCGCGAGCGGTCGAGCGCGCGCACGCTGACCGCGGGCGTGGCGCGGCACCTTGTCGTAGATCTCGGGCACCGAGAGGCAGCCCTTCGTCGCCGAGCGTCATCTCCTCGCTGGTCTCGATCAGCTCGGGGTTGATCAGAACGAGCGGCTCGTCGCGCGCGTCGGAGGTGTCGATGACGATGACCCGCTCGTGCACGTCGACCTGCGTCGCCGCCAGGCCGACGCCCTCGGCCTCGTACATCGTCTCGAGCATGTCGTCGACCAGGCGGCGGATGCGCTCGTCGACCGCGGCCACCGGCCGGGCAACCGTGTACAGGCGCGGATCGGGGTAGCGAAGGATCGTAAAGACTGGCTCATTTGTGACGAGTTCGATTCAGCGGTCGGCGAACTGTGGACGCAGCGCAACGCAAAGCGGTGTGAAACGTCTCACGCCGGGCGTCTGCGCGGGCGCACTTTCGTTGCGATATCAATGCTTTATGGGCAGAATCTGCGAGACCAGAGTGAGGATTTTCGCCGAACCGCCGGGCCGCGGCGAGCGCGGCGGAAACAACCCCGGATTGCGCGTTGGCGCGAACGGACGGCTCGAGCAACCGAGAACTCGCGAGCACTGCGCCCGCGCGCAACGAGACCCGCCTTCATGAGCCGTCGAACCCTTCCTGCTCCGCTCTCGCTCCGGCCTGCGCCGTCGTCGCCCTCGCGCTCGGCGTCGCTGCTCGCGGCAGCGGCAGGCGTTGCGGCCGCGGCCGAGCCGAATTTCCCGATCACGCCCGAGCAGCGCGCCACGGCGCAAAGCGCGCCGCCGAGGCCGGCGTGCCGCTCGAGCGAGATCCAGCCGGACGCGCCCGACATCTACACCGTCAAGACGCCGCGACACGCTCTGGGGCATCTCGAGACTGTACCTGAAGAGCCCGTGGCGCTGGCCCGAGCTCTGGGGCATGAACATGGATCAGGTGCGAAATCCCGCACCTGATCTTCCCGGCCAGGTGCTGTTCCTCGACAAGTCGGACGGCCGCGCCCGCCTGCGCATGGGCGCAGCAGGTCGGCGGCGGCGTCACGGCGACGGCAAGCCTGCCGCCGCACGTGCGCGCTCAAGGACATCGCCTTCTACGGCATCGCCTCGATCCCGTTCAACCTGATCGAGCCCTTCCTCAACGAAGCGGTGATCTTCGAGACCAACCAGCTCGCCGACGCGCCGCGCATCGTCGCCACCCAGGAAGGCCGCGTGCATCCTCGCCGCGCGGCGACACCGCCTACGTCCGCGGCGAGCTCGGCGCCGAGCGCGAATACCGCATCTTCCGCGAGCCGCGGCCGCTGGTCGACCCGACCACCAAGGAGATCCTCGGCTACGAGGCCACCTACGTCGGCGCACTCGAATACACGGTCGAGGGCGAGCACCCGCACCGGCCCGGACGGCAAGGTCGAGATCATCCCGGCGACCTTCACGGTCACCAGCATCCGCGTCGGAGGCCGGGGTCGGCGACCGCCTGCGCGCCGGTGCCGGCACGCGAGTACACCAACTACGCGCCGCATCCGCCGGCGGCGCCGATCAGCGGCCAGATCGTCTCGATCTACGGCGACGCCATCACGGCCGGCCAGAACCAGATCGTCGCGCTCAACCGCGGGCCTGAACGACGGCATCGAGCGCGGCCACGTGCTCGCGCTCTATCGCAGACGGCAAGGTCGTCGTCGACCCGACCGGAAACCGGGCCGCACGAAGACGCGAAGCTGCCCGACGAGCGCCACGGCGTGCTGTTCGTGTTCCGGGTGTTCGAGCGCATGTCGTACGCGCTGATCCTGTCGGTGGAGCGAGCCGGTCTCGCCCGGCGACCTGTTCTCGCAGCCCTGATCGCGGCGGCCCCTGCCGCGACCGTTCGCGCCGCCCTGCCCGGCCTCTCGGACCGCGGCAGCCGCTGACGATGATCGACCGCGACGAGCTGGCGGCGTGGCTGCGCCTCGTCGGCACCCCCGGCGTCGGCCGCGAGGCGGCGCGGCGCCTGCTCGGCGAGTTCGGCTCGCCGCAGGCGCGCTCGACGCCTCGACCGCGGCGCGCCGGCCGCTGGTCGGTGACGCCGCGGCGGCGGCGCTTGCGGCGGAGCCGCCCGACGTTCGCCGCACTGCTCGCCGCAACCCTCGCCTGGCTTGACGTCCGGCCCGTCGGCGAGACGGAGGCGGACGCGACGTGCTGGTGCTCGGGCGATCCGCGCTATCCGGCATGCGCTGCTCGAGACCGCCGACCCGCCGACGCTGCTCCATGTCGAAGGCCGGATCGAGCTGCTCGGCGCCGACGCGATCGCCATCGTCGGCAGCCGCAACCCGACCGCGCAGGGGCTGGAGAACGCCCGCGCCTTCGCCAGCCACCTGAGCCGGGCCGGGCTGGTGGTCGTCTCTCGGGCTGGCGCTG
>ERZ1370068.7329-contig-6253_pt1 | contig 52857 bp, 106 predicted proteins | sample MGYA00561227_ERZ1370068 | MGnify/ENA primary metagenome ERZ1370068 (study PRJEB38410, sample SAMEA6850437) | metagenome | study: Metagenomic assessment of the ecological functions of the soil: analysis of the soil microbiota associated with the... | reverse complement strand
CTGTACTTCGTTCAGTTACGTATTGCTCGATATTCGGACCATGGAGGGCGGGATCGTCGCCCTGATGCGCGGCATGGAGGATTCGGCGGCTGCGAGGCTCGATCCGCCAGCGATTTACGACGATTCCATCGTCAGTCGGACCTGGGCGGAGTCGGTGAACCCGAGAATGGCCGGTGTACGAGCGGCCGCGCCTCTCAGCCAGGGCAGTCCGATCACCTATCCGATCCAGCCGCAGCAGTACGACGTCCCACCGTGGATCCCGGCCTTCATGCGCGAGCAGGAAGAGCGGATGGACTACATCACGGGCGTTCGCGGACGTCGTGGCGATGGCCAAAACGAAGCAGATCCCAGGCGCTGACACCCTCGAAAAGCTGCTCGAGATGGCCGGTCCGATCCAGCAGGACTCTGGTCAACGCGCTCGAGGAACCACTGCTCCAACTCGGCGAATGGCGGAAGGCGTACACACTTCCAGTTCTACACGGCGGCGAGGGTCGTCAAGATCGTCGGTCCTGACGAGTTCCAGCCAGAGCAGTGGACCTACGAGCCACGACAAACTGCAGTGACTACTCGAGGGAGAGCCAGCAGGGGCAGGAACTCAAACGTCGATTCGGAGAAGAGCAGGCGACGCGGATCCTGCAGACCGGATCCTTCCAGTTCAGTCCGTCGATGCTGTCCGGTCCGAATCCTGGCACGCCGCAGGAGATGAACCGGAAGCTGGAAGAAGCTGATCTCAGACTTCCGCGTGAGGTGAGTCAGTCGGGTCTGAACGAGATCCATCGGATGACCACGAAGCTCTTCTATCTGCAGCTGATGAAGGAAGGCTTCCCAATCAGTTGGTGGACGTTCGCGAAGATCGCGCGGATCCCGAACTTCGGGCCACCGCCGTTCGGCACGAATACCGAGATGGAGCGGTGGGTTGCCCAGCAGCACATGAAGATCGAACTCCAGGGGCAGTTGCAGCAGGAGATGGCGCAATCTCAGGGTGCTCCCCTGGAGGTGCCCCGGGGAAGTGCCGGGCGTCCCCAACCTCGACCAAAAGGCTAAGGGGCGCCCCCAGACCTATCGAAACGCGCCACGGATGGTTCAGAAAGATCACGCATGCTTCGGTCCACGATCACAACAGCATGACGATACGAGAGCAGATCGAGGCGGCGAAGTCGGCGGAGTTGATCACGGTCCAGCAACTCGCGCTCCTGTCGCAGTACGACCCACAGACCATCTACCGGAAGGCTCACAAAGGCGAGATTCCGGGGATGGTCCGATTCGGTCGGGGATCCGGTTCGTCCGAATCGTCGCGCTCGGGTTCGTGCGGCGCTCGCAGGAAGACCGGGATCTGCGACCCACGTTCTAGCCCCCGCTCGATTCGACCGCTTTATACATCCTTCCTCCCCAGACATACCCATCTCGAGAACTCGTGTCACTGTTTCTCTCGTGACACGTAGATCAGAGGGCCAACACAATGCGTAAAGCGAAGGCCGGTGGCGGCAAAGGGTACGACCGGCACGGTCGTCAAGACGACCCTCAAACCCGTATTCGGCGCGGGCCGTATGAAAGCCCGCGGGTCCAAACGCGGCGGGCGCGGACGCTAAGGCAGGGCGCGATCGATGGCACCAATGAGTCCAGCGGTGGCGGGGTCCGCGTCAGCCGCCCCTCCGGCCACAGTTCAGAACCAGCAGCCGCAGCAAGGGCCGCCCGATCAGGGCGCCGGCGGCGGAGGGGGGCGACATCCAGGCCCTCGCCGGTCAGATCCGCCAGATCGCGCAACAACTCGACGCGCTCGCACAGAGCGCTCCACCGTCCGCCCCGATCGTCCAGCAGATCAAGCAACTGCTCCGGCAGATGATGGTGCAGGCAGCGGCGGCGGCGCAGCAGCAACCCAATCCTCGGCGCAGGCGCTGCCGATGGGAGGCCAGTAAACCGCGCCACGGAGACCCTACCCTCCGGAGGATGACATGGCATTCGATATCAAAAAGTTCCTCGTTGAAGACCTTGGGATGGAAGACGCCGAAGCGACCGCGACGGCTGCCAAGATCAAGCCTGAGAAGGTCACTGCGCTCGAGCAGAGCCGCGGGATCTACTCCCAGAACCTGACTGCGTCGCGCGATCTCGAACAGGCCCGCGTGCAACTCCAGGAAGCCAGCGACCGGCTCAACAACGAGATGGCCGAATGGGCGACGCTGACCACTCGCGAGAAGGAAGAGGCGACTGAGCTCCGCATGCTTCGCTCGAGCAGGCCAGGATCCGAGCGGTCCAACTCGAAGGTAGGGTCACGACGTTGGCCCAGCAGGCAGGAGTGGATCCGAAGGCAGCCTTGGAGGGCACGACCGTGATTCCCGCAGCGAAGCCAGTCCCCGCGCCGGCGGCTGTCGACACGAGCCGTTTCGTCAGCACCGACCAGTTCGGCAACGCGCTCGCGTTCAGCCTGGAGCTCCCGGCCCAGTTGGCGTAACATCGCCGAGGAGCACCGCGAACTCACCGGTCAGCGGCTCGACACCCGCGAGATCGTGAAGATCGTGAAGGAGAACGCCGGCAAGAAGGGCGCGATCATCGACCCCGTCCAGATCTGGGAACAGAAGTTACGGCATCCCGGCTGCACGCCAGGCGAAGGCCGAGAAGGATCAGGCAGCCGTGATCGCCGCGGCTGAGGCGAGAGGCGAAGAGCGCGCTCGTAGCGCGGCGGCGCTTCCGAACGCCACCCCGGCAGGTCGTCATGCTCCGGTCTTCGGATCGAGGAACGACCAGGGCCAGTTCACCCCGAGAACATCGGCGCTTCATCGTCCCCAACCCGGTGGGACCGTCGCGGCAGCTGCGGCGGCGATCCGGAGCGGGAAGTATCGAGTCGGCAACGGCAGAACACCAGCGGCGTAACGGACATGGCATTCACCGGCAAAACTCGCCAAGAACCTCCTTCTCGTCGCCCCGATTGACTGGGCGCGGTTGGCGGCCTATATCGACGGCGAGGGCTGTATCTCCATCAAGAGCGTGAAGGGCAATCGCGCTGCTAGCCCGTAGAGTCCTTTACGTGGACGTTAGCGTGACGAACACGGACTTCCGTTTGACGGCGTGGCTACAAGCTACGTTCGGTGGTTCGTGTACATCAATCACGGCAACCGGGGAAACGAAGTGGTCCCCGGCAGCACAGTGGAATATCGCGTCCAAGCTTACGCCTGCGGCGATTCTCGAATATTGTCTGCCGTAGCTTCATTATCAAGCGCGAACAGGCAGAAGTCGCTCTCGCATTTCAGTCGACGATACTTCCGGCGGGAAGACCGTGGCGTGAAGGGCAGACCAGACGATCTGATCTCGAAGCAAGTGCGGGTTCAAAGAACTGGTTGCAGGATCTGAAGGGCACCTCCTCGCGAGCGCGAAGATCTATGCCGCCGTCCACAATTCAGTAAGGAGATACGACCTTGGATCCGAATGTTCAGGAACTCAACAGCGTCACGCTCTTTGAAATTTTTCCGCATACGATTGAAGATGAGTTCTTCCTGGCGACGCCGTTCTTGGCGCATGAGGGACCACTGCCTCGTGCCCTTCACAGGCGGCACGTTCATGCAGTCGCCCATCCGCTACGCACCCTGATCGGCGGCTTCTACGCCCCTGGATCGAACTTCAACATCACCAAGCGGCAGACCATCGCCGCGTTGCAGTTCGACACCCGGTACCGCTACGTGTCGATTCCCGAGCATAAGGAAGAGATCCAGGTCGAGAACAAGGGTGACCTGGCCGTCGCGTCCTTGCTCGAAGCCGACATGCAGAACGGCGTCGACACCATCGAACGCGATCGTCGCGGTCGGCGCTCTGCTCTCCGGACAGGGCGCGCGGTCGCTCGCGATCAACGGCTGGCCCGAGGCCATCAACAACGGCATCGACCCCTCGTGGGACGGCAACATCTACACGCACTACGGCCAGCAGGCGCGCAACGGCGCCGTCGGCTCGGCGCTGAACTCCACCCCGATGTGGTGCGGAGACCAACTCGTGCAGCCCCGGCGTCATCCAGTACGCGCAGCTCGAGGAAGGCTACCAGGACGCGTCGATCGGACAGAAGGAGCCCAACCTCGGAACCGGAAACAAGGCCGTCATCGCCTACATCAAGGAGAAGATGGTCGTCCAGCAGCGCTTCCAGCAGGAGAAGGATCCGGTCTGGGGCGTCACGGGCTTCCGGCTCAACAACGCGATGGTCCTGAAGGACGACTACTTCCCCTCGCTCCGCTACGGGAAGAACGATCCGATCCTCGGGAGCTGGTTGACGAGCACGATCGCCATCGGGGCGTCACCGTCCGCGCAGTCGAATCTGCCGAGCCAACACCACCGTCACAGTCGGCGAGGTGTTCTGCTTCTTCAACACGTTCGACTTCCTCTTCCGCGTCACGGACAACGAAGAGTTCGGCTTCGGCTTCTCCGGCTTCGTTCCGGCGCAGGACAACACCCGCGTGGTCGGCCAAATCAAGGCGATGGTCAACCTGCGAGTGCCTCTGTCGCCCAGGACGCAGAAGCAGTTCTACGGAATCGGCGGCTAACATCGGTTGACATGCCTGGGGCTTCCAGGTAGTCAAGGAGCGCGACATGAGTATGGGTTGGGAATCGCAAATCATCCGGGTCTCGACGGGCAAGTTGAACACCGTGAACGACACGGTGATCGCAAACCAGTCGGGCATCACGGGCGTCTCGAAGTTCGGCGGGCAGCTGGGCAAGGTGGTCTATCTCGCCCAGGACCAGATCAGCACGATGTTCGACTCGAGCGTGGGGACGCTCTTCGGAGGCGCGATGCCGCTACGTGCATCTCTCGGAGGAAGCTTCAGCACGCCGGAGCCGGCCGTCGGTCAGATGCTCTTCTGGGACGACAACCCGCTCGATCCTGGTTCGTACATCGTGACCGACACGCCGCCGACAGACGTGCCAAATCCGGCCGGGGTCTACATCGGCGGGATCGAGGCGGGAACTACGGGTTCCTCCAGATCGCGGGCCTCTGCTATCTGCTCTTCGGATCGCTCAGCAACGCTGGCGCGCTGGGGCAGGGCATCGTGGTTACGTCATCCGGACTGGCAGACAACGCCTCGGCGACCAACCCGATCTATGTCGGGTGGATGGCCGGCGCTGCGATTCCGGTGCATGACCAGCTGGGTCTCGTGAATCCTGAACCCGATGGCGTTCCGCGGCTAACCGGATCCGCACAGAGGAGATCGAGGACACTATGCCAGTTACAAGGCCTCTCGACGGATACCCGGATTCCTGGGGAGCGCAACGTGCGTCGGTCTTCCCGGTCACCGGTCCGAATCCGGCACGTCGCGTATACGGCTCCGTCAACTGGCGGACAGGTCGTCCAGGTCAGCGGTCCCCTCAGGTGTGAAGACGGTCGACTTCGCCGTGGGAGCCGTGAGCGAGTCAGGGCTCTACCGTGCGGAGGTCGTGCAGATCGAGGCCAGCACGCTGATGGGCGTTCCGGTCGCTCGGTCGGCGATTCGGCTGAAGTGGTACGTGTTGGCCGGCGGCGCGAGTTGGCTCCGTCGATCTCAGCGCGGAGACTGTCAACATCCTGGTGATCGGACCCCACAGTAACACGCCGGATCGCCTCCGGCCTGGAGGAACCCTGGCGTGAGTTTCATCGACATGTCCTGGAACTCGTAGGGCGCTTCCCGGACTCAGCCGTTCCTGGCGGACACGCTTCATCAACCGAGGGCTTGGCGCGAGATCAGGGACGAGCGGAACTGGTCCTTCCTCCAGGAGGACTGCGGGATCGTCTGTCCTGTGCAGACCGTGGCGGGAACGGTTGCGATCGTGCAGTTCTCGGACACCGTGACGGCAGACGCAACGGCGTCGGCGGCCCTCTTGGCCATCCAACTCCCGTCTCCGCTCGACCTGACGTCGATGCAGATTCGCTTCGGAGGGAGCGGGAACACGAGTTTCGTCGGTCAGGTCTACCAGATCATCGCGGTCGACAGCACGACGCCAACAGCCGTGGTGCTGACGCTCGATCGGCTGGTGTTCCAGCAGACGAACGCCACCTCCGGGTACCAGTGCTACCGGTGCTACATCAAGCCGACCGTCGATGACTTCCTGAAGTGGACGGCGTTGGTGGATATGACCAACGGCTGGAGGCTCCGACTGAACTACACGTCGGAGAACTTCCGATCAGCGCGATCCGCAGCGCATGGCTCAGGGACTCTCCTACTACTTGGGGTCATTCAAGGGCAACCCGGGTGAGACGCAGCCGAGGCCGACATACGAGCTGTGGCCGCATCCGACCAGTGGGCAGGTCTTCTACGGGCGGTTCCGGCGGAGGGGTGAGAACTTCCTGAACCAGATCGACGAGCAGTCGCCGATCATTCCGGAGTCGCTCATCATGGAGCGGGCGCTCGGCTACCACGGGCATACGTGGGCGAGCGAAAACGTCGGCCGGATCCCGCAGTTGAAGGGCCGAACTACGCGCAGCTCATGCTCGCCAGTCGACAGGACTACAAGACCGAGTTGACGAAGGCGAAGAAGAACGATGACGAGCAGGAACTCCAGACGGTCTGGGCGCGCGGGCACGGTCTGATCCTACGGCGGCCGCTTCGGGCTTCGGCGGAATGGTAAATTACCCCATCGACGCCAACTTCCATCCAGAGTCATTTGGTAAACTTGTAGGACCATGAAAGATCACCTGGGAATATCTCGCCGGCTTCTTCGACGGTGAAGGCTGCGTTTCGACGCATCAGAATCGAGCGAGGAGTGGATCGTTCGGAACCAGCGTCACCTTCTCCCAGAGCGCCGAGAGGGGCGTCTGCTGCTCGCCAGGATCCGGGAGTTCTTGGCCGAGCTAACGGGATCAAGTCGCGCTCTACAGGTCAACAAGAACGCAAAGACAGGAGATGTTCAACCTCACCATCATGTGGCTCGCCCTAGCGTTGAACTTGTCCCGTCACACCTACGTGGTCCGGGTCGACATCAAGAAAGTCGTCGTCGAGGACACGTGGAGATTCTTGAAGCTGCTTCCCTCGACAAGAGGGCGACCACGGCCGAGCGGAATATTCTCGCTACGATGGACGTGAACCTCGATGAAATGCGTCAAGATCGCGCCGCCGGTTTGTCGCACGCTGTGCAATCGGAAGGAAGCATGGTATATCGACGAGCGCCGTGCAGTGGCGTCTCGTTCCTGGAGTGAAGGGAAAGAGCGCGGTCCTACAAAAAGACCGCCTAAGTGGAGGATTCGATGGCTTCCAGTCAAGCGCGGCGGCGGGAAGGGAACCTACACCGAAAACGGTGTGGTCTGCACGATGGGCGCTCCGTTCACATAAGGCCGCTCGCAGCCAGGGAAGGCGTGGGCGGTGGGCGGCATACGCTGCAGAACAAGGCCCCGTTCGAGAAGCCGGCGAGCATGGGCGGAGGCGGGATCCCCACGAAGTTCTTCGACGGCATGTCAGCGAAGGCTGCCACCACGTCGAACGCGGGGGCTTCGTCCGTGATCGGCATCACGAAGCGGAATCCGTCCGAGCGCCGATTCAAAACCTCGGTAAGGACGTCAGCCGGCGATGATCCTGTTGCTCGAAGGGTGGGACGCCTACGACACCGGGATCTTACCGGCGGCGTCCAAGTGGGACACGTTCACTGGGGTAGTGATCCAGGCCGACGCTGGTCGGTCTGGGACACTGGTGACAACGCGGCCGCTTTCGATACCCGCCTCGCGTCGACCATCGCCACCACCGTCTCCTTCGCGGCGAATCCAGACACCGGAGTCATCACGGCTGACGATGGAGCTCGCCATTCAGGTGACGAGGGTCGACAACGTCGCGAGCCCTGGCGAAGATCGCGACCACCCTCTCGGACGTTCGAGCTTCGGCCTCAACAGCCTCGGGCAGCTCTTCTGATCCAGGTCTCAGGCTTCGTCGGCTTCCGGGGCAGTGGTGACAACCGCTCGAGGAGTGGTCCCGATCGGCACGGGCGGAACCTACGGTCGGAGTTCAGGGTCGTCTTCGACGCAGCGAATCCGTCGGCCTCGTCAGGTGCGCCTCGCGGATCAGTACGGGGAGAGATGAACGTTGTCGGAGCGAGGTCCGCTGCTCGCGTTCTATCCGCCTGACGACATCCCCGACAACATCATCCTCGGCGGCGGCCTCGCGGAGGCCGTCGCGACGTGGCACTCGTGGACGACGTCTACGTGACCGACGATCGGCGCGCGGCGACTCCTGTTGTGCAGGACGGACTGCGCATCTGAACGACGGCTTTCTTGGCAACACGAACATCATCACGTTCTACCCGACGGCAGACGGAGTGGGCCAGGCGGTCAACAACACGCCGTGGGTGCCGGACACTGGTACGATCGTCTTCGTCCGCATCGACGCGAGCATCCTCCGGACGAGGAGACGTCGTGCCATCCACTCGGAGGAGTCAGGCGAGGCGCTCGACGTGCCTCTATCAGTCCCCACGTCTGCAAGTCTTCGGCATGATCAACTGCGGGCCGCGGCGCTGATCTACGGTCTGCAGTGGGATGGGCGCCTCAGGACGGCCGGTGATGCAGGGTCGGTCTCTCGGTCATCCGGCAAGTCGTCACCGGAGATTGGACCGGGGACATCGTGGTGAACGGTCCGGCTGAGGTGGTCGACAACGAGAATACGAATACAAGCCAAGCCGTGCTCGAGCGCGATCCGACCAGGAACAACGCGCCGTGGACGTTCGCGATCTTCACATCCGGCCGGGGTTGGCGTCCCCGGAACAACCGAGTTCGGTGTGGTTCAGGAGGAGTTAGGCCATGGTCATCTTCGCAGCGTCGTTCGACCACTACTCGACGTCTCAGATCCTGAAGCGGTTCACGCAGGCGTCGATCACCGGCCCGGGCACTATCGTGGCGGGGCAGGGTCGCTACGCGGCTCGAAGGCGCTCCAGTTGGAGGCCATTCACTCTCTCACGAAGGGGTTGAACCTGACGGCTGGCGCCTCACTGGACAAGGGGCTTCTTCCGGGTTCGCCTACAAGTTGACGCTGAACACCTTCAACACGCCGCCATTTCGACTGATCGCAGGAGACGGTTTCGGAACGCAGTTCTATCTCAGCGTGACGTCGACAGGTGCGATCCAGGCAAGAGACGGGTTCCTTGGCGGCGTCCTGGCGACCACGCCGAACGACGTCGTGCACATCGGCGATGCTGCTTCATTGAGTGCGGATTCGTGCTCGCGAACGCTCCGGATGGTGTGATCATCATCCGGGTGAACGGCGTCGAGCTCGTGAATCAGACCGGGATCGATACGCTCTGGTCTGGTCCGGCGACCTACTCTGGGTTCGCGCTCGAGAACAAGCAACAACGCGGCGGCCTATTTCGACGATCTCTACTTCTGCGACGACTTCGACGATGGGCTGACGCCTCCTACGGACACACCTTCCTCGGAGACGTCCACTGCGAGTCCGACCGACCGGAATCGGACGGCACCTACGTGGGTGAGTGGACGGTGGTCGGCGGCGGCGCGCAGTGAGGAGGCCATCGACAAGGACGGAGAACCCATCGGCGACGACTCCGAGCATTCAGAGTTCTGTCTCTGGGAATCGAGCCACCGACAACTACGTCGCTGCTGCGGTCGTGAGCGGGACGGTGTTCAACGTCGGAGTCCATATCCTCGCGGAGAAGAGCGATTCCAGGGTCGGTCACGATCGCGCCGCTCGTTCCGGAGGGCAGGAACGGATGCGCTTGGTGACGACTTCGCCCCTCCGGAGTCGGCGAGCATCTACGAGCACGGAGTAACCGGGATCCGACGGACGGAGCGGCGTGGACGATCGCGAAGTACAACGCCGCCGAGTACGGCGTGGAAGATACCCGTCCATGACCCTGCACCCGGAAGACGTGCGGTAGCTGGTCCGGCTGGCTCGTGGCGTGGGTCGTGATCTTTGTGGCGGCTCGTCTGTTCTTGGTGAACCCTATCCTGAAGGCCCTCGCCGCCCTGCTGAGGAAGTAGATGGCTGTCCAACTCACGGCCACTGACCAGTATCTCCTCCGGAGTGACGCATACCTCGACACCACGAACGCGTTCACGATCGCGATGTGGTTCCGGCAGGGGTTCAACGACGCCCTCCGGATCGGAGTTCCGCACCGCCTACAACTACGGCGATCCGAACGGCGTCAACCCGTACTCTACCTCCGGCTCAGATACCGACACCGACGACCTTGTCATCTGCGTATCGGACGGGATCGTCCTACGTCCAGAGCTCCGTGCATCTCCCGACCGATCTCGTGTACGAGATTATCGCGATGGTCTACGACGGGGGACCGCCTTCAAGTTCTACGTGGACGGGGTGTTGATCGACACGCTGACCATCGACATCTCGGCGATCTCGTTCGTGGAGGTGCAAGGCGACATCAGCGGATCATGGAACGACTTCGGCTTCGGGTATGTCGGGGTCTGGCAGGCGGCGCTCTCGTCCGGGCAACTGAACGCCCAGGCTCAGAGCGCGACGCCGCTCACGACCGCGCTCTCCTTCACGCCGCTCTCGTCTCCCTCGGATCTGACGGACAGTACCCGGGAATGGCCACGATTGGACCGTGACCGGGAGTCTGGCCTTCGTCGTCGACCCCTGGAACGCCTTCATCACCCAGATCGCGACCGAGGTGCTCGGGAACGTGACGGCCCCCGAGGCGGTGGTGACCCAGGTCGCGGCAGAGATCCTGGGGAATGTGACCGCGCCAGAGGCGATCGTGACCCAGATCGCAATCGAGATCCTCCGGGAGTTCCAGTGCGAGTCGGCCCCGGCGAATCTCCGCTGCACGCAGATTCCGATCGAGGCGGCGTATGATTACGGCATCATGCGACCGTTCATCAAGTCAGGCGGACGGGGCCTGGCTGACGCCGCCACCGACTCCGACGATCTGACATGGCGACTGGGACGTACCACGGTGACGCTCGGCGACGCCCTGAACGACATGGGCGGCCGTCTGATGGACCCGCACCATGTGCGCTGGCCGGTCCCGGAGCTGAAGATCTCACATCCGCGAGGCCATCCGGACCTACAACGCGTTGACCGGTCATTTCCGGGACGAGGCGTCGTTTGTCTCGGCGTCGCCGGAGCCGTTCTACTACCTGCCGACCGTCCTGCCGACTCTCCGCGAGCAGACGTTCTCGGTGGGCGACGCGGTGGATCAGATCTGCTGGCAACTCCTCGAGCCGCCGCCGGTCGGAGGCCTTTGGGTTGGAACGCTGCAGTACAGCCTGCAGGACGTCCTGTCGGCCCTCAGGAAGCTCGGGACACGTTCCTGCTCGAGACCGGGATTGTCCAGACGATCAGCCAGCTGCCGGTGAGCCCCTTTCCATCTGACAGCGCCGTCGATCTCCCGGAGGAGATCATCAACCTTCGCCGGCTTGGTTGGCTGACGGCGGACGGAATCCACGACGCTCCTTCGGAGGGATGACCAATGGGGATTGACAAACTACCGCCCAGCTTGGCGGGCCGTCTCACGCCAGACCGCCGCGCGCCTACTCGGTATCGACTCAGCCGCCCCTAGTGGTCCAAGCTCGCGCCAGTGTCGTCAGTGCCAGGGACGTTGAACCTCCTGACGGTGAACCGAGGCGGGACGGTGTCGATGGTGGCGCCGACCACTCCGCTCGGGGTTCCGAACGATTGGGCGTGGGTGGTGATATTTGGTCGCCCTGGGCCAGTTGTTCCAAAGGGATGGGGTGGCGCTCGACGACCAAAGAGCCCAGTACTGTAACCAACGGTGGCAACACGGCCTACAACAGGCCAGGGGCGGCCTCTGTGGTGCTCTCAGCGCGCATCCAGGGGATCCAGTGTGAACTGGCCATGCGTCGCGGACGCGGACATGTACGCGCCTCCTGGCCCCTCGTAGCGGGCATTCCGAAGGTGATCCTGACGGCCCGACCACTACGGTCGTGGCCTTGAACCCCCCCTCCTGGGTGCCTACGGGCGGGGGTGACTTTACGGTTTTGCTCAGGTGGTCAGGAACGCCCCGATCCCGGTGCTCGACTCGGATCCCATCCAAATCGGGCCGGAACTCACGAACGACCTGCTCGACTACGCCCAGCACCTCGCGCTGATCAAAGAGGGCGGGCCGCAGATCGCCGGGAACAAGGGACTCCTCGACCAGTTTATGACCCTCACCGGGACCACCCTGGCCATGAAGTGGGCGAGCGATCCGCAGGAGATCGCTGCCACGGATCCAGACCATGCAGGACGCCGTGATGGTGCCGTACCGCAATGGCTGATTTCACACGACCTACCGAACGGTTCTTCTACGCGGGATCTCGTGCTTCCCGCCTGACGCGTTGCCTCCTGGTAAGTTCCCATATGTCAGGAACATCCGGGTCTACGCCGATGGTGAGATCAGGCCTCGATATGGCATGACCTTGAAGCAGACCGTGGCGGAGTCGATCCACACCTTCTTCCGGCTCAACGATCCGACGACGTTCAACGGCGGCGTGCCGGCCGTTCGGGTGATCGGCGCCGGAGGGAGCGTCTACCGGGGCGTTCCGACCAACCCCACGCCTTCGGTGCTCGACGTCAGGTACTCCGGCGATCCGCTGTCCGTCTTCACGGCTCAGCCTCCGCAGTCGCCGCGGCCCTGGGCCTACGTGGCCGACTCAACCAGTGCCGGAAGTTCACGACCGACGGCGGGACGGCCTTCGACGTCGGCCTGTCGCAGCCCTCCTCGCCCGCGACGGAACCGCTCGTCTCGGTCAACATGATCCAGACCCTCGCCCACGATCCGCAGTCGGAGGCAACGTGGGTAGCGGCTGGGAGACTCGGCGACCAATCCAGTAAGCTGGGACGCGGATCAACACGACCGTCAGTCAGATCCTCTACGACGTGGGGGTGACCGGGAACTGCTCGATCGTCCGGCAGACCAGCGGAACATCACGGTCGGCACCGGGGTGGGTGTCGGGACCGACTCCGCCATCGTGATGGAGATCACGATCCCTGTGGCCGTACACGACCGTCGAGGCGATCATCTACGACAGCCGGCACGACCGGCCCCTGCACGATCTACCCGTCCGGCTCGCTCGGCGTCGGGCAGCTTGATGCTCCAGGCGTGGCGGTCTATCAGCGCCGATCCTTCCAGCAGCAGAGCACCGCCTACTCGGTGCCGAAGAACGCCGGAGACATCCCGCTCCCGCGCTACCCGAATCAGCCGGTGTACCCGGACTAGGCAGGTCGACTTCCCGGTGAACTGCGTTATCGAGCTCGACGGGGAAGCGGTCCGGATCCAGTCCGTGGCGGTTGGGGCAGACGGCACGCAGTCGTTCCGGTGCACGACGTCTCACACGGTCTCTGCCGGTGGCGCGATCGTCGGGCTCCCGGCCTTCCGGTGTAACCTGCCGACCACCCAGGCGCCAGGAGCAGCGATCACCAGGGGCGATCTCGAGAACACGATCACCTACCCAGCCCCAGCGACAGGCGAGCGGGCGGACGTGACCGGCGGGATCCAGGCGGGCTTCCTCCTCCAACTGCGCCCAGTTCACGAGCGGCACGTCGGTGCTCCTGAAGACGATATCCATGTGGCCATCAACATCGACAGGCTGCAGGAGGTGGTATCGGTCCGGATCTACCTCGACGTCGACGCGTCGCACGATCCGGCGACGAACTACACGCAGAACGTGTTCTTCTACGAGTGGCGCGCGTCGGATCTCATCACGGCGGTCCAGACGATCAACGCGCAGAACGTCGCCTCGATCATCGACGCCAGAAAGACGGTCGTCACGAACCAGCAACTCGAGGGGACCACAACGCCCAGCGCGCAGACCGGAACGACAGCGCCCTCAAATCAGGAGCAACCGGTCGCGACGTCTGCCGTCGCCACGCAGTTGGCGCTCGGCAACAACCAGTGGGTGGATCTGAAGGTCAAGGTTCGGGATCTGATTCGAGTCGGCACCGATCCCTCGCAGACGCTGCAGGACGTCGGCGCCATCCAGATCCTGATCCACGCGACCGGTCCGAGCCCAGACGTCACGCCGGAGCCGCTCAACATCAAGCACCGGACATCCAGTTCTACGGCGGTGGGAGTCCGGACGTGGGCGACGTGGGCGATCCCCACGTCTACACCTACCGCACCGCAGTACGCTGACAGGGATCGTGTCGAATCCTGCGCCGCACTCGAGGAGGCGTCATCGCCCGCAGGCAGAGCGTGTCACTGACCGCGACTCCGAGTGGAGACGGACAGGTCGATCGGATCGACTGGTTCCGGATGGGCGGCGCGCTGAGCAGCTACACCTACCTCGGCACCGGCCCCAACACCGTGGCGCCGTTCGTCGACAACCAGGAGGACAGCTCCGATCGACGGCGGCGAGTTGATCAGCTACAACAAGTTCAAGCCGTGGGCGCTACTCGACGATCCGGCCAAGGGGCTCTGCAAGGTGGCGGGCACGGCGATCCTCCGGTTGTCAGGATCGGCTCTGAACCCGTTCTGGGCACCCGGATCCATCGTGCTCGTCAACGGCCGCGCCACGACGCTCTACGCCTCGCCGGTCGGAGATCTGATGTTCGTCACGGACAACGTGGCGCCTCCAACAGCGTGGAGTTCATGCTGCCAGGCCCGACGTTCATGGACCGTCCCCTGACGGGTCTGGGGCGACTACCTGGGGATCTTCTTCTGCGTGCGGCGACAACATCAATCCGGGGACGCTCTACTACAGCAACGGGAACAACATCGAGTCGATGGACGATGGCAACGCTCGATCATCGTCACCTCTGGCTCGGAGCAACTCCAGAACGGCGGCGTCTACAACACCTTCCCATTCGTGGCGAGCACCGAGAACATCTTCCGCGATCTACGTCAACCCGAACGATCCGATCGCAGCGGTCAGGACCGTAAAGACGCCGGCCGGGAGAGGCTTCTGGACGCCCTGGGCGTGGTGCCTTGGTTCAGAGGGGATCATTTTCCTCACGCAGGACGGGCTCGCGCTAAGCCGTGGTGGGGCTCCTGCTGGACATCTTCACAACACCAGATCTCCGCGACATCTTCCCGAAGGACGGTGTCCCAGGGCGAACGGTGAACGGGATCCCCGGCGTGGACATGTCGCAGACCAACTTCCTGCGCCTGTCGTACATCACCGGAATGGTAGTATTTCGACTACCTCGACTTCCAGGGGAATCCGAACACGCTGATCTTCGACATCAGCGGCAAGCGGTTCTTCCTCGACTCCTCGTTCTTGACCGGCGTCAACGTCCGCCTCGAGGAGCCAGGGGCCGGGATCTACGACCAGATCCTCGGCGGCCAGAACGGTCAGGTGCTCCAGTATCGACGAGGACGCGATGATCGACGTCGACGTTCCGATCGGCTGGGCGGTCTATACCCGCCTCGTGGACGCCGATCAACCCCGGATCATCAAGCAGTTTGGAGACATCGGTCTCGAACCTCGATCCGGCCGGTTCGGTGGACGGCATCACGGTGATCCCGCATATCACGGATGGCACGGCAACGGAGCCCCGACCGTTATCGGAACTGGCTCGTCAGGAAGGCGGACGGCGATCCTGGACGTCCCCGGCGGCTCCATCCTGAGCCAGAACCTGGGGATTCAGATCTCAGGCGTGCTCGAGGAGACCGACACCGATCGGCCTCGTCTGTTCTGGTGGGAACCGAACTTCATTCCGAAGACCGACGACAATCAAGCGCGAACGCCAGCGACTGGGACGATCTCGGCCACGCAGGCGCGAAGTTCGTCCAAGGCATCGTTATCCGAGCCAACACCTACGGCGTGGCCAAACAGGTCATGGTGGAGCGCGCAGACGCTACCGGCCCGGAGACGATGATCACATTGACCTGCACCCACAACGGGGAGTCGCAGATCGCCTACCCGCTCGCCCCGGAGGGCTGGAGTCCCTTCATCGCGGAACTCGTGCGGCTGAGAGGCATCGGCGACGATCCCTGGCAGTTGCTAAATTACAGATTCTGTTTTTGAACCTGCACCGGAGTTGGCGACGCAGTGGGAGACACAGTTCACCTCGACCGATTGGCCAGGCTACGGCACCCTCCGAGACATGATGGTGGCCTACGAGGCGACCACGCCGCTGATCCTGGTCATCACGTTCGACGATCGCGATCAGACCTACATCCTTCCGGAGACCGGGGGCACGTATCTGCGATACTATTTCCACTGTGTCCGAACAAGGCACGGGCGGTTCGCTTCAAGTGGACCACCGAGGAGCCGGCGCGGTTGTATAAGCGAGACCTGACCGTACGCGCACAGGGCTGGGGTGACCGGAGCGGTTACCGGTGCACTGAATCCGTTTGGAGGCTCATCCAGGGCCGATGGCGCCGCCATCTAGTGAGGGAATCATGCCGCTGAGTGCATTTCAACAGGCCGTCCGGAGCAACCCCGCCACAGACTTCGTGGAGGCGCTCGTCACCAACGAGGCCAGCGCGACGGTCAATCTGAAGCTGCCCTCGAAGAACCCGCTCTGGTTCATCAGGGCGATCACGATCGTAGCGACTCAGGATCTGCGTGCATGAGGTGCAGTTGTTCGGGAAGGCCGCTCAACATGGGGCCGACGCTCGAGACCGACTGGTTCATCTCGGCGTGGCAGCTCACACGCTGATGGTTGGACCGCCGGCCTCGCCCGGGTGGCCGATCGACACGGGTGGACATGTCACCGGACAACGGCTTCTACCACTTCTACATTGACGGCAACATGATGCCCTACTACGACATGGACCAGTTGACGATGAGGAACCCGGACTACAACGTTCCCAGCGGAGACGGTTTCACGAACGCCAACGTGCCCAATGCGAGCCTCCACGTCCGCCTGATCAACCGCTCGGCCGCGCCAAAGAACGCCGACACAGCAGGCGAGCTCCTCGTCACCTTCTTCGTTGCTCCCCAAGGACAACAGGTCTGATCGCTGTCTGCCTCGGGTCCGGTCCTTCCCTGCATCAGTCCGACGTGGACCGGTGCAGGGATTTCCTCACGATCGCCATCAACAACGCCGTCCACCTCGCTCCATGGGCCAACGTGTTGCTCGGGGGAGACAAAAGTGGTGGGACTGGAACGACGGCTGTTCAGAGTTCACCGGCAGGAAGGTGACGGCCAGTCGTAGAGCCCACGAAGCCTACCCGCACGTGGAGTTCCTACAACCGACCGGGATGGATGGATTTGAGCCGAACTGGGGGAAGGTCAGGACCGGCGGGAACTCAGGATACGTCGCGATCCAGCTTGCCGTGCAGCTCGGCTTTCTACAAATCGTCTTATTGGGATATGATTTCCAACCGAGCACCACGGGCGAACACCATTGGCACGCAGCGCACCCTTCCAACGCCCACCCAAACTATCGCTCGTGCCTCCGCTACTTCTGACACCATGATTCCGAGCCTCCAGTCGATCGGCGCAGAAGTCATCAACTGTTCCTCGCACTCAGCTCTGAGGTCTTTCCCATGCAAGTCGCTGACAGACGCCTTGAAGAGTTTTACAAAGCAGAACTAGCCCGCGACGGTCACGCCATCTCCCCACACCTGGAAACACTCGCGGATCTCGCCTCCGGCTACAAGGTGGTCTGCGAGTTCGGTGTCCAGAACGGCTCGTCTTCGTCGGCGCTCCTACTTGGAGCAGACGAGGTGTACTCCTACGACATCAGGGAAACGCCTCGGCTCGGACCCTGAAGGACATCGTCGGAGCTAGGTGGCACTACACGATCGCGAACAGCCTAGAAGTCCAGATTCCACACTGCGAGATGCTCTTCATAGACTCACTCCACACCTTTGGCCAGTGCCAGAAGGAACTCTTGCTGCACGCTCGCAGGGTATCGACACACCTTGTCTTCCACGACACGATCACGTTCGGCAGCGTCGGCGCAGACGGAGAGACCGGGAACCAGCTGTGGCCGTATCGCCGCGGCATGTCTGTCCCACTGGAGTTTCTCGGAATTAGGCCGGCCATCGACTGGCTCATGGTCGAGGATCCGAGTTGGCAGATCGAGGCGCACTACGTCTATTCGCACGGGTTGCTAGTCCTGCGACGCCATGGATCCTAGGGTCGTCGTCTTCACCGCTGTCTTCGGCCGGACGTGGACCGCCTCAGGCCTCCGATCCTTCATGCGCCGTACTGCGATACCGGTGCTATACCGACCAAACCGAGCTCAACGTCTTCGGATGGCAGATGGTGCGTGTTCCGAAGCCGTCGAACGCGGCATACGAAGCTCGGCGATGCAAGATCCTCGCGCACCTCACCGAGCCAGACTGCGACGTCTCGATCTGGCAGGACTCGGCGCACGCCATGAAGGTTCACCCGTGGGCGCTGGTCCAGGGGCCGGTGTTCGACATCAAGGCGCTTCGACATCCGGCCAGGAACAACGTGGTCGACGAGGCGATCGAGATCGTGAATCGGAGGCTTGCTCCTTCGCGCGAGATCGATCAGCAGGTCCACGACTTCCCAGGGAGTTCGTGAAGGCCAGACGCGGCTCACCTCGACGGGATTGCTCGTCCGCCGCCATTGCGCATCGGTGATGCGGTTCAATGAGCGGTGGTGGGAGGAGCTTCTCCAAGGCTGGCCACACGCGCGACCAGATGTGCGTTGACTACGCGGCTTGGCGCACCGCGATGACAATTGAATATCTCCAGGGCGATTACCGGAGCAACCCGTACGCCGATTGGCGTGGTCGGAGGAGGGCCGCGTGAGCATTCTCTATACAGCGCTGTTTGGTGGAGCGACAGCCTAAAGCCGGCCCCGAAGGGTCCGGACCGATGTATCTGTTTCGCCGACGATCCCTGCCTTCGTGGTGAGGGCTGGGAGATGGTGCACTGGCCCACGAGGCACCCGCGGCACGAGGCGCGAGTCTTGAAGATCTCGTCGCATCTCCTCTTCCCGGAGGAGAAATGGGTGGTCTGGGCCGACGCCTCGATGCAGGTGCTCGACTGGGACCGCCTGATGCTCGACAAGGGCAATCACTACGTCTCGTGTATCGAGCACTGGGACCGCAACAACGTCTACTCCGAGGCGATCGAACTGTTGTCGATGGAGAGCCACGTTGATCCCAAGTCGGTGAAACGCTTCGTCGCGCACATCAGATCTGAGGGCTTCGTCTCGCACTCGCTATCAACGACCGGCCTGCTGGTCCGGCGGCTCTCGCAGCACGTCATCGATTTCAACTCGCTGTGGCGAGAGTGCCTCAACAGCTTACGGGATCGATGACCAACTTCACTTCGACTATTGCCTCTGGAAGGTCGGGGTCAAGGTGCATTACCTGCAAGGAGAATACACCGACAACCCCTATGTGAGCTGACGACCACTTCGATCACGCGGCGCGTCGGAACCCGCCATGCAAGAAGAGGGTGCGATGAAGGTGTCAGTTCTGACCCCGACCTGTAACCGTCCGGTCGCGCTGAAGCTGACGGAGCGCATGTTGCAGCGACAGACCAGACAGCCCGACCAGTGGGTCATCGCGGACGGCTCGCTCGAGCGGATCGCCTTCCCGGATCCTGACGACCGGTCCGTCGTCGTCGTGAGGTATCCGCAGGAGCCAGGCCCGAGGAATTTCTGCACGAATGTGATGCGCGGCCTCGAGTATGTGAACGGCGACGTCGTGGTCATTTTCGAAGACGACGACTGGGTACCACCCGACGCACATCGAACGCATGGTGGCCGCCCTCGAGCGCGACGCGGGCCTCTGGGCTGTCGGCGATCCCCGGCAGCGTACTTACAATCCGATCGCGGGCGTGTGGAAGGTCTACAAGAACATCGGCTCGTCGTTGGCTCAGACGGCGATCCGGCGTGCGGCGGTTCCGGCGTTGCAGGAGGCCGCGAAGATCCTGTCGGTCCCGGCAAAGATCGGCGTGGACCGGGCATCTCGGGACCGCCTCCCGAACGATTGAAGCTGATCAAGACCTACGACACCGTGGTCGGGATCAGGGGCCTTCCCGGCCAGCGCGGGCTCGGAGTCGGTCATCGCCCGACGCCGGACTGGACGCCGGATCCAGATTGGTCAAAGCTGCGGGAGTGGATCGGTGACGACGTCGGGATATATCAGCAACTCGCCACGCGGGACGCGACCGCTGTATAGTGAGCGCCATGAAGACGAAGACTCTTCGCATCCTGCTCGGCACGCTTGATGTTCGTCGTCGTGCCCCTGATCGTGCTCAGTCAGCCGTTCACCACGCCCATCCAGCAAGCCATCGCGCTCCTGACGAGCGGCACCACGCCGTTCTCGATCGTCGGATCAACGCCAATGCGCTATATCAATTTCGGCACTGGGACTGTCGGCGACAGGGCACGGTTCCGCGACAACGCCGGCACGATCGAAACGAAAGAACTTGGCCGGGACATGGGCAGCGCTCGTCGTCCGGAGGCGCCTCCGCGACAGCGACCTGCATCACGCAGACGCCGAACGGGAGCCTCTCGAACGAGCAGGCCCTGTCGACGCTCGCCACGGCTCTCATCAGGAACACGACAACAACCGGTGTTCTCGTCGCGCACGGCGGCACGAGTGTAGCGGAATCAGATCTTCGCGAACATCAATGCGGCCGGCGCGGCGACATGTACCGATCTCGATCTCACAACCATGGGTCTGACGGGTGCCCTTTCGGTGACGCATGGCGGGACTGGCCTGACCACGGTCACGCTGGGCGACATCCTCTACGCCTCGGCGCCGGATACGATCTCTGCCCTCGCGAAGAACACGAGCGCGACGCGTTATCTCTCGAACACAGGCACGGCGAACATTCCGGCCTGGGCTCAGGTCAACGTGGCCAACGGCGTCACGGGAACGCTCCGGTTGGAAACGGTGGGATCGGGATCGCGACAGGAACGAGCGGCGGGATCCTCGGGTTCACGGCTCCGGGAACCCTCGCGAGTTCAGTAGTTCTGACTGCCAATCGGATCGTGCTCGGCGGGGGTGCTGGCGCGACACCGACCGTCGCTCAGGAGCCTTGGCACCGCCACAACGGTCCTGCACGGGAATGCCGGAGGCGCCCCGTCCTTCGGCCTCGTGGATCTCTCGACCGACGTCACCGGGAGCATCGGCGTCGCTGCCGGGGCACAGGGCTCTCGTCCTACACGATCGGCGACCTGATCTTACGCCTCCGCGGCGACGACGCTCTCGAAGTTGATCGACGTCACGGCTGGATCGTTCCTGCGCTCTGGAGGAGTCGCGACAGCCCCGGCATGGTCCACGACGAAGTGGCCGAACAGCGCAACCACAGGAGACGTGCTCTATGCTTCCGGAGCTAACCAGCACGCAAATCTGGCAGATGTTGCAGCAGGATCTTATCTACGTGCAGGAGGCATCGGGGTTGCCCCTGTATGGTCAACTGCGACTCTTCCGAATACCGCAACGACCGGTGATCTCATCGCCGCCTCAGGGACAAACACCTACGCCAACATCACCGCCCTCGGAGTAGGGCGGGTGCTCTCGAGCATGGGAACAGGGACGCTTCCCGCGTTCCTTACGAACCCGAGCTCGACCACCTTTGAAGTCTCGACGGCGTTCATCGGTCCTGGAACAGAGGCCGATGCCGGTGTCATTCGACTGGCGAACACCAGTCAGATCAACGCGAGGAACAATGGCGACTCAGGCAATCTCGTCCTACTTACGAGCAACGCGAGTGACTTCGTGGTTCAAGGAAATACGAACGTGGCAGGTTTTCAGAGAACCATCGGCACCAACAACCTCTACGATCTTGGCGGAACTCCCACGATTTCGAGTGGTTTTGGCACAACTCCCGCCATCGCCGGCAATGCGTCTCGCTTCCGGGTCACGGTGGGCGGCGGCGGCGACACGACCGGCGTCGTCCTCTTCAACGACACCTGGACCACGGCTCCCGTTTGCACGGCAAACAACGAGACATCAGCACAACTGGGCACGAGCCACCCCAACCACGACTCAGGTGACGCCTCGCCGGCACCATGAATGCGTCCGACAAGGTGGCTGTCTCGTGCGGAGGTTTCTGATGTTTCGATTTGAAGGCCCCTTCCCTGCGGGGATCGTCGGTGGGTTCCTCGGAATGTTCGTCGCGCTCATGATCGCGGTCTTCGCCTACGGCTGGTGGATCGTCTACACCGACCATCAGGCCCTCGTTCAGGTCGTCCAGATCCTCAACAAGCTGGCGCAACAGCCCGCCCCCAGATGCCGCTGCAGATCCCGCACATCACCGGCCAGGTCTCCTACGACGTCGAGCAGGCGATCGAGATCCTGCGTCGGCACATGGAGCTCTTGCAGGGTCAGTTCGCTGAGGCGAACGAGAAGATCAAGGCGATGCCTCCGCCGCTGACGCTCGCCGAGATCCAGAAGCAGTTGTCGCCAACGGGGCAGTATCCGTTGCCGACCGCGTCGCTTCTGAACACGACGCCTCCGCCAGTCAATCCGCCGAACCCACCGCCTCCTGACGATGGGATCCCGAACTACATCGCAATCGTGACGGCGGATCGGAACGCAGCCGGGATCGGTCCGACGTCGACTCCAGAGGAGTGCTTCCGGTTCGTGCAGCAGGTCGCCCTCGACATCAACGGGAGCGGCATGAACCCGCCAGGGATCGTCTGCGGGTTCGTGTCAGCGCCGGCGGCAGGCGAGAACGTCTTCACCTGTGCGGGCCAGACCTACCGGGTACAACCGCGTGGGCTTCAGCAACGGCCACCTGTTCAAGATCCTCGAGGATTCGGACCCGGGCGGGCTCGGATTCCGTCCTGGGACGACAACGGATTCCAGCCCTCTTTATACCGACCTGCCACACCTCCGGGGAGCCCGTGCTAGATTCCTTCTGAGCTATGGCCGATATCGGAGATACCCGCACATTCGACCCCAAACTCGCTGACGCCATCAACGCCACCGCTCAGCAGGGGCTGACCCGCGAGGGGCTGTTGAAGGCGGGCATGAACCCAGACAAAACCGATCCGCACGATCCACACGCTGCCGCGATGGTGGTGTTGACGTCCAACGGGATGTCTCCCGTGGATGCCAATACGTGGTGGTCCTATCAACCAAGGGGCATACGAAAAGAACGAGCAGGGAAGCTCGTCGAGCACAAATCTCTGATCGACAATCCCTGGATCAAGGCTGCGGTGCTCGCCCCGATGATTATCGGTGGCGGATTCGCGGTGGCCGGAGCGATCGGCGCTGGCGGTACTTGCCGCAGACATCACAGGTGAGTTGGCGTCCAGTACCGGAACTGCTGGCGGAGGAGTGGCAGAAGTTGGCGGAGAGGCTCTGGCCAGCGGTCTCGAACAGCGGCAGAGACCGGTGGTGTGGCGGGGAGCCTCGAGGCGGCCGCAGACGCCAGCGGAGAGACAGCGGCAAGCACCGGCACGGCTACCGGCGGAATCGTAGAGGCTGGCGGTGAGGCTGGTCCAACGGCTGGAACCAACGCGAGCGGGTGGCGGGACTGGCTCTCGAAGGGCAAGGGCTCCAGCAGCAAGAGCGATCCTCATTCAGGCCGGGCGTAGGCGCGGTCGGCCAACTCATCGCAGGTTCCGGGGATCCCTACAAGGGCAACATTGCTGGCCTCGAAAGGTCGGCCCAGGAATCTGGCGACTACGCGAAGCTCCTCCAGGAGGGCGGATCGGAACTAGTGAATCCGATCACGCAGTACTACAAAGCGCTGATCTCAGGAGATAGAACGGCGCTCATGGCGGCTACTCAGCCAGAACGTCGAAAGGTGATCGACCAGTATTCGACGCGCAAAGAACTCCATCGCGAACTTTGCGCCTCGCGGAGGTGGACAGTCGAGCGCGCTGATCAACCTCGAGGGGAACGAAGCGGCGGATCTCTCCGGAATCACGGCGGGGCATGCGCGCGAACGCGGCGAAGGAAGGCGGTAATCTTGGCCTGAATCTTCAAGGCCAGGGGTTGGAGTCAGAACGCTCAGCGGTTGGCGCGATGCGGGAACAGAACTCCGCGGGCTCGAGCAGCAGCAGAAGCAGAAGGCTGATACCGGCGCGGCGTGGGGTAAGGTCGCTGGCGGCGTGGTTGTCAGGCTGAGGGCACATCTGATGCCGCAGGGACTCGGAGCAGGGATTCCGTCTCAGGCTCTCGGAGCACCTGGATGCGGCGAGGGAGCGGAAGCTCGCGGCTGAGGCCCGTGCGCAGGGGCATGCTCGCGAGGCGATCACAATTGGCCCTCGATTCCAATCAGGTGCAGGACATCTCTGAGCTCGGCGGCCTGTTGGAGTACAGGCGTGGCCAGACGTCTACGGAGAGACGGCAAAGAAGAAGGGGAAGGGTGGCGTCGCCCCGCACGACGTCACGAATCAGTTCCTTCAGCACGCCTGGGACACCGATCGACAGAACCGAGCGGGCGGTATGACGCCGGAGCACTTTCACTCCCGGCCAGGCCGCCGCGATGGCAGGTTCGACGCAGTCAGCCGGACCTGTGGCTGCCCCCTGCTGCTCCGGCACTTCCAGAGCATCTCGGTGGCGCCACCCCCAGAGCCGGCGCCTACGCCTGCGGCTGTTCCGACAGAGGCTGCGCGGCCGGCTCCGGGCATAGGCTCAGGTCCAACCGACTCCGGCTGCGGCTCCGCAACCTGAGTTGCCACCGGAACGGTGCCGATCCCGGAGTGGTCCCAGGCGGACATTCATGGGCATCCCGCATTGAGTCCGGAAGAGGCCGACCAGCGTGCGATCAGCCGATCGGTGAACAAAAACTGGCCAGACGATCCAGGCGCAGATGGATCTCGCGCGGAGACTCCTCCCGGCGATGAAGGCGGTGGATCCTGAGCATCACGTTGCCGATGCTGATGCAGGAGACCACGGGCCATCGTCTCGGCGGGATAGGCGGAGCGAACGCCTACGCGACGGTGACGGCACGGTCAACGGCAAGCCGGTCGGAGCGCTCCTCGACAAGGCGACCGGCCACTACGTGGACAACATCACGCACGAGCCGATGCAGTGACTCATCCCGAGCCGTGCGGGGAGTGTGCAGAGTCAGAAGCTGACCGGCGCGGCCGGGGCTGCGGTCAACGAGGAGTTGCTGGCCCAGTGGCCTTCGCGCCTCAGTTGGTGGATCCACAGAGCCCGGAGACCACCAAGCCGTCGTCGCTGCGTCGAAGAAGTTGTCAGCGCGCGGGAGCCGTGAAGGGCGATGCGGCGTTGGCCCAACTCCACCTCAGGCAGTGGGCACTCGGCGAACCACAGACACAACTGCAGGAGCTGCACCGGCTGCCTCCACAGCCGCTGCGGGAGCGGGTTGCTCCAGGGCTGAACCGTCAGCGCAGGCACCAGTACACCTCCCCAGGCGCCTTACACCGGCGGCAGCCCCTGCCTCCGTCTTCTTCAGCCTCCATTCGCACAGCGAGAGAACGAGGCGAACGCGACGCCGACGGCGAGCTACAAGGGCGCGGTACGACACGCTCGAGCCTGTCGCTGCAGGCCGAGGCGGAGCGGTTCGCGTTCTATCAGCAAGCGCCGCCAGGCACGCGTGCGGCTGTGACGCCGAGGGTCGCCAAAGCAGTTGGCGGCCGCGAAGGGAGATCAACCCTGATTTCGACCAGAAGAACTACCAGAATATCCAGCAGGGGCTGAAGGCCTTCACGACCGGGAAGCAGGGCGACAACCTCGCCCTCGCTGAACATGACCCTGGCATCTCGAGACGTTCGCGAAGAAGGCGGATGCAGCCTCGACAACGCCGACGTGAAGCTGTGGAATCTGGATCGCGAACAAAGGCCTCGAGCACACCGGCGATCCGCGCGCGTAGAGGGCCTACTGACCGCTCGAGAGGCGCTTGTCGAACGAGCTCACGCGGCTGTTCCGAGGCACGGGCGGCAACGAAGAGGAAGTCAAGAACTGGCGGGCGCGGCTTGGGGAGACGAACTCACCGCAGCAATTCGCGGAGAACATCCGGACGCTCGACGATCTGATCACGTCGCGGCAGAAGTCTCTGCAGCAGCAGTGGAAGACGATTCAGGGTGCTCCTGGAGTGGGACGCGATGGGCTTCGTGTCGCAGGCGAGCAAAGACGCAGTCGCGCGCACGGATGTCATCGCGCGTCGGATGGCCAGCGGCCAGGCTCCTCCCAAGAAGTCCCAGACATCCCAGCCGAGTGTGGCCGCCGTCGCAGAACAAGCCAGGGAAGGGCACGGATGCATTCCCTGGAGCCCAGATCATTAACGGCAAGATCGTCTACGGCGCACCGGCCGGAAGGTAGGTCTCATGGCGGATGAGCCCCGTCCAGCCACTCTACGACGAGGTGATCGACGACATCGCGAAGCAGCACGGGTGCCTCCCGAGCTCGCGCGGGCCGTCGCCCAGCACGAATCCTCCTACGATCCAGACGCGGGTCGGTGAAGCCTGTCAAGGGACAGAACGCTCGTGGCGTGATGCAGTTGGATGCCAGGGGACCGCAGGCAGCGGTTCGGCGTGACCGACCCAACACGATCCGCTCCAGAACATCACCGGCGGGGTCAGCTGTACCTCAGGTTCCTCCAGGACAAGTTCAACGGAGACCCTCAACAGGTCCAGAAGATCCTGCAGAGTTACAACGGGGGCGAGGGCCACGTCGATCGGAACGACGTTTCCGATGACGCCAAGGCCTACGCGACGACGGTCCTCCGAAAATGATGCGCCAGAGCGCCACGAAGCCCCCACAGGTCGCCGGAGCGGGAGGGCCAGGGGTGACTGCCCCGGCCACGCCGGAGGCTCCAGAGGCCCCTGGGGCGCCAAAGAAGGGCATTCTCCGACGAGGCGCGGAAGCAGTCGGGGCGGCTGTGAACCCGATGACTCCTGAGGGACGCGAAGGGATCGGCGGGGCCGCCGGGGGAACGATCGGCGGGTGCTGACCGGCGGGAATCCACTCTGGGGCGGCGGCCGGAGCCATGTTGGGTGGTCAGGCGGCGGGGCTCGTCAATCAGGTGATTGCGCCGGCCTCAGACCGTCGAGGAGGGCGCCTCGAGCGGTTCGGAACGCAGGCTTGAGCAGGGCGCTCCACGAGGCTGGCGGCCAAGTCGTCGGCCGCGCGGTGGCACGGGTAGGTCGGGCGGCCCTGACCGCTGTCGGCCAAGCGGGCGAAGAGCGCTGCGGAGACCGGCCTGAGACCGGCGAGAGGCGCCTACAAGACCGCGATCGAGGTGGCCAAATCGAAGTTCGGGACCGCCGTCAACGACCGCACAGGAGACCGCCCGCGAAGCGAGGGAAGCCACGCGGTTTGTAGGGAGGCTCACAAAGAGACGGTCAGGACCGCTGGTGAAGAGGCGATTGCGAAGGCGAAGGGCACGGCGGCGGCCGCGACTGAGACGGCGAAAAAGTCAGCCGCTGGAGAAGAGCGCCGCCGCAGATCTGGAAGCCGAGAGCCTGCGGCAGTCGGCCGAGGCGCCACACCAGCAACTCCCGTGGCGAATCCGCCGTCTCGGGAGGCGCTCACTGGGGCAGTGCGAGAGACCTCGGTGGGTTGCCTGGAGTGCCACGCCCCGCTCCCCTGTTCCTCAGATTCAGGTGGGTGGCCGAGCGGTGAAGCGTTACGCAATCCCTCCAAGCTAAAGCGGCCGGTGAGCAGTTAGCCACCGTGGACATGGGTGCCGTGGATAAGGCTTGGTCCAAAGATCCGAACTTCTACGTCTCCAAAGCCGGCAAGAATGCGATTGGGGATCGCCGAGAAGGGGTAGGGAAATCTCTGGAGACAGCCACGGAGATGCGTGCGCCAGAGATGGCGTCAACAAGGAGGGACAGGTAGCTTTTACGGACGGGCGTCACCGGATGGCTTACCTGCGCGATCAGGGCCCGGGTCAGGTCCCAGTTTCGATGGACAAGGAGTCGATAGGCCAACGCGCAGGCCCACGGCCTACTTGCTGGCGGCGCTTCCTCGGCGTCAGGACCTGTGAAAGCGGCACTCGACACAGCCGGTAAGCGGATCTCCGAAGTAGCTGCAGAAGGTCCGGAATTGAACATCGCCCCAGTCAAGGATGCCCTGCGAGACATGGCCGATAAGGCACGGCCCCCGGCGCTGTTCCAGCAAGCACCAGCGACGAGAGGGATCGGATTCACGTTCGTGGGGAGGCAGCCGATCAGCCCAGATGGCGGCGACAACCGCGGCGTCTGTTGCTGGGAAGCCGACGGCCAACGAAGTCGTGCAATATGCGGCACCAAGATCGCTAAGGCGATCGCCGAACAACTCGGGCTCCCTCCGGAGCATCCACTCGCCGGGGATCCTCGCGAAGGTGCAGACGGCTCTGATAAGGTCAGTTTCCTGCGGACGCGCACCAACTGGAAGCGGTTGCTCGATGAGTCGGTGAATTGGGATCGGGCCGCGAAGAAGCACCTGAGGGCCTGACGAAAGGCGTCCGTGTCGCCTCCGGCAGGTCATGGGAGCGCACGAGCCGCATAACGCCGCCACGGCAGCCCATCGGGACATCGCCGAGTTGACTGGAAAGGGGACCGGAAAGCAGTTCATCCAAGCGGCGATGACGAACCCCGATAGGTTGGCGACGTTCCTCAAAGGTGGGCAGCCGGAAGCAGCCGCAGCCGTGCGGAACTTGTTGGCGGACACGGCCGCCAAGGGTGGCGACGCGGCGGCCGGCCAGCGCGCCTGGGAGGCAGTGCGAGCGAACCACGCCTACGAAAACCTGATCCTGGGCAAGCCAGAGCAACTCGAGAAGCGGGTGACGGATCTCATCACCCAGCGTCCGGAGTTCGTGAAGGTCGTCTACGGCGATCAGTTCGGAAAAGAGATCCTCGACAACCTGAGGACGATCGGGAAGGGCATCACCCAAGCGGCGGAAACGGGCGCGGGCAGGGTGGCCGAGACGAAAGCCGCTGGAAAGGCGGCGGTAGCCGGAGCTGGAGGGTGCTGGGGCGAAGTCGGTCGAGGAGGGCCACGGCGGGCCGCACGGCGGGCGAACCTGGAGGCGAGGCAGTCTGCCCTCGAGAGCCGGCGTCAACGAGCGATTGCCTCGAAACAGGACGTCGAAGCGGCGACGCGCCACGCCGAGGGCGAATTGAAGACGACCGTCGGAACTGAAGCGCCGAAGGCGGCTGGCGCGCAGCAGGCCGTGAAGTCCCTCAAAGAGGGGTCGATGGGCCGCTACTTGGCCGGCGGGAAGGGATGCTCGCGGACGTCGCGGCCGTCGCGGCGTCTGGATACCACCCGATCGTAGGCGCTCGAGCGGGAGCGAGGCTCGCGGCGCAGTTGTTCGTCCACAGCCCCGCCGCCCCGGATCTGATCGCGGCGGCGTCGCACTCCTCGCAGAGCGTCACAACTCGTGGCCAAGGCCTTGACTGGACAGCTGGCCGGTCCGAAGGTGATGATTGCTGGCCCGGGCACTCGGGAAGGCCACGCTGAGGGCACCGAAGGCGTCATCTCAGGGGGCTAGACGGGAACGACAAGAGGCCTCCGCTCAGGAAGAAGAACCCCAGGCCGTCAATCAGTGAGGGAGATCGGTATGAAGAGACGCTGGCTCACGGGAGTCCTTCTGTCGGTGCTGCTGGTGGGCGGGTGGTTCACGGCTGCGGTGAACGGCCAGGGACCGTATTCGGCACAGATCCAGGCGGCGATCCAGGCGCTCCCTCCAGAGCAACGCTGTGGTCTCCGGGAACTGGACCTGCACGGGGACGTGCACCGGATTCGGAGGCACACCCTCATCGATCACGGGGACGATCACCTCACCACAGATCGCGTCTCGGAACGGCCTCACAGGTGATTGGCGGCACCACGAACTTCACCTGGAACGGAACGCTCGGTCATCACGGCGGCGGGGACGCTGGCGACCCTGAACGATGTCGGTGCGGCGGTGGCGGCCTCCTCAGGGCAGCAAGGCGCTCCAAGCGGTACGTTCCTGGTATCCGGCGGGCAGGTCGGTCTGGAGCACCTGGCTACAGCTATCGTCGTCTCCTCGCGGTACTACTACATCGACGGGACGCAGCACACCTCGCCCCAGGCGACGGTGACGTTGACTGGAGCCAACGCGACCTTGGACCGGATCGACGCGTTCATCGTGAATACGAGCAGCGTGGCGACCAAGGTCGACGGGACCGCCGCGAACCCTCCGGTCGAGCCCAATACCGATCCCGCGACGCAGCTTCAGTTGGCGTTCGCGTTCGTCACGCACAACACGACCGCGCCTCCGAGCACGACCGCGACGCTGGTCTACGACGAAGACACGGGACCGGCCGCGGAGTACACCTGGACGAGCTCAGGGAGCACCTGGAACCTTGCCTCCACGAACTTCCCCTTCCATGGGACGAAGGACATCGAAGCCACAACGATCTCGTCTGCCGCCTACATCCTCGGGACGATTCAGTCTGGGACGGTGGATCCGACGGCGTACTCGTTCCTGACGTTCTATCTCAGGAGCAAGGCCGGCTGGGGCAACAAGACGATGCAGTTGCGGCTTCTCAGCGCAACCGGCGTGGTCTTAGGAAAACCGTCACAATCGGCCAGGGTTTGTATGGGTTCGATTCGACCAACACGATCGAGTTATCAGCAGATCGCGATCCCGGTCGGGAACTTCGGTCTGAACGCAGGAGCCTTGTCGCGAAGATCCAGTTGACGCGCGTCAGGGAACGGAACCATCGGGTTCTACTTCGACTACATGCAATGGCTCGGGGCGAACAGCACCACGGTGCTTCCAAGCGGCACGTCGCTGAACTTCCCAGGCACGCTCTCGATCGCGGCAAACAAGACGCTGACGGCGAGCAATACCCTGACACTGGTCGGGACAGACGCCAGCACGATCACGTTGGGCGCCGGCGGCACGGTGGTCTACACGACCACGACGCAGACGCTGACGAACAAGAACATCCAGCCGCGGGTGGCGCTCCCAGCGGATGCGACATCGATCACGCCGAACAGCGACAGCGCGGACTACAGTTACCAAGCGAACACGCAGGGCACCGGGACGCTGACGATCAACGCGGACGCAGGGAGCGCCGGTCAATGGCCAGCGGTGGATCCTGAAACTGAAGTCAACGAACGTCCAGAACGTTCTCGTGGAGCCTCGAGCGCGGAACGGGTATCTGGGCGGAACGGCGGCACCGCCGACGACATCGACGGGTGGGACGAAGGTCGACTACTACTCGTTCATCTTCGACGGCATCAGCGGGAAGTGGCACTTTGTCGGCACTGCCGTGGGGTTCTAACATGAAGAAGCTGCTACTCGCACTCTCGCTCTGCTCGTTGTCTTCGCGCACCCAGCGCAGGCGGTTCCGGCGCTGGGACTGGCGTGCATTGCGAACTCGGCGAACTCTACATCGACCGCGTGCACTGTATCGGTGACGTCCGGCAACACCGGTCGTGCTGGTTGGGGTGAACTGGTCGACTTCCCTCACGGGCTAACACGATGCCGGCGGATGTTCAGATAACCAGAGCAACGTCTACCACTCGTGGAACTGGTCGAGAGCACGGGCTCGGCGAGGCATCAAGGCCTGCGTGGGGCATCACCACGACAGCGAGCACGACGTTCACATGGACTCCGCCAGGCGGTGGCGGGTTTATCGGGATCAACGTCTCAGGAGTATTCCGGGATCTACGCGCGTCGGTGCGTGCTCTCGACCGACCAGCAGCGAGATCGAACCGGTTCAGCGGGATGCCAAATACAGCGATCTCGAGGCTACGCCACCACGGTGGCAGACGAGTTGGTGGTGGCCTACCGGGAGCTTCGCGCCGGCGGCAGCGGGAACGCTGACGTGCGACAACCGGTGCACGCAGATCGACGAGTCGGAGTCGGATGCCATCGTCGCGTTCTCCGGCTGTTCGCAAGGTGCGTGAGCGCGACCGGCGCGCAGACCCACACCTGGACGAGCCCCAGACGTCGGTACGGGTGTGACGCTGATATCTTCACGTCGGCAGGAGTGGAGAACCGGGAACAATAGCCTTCCGGATCGGGCGCGGTCTTCACGGGCCGCAGGTGCATCAACCCGCTTTACGGCGCAGTCAGAACGTGTCCTGGTCAGTGTGCCCTCCGATCCGCGCCGGCAATCTGTGGTCGTGGTGCCCTCACGCGCAGGAGGGGGGACATCGGGACGACCAACTGCACGCGGGCATCAGCGATGGCGGCGAGCTAGCAGCTGCCACCTACGTCATCACGGTGGACAACTCTGGAGTCGGCACAAAGGCCTGTATCGCGACCGTCGCGGCGACGTGTCGAGAGCCTCAACATCACATTCGCGGCGCAGGTCCGGAGGGACGGGGTTCCTCGGGATCGCGGCGTTCGAGATCTCCGGGTATAGCGGAACGACGATTGATCCAGGTCGCGAGTAACACCGGAGGGACTGCCAACGCCACGACAGGAACCACCTCACGGCGACGACCAGCGCGACGGATCTCGTGTTCACCTTCGCGGCCCTTCACCACGACAGCGGCGACCTGTGGCGCCGGCTACACGGGAGTGGATGACAGACGGATCGTCAGTCACGAGGTGTTGCTAAAGAACACGGTCGCAGCTTGGCGCGCAGTCAATGACTTGCCACCAACGGGGAAGCGAGAACACCTGCGGCTGCCGCAATCGCCGCGCTTACAGGCGCCCCCAACACCTCAGGTCTGCTACCCTGGTTGCGGTGAGACCCTGATACTGCATGTGACCTGGTGAAGCGAGCGTCGGTGCCCTGATGCTGATCGCGCCAGTGCTCCCAGCATGGGAGGCGCCGCATTTGTTTGGATGGCGAGGCTTTGGCCGCTGGATCGGAACGCCCGTGACGTTGCTCGAGCAGGTCATCAAGGACAGCGCAGCGGTCAAATTGAACTCGCCTCACACAACCGTGCAGGATCAGGACCACCTTCAGGCAGATCGAAGGGACGTTGAATCAGATCGTTGGGCAGTTGCACGTTCTTGGGCAGTTCCACGTTCTAAGTGATGCACACCATCAAAGAGCAGCTGGTGCTCCACGAGGGGAATCGGTCTCGACCCTACACAGACATCAAAGGCAGAGATCACCATCGAGGTTCGGGCACAACCTGATGGACCAGGATCCGCCGCGAGGGATCATCGATCAACTCTTCGACATCGATCTCGCCATCGCGGCGCTGACCGCGCGGAAGTTCGCAGACTTCGATAAGCTGAATTACGTTCGACGGAAGCGTGCATGATCGACATGGCCTTCAACCCTCGGCCCCAGGGCTCCTGATGTTCACGAAGACGAGGGGCTCTGTTGCCGCGGAGGAGTATGATCTCGCCGCTGACGCTATGATGGATTCATTATGGGCTCCGCAGGTTGGCCCCTCGAGCTCCACGGCTCGCTCAAAATGATGAGGACAGGCAAGGACTACGATGAAGTTCCGTGACCGCGCCCCGATAGCCCTCCTGGCGCTCTCTGCCTGCGCTGGGAACCCGAAACCTCCGACCCCCACCCCTCCCCGTCCAGGACCGTAGCGGTCGTTGTGGCGGCTCCCTGATGGCCTCTCGAGGGTCACAGGAGCGACAGTCTACCTCGACAATATGGGGAACGGGACGACCTGCTGTGACTGACACCGAGGGGATCACCTGCAATTTCATCTATCCGGTCTCGATGAACCTGACGTTCCTCACGGTGTCGGCGCCAGGGTATGTGCTCTACCGACAGGATGGGATCGCCGTTCCGGATCACGAACGTCCAGGTGTGGGTCGGACCTGGCTCTGACGCAGGCGAACGCGATCAACCTGCCGGCCCTCACGCCGATCCTGACGGATCTCGCGCACCCCGTGATCAACGGGCGGGTGTTCATGCTCGCGACAGGGAGCAGTTCTACCCGAAGTTCGACGATTGCTACGTCTGCTTTCAGATGTGGCTGGACGGGAAGCGCGATGCGGTGAAAGCGCTCTTCGCACAGAAAGCTCTCGCCGGCGTGAACATGACGCGCGTGTTCGGGATGTGCTGACAACCCCAATGGGATCGGTCACTTCCGCCCGGAGGATTACGGGCCGAGTTACTGGGTGGAGCGGAAGTCGTTCTTCGATGCGGCGGCAGCCAAGAAGATCTACATCCAGTGGACGCAATTCGCGGACGCGTCGCAGTTCCGGATGCAACATTCAGCAGTCTCTCGCGGAGAACTCGATCCACGCCTTCTGACGACATCACGAACGTGGGCGTCTTTGAGTGGATCAACGAGGCAGATCAGCCGATCAACAAGATGTGCCCGAACATTCCGATGCCTCGGATCCATGGGGTGCTGACGAGTGCGGGGTCGAGACGGATCGCAATCGTGGCCGGTCACGCCATTCCTAGACGTCCTGACGTGGCACAGCAACAACGCCCTCGAGGAGGAGCGGAAGCTGGCGCACAACTGTTACGAGATCCAGCCCTCGATTCCGTGTCTGACGAACGAGTCCTCGAAGGCCGGCGCGGGCAAGAACTGGACGGTGCATCCACTCGCCTTCGCGTTCGACGCCTGGAAGGCCTGCAAGCTGCTGAATGCAGGGTGTAACTTCCACTCAGTAGAGGGGATGAAAGGCGAGCCCTACACCGAGGAGCACCTGGACTGGCTACGTGAGACCATCCGCGGCATCGACTCCCTACCGTCGAGCTGCCAGAACCTCCCCTACGTGCACCGGCAGGATCTGGAGCCTCCGGGTATAATCAGGGCTACCAGGGAGACGCCCGCGCCGATTGCCTCGTGCAGATCCGCAGGTCCACGTTGTGACATTCGACAACCTTTGGAAGATCGGCGGAGCGATGGTAGCGGCGGCGACGATGCTCTTGGCGCCGGCGCCGGTCATCGGGCAGATGGAACAACGGGTCAAGGCGCTCGAGCAACAGCAGGAGTTTTCCACGGCCACTGGGAGGTGCCTCCACCGACCCCACCGGCCATGGCAAAGGAGTAGAGCATGAGTGTTCCGATGTGGTTGATCGTGCTGTGGCATTCGGCGTTCATCGTCGGCGCGATGGCAGGCTTGATCTCGGCCGCGCTCGTCGATTTCCAGGCGTTCCGGGCGTTCAAGTCGGTCAGCGACTTCCAAGACCTACGACTGGGGCACGGCGCTGTTTCGATGGGGCCAGGGCTTCGTGGTCGGAGGGCTCAGCGCGACGGTCTTCTCGAGCGTCACAGGGTTGGCGTAAACCCGGAAGCGGGAGGAGGTAATTCATGCGGCGGACCATTCTCGCGGCGGCACTACTCTGTCGCGTTCGTTGGAGTCGGGGTCAATCAGGCCTGCAGCGCCAGCCAGAAGCACATCGCTGTCACGGTCGACGCGACCCTATTTGAGACACTTTCTGACATCCATACGCTGGAGCAGACGACCCTCTGCGGGCAGCCGTCCTGTGCAGAAGTCACAGCCAGGGTTACTCCTGGGTGGGATGACGATCGGTCGCAGGGATTCAACAAGCGGCTCCTGCCGATCGTGGACGGCGGCCGACAGTTGAATGCGCAGCTCGCTCTGATCAAGTCAGGATCCGGTCTCACAGGGAACGATCGACCTGATCGCAAGCATCAGCGTCTCGCTCACACAGTTGGGGCGCGACTTTCCCGACGGGACCACGAAGACGAAGATCCTGCAGCATGTCGCTGGAGTTGAGCAGCGTGCTGGTCACCACGCTGACGCTCGTTGATTGCAGGCGAAGGGAGGCAAATAATGGACCCCGCCACCATCATGGGAGCCTACGCGCTGATCGCCCAGGCGATTGCCCTTGGCGTCAAATCCGTGGACCGATGATCCGGGCACTGTTCAAGGATGCCGGAATGGACGACGCGACGATTGAGACGCTCCGCCCGAAGTGGGACGCGCTCTACGATGATGTCAGGCGGGCGGCAGGGCTCGACTGACGTTAGAGGGTGAGGCCTGCACTGGGAGCGGTGATCGCCCCGACCACCGTAACGGACTCCAGGCCGTTGTCAGGCCCACCTTCGATTCACGCCATTTCTCGTCACCACCACTAATCGACCCGCTAACAACAGTCCTACCCACATTTAGTGTCTTGAACTCCGCTACATTTCTACGTAGGATCTCTCTCGTATCGGCGCTGATCCTCGGGCTTGACCCCGGTTACAAAGAGAGCGCGGTCGTGGCCTTCGACACTATGGCCGACCGTCCTGTGCGGGGGCTGATCCTGCCGAATGAGGAGATGCTCCGGCACCTCCAGTCGAGAACGGCGACGATCTCCTCGTGTTTGAACAGGTGCAGATGTTCCGGAGCGCCTTCGGGGTAGGGGCCGAGGTATTCGACTCGGTGTTCTGGACCGGCCGGTTTGCTCAGGTATGGCATCCGCGGCCGTTCACGCGCCTCCTGAGAGCGAAAGTCAGGGGTCACCTCCACGCCATCAAGGGCGGCGATCCGGCGGTCAGGGCGGGCCTCCTGCTGCGGTTTGGGGGCTACAAGGAGGTGGCGATCGGGACAAAGAAGAAGCCGGGGCCGCTGTACGGGATCAAATCCCATATGTGGTCGGCGTTGGCGCTCGCGGTGACGTTCTGGGATCTCAGCCAGGAGGCCGGAGCCGCCTCGTGGCCCTGGAAGTGATTGAGTAGGAGGGGTGATGTTGATTGCGAGGATCTTCGGAATCGTTGCGTGCATGTCGGTCGCCGGCGTGTTCCTCATGCTGGCGGTCTGCGAACTGGCTGAAGGATTTCAAGAAGGCGACGCCGTTCTACCGTCCAGGGACTCGGCGGTAGCCATGGCGACCGTCTGCTCGTTCGGAGACTGCGGGGAACGTCACTACGCGAAGGGATTTTGTAACAAGCACTGGGCGCGGTGGAAGAAGCACGGCGATCCAAGCGTGGTCAAGACCAGTCGACGTCACGGGCATGCGCTAACGGCGACGAACCTCAGTCCTGAATACCGCTCGTGGCGAGCGATGAAGTCGCGGTGCCTGCGTCCTAAGGCCGAGAACTACAAGGACTATGGAGGCCGCGGGATCAAGATCCACGAGCCTTGGATTGGCTCATTCGAGACTTTCCTGAGAGATCTGGGCCTGAAGCCGATGCCTGGCATGACCCTGGAGCGCGTTGACAACGACGGGAATTACGAACCGGGTAACGTCGTCTGGGCGACCAGGAAGACACAGGCGCGTAACCGCCGCGCAGCGAGGAGAGCGTAGATGGCTACGACGGCCAGAAGGGACTCCCGACGATCTGGGTTACTTGGATCACGAAGATCCTTGCTGGCCAAAACCAGTGCCTGTGGGCGCCGTGGTTCAAGTCGAGGTTTCGTTACGACAAGCGAAAGGACGACTTCGATGCGGAGGCGTGGGCTGCCGACCACGACCGAATGGAGTACAGCTGCGTAAGTCAGAGTTCGAGTTGGATGGTCAAAAGGTGAGGGCCGAAAATCAGAACTGGCTCCGCCTGACCGGAGAGACTGCCGTCATTCTTGGGAAGCCGGATCTTGTAGCGGAGTCCGGTGGCCAGTTCACGATCAGCGACGGGAAGACAGGTTCGGCAGGGAGGAGCGACTATTGGCAGATGCTCTTGTATATTTACATGCTTCCCAAGGTCTGGCAGAACGCCTCGCTGCGCGTGACGGGCGAACTGTTCTACAAGGATGGCAATAGAATCCAGGTCCACCCCGAGGAGTTCACCGCGGATCGTCGCCAAGAGACTTTCGCGTTGGTTCGGCGGATCGCCGATAGTGTAGCGCCGGCTCGGACCCCGAGTTACGCGGAATGCAGATTTTGTGATGTCGCTGATTGTCCGGAACGGATCGAATCGGACGAAGGCGTCAGTGCGGTAACGGAGGATTTCTGATGGCAAACACAGCGTTGGCAGTCGTGGAGCGGGTGAAGGCGGAGATCGCGACGCGGGGATCGACCCTGCGACCTGGAACGTGTTGACGGAGACGTTGTATCCGGGCGCGAATCCGGCGAGCGTGCTGCTCGTGTGGGACTACTGCCAGGCGCGGAAGCTGGATCCGCTGAAGCGGCCGGTCCACATCGTGCCGATGCGCGTGAAGGTCGGCGATCAGTGGCAGTGGCGCGACCAGATGCTCTCAGGGAGCGGTGATACCGAATCACGGCGCACAGGACGGCGCGAGTACCTCGGGCACGAGGAGCCCGCCTACGGTCCCAGAGATCACCGTCTTCGGCGTCAAGGCTCCGGAGTGGTGCAAGCACACCGTCTACCGGTGGAACCAACTCGCCAAGCTGAAGGTGGCCTATACGGTCACCACGAAGTTCGCCGAGGTGTGCGGGACGAAGGCTGCTGGACCGAACGACAAGACGCTCGTGGCCAACGGTCGCTGGGAGCGGGCGCCGTTCCAGATGCTCACGAAGTGTGCGGAAGCCGCAGCGTTGAGAGAGGCCTTCCCGGAGGAGATCGGCCTCGATGCCGACCGTGGAAGAAATCGTGGATCGCTGACGTGATCGACGTGACTGCGGCGCACGAGCCGGCACCGAACTGGTGGCTCCGTCTCCACCGGCATGGCGAACTTCCTGAAGGTCGAAGAGGAGCTGAGGGACAGGATCGGAACGCGGATTTGCGGCCCCTGAAGCCTCCATTTGTCGGAGAGCGCAGCGCCTGATGAAGATCAACCAGACCTTCGGCGCGTTGGCGCTGGGGGCTTCGGCACGACGAGGTTGGGACGGCTCTGTTGGAGGAACTCAAAGACGCCTATGCGAACCAGCAGGGCCGTCCCAGGGAGACGAGCAACGCGAAGGCGAAGCCGACGAAGGAGGTCGGCGATGGCCCATGCGTTGGAGACATCTCCGGCGGCGGTGGACTGAGAAGGCGGTCTCCGGCGAAACCACCACTGTGGAGGATCTGAAGAAGTCCGGAAAACTGAAGAAGGGATCGGACGTCAAGAAAGAGGATCTCTCCGGGGCGATAGCGACAACCGAGCGCGAGTTGGAGTCGATGGGTGGACGCCGTACGGACGCCGCTCAAACCAGGGTCTGCGGAGAACACCGTGGGTGCTGGGAGGCCTGAGCAAGAGCCAGTGATTCCGCTGAAGTCGGCCGACATTCCCTGGGGTGGTGCGAAGAGAAAGCCACGAATCCGAGGGATGTGAGCGAGTACATTCTGATGACCACACAGATGAAGATCTACCGCCGCTCGGAGTTGGAGACGATCGCTCCGCAGCAAGATTCGGAAGGGTGCTTGTTTCGCTACAAGGCCATCTGGATCGACGGAGTGGATGACACCTCGGACGTGGCGCTGCTTTGGGATCGGCTATCGCGGCGATCCAGCACCGCTACATCGTGTCGCTCGTCGACAACCAAGTCGGGCAGGACTTCGATCTCGCGATTGCGGCCTACGCGGCTGGGGTCGCCTCGGCTCAGACGCCGTCCAGACTCCTCCGGAGCTCAGACAGTTGTGGCAGTTCCACGCGGAGACCTGGGAGTTGCCCCTCGAGCGTTTCGTCGCGGCTGAGGAGCGCGGCAGGCGTGGGCGACGTCGGGTTCACGCCGGATCTCGCACCGCCCATCCGGAGAAGAACGCCCTCGAGGTGATCGACGACAAGAGCGGCTGGCATCCCCACTGACAGAGGATGCGCTGGAAGGGGCTGTTCCAGGCGAGGGTCTACTCCCGGTATGCGCGGGATCGTAGGCTCGAACTTCAGTAAGTATCTCTTCACGTTGCATGCTGTGCGGTTCAAGAAGACGACGACGGTGGAGTTCACGAACGAGGAGTTGGATCAAGTCGAGCTAGAAGTCCAGGGGCGATTGCGACGATCGAGGAGGCGAAGCGCGCCGATCACTGGCCCGCTACGCCAGGGCCATCGTGCCACTTCTGCACGCTGGCGTGTCCGGTAGCGTGAGCAGGCAATCGCGCTACCGGTTCGCCTCCCTCGGGAGATGGTCCCCAAACTCGCGGCCTGGCTCCTCGTCGCGGACAAGCAGCTGAAAGCGGCCAAGAAGCTGATGAAGGCCTCCGTGGCGACCCACGGACCGGGTGACCGTGAACGGGGTCGAGTGGGACAACCGGCCGTCGGAGTCGCTGTCGTCGCCTGATTCAGTCGCTGATGGACGTGCTGCAGTTGCGGGGAGGCATGGGCGCGTTCGAGGATCCGGACCTGACGATCTCGCGGTCGGCGCTGAAGAAGTTGTTCAAGGCCTATCCGGGTTAGAGGATGATCTCGCTGGCGCGGTGAAGACGAAAACCGCCTATCGGTTCGGGCCGAAGAGACCGACCAACCCGGAGTTGGATGCCATCACCGAGACGGAGGAAGCGTGATCACCAAGTTCCTTGGGATGCAGGAAGACGCGGACGAGTTCCGGATCGCGTTCCAGGACGACAAAGGGCACGGCTTGGTGACGTCCGGCTCGAGCGTCCCGTGACAGGGACGTCGCTGATCAACACGTTCAGTGCGTTGAATCTGATCCTTGAAAAGTCCGGAGGCCGCCGTAAAGGCTGGGGTGCTGAGACGGGAGGATGTCGCCGGAGGCGGAGGCCAACCGCCTGTTCGCGCAACTGGAAGCCTGGATCCAAAAGAATGGAAGATGTGGGGGGGTGCAATGAAGCTGTCGTCGATGATGCTGTCGTCGCGTTTCGGTCTGGGATGGAACTTGGAGTTGGGGCGTCCAGTGCCGCTGATCTCACGTGTGCGGCCGCAACCGGTGCCGGCAAGAGCAGCGTAAGAGAAGCGATCTCGCTGGACGCTCCGCGGGGCGGTAGCTCGCGACGGACAAAGAAGGGCCTCGGCTGGGAGGATCTCGCTGCCGGCTGGGCGGACGGTGGTCCACGCCGAGGTGGCGATCGAGGGATCGGGCCTGTGGCGCGGACCTACCAGAACGGCACGCGGAACCTGACGTTGGCAGGGCGTCAGAACGAGATCGCGGCGAATCAGCGGGCGCTGTGCGAACTCCTGAACGTGACCCGGAGTTCATGGATGCCTGTCTCAGAGAACAGCTCACTTCGTGGAGCTCCACCACGCGCGACTCGAAGGCCTTCATTCTGGGGCTCACGAACGCGCGGATCCCCTCAACGGGCCAGGAACTGACCCTCGACGAGGCGGACGCCCAGCACGACATGGCGTTCACAGGCCGGGACGGGCGCGCAAGGCGGTCCGCAAGGCCTTCCGGGTGCCTGCCAGGCCGCCGCCGTCATGGGGCGACACGGTTGCGCCTGTGGCCGGACGTGGAGTCGAAGCTCGCCGGTCTGGAGCACGAACTCCGCGGGCTCGAGCGGAACGCAGACACGGCCAAGGGGAAGCGGGGAGGCCCGAACGCTCAGGAGCGCCTCCGTCGAGAGATCGAGGCCTTCGCCAGACACTGCGTGCCCGTCGGCGCCCGATCTCGTCCCCTCGTTGGAGGCGAAGGTCCGGAGGTTGAGCGAGGCGGTTGCCAAGGCTGAGCGCCGCAGTGGCCCTCCAGCGCCACCAGGAGGCTCCGCCGCCGACTCCAGGTCAGATCCACGACCAGATCGTGGAGACCCTGAAGGCCCACAAACCCGACCAAGGGCTGCTGTGCTGGATCCAGGGGTGGAGTGCCGGACCCCCGGATCATGTTCACGAATCGGTGAAGTGGTATCAGGAGACCCCGAGCACGTAGAGGCCGCCGTGGAGGCCGTAGGAGCAGGCTCAGGCTGCCCTCCCAGGCCCGATCGGGGATCTGGCCAAGGCAAGAGCCGACCTGAGGCTCGCGCTCGCAGCAGGAGGCCTCCTACAAGGCCTCTATGGCCTCTTCTCCGACGAGCGCTCAGCACGAGTACGAGGCGCTCACAGCCGAGATCGCCAGCCTCCCGATCGGATCGGATCCGCACAGACATGACCCAGGTGGAGGCCCTCAGGGCTCGGGTGGCCAAGGGCAAGATCGTCCTGGAGGCGATCAAGGGGGTACTGGCGGGAGATGGAGATTCACACGAAGGGGCTCCAACAGGAGGCGAAGCTGAAGGCCGAAGTAGACCGGCTCGAGGCGCTCGTCGAGGCTCTGGGACCGAACGGGCTTCGGGTGGAGGCCCTCCAGAAGTCGGTAGGGGCATTCGAGGCGGCGATCAACCGGACCACGGAGACCTTCGGCTGGACGGTCAAGTTCAGGATCCAGCCGTGGGAGGTGCTCGTGAACGGGCGGCCGCTGACGGCCTACTCGGAGCGAGCGAGCGGTTCCGGATCGGGATCGGGGTCCAGATCGCGGTGGCGCAGGCCTCGGGGCTGAAGTTCATCGTGGTCGATCGGCTCGACTATGCTCGATCGGGAGAACCGGACGAAGGTCACGCAGATGCTCATCGGACGCCTCGACGTCGACCCTCGACCAGGTGGTGATCATGTCGACGCGGGAGGATGACCAGCCGCTCCCCTCGATGCCGAACTGTGCGGCGTATCGGCTCGCGAAGAACGAGCAGGGGCAGACGACGGTTGTGGAGAGCACCGTCAATGAATAGCGAGTTCTCGCTCTGGCTCCCTTACCCCGTCTGTCACATCTGCCATTCTCCAGATGCAGATCATGCCCCGCCGCTTGGAGAACGCATGGAGTGGGTCACGATAAAGTGCTGGACCTGTGAGCGGGTCTAAGTCGTGAAGACGATTCAGATTGAGCGCCATGAAGCCTAGCCCGGAGTGGGAGCTCGACTGCCACCTCTGGCGGGGCGAGGTGCTCACCGGTCGGAAGCGGCACTGGTGCCCGGAGTGGGATGGGCTCCCGGTGGACGAGACCTGTCGGGAGTGGCCCTGCGGGTGCTGGCTGTCCATGTCGTGGTGGGAGCGGTTGAGAGTTCTGGTGGGGAGGTTCGGTGAGTAAGGTGCTCGATCTCGCTCGCGCGCGTGGATCACCGGCCGACGTTCTACTGGCTGATCCTGGACTGCGGGCACTGGTGCAAGTGGCTCGGGCGGAAGCAGCCAAAACTCGGAGCTGTTCCAAGTACCGGCGAAGACGTGCCGTGTCCCTCCCTGTCGGCCGGAGATTGTGAGAGGCCATGTTTCCTAAGCCTGAACCTCGCGCCAAGTTCAAAGCCCGCCAGCAGCGCGCGGAGGCGAAGCGGGCGAAGGCGTTTCAGATGGCTGTTTGGCAGCGATGCGGTCCTTGGTGCAAATACTGCGGATGTCCAGTTCGTCATCCGGCAGACGACGACTGGCTGCGCGTGGGCCATGTGCACCACCTCCGTGGCCGGAACGTGGCCCCAGAAGACAAATTCAACCCGAGACAAGGCGGTGTTGTTGTGCGCGACCTGCCACCTAGCGATTCACGACGGGAGGATCGAGCTGTGCCTAACAGAGACGGGATCGGTTGGTTCATCGCTGGCTTCTGTGCGGGTGCTGGTTGGGCGCTCGCGGCCTGGCTCGTCGGGAGGATCTTGATTCATGTCTGACAAGCGTAACGAGCGCATCCGGGCGCTGTATCCGGAGGTTGAACAAAGTAGGAGCACAGAATGAAACTGAAAGCGGCAGGATTGGCAGCGATCTTCCTCGCGTCGACGGCGTGGGTGTGCGAGGACCGACGCAGCCGACAAAGACAAAGACCAGAATGGATCAACAGTGTCCATCGATCGGAACGTCCCATCCCAGGAAGGCACTGATCTTACAGGCGGCGAAGAGCTGCCGACTGACGCTCGACGGATCCGACGAACATTCCGATCGGCTACTACGTCTGCGAGAACGGCGTCTCCTTCTACGAGCCGTGTCCGGTGACGGGATGCCCGCGTGTGCTCCCGATGCCGAAGAAGCACTGACATGGGGCGAATGCCGAGACAGAAACCGGGGCAGTCGAACCAGGACATCGGGACGCCTGATGTCCTGCTCTCGGCCGCGTGTCGTCGCCTCCGCATTCATGAACTTTGGATGGGATCTCGCGGCGTCAGCCGGGCTGCCGATTCACGGATGTGGGCCTGGCCGAGGGGGCGAGGGCCGATTCTTTGACATCGAACAAAACGGTCTCGCCATGATGTGGCCGAAGTGCATGGGTGGAGCTGGTTGGATCCTCCCTTCGGTGGCATCAAGCACTGGGCGCTGAAGTGCTGCGAAGGAGGCCGAACTCGGTGCGTCGACCGCGATGCTGATACCTGCTTCACCTGGAGCCAACTGGTGGGCGGCTTGACGTCGACGGCCAAGCGTACGATCCTGTTCCTCAACGGCCGTGCTGACGTTTAAGGGTCACGACAAAGCCGTACCCGAAAGACCTCGCTCTGCTCTACACGCCTGGCAGGCGGTGCTACGAGCTGTGGAATCGAGGGTGTCCGATCGAGATGGCTCGCAGACAGGTGCACGGTCAGCGGTCGGCGCTGGTCTTACAAAGAGCTCTGTTCGGTCGCGATAGAACGAATGTCAGACGCGGAACGGGAGCGTGATAAGCTGCGCGCTCGCCTTCGCGAGTGATGGGACTCGAGTCAGACGACTCCAGGCAGGAACACGAATGATCCTCCTCGTCTCAGGCGCTACACCGACGGTCGAGAAATGGCGAGCAGGTCGGCGAGTTGATCCTCCCAGGCGCTGGCAATCACCCAGACTCCCTCAAACGCAGAGCCGGGTCGGTGGGCGATGGATAACGGCGCCTACTCCTCCGGATTCGAGCCTCGATACCTTCATGCGGATGCTGCAGCGGTTCCACGGTCGGAAGGGCTGCATCGGTTCGTGTCCTGTCCGGACGTAGTGGGAGACGCAGCGGCTGCGCTGGCCCAGTGGCCGTTCTGGTCGCGAGAGATGATCCGGGGGAGTCGGATTCGTTCCCGCTCTGGTTCTCCAAGATGGGATGCTCGCCTCCGAAGTCCCGTGGAAAGAGATCGGGCGGTGTTCGTGGGTGGCTACATGCCGTGGAAGTTCGCAGTCCACTAGGCTCGCGAACTGTGCGTACGCGAAGGCCAGGGGCTGTGGGTCCATGGGGGCGCGTGAACCCTCGCAAACGGATCGTGGAGGCGGTGTCGATGGGTGCGGACTCCTTCGACGGCGGACGGTACTCGATGTTCGCTGATCGGCGAATCCCGGAAGGCATAGCCGACGTCGAAGGTGCATTGGCGCAAGGGCCTTCAACCTATGAAGCGCGGCCGCCAGGGTTATCGAAGCGACATGGAGAGCGAGAGCGGCAGAGCGCTGGCACGGATGAAGAACAAGCGTGCTGGTCGCGTCTCCAGGCGCTCATCGAAGGCGTACGCAACTCACAACCGAAGATCGAAAGCGGGGCGGTGAGAACCGGTGGGCATGAAAGGCTGACGAGATCGCGTGGAAGATGGACGAGCCACGCGAAGAGCAGGCCGAGAAGCGGATCTTCAGGGAGCGCGGCGAGGGTAAGTGACTCGCTGGAGATCCTTCCCCTCGGGCTCACGTTTGAGGTGGATCGGATCCGGCGAGATCGCGAGGGCATGGTCGGCGAGCTCGTGGTCTCAGTCACGAACGGCCACTTCCCCACGCCAGGGCCTACAACGGCATTATCAGCATCGGGGATCTGAACTTCTCAGCGGTCCGATCCAGGACCGAGCGCGCGAACCTCCTCAGCAAACGATCGGGGGCAGAGAGCCTCGACTGGTTCGGGTATCTCGAGGAGTTCTGCGTCCGCACGATGGAGACGGAGCGGAAGGGCAAGCCGTCAGTCATCCTCGCCGAGATCGATCCGAAAGAGGATCGCGTTGAAGAGTTTCTGGTCGACGACTTCCCGGTGCTGGCTGAACTCCCGATGGTGATCTTCGGAGACGCCGCCAGCGGGAAGAGCTACTTCGCGATGCACATAGCAGGGTGTCTCGCGCGCCAAGGGATCAACGTGCGTCACGCGGACTGGGAGTTGTCCGAGCACGAGCACCGTAAGCGCCTCGGCCGGCTCTTCGATCCGATGCCGAAGAACGTGCACTATGTGCGCTGCGAGTACCTGTTGTCCCAGCAGACCGATCGACTCCAGCGGATCATCACAGAGAAGCAATGTCGCTTCGCGATCTGCGACTCGATCGGGTTCGCGCAGTCGATGGAGCTGCGGAGGCCCAGGAGTCCGCGATGCGGTCATCTCCGATCGCTCCGGCAGATGCGGGTCGGCACCCTGAACCTGGCGCACATTCCGAAACGAGTACGACGACAGCCGAGAGGCGTCGATCTTCGGCTCGACGTTCTTCAAAGCCGGCGCTCGATCCGCGTGGTTTGTGGACAAGGCGACAGCGAATCCGAAGAACGAGATTCGGTTCAGGCTCCATCACCGGAAGAGCAACGTCGGCCCGCTCCTCGGCTCGAGGGGCTACCGGCTCGTGTTCGAGGGGCGGAGGACGATCCTAGAGCCGATCGACATCAAGTCGGTGGACGAGTTGCAGACGTCGTTGCCGCTCATCGATCGGGTGAAGCTGTTCCTGGTGAACGGAGCCAAGACGCAGAAGGAGATCTGTGAGGAGCTCGGCGTGCCGATCGGGAATCTCCGCAACATCCTGAGTCGCCACAAAAACGCGTTCGTGAAGATGGGAAACAAGGTCGGCGTCGTCGCCGAGGGGGTGGATTTCTGATGAAGGCGCTACTGATCGAACTCCCGCTCTGGGTCTGGAGCCGGCGAGCTCTGACTGGCGGGACGGGCGAGGACTTTAGAGACTACGTGATCGCACCTGATCGGCAAGAGAACCACAGGTCGGCAAACACTCGTGCGAGCTCATGCCGTGCTCGCACGAGGGTCTGCCGTGGTTCATCTGGATCCGAGGCGTTCCCGATCCTCCGACCCTGGCGCACGAAGCGCTCCACATACCTGTGGAGTGCTCGAGGTTCGAGAGGTCATCGATTCGAGCAGCGAGCGAGGAGGCGCACCTACACGCTCGAGCTCATCGTTCGCGCCGCTGGCGGCGAAGAAGGCTGGAAGCGCTCCGCCGAGGAAGGATTTCTGATGGCGAGCAACAAGCGGTGGGAGACGAACAAGCCAGGCTTCAGCTCGAAGCTGCTGCAGAAGCCGCCGATCCTGATCGACGCGGTCGGGAAGGGCTGGCGCGCGAAGGGGTATGAGGAGCGGGAGGCCCAGATGGTCTCCCTGGCAGAGGCCCGGGCTCGGTGGGCATCTACCCAGCCGCGGCCAGAGAAAGTGGTTCCTGGGGAGGATCTGAGGCCCAGGGAGGCAAAGGTGAGGGTGATCGATGGCCAAGAGTGCGAAGTCGTCTGGGACGGGGGCCTAAGAAGCCGAAGCGGGAGCCGCCGCTCGAGGAGCCGGTGTTCTGTCTGTGGATCGAGGTGTCCGAGGAAGAGGGAAGGTCCATGGCTCTCGGGTACGATGCCGGAGGCCGTCGCCAAGCAGCTCGTCGCCTGGGGCAAGTGGGTGGAGCAATGGCAAGCGCTCCCAACGATCGAATGACTCCGTTTAGAATCACTCCGGAGGCAGACATGACGAAAGCTGAGATGGAAGGCGTGATTTGGGATCTGCAGAAGAAGTTATCCGCAGCGGAGGCGAAGTTCGAGGCGGCGAGACTGGAGATCCATCGGCAGGAGGAGTACTCCGCAACAACGCGGTGGAGCGCCTCAAAGTTCCTCCGCCCGATCCGCTCCGGGAGAGGCTCCTGGCCCTCGCCGAGAAGTGGAATGCGCCGCGGCGGACTCCACGCCGGCTGTGCCAAGTCCCTCGTGGGGGCGATGTCCAATGACGCGAGGCCCTGATGTACGGCCCGCTCGTGATCGGCTTCAGGCGCCCACGTCCGATCGGCTCGCGGTTACACTTCAGGATCGCGCCAGGATACGGCGTCGCGCAACAGCCTGGCGTGACCATCCGGGCGGCCACGCTCGAGGAGTGGCTCCAGACCTACCGAGAGCTCCATGGGCAGGAGCCCTCAGAAGCCGAGCTTGTCCTACGCGCGCGACGGATCCTACTTCTACGAGGTGTCAACAGACTGATGGCGATCTCGAAGATCTACGCGGACAGGACGATTGATCTGAGCGAGCGGCCTCGTTCGCGCTGAGGAGGCGCTGCAAGATCAGCGGGAGCTATTTCGGCAGCTCCTCGAACGCTGGCAGGACAAGGACAGAACCCTGCCAGATGCCCTCGTCCAGGAGTGGAGAGCGGCCCTGAGAGGCGAACGATGGGGGTGGTAGACCTGGGCAGCCTCGTTGTCCCCGAGGAGTTCCTACGGTTCGTCTTGGGCCTCGAGGATCGGGAGATGACGTTCCAGAACGTCAAGGGCACCCTCCGGGTCAGCCGGAAGGATGGCACTCCCCCGGAGTTGTCCGAAGAAGACCGCGCGAAGCTGACGAGGTGGAAGCTCCACCTCCTGGCTCTGCTCGACTGGATGTCCACTAGAGAGGACGAACTCACTCACCGCACTCACGCACTCACCCCTCCTGTCAGGAAGGGCAAGTCCAAGTGGTGAGTTGGTGATACACCAGGGTGAGTGCGTGATTTTGTTAGGAAAACAAGCGAGTGAGTGCGGTGAGTTGTACCTGATATTCACTTTGGCCTCATAGAGGCGCGCGTGGGAGCTATATATTACTTCGTAATATAGCCCCGCGACTCGGAGGTGCCGTGATGAGGCGGCAGAAAGAAAGAATAAAGACCCATGACCGAACCAACCCTGTTTGATCTCCTAGATGCGCCTCCGACCAAGGAAGTCCAGAACGTGGAGGGGCTGTGTCGCTGCGGCCACACCACGGCTCAGCACCTGAAGCAGAAGCTACTACGTCGGGAAGTGCATGTGTCCGAGTTGTCTGTGTGAGGAGTTCGTGAAGCGGAGGCGGTAGCGATGGCAAACGAGTCTGACGAACTGTTCCACGAGCGGATCAACGGCTCGCCGGCCGCCGTGCGGGTCGGTGGCGAAGTGGCTCCGCTCGATGGGCGGACCGACGTCGTGGATCCCCGAAGCTCCGTTGTCCGTCCCACTCATGCTGTCGGAGGCGTGAGTACGCGGACAACGGCGATCATCTGGGCGTGACGAACAGACGGCGCGCGACACCGGTTCGAGGTGAAGGGGCGCCCGACGATGAACTGGACATCGGCCGCAGACTTCCCGTTCTCGACCATCATCGTGGAGCGCGAGGATCTCTGGCGGAAGCAGAATCCCAAGCCGTTGGCGATCTACTCGGTCAGTGCCGACCTGCGACACTTCGCTATCGTGCCCGGCGCCTCGTTTCCCAATTGAGTCGGCGCAATGGATCACTGACCAGAAGGCCGGAGTGCGGAGTATGAGCTTCCTGTGCCCGCTCCGCGTACGTCGTGTTTCGGAAGGTAGACTCGTAACCCTGCAACGAGAAGGAGAGAGCGTATGAGCAAGCGAGGCGTTCAAGCGAGCGATGAAGAAGACGGCAGGCAAGCAGGCCCGGAAGCAGATCGCGAGTAATGGGTCCGGGAAACCGTTGGTGCCCCAAAGGAGGCGGAAGCAGAAGCCACCGCGGCCGCGCGCCCAGGTGCTCCCAGGGTATGGGCAGGTCGGGCGCGAGCTGACGGGCGTGCGAGGGCCTCGCGGAGTCTCGAGCGGCGTTGGCGATCTCCTGAGAACGAACAGAGCTGATGCGGCAGGCGATCAGGATCATGCAGGGAGCTCATGGGTGTCGAGGGCCTGCGCGGCAGCTTCCGTCTGAGCGGCGTTGGCGATCTCCCGGGAGAACGAACAGGGCTGGATGCGGCAGGCGATCAAGATCATGCAGGAGTTGGGGATCAAGGGCTCCCTACAAGCACACGGGGCGTTGAAGTCTCGCCTGGTGCCTGGCGGAGACAAGCTCCGCGTCAGGATGCTGAAGGAAGTCGAGGAGACCGATCCCGCCGAAGTCTTGTCGCCGGCCCAGGTCGCTGTCGCCGAGGCAGGCCCAGAGGCGCCAGCTCCGCTCACAGACGACGATCCGCCCTTCTGACCATGCCGAGTCAGGCCCGACGCTGGTGGTGGCGCTGTCGCGGGATCTGCTGGGCTTGTCTCCAGCCGATGGGCGACTGGGAGTCAGAACCGCGGCTCAACCACCAACAGTGTCAGGTCTGGCTCAATCGTCGGTGGAAGGTTTCTGAGATCCGGCACGCCGTCAAAGGCGCCAGGAACGAGTCAGGACGGCTCAGGAGGCACGATCGTAAGGCGGGAGGGGAAGGGTAGGTGGCCCCTCCCGCCTTTGTCGTTCCTGAGTCAATCCCAGCCGAACGGCAGCGGGTTCCCGGCGTTGTCCTTCGGCGGATCCCTCCTCTCCAGCTCTTTCCGCTCCACCACGTAGGACAGACCGGTCCAAGTGCTCCAAGTGCCATCGCCAGGACGAGGGTGGTTGGGATCAGGATCCACGAGACTCGCCCACATCTGCTCGATGCCCTTCCGGCGGAGTCGCCCGACCACACCGTGGCGCTTGTCCCACTCCAGTCGGGCAAGGAGTGCCTCTCAGAGGCGCAGTCTGGGCAGGCAGCGTACTCACCGCCACCCGTGGCTACAGCGAGCGGTTCTGGTGCTCATGGTCGGTGCTCCTCCAACCAGATACGCAGGCCAAGATCCCGTCCAAGGGAATCGAGGATCCGTTGTCTGAACTTCCGATCGATCCGTGTTGGTTCTTCACCGTAAGCCAGCATCTCTAGGTCTTTGTGTAACCAGGCGACGTACATCAGGCGATCCATCTCTGTCTGAAACCAGCGTATGTACTCACTCCTCGGAGATTGAAGGCGGCGAAGTAGCGGTATTGATCCTGCGTTTCCACGGGCAGGATATGCCGCTCGGAATCGGTCAGGTAAGGACAGAGGCTCATAGGCCTGGGTCCTTCATAAAGATCTCCTGTCCGTGGAAGATCGGCGCCTCGTCTGGGCCTGCGGAGACGCCACGAAGTAACCGGTTGGCGCGCGTTGATGGTTCGACCCCAAGGGCCTGCCGGTACTCCTGGAAGGCGTCGATCCAGTCCTCGGACTTGTCCCGCTCCGCCTCGTTGATGCTGGAGGGTATGCCGCAGGCTAGGACCAGATCGCGGGCCTCCTGGCCAGGAAGTCAGCCAGTGGCGACTGCAGAAACAGGGCAGCGATCTCCTCCCGATCGGGGTGGTCGTCCGCCATGGTGCAGATCAAGCGCCCGTGGACGTCAACGATTTGGTGCTGTCCGGTCAGGTTGTTCCGACGGATCACGAAGTGCTGATGCATGACTCGATCTCCTTGGTTGCTCTGTTGTCTGCGGCGATCCTGGCGCCGGCGATCCGAGGCAATTCTTACAGGTGACTTGGTCGAGTACGCCGATCACGAGCTGGAGTTGTTCGGTTCGATGCGCATAGCCGGCGCCGCAGAGTGCTGGCCCGTTGGAGAAGCCGATCGCTCCCCTTGACCCAGACCCCGAAGTGTACCGGCGGTAACCGGTTGCCGTTGGTTCCCCAGGTCTCTCTTACGCTGGTCATGTCTCCCCCTCAGTCCGCTCGAGGCCCAGCGCAGCGACAGCCACAGGAGGCCGCATCACGTCCAGACATCAAGCGGATCGTTCACGGTAAAAGTCGCCGCGCATTCCTGGCCAGGCGTCCACTCTTCAGTGACGGCAATCAGGTGTGGCGACCGTTGAAAAGGTTTCGGTTCCATTTGGTTCTCCTCTCCTCCTCAATGCTTGTCCTTGTCGTACATCGTGAGCGAGCGCGCGAAGTCTAGCATGACCCGAAGTCGTTGGTTCTCCTCCATAAGTTCAGCCACCTCCCGGATAAGGCGATCGATCTCGGCGATGTCGAGGTGTGCGCCTGATTGATCCGGGCGATCTGTTCCTCGAGGGTCCGATCGGTTGGTGCTCGCGGGCGGTTGGTTGGTGCCTTCATTCTGTCGCCCCCAAGATCTCCACGGTGGCTGTTGAGGCCGGCTCTCGGATCTCAGCCCAGGACATCCGGAGCCGTTCGATTTGGCCGCGAGTCCAGCCCTCTGAGATCTCTTGGCGCCCACTGGAGTAGGTAATCCGGATGGTCACGGTGTCCGGTTGTGTTGGTGCCTTCATTTGGCCGTCTCGCGCATCAACTCCCGAGCCGGCGGCACGTAGATCCGGTGTAGGTTGTTCCGCTGCAGGTCATGCACCCGCGGACCCGTCCATCCTCCCATTCCACGAGGATCGTAGCTTGGCCGACCGTGCGGACCGTTCCACGTTGATCGGTGTTGGACCAACGGACCCGATCCCCTTGCTTGATGTCGTTGAAGATCACGGTTCACTCTCCGATCATGGCTGCAAGGTCTGCAGCTCGTTCGCGTTTGATCCTGGCCACCTGTTCGGGTGTCTGATAGTCCGGATCCCCTGGCTGAGGGACATGGGGCGGACAGGTCCTGACCCGGTCCCGCAGTTCGAGGATCCGCGGATCGTTGATCTCTGTTCCGAGCAGGTCATCCAACCGCGCCACTAGTTCCCCCTCTCTTGTCGGTTCCAGTCGGCCACCGTAGCCGGCCTCGTGTCCCGTTGGTTGAGCAGGCGGAAGGATCCATCGAAGGCGTGGCACTCGAGGAACACATCCAGCCCGATCGGAGCGGAGTCCGGAAACCTCGTATACGATCCCGGTTCGGACGTGCTTGACGGGTGTAGCGTTTCATATACCCTCCTGAACCTATAACGACAAATCCGCGTGCTGATCTCCGCTGTGAAGGCTTTGACCGTGAGGACCGTGAGACAGAGACGGAGTAAACCTTGCCTTCTCTGCGTCAGCACATACCGGAACAGATTGCCCGCCCCAATGTTCCGCCGATACGCCCCCAGGTCCGATACCCCGCCCTCCTCCGTGCAGTCTCGGACGATCACCGCCCGATCGCTCTCGGACAGGGCGGACCATTCGGAGCCGAATACCTGGAGCAGGGCGTTTTCCACCACGCATTCGGCGCTAAGTTCGACCACGATCCGATTGGCAGTCAGAACTATTGAGTCCTAGACGTTTTGTAGGGTTCATGTTGTGGCCTCAGTTACTGGACGATGGAGACGAGATAGGCGACTGCCTGACAGACTCGTCGGGCCGATCGCATTCGTGGAGACGAGTATGCGCCGAGCCGACCGTGAGAGCGACGGTGAAGTAGGGCGAATCGAAACATTGTGTCCTCGCTTTCAGGAGTTGAGATAGCACGGGCTGTGCCGTGTGCGAGCGTGTGCAGCTGTGTGCTCGAGCATGCAACGTCGGCCGGCCGACAATTACAAAGTCAGCCAGTGGAGCGACAAGATTCGCCGGCCGCCCTGCCTTGTCTCCACTGTCCGGTAGTCACAGAGACGGAGAGAGGCGCCGGGAACGTGGCAAGGTCGAGACGCTACCTCGCCACGACGCTACGCGCCAGCTGCACGCGCCTGCACGCTCGAGCTCACCGCTGCCCGCCACCGCGCGCGCCTGCCCGGAGTTGCCCAGGTCTGCACGCGACTTGTCGAGAGAGTACCCGCCGCCGCCGGAAGATCGATCAAC
>ERZ1370068.705-contig-10645_pt1 | contig 52870 bp, 54 predicted proteins | sample MGYA00561227_ERZ1370068 | MGnify/ENA primary metagenome ERZ1370068 (study PRJEB38410, sample SAMEA6850437) | metagenome | study: Metagenomic assessment of the ecological functions of the soil: analysis of the soil microbiota associated with the... | reverse complement strand
TGAAGAAGTTGAAGCGGCTCATCGTCTCCGCCTGGGGTGTATGACTGGGGGTCGATTGCGGTACTCTCGTCCGTCTCCCGGGCGAGGAAGAGCGCCTCCAGTTCCCGCCGGAGCCGCTCATGGCCGGTCAGAAAGGTCTCCCCCGAAGGGAACGGCGAAACCGAGGTGAGGCGGGATCATCGGCGCGTGGCTCACCACTGGCGGCAGCGCCTGGCTTTCCCACCCGGGATAGGCAGGCAGTGGACATCATCACAATACGCCGAGCGCCAACCCGGCGAAACGGACGCGGGCAACGATCAGCATCAGGTCGCGAGATCTCCGCGGATCGGCGACTTCATGCGGGAAATCCAGGCGGGAAAAACCGCCATATCGCCGGGGATGGGGTGCCAAGCTGATGGTGCCGAAGTGAAAAAGGCCCCGCAGGTTCCAGCTGGCGGAATCCGCGAACATGCCCCGAAGCGATGGTTGCATTGCAGCAGCGTGGCGCTGTCGGGCCGCAGGGGCTGGGGTCGGGAGCCGTCACGCAGTAGATGGCACACCAGGAAGTGTGGGCAGGCTGCTCTCGCCGGCAGGCAACCGTTGGGACGCATCGATCACAAACCGGGCGCCTTGGCCTGTATCCCCAGGGCGCGGAACTGCTCCTCGGTATAGAGATTTGCTGCCATGACGACCCCGCACAGGCCGGCCAGCAGCTCCTGCTTGAGGTAGCCTGTGCCTCTCCTGCCATTCGAAGAGGTCCTCGCGACTGCGATAGCGCAGCGATCGGTCGGCAACGTCGCATCGCCCTGTGCGGCGGTGGCGAGGGGTTCAAAACCGGCGGCCAGCGCCAGTTCAGCCGTCTGGCTGGGCGAGCCGGACCGAGGCAAACGGCGCGGCGAAGATCGATTGCAGGGTGCTGGCGCAGCTGTCATCGTTCCTCAGTTCTCAGCCCGCGGCCAGCTGCTGGAGCTCGCGGGCGTAGTGGCGTGAACGCCCGAGGCGCGCTGGTAGAGCGCTCGCGCACTTGCCACGCTAGCGGTCTTCACGCTCCCTCACGCCGCGCGAAAGTCAAGGCACCCCCGTGCCAGGGCAGTCCGCAAAAGCGCAAGGAGCCGCTCGAGCGCGGGGCCGCGGGTCGCGCACGAGGGTCTCGTAGTTGACCTCAGGATGTTCTCGCCGTAGAGCGCGTGCCAGTGCGCCATGAGGCGCCGGTACTGGCGGAAGTAGTGCCCGATGTCGCCCAGGTCGCGAGCGCGTACGCCAGCCTGTGGTCCAGGTGCAGGAAGAAGATGGACAGTCCCACGTCCAGCGCGTCGCGCGTCGTATGGATGATGCGCGCCTGCGGGAACAGCACAGCTTCAGCGGAGGCCCAGGTAGAGGAAGTTGTCGGGGCGCTTGATCGGTGACCTGCGCCGCCTGCGGAAACCGGCTGCGCCAGCTCGGCGCGGTAACTGCCCCCCGCGAGCCGCGCGAGCGTCGCGTCCGCTCACCATGCCGCACCGAGGACCGCGGAAAGGCTGGCTGGTTGCGCCGCACGAGCTGCGGCAGCAGGTCCAGCTTCGCCGCCCGCGGCCACGGCGCAGGTTGCCCCGCGAGCAGCTGCTCGATGAGCGTCGAGCAGGAGCGGACTATCCCGCAGATGAAGATCGGTTGCGCGGGCCGGGTGCCGGTGTCGGCGGCGCGGCTGCGCCTGAGGAATGGCGCGCATCAGCTCGTCCACCAGTCGTTCCTGCGCGGCGCGGTCGTAGGTGCAGCCGCGGTCGACGCTCAGCCCGGCTTGCCGGCGTTGGCCCGCGCCGCCGCCGCAAGCGTGCCTCGGCGTACTCGCCCCTGCCAGTATCGAGCGCGCGGGCAGAGGGCGAAGCCGAGTCGCGCGGCTGGCGGCATCGCCGCCCGGCACGGGCACGCGCGGCGCGCAGGCGCGCGATGCAGGCTGGATCGGTGGGCGATGGAACACGCTGAAGAGCTGCAGCGCAGCGCGCCAGCGCCTCAAGGCCGGCGTCGCGCTGAAGTGGTCTTCAGCTCGTAGGATTCGCGCGCGCCATCAGTCGGCGCCTCGAGATCCTCCTGCAGCCTGGCAGTGTTCTGCCACGCCGGCAGGTGAGGCCGGGACCGAAACGCGACGCGGCGCGCAGCTCCAGTCTGCCACGCGAGCTCGATCCACTGGCGCAACTCGTCGGTGGCATCACCGCGCGGTTCAGGTGCACTCTCCTTCGGGCGCGTTCGCCGCCACGCCGCGAGGAGGCCTGCGCATAGGAGTCGCAGAGTGGCTCACTGGTAGGCGCCTGCCTCGGTTCGCTGGCGCCGCGCAGGTTGTACCACCGCGGACGTCCGGCAGCTGCGGAAGAGAAACGCGCGCCAGCATCGCGCTGGTAGCGCTCGATCGCCTGCGGCCGGTTGTCCCTCGTCCCCGAGGTAAGCGTTCGCGCCTTCGAGCAGCAGCGCGCCGATCTCCGGTCGGAATCTGTGCCGCTGTAGCTGGCGCGCCTCGTCCCCGGCGTCAGGCCACAGTTCGACCATCCGCGCAGCACCTGCGCCGAGGCATGGCAGCTGCAGAGTGCCTGCGCGAGCGAACAGCCCTGCCGCCGCCGGCCTGCCGGCGCCCGCCACCACGAACTGGCGGCTCGCTTCACCGTCGCGAGCAGCTCCGGGGTCACGCTCACCGCGCGCACGTGCCGTCCGGGCGCTGCACCGGGATCGCGCAGCGACCGCGCGCGCGCACTCAAGATCCGCGGCGCACCGAAAGAGCGAAGGCGGTGTGCCCGTCGGCCCCCAGGCCCAGCGAGCCCGAGCCCCGATCGCGCACCCCGAGCTCAGCATGCGTCGCGAGCTCACGCTCGTAGCCTGCGCGGCGCCGCCTCGAGCGGCAGCTGCGCGTGCACGCCGCAGCAGCGATTCGTCGCGGCAGCGCCGAGCACTTCCAGCAGCACCGCTGGTGGTAGTTGCTCGCCGGCGATCGCGCAGGCACGTAGCGCTCGATCGCTGAACAGCACGTGCAGGCGGTCATCGTGCCGCGGGCCGGGCGCGCGAGCGTGCGGTAGGCGGGCATCGGGGCGCGCGCCGCCGGCGAGCATGACCGCAGAGGCGCCGCGGGCGGCGAGAGCGCGCGCGCCAGGCGCTGCGGCGAGCGCCGCATCGAGGCTCGGCGCGCGCGTGGACAAACGCGGGTGGTGAGTGTGGTCATGAGCGAGGGCGGCCGGTCGTCCCCGACCTGCGCACGCACCTCGAAGGCGCGCTCGCCGCGGCAGGCCCCGGGGCACGCACGCGTGGCTGCCGGGCTTGTGGCTGGCGATTCTGCCCGAGGGCATCCTGGGCCCCGTGCGGCGTCGGTGCCGTCGATGGCCGATGAGCAGGTCCCCCGGGCAGCAGGCCCGCCTGCTGGGCGGGGCTGCCCACGTAGAGGTTGCCGATGACGACGCCGGACTGCGTCAAGGCAGCTGCTTGCGCCTGCTCGTGCGGAGAGGATCCTCGGGCACGATGCCGATCCAGCCGCGGATCACGCGGCCGTGCGCAATGATCTCATCCGAGCACCCCGCGCACCATGTTCACCGGGATCGCAAAGCCGATGCCTTCCGACGCCGATGTTCTTGGCGACGATGGCGGTGTTGATGCCGACCAGGGCGCCGCTGGCATCGACCAGCGCGCCGCCGGAGTTGCCGAAGTTGATCGGCGGCGTCGGTCTGGATGAAATCCTCCAGCGGCGCGATGCCCAGCTGCTGGCGAGCTGACCGCGCTGACGATGCCGTGGGTCACCGTCTGCGACAGGCCCACCGGGTTGCCGATCGGCCAGCACCACGTCCCCGACCTGCAGCTGGTCCGGAGCGGCCGAAGGTCGGCGACCGGCAGCGGCATGAGGTCGATCTCAGCACCGCCAGGTCCGTGTCAGGTCGCGCCCGACGATGCGTCGCGTCCGCCACGCGCCCGTCGGCGAGCTTGCACGCGGATCGAGTCGGCGTTGGCGATCGACGTGGTGGTTGGTCACGATGTGCGCCGTCGTCATCGACGATTACGCCCGAGCCGAGGCTGCGTCTCGATGCGCTGTCGGTAGCGCGGCATGTAGTCGCCGAACAGCTCCCTCGAGCGAGGGCGCGACGCGCTCGGTGACGAGGCGCGCGGCGTATACGTTGACCACTGCCGGGGCGCCGCGCTGCACGGCGGCTGGCGTAGGTCGCTGACCTGCATGGTCATGCCGGCGGGCGGCCGGCGCGGCGGCGCGCGGACCGGCAGCGCGCCGCTGGCGCGCCGCGGATCAGATCCGGGCGCGGCGGCCACGATCAGGAAGGCCAGCGGCGAGCCCCCGACGACCGATCCGGCGACGAACAGTGAGTCCGCGCCCGAGGCGGTTCAGCATCGTTCAAGGCTCCGGAATCCTCTGGCGCGCGGCACGCGCGCCCGGGAGGGCGGTGTTCGGTTTGTGTATAATGCGCCGCCCCCCGGCAGGGTACTGAAATCGCGCGTGCTGCCGAACAGCGTCGCGCACGGCGGCGAGACGCGCGAACTGGCAGCTGCGGCGGGCGTGCAGTTCAAGCGGGAGACGGTTTGATGGCGGATCACGGCAGTCGTCGCCGATGACAGAAGTCGACTTGAGCCGGCGCAAGTTCCTTACGCACGGCCACGATCGCCACCGGGCGCGGTGGGCGCGGCGTTCGCCGCGGTGCCGTTCATCGAGTCCTGGATGCCCTCCGAGCGCGCCCGCGCGCAGGGCGCCCCACCGAACTCGACCTCTCCAAGCTCGAGGCCGGGCAGATGGCCACGACCGTGTGGCGCACGCTCACCGATCTACGTCGTGCGCCGCACGCCGCGAGATGGTGGCGCGCATCGCCGGTCACGATGCGCAGCCTGAAGCGACCTCGAACTCGACAGTCCGAAGCAGCCCGCCTACGCCGAAGAACGACCGGCGCGCCGCGCAGCGCCGAGGTCCTGGTGCTCGGTCGGCACCTGCACGCACCTGGGCTGCCTGCCCAAGCAGCGCTTCGGCGGCCGGCGGAGCTGTACCCGAGCTGGCCGGGCGGCTTCTTCTGCCCCTGCCACGGCTCGCGCTTCGATCTCGCCGGCGGCGTGTCTTCGAGGCTCGCCGGCCTCGATCAACCTGCGCGTGCCGCCGCTACTCCTACCCGAAGCCGACACACGCTCGTGGTCGGCGTCGACGCGAAGGGAGCGCGTCGATGGCCGCTGACGATCTGCGGCAGCGCCGCATGCCGGCGCGACGCGGTGGCCAGGAAGGCCTCAGGGGCTGGTTCAACAAGCGCCTGCCGGTCGATGAGTTCATCGACGAGCAGCTGACCGGCTACTACGCGCCGAAGAACTTCAACTTCTGGTACTACTTCGGCGTCGCTCGCGCTGGTGGTGCTGGTGCTGCAGCTCGTCACCGGCATCTTCCTCACCATGATCTACAAGGCGGACGCGGCGCACGGCGTTCGACTCGGTCGAGATACATCATGCGCGAGGTGCGACTGCGGGTGGCTGCATCCGCTACCTGCACTCCACCGGCGCGTCGGCGTTCTTCATCGTGCGTCTACCTGCACATGTTCCGCGCGCTGCTGTACGGCTCGTACACGCAAGCCGCGCGAGCTGCTGTGGCTGTTCGGCATGGCTGATCTACCTGCGCGCTGATGGCCGAGGCGTTCATGGGCTACGTGCTGCCCTGGGGCAACATGTCGCTTCTGGGGCGCGCAGGTGATCGTGAACCTGTTCGGCACCATTCCCGGCATCGGCCCGGGACCTGGTGGACTGGATCCGCGGCGACTACGGCATCGTCGGATGCGACGCTCGAACCGCTTCTTCGCGCTGCACGTGGTGGCGCGTGCCGCTGGTGCTGCTGCTGCTCGTCGGCGCTGCACCTGCGTGGCGCTGCACGCAGTCGGCTCGAACAACCCCGACGGCATCGAGATCAAGGAGCACGAAGGGCCCGGACGGCAAGCCGCTCGACGGCATTCCGTTCCATCCCTACTACACGGTCGAAGGATCGTGTTCGGGGTCGGCGTGTTCCTCGATCGTGCTTCGCCATCGTCGTGTTCTTCGTGCCGACGCTGGGTGGGCTGTTCCTCGAGGCGCCGAACTTCGAGCCCGGCCAATCCCGCTGTCGACGCCGGAGCACATCGCGCCGGTGTGGTACTTCACGCCGTTCTACGCGATCCTGCGCGCGGTGCCCGACCAGCGCATGGGGCATTGCTTGATGGCTGCTGGCGGTGGTGGTCGTTCCTGTTCCTGCCCTGGCTCGATCGCTCGCCGGTGAAGTCCATGCGCTACACGCGGCTGGATGTCGCAGCACGGCGCTGACGCGTGTTCGCGGTCGCCTTCGTCGCGCTCGGCTACCTCGGCCTGCAGCCGGCCGAAGGCCTGTACGTGATGCTGGCGCGCATCTTCGCGGTCATCTACTTCGCCTTCTTCGTTCTGATGCCGTATCTACACCAAGCTTCGAGCAAGGTGCAAGCCTGTGCCTGAAAGGGTGATCTACCATGCGCACTGAGCGCAGGCCAGGCGTGGCTCAGCGTCGCCGTGCTGGTCGCTCGCAGGCTGCGCTCGGCGGCGTGCCGTGGGCGGCGGAGGCAGGCCGGCGGCCGCAGGCGAGGAAGCGGCCTCGCCGAGCGGCAGCGGACTGGCAGCACTGGCAGGCGCGAGTCACGGATGTCACCAATCATCGCCGCAGCGCAGCGCGGCGCGCGCAACTTCGCCAGCTACTGCCTCGGCTGCTCACTCGCTCAAGTACGAGCGCTGGTCGCGCCTCGGGCGGATCTCGCGATCCCGACGCCCTTGCTGCAGAAGGAGCTGCATCCCGCCCGGGGACAAGTCCGACGCAGTACATCCTGCACCAAGCATGCCGGCCGCCGACGCCGAAGCCTGGTTCGGCAAGACGCCGCCCGGATCTGTCGCTCGATGGCGCGCGCGCGCGGCCGGACTACCTGTACCAGTTCCTGAAGACCTTCTACCTCGACCCACGCGCCAGACTGGCGCCAACAACCTGCGGCTGCCGACGCACCGCCATGCCCGGCGTGCTCTCGGAACTGGAGGGCGTGAAGCGCGCGGTGTTCAAGGATCGAGACGAGAGCGTGACGGCGGCGAGCTGCTCGCACCGAGCGGTATTCGATCACTTCGGGAGCAGGTCGCGCCCGGGCGCCTCACGTGCGGCCGAGTGCGCATGACGGCTTCGTGCGCGACACGGTGAACTTCCTCGACTACGTCGGCGAGCCGACGCAGGCGGCGCGGCGCTCGCTCGGGCGTGTGGGTCGTGCTGTTCCTGCTGGTGTTCACCTGGCTCGCATAGCTCATGAAGCGCGAATACTGGAAAGACGTGCACTGAGGCGCCGTTGCCGACGCGCGCAGGAGGCGTGCCCGGCGCTTTGGCAGCCAAACGGTTCGCAGGAGCGGAAAGTTGTCGAGCAGACGATCCATCATGACGGCTGTTCTCGGCCCCGAACGACCCGTGGAGCCATCGCACGCGTATCGTGCTGGCAGAGAAGGGGCATCGGCATCGACATCGTCAGTGTCGAGGCCGGGCGCGTTTCCGAAGACCTGCTCGACCTCAACCCCTACCACAGCGTGCCGACGCTGGTGGACCGCGACCTGCGTGCTCTACGATTCGCGCGTCATCATCGAGTACCTGGATGAGCGCTTTCCGCACCCGCCGCTCATGCCGGTCGACCCGGTGACGCGCGCGCAGTTCCGCCTGGCGCTGTATCGCATCGAGCGTGACTGGTACGCTACTGGCGCGGCAGATCGACCAGGAGCGGACAAGAAGCAGGCGGTGAAGCTCAAGAAGATCCTGCGCGACACCATCCTGCAGAGCACCGACCTGTTCAAGGTGCAAGCCGTACTTCCTCGTCCGACGAGTTTCTCTCTCGTCGGTCGACGCCACACCATCGCCCCGATGCTGTGGCGACTGCCTTGACAGTCGACCTGCCACCCCGGGCGCAGGCCATCGAGAAGTATCGCGCAGCTGGTTTTCACCCGGCCGGCGTTCCGCGAGGCCTGCCTCTCGGAGCGCGAGCAGGAGAATGCGACTCCTGTCGTCGGCTATATCCTCGGGGGCCATGAGTCAGGTGCTGCCCAAACGTCCTCACCTGCTGCGTGCCATGCACCAGTGGATCACCGACTGCGGCAACACGCCGCGCGTGATCGTGGATGCCGGACGCGAGCGGAGAGTGCCGCGCGCTATGTTAAGCGACGGCAAGATCGTGCTGAACTTGAGCGAAGGCGCGACGCAGCGACTGCGCCTCGGTGGGACGTGGTGGAGTTCGATGCGCGCTTCGCCGGGCCTCGCCCACCACGTGCGCTTCCCGGTGAGCGCCGTGCTCGGCATCTACGCGCGCGCGAGACCGGCGAGGGCATGGTGTTCCTCCGAGCAGGACCCGCGGCCGAGCCCCCGAATCGAGCCGGCCGGCTGCCTGACGCCGCCGATGAGGCGCAGCGCGGCGGCCACAGCTGAAGGTCGTCAAATAGAGAGTCGGCCTGTAAGCCGGGTTCTGTCGAGGGCAATCATTCCTCTGGGATCGCGCGTCACCGAGAACCTCTAGCGGCCTACCCGGAGCCGTCGGCGCTGCCACTGCACCGTTGCCGGACGGCTTCCTATTTGGCCTTGCTCCAGGTGGGGTTTACCGCGCCGTCGCGTGTTGCCACCTGACGCGGTGCGCTCTTTACCGCACCGTTTCACCCTTTGCCGGTCCGCGTGACGGGACTTAGGCGGTTTACTTCTCTGTTGCACTTTCCGTGGGCTCGCGCCCCCCAGGCGTTACCTGGCACCTTGATCCGCCGGAGCCCGGACTCTTCCACCTCGAGCTTGACGCCGCAAGCAGCGACTGCCCAGCCGACTCTGGTCCGCACAATACGGGCACGTGCGGCTGAAGTCAATTGATCGCGCGCGCGTTCCACCCCCTGCAAGCCCCGGGTTCAGGCGCCGCCGGGCGCGCCTCGCCCCGGTTCGCGGCGGCGGTGGCATACGCTCGCCGCGCGCGTGGCCCCGGTCAGCTGTGCGGCGAGCGCCGCCGCGCGGCGGGCGGCGGCTCCTTCAGAAGAAGGTCGACCGTGCGCCGCAGCGTCGTGGCCGGCGTCCCTCGGGCCGCGTGGCTGCTGGGCGCGCACCGTGCACCACGAGGGTGATCTCGCCGCGCGCGAAATTCTCATCCCGCCGGCGCGTCACGCGACTAGCTCGCCGAGCGTGCCGCGGTAGAAGCTCGGTGCATCTTGGTGAGCCGCGCGCCACCACCGCCTCGCCGTTCCGGGCCGAACTCCGCGAGCGATGTCGGTGAGCGTGGCGAGCGATGCGGTGCGGGGCTTCAAAGAAAACCAGGCGTGCGCGGCTCGTGCGCGAGCGTGCCGAGCGCGCGCGCTTCTGCGCGGCGTCGCCGGCAGAAAGCCCTCGAAGCAGAAGCGCGCGGCGGGCAGGCTCCGCGGCCGCGAGCGCCGTGATCGCCGAGGGTCCTGGAATGGCAGCACCTGAAGCCGGCGCGCGCCCCGCGCACCAGCTTCGAACCCTGATCCGACAGCAGCGGCGTGCCGGCATCACTCACCAGCACCACGGCGGCGCCGGCGCTGAGCCGCCGAGCAGCTGCGGCACGCGCTGCGTTTCGTCGCGCTCATACAGCGACACCAGCGGGCGCGAGATGCCGAGCGACTGCAGCAGCTGCAGAGTACGGCGCGTGTCCTCGGCCGCGATCACATCGGCGCTGCGCAGGCCTCCCTGTGCCCGCGGGCTCGTCGGCGAGATTGCCGATCGGGGTGGCGACGACTCTGCAGCGTGCCGCGCATCTTGGTCACTATAGCCCTCAAATCCGTGCCGCTCAGGGATGTGCGCGCGTCACCAAACGCATCCTGCACGCCACACGAGGAGGCCCTTCAACCGATGATCCTTGCACGCCGGCTGGCCTTGTCTGTTGCCCTGGCACTGGCCTTGGGGCTGCGGTTGTCCGAGCTCTGACCGAGCGCGCCGGCCCGCCGCCCTCGCTCGACCGGGCCGAAGCACTCGAGCAGGCGGGGAGGCGCGCTTGCGAGCGGCGAAAGTCACGAGAGTGCCTGGCGGCACACAGCGGCAGCGACCGCAACGACTATTCGCTGCACGCGGCTCGCAACTACCTGACGGGCATCGTCCCGAGGATGCGGCGCGTGCTCACGCTGCTGCTGGAGGCCACGCTGTCGGCCGAGCAGGCGCACCGAGCGCGCGCTGCTGAATGTGACAGCTCGCGCTCGCGCGCGGCCAGCGCGAGGACGCACGCGAGTTCGCCGCCATTCCCGAGCGCACGCGGGCGCGGGCCGCGGCGAGCGCTAGCGCGGCGATCGTCGGCGGCTCGCCGAAGCTGCCGCGGCGGCGCGCACCGGCGCCGCACACGCTCCGCCTAGGCGCGGCGCGGTGCCATCGCGCTGCTGCTGCCGATCACCGGCCGCGCGGCGGCGCTGCCGCCAGCGTGCGCGACGGGTTCATGACGGCGCACTACCAGGCCGCCGCCGGATGAGCGCCCGCGCGTGCGCGTCTACGACACCGGCACGCATGAGCGTCGCCGGATGCGCTCACGCAGGCGCGCGAGCAGGGCGCGCGACTTCATCGTCGGCCCGCTGACCCGCGAAGAGGTGACGCGGCGGCGGATTTTCCCGGCGTACGCGCGCCGCTGCTGGCGCTGAACTTCCTGCCGCGCGCGAGCGCACCCGCGCCGGCGCAGTTCTACCAGTTCGCGCTCTCCCCCGGAGGACGAGGCGCGCCTGGCGGCGCGGCGCGTGCTGGAGGACCACCACCGCCGCGGCGTCGCGCTGGTGCCGGCCGGGGACTGGGGCACGCGCGGGTGCTGGCCGCGTTCAAGCAGGAGCTCAGTCGCCGGTGGCGGCGACCTACTGCGGCACCGCAGCAGATTCGATGCGGCGCGCACCGACTACTCCAGGCGTCGATCACCGAGGTGCTGCGCATCAGCGACGAGCGCCGCGCGCCACAGGCGCCTGGAGTCGGTGCTGGGTACCAAGCTGCAGTTCGAGCCGCGGCGGCGCGTCGGACATCGAGTTCATCTTCGCGCCGGCGCAGGCCAACACCGAGCGGCTTGCTGCGCCCGCAGCTGCGCTTCCACTACGCCGGCGACATTCCCACCTACGCAACCTCAGACGCTTTCGAGCCCGACGTGCGCGCCAACGGGAGGATCTCGGACGGCCTCATGTTCCCCGACATGCCGTGGGTGCTGGGCGGGGATCTTCGCTGGATGCCGTGCGCGCGGCGACGCGCGAGGCGTGGCCGAGCGGCGGTCCGTATCGCGGCCGGTTGTTCGCCGTTCGGCTTCGACGCGTTTCGCCTGGCGCAGGCGCTGCGGCACCGCGGCGCCACCGACAACGTCAACCGTCGAAGGGCTTACCGGGCGCCTGAGTCTTGATGAGGAGCGGCGCGTGCATCGCGAGCTCGGCTGGGCGCAGGTGCGCCAACGGCGAGTTGCGCTTACTGCCGCCGGAGGCTGGTAGCGGCAGCGCCCTGTATTGCAGAGTCGGCGTCCTCAGAGCGGTTGAAGCGCGCCGCTTTTTGTCGTGGGGATGCGGACTAATCATCGCGCCTGTTTTTGCCGACCCTGTCTTGCGCCATTGCGAGATCAAAATGTGCGCTTGCAAGTTGATCCAGTACCCGTCTGACGTACCGAAATACGCCAGAGCAGCAGTACTGCCATCTCCGGCGAGAGATAGAGCGCTTCTCACGCACGATTGTCGTTGACCCGCGGAAGAGGACGCCGAGCGTAGCGAAGCGCCGACCGGATAGACCAACGAAGGTCCCATGAACTCTTCCCGCAGGATCCTGCCGGGATGGGTGAAGAACGATCTTTCTCGTCGCCATGGGTTCGTTCTCCTGCCTCAATGATAATCGCGATCTCGACATCTGAGGCATGACCATCGCGCCATCTAAAGCAAATGCGCCACTGCCTGTTGATCGAATGCTCGCCTTTCCGGTGCCTGAGGGCTCCGGCTGGTTGGAGCCTGGGAGTCGACAGATCTTTCAGGACACCGCCGCGTCGAGCTGCTGCAGCTTCATCAGCGCCCGTTCTTGGATGTCTCGTGGCAGACGTTTTGGACCTGCGCGTCTCAGATCTTCGCGATCTCTTTTGCCGCGGAAGGACTTAATCGCATTTGTCACCGCTGGATACGTTACTGGCATCGCAGCGTTAGTAAGAGATCCATAACTCCGGGGCTGGGGGTATTCTCGGGGCACAACCTTCAGGCCATTTGAGCGTGGGAGTCCCGCGTTTACGGCCCCTGACAGCCACGCTCCCAAAAGCTGCACTCCGGGCGGTGCAGGCTGCGCCCTGTCACACGGCCGCGGCGAGATGCGGCAGGTACTAAGGAGTTGTCCACAGGCGCGCCAGGTCTCGTCGGAAGCATCTCAGCGCGCTTTCACCCATATTCGTGCTTCCAACCCGCCGGTTCATCACCCACTGTATAAGGTTCGCCCGGCAACCTGCTTTGATTGCTAAGAGCGAGATGCGCCCGCGACCTCTGCGGACACTGTGGTCATTTCACATAAGTCGTTGTAGACTGCGACGAATTTCGCACTATTTCAATTGACATAGTTCGCCACGCGATTCCTATAGTGGCGGCCGGTGGGAGAAGGTGGGGAAATGGGCGGTAACTGTCGCCTCACAGGTCATGTTTCGCGGTGCAACAAAAATCACCCTGGACGACAAGGGGCGGATGGTCATTCCCAACCGCTACCGGGAGCAGATCAACGAGCTCGCCCAGGGAAATTGGTCGTTACCGTCGATAAGCGACCAAGTGCCTCCTCATTTATCCCCTGCCCGAGTGGGAGCTGATCGAACGCAAGCTCATGGGCCTGCCCAGCCTGAACGCCACGGCGCGCGTCGGCTGCAGCGCCTCATGGTCGGCCACGCGACCGATCTGCCCCTCGACGGGCACGGCAGGGTCGCTGCTGCCGCCCGAACTGCGCGAATTCGCCCAGCTCGAGCGGCACGGAATGCTGATCGGACAGGGTAATCGCTTTGAGCTGTGGGACGAGGCGGCGCTGGAACGAGCGGCGCGACGCTGTGGCCTGCAGACCGAAGAAGCCGCGACCGATCTGCCGTCCGAGCTCGAATCGCTGTCGCTCTGAGGGGTCTTTGGCAAAGAGCTGATCTGGGCGTAGCCCGTGACAAAGAGCACTCAAGGAGGCGGGGGCGGACCGCTTCGCGCGTGGATGAGCACACACCGGTGCTCGCCGCTGAGGCGCTCCGAAGGGCTGGCCCTGGAAGCGGGCGGTTACTATGTCGATGCGACGTTTGGGCGTGGCGGCCATTCCGCACTCCATTCTCCAGGCCCTGGGTCGGGAAGGCCGCCTGCTCGCGCTCGACCGGGATCCGCAGGCCATTGAGGCCGGCCGCCGCCGCTTTGCCGACGAAGTGCGGCTTACGCTCGTGCACGCGTCGTTTGCGGACCTCGGCGCGCTCGTGCACTACACGCTCACGATCGTCGCGCGCCGGGGCGTGCTCTTCGATCTCGGCGTTTCCTCGCCGCAGCTCGATGATCCACGGCGCGGCTTCAGTTTCCGCGCTGACGGCCCGGTCGACATGCGTATGGACCCGACGCGCGGCGAACCCGTCTTCGGCATGGCTCGCTCGGGCGGGCGTCGACGAGATACGCCAGGTGATCGCCACCTTCGGCGAGGAGCGCTTCGCGCGCGCGCGTGGCACAGGCGATCGTCACGGCGCGTCGCGAGCAGCGCGCTCGCGCGCACCGCCGAGCTCGCCGCCCTGGTCGCGGGCGCGGTGCGCGACTCGCAGCCCGGCAAGCACCCCGCCACCCGCACCTTCCAGGCGCTGCGCATGTTCACCAACGACGAACTCGGGCAGCTCGAGCGCGGTCTTACCGGAGCGCTCAGATGCGCTCAGCGCCCGGCGGGCGCTCGGCGGTGATCAGCTTCCATTCCCTCGAGGACCGGGCGGTCAAGCGCTTCATGCAGCGCGAGTCCCAGGTCGACCGGCCCTGCGGCGCCTGCCGGTGGTGCCCGCCGCGAGCGCGGCCGCGCCTGAAGCTCGTCGGGCGCAAGAGCGCCCGGCGCAGGCGGAGCTGCAGCGCAACCCCAGGGCCCGCAGCGCCCTGCTGCGCGTGGCCGAGCGGCTCGCGTGAGCGGCCGGCGCGTTCTCGTCGCTGCCCTGATCCTGTGGGTGGCGGCCCTCGGCTCGGCCGCCGGCGCGATCTGCAGCAATGCACCGCGCGCTCGCTGTTCGTCGAACTGGAAGCCCTCAACGCCCGCCGCGACAACCTGGAAATCGAGTGGGGACAGCTGCGGCTGGAGCAGAGCGCCTGGTCCACCCATGCCTTCTGTCGAGCGGGTCGCGAGCGCCGAAGCTGCCACATGGCGATGCCGCCCCCGAAGGAGATCGAGATCGTCGTCCCCATGAGGGCGCGCGGTGCACGCGAAGACGCCGTCGGAAGTCGTTCCGCTGGCGGGCGTACCCGCTGATCGGCCTGCTCGGGGCGTGCGCGCTCGGCGCTGCTCTGACCGGGCGGTGAACCTGCGGCTCGTCGATCACGGCTTCCTCGCCAAGCGAGGGCGATGCACGCTTCTCGCGCGCTGCTCAGATCGCCGCCTCACCGCGGCACCATCACGCGACCGCTACGGCGAGCCGCTCGCGGTCAGCACGCCGGTGGACTCGATCTGGGTCAACTCCGTGGCGAGCTGGCGCTCGCGACCGACCAGATTCCGCGCCTCGCCGCCAAGGCGTCTGCAATCTCGACCGCCAGAGCTCGCGCGCCGCATCACGAGCAACCTCGAGCGCGAGTTCTCTATCTCGCCCGCGGCATCGCCAGCCCGGCGGAGGCCGCGCAGATCAAGGCGCTCAGGCATCCCGGGCGTCTACACCTGCGCGCGAGTACCGCCGCTACTACCCCGCGGGCGAGGTCACCGGGCACCTGCTCGGCTTCTACCAACGTCGACGACGCCGGCCAGGAGGGACTGGAGCTCGCCTTCGATCACTGGCTCGCCGGCGAGGACGGCGCCAAGCGCGTCATCCAGGACCGCTACGGCCGCATCGTGCAGAACGTGGAGAGCATCCGCCCGGCGCGGCCCGGCAAGGACCTCGTCGCTGTCGATCGACCTGCGCATCCAGTACCTCGGCGTACCGCGAGCTCAAGGCCGCGATCCAGCGACGGGCGCGCCCGCGCCGGCTCGGTGGTGGTGCATCGACGTCGCCAGCGGCGAGGTGCTCGCGATGGTGAACCAGCCCGCCTACAACCCGCAACGACCGCGACCAGATCCAGGCGGCGACCTACCGCAACCGCGCCGCCACCGACATCTTCGAGCCCGGCTCCTCGATCAAGCCGTTCTTCGTGGCCGCCGGCCTCGCCTCCGGCAAAATACGACAACCACAGCATCATCGACACCCTCGCCCGGCTTCTTCAAAGTCGGCGTCGAAGATCCTTCGAGGACGAGCACAACCTCGGCGCGATCGACATCGCCACGGTGCTCGCCAAGAGCTCGAACGTCGGCATGGCGCACATCGCCCTCATCGCTGCCGCCCCAGGACATCTGGAACACGCTCACGCATCTGGGCTTCGGGCAGGTGACGACCAGCGGCTACCCGGGCGAGTCGGCGGGCCTGCTGCCCAACTACTCGCACTGGCGCCCGATCGGCATCGTCACCATGTCGCACGGCTATACGGCCTCTCGGTCACGCCGCTGCAGCTGGCGCACGCCTACGCCACGTCGGCGCGCTTCGGCGTGACGCGGCCGGTCTCCTTCCTGCGCGTCGATGGCACGACCCCGGCGAGCGCGCGCGCTCGACGAGCACGTATGCCGCGAACTGCTCGGCATGCTCGAGTCGGTGGTGGCCGCAGAGGGCACCGGCAAGCTCGCGGCCATTCGGGCTACCGCGTCTCGGGCAAGACCGGCACCGCCTGGAAAGCCACCGCCGGCGGCTACTCCACCGACCGCTACATGGCGGTGTTCGGCGGCGTGGCTCCGGCCACCGCATCCGCGGCTGGCCGCGGTGGTGGTGATCGATGAGCCGAGCGCCGGGCAGCACATGGGCGGCCAGGTCGCCGCCCCGGTGTTCTCGCAGCGGTGGTCGGCGGGGCGCTGCGCCTGCTCGCCGTGGCGCCCGATCAGCGCGGTGAATCGCCCCGACGAGCTGCCGGCGGCGCCCGCGCTCGGCACGCGTGCGCACGGCGGCGCTCGCCATGAGCGACGCGGGCGCTCGAAGCTAACGAGCGCGCTCGCTCGCCGAGCTCACCGCGGGGCTGGTGGCGCGCACCGGCGGACGTCGGGTGAGCGATGTCACGCTCGACAGCCGCGCGGTGACCCCGGGAGCGCTGTTTCTCGCCTGTCGCGGACGCACGCACCACGGTCTTGGGTTTGCCGCCGAGGCCATCGCGCGCGGTGCCCGTGCGCGTGCTGCTACGAGCGCGACGGGCGCAGCGGAGGCGCCGGCGGCCGGCCCGGGTACGTTCGTGGCCGCGGTGCCGGCGCTCAGCCGCGCACGTGGGCACGATCGCCGACCGCTTCTTCGGCGCGCCCTCGCAGGCGCTGACCGTAGCGGCATCACCGGCACCAACGGCAAGACCACCTGCGCTTGGCTCCTGGCGCAGGCGCTCGAGCACTGCCGCCGCCGCGCCGCCTACATGGGCACGCTCGGCTTCGGCGTGCCGCCGCAGGTGACCCCGACCGCGCACACCACCCCGGATGCGGTGACGGTGCATCGGCAGCTCGCGCAGCTGCGCGCGCTCGGTGCGCAGTGCGTGTGCATGGAGGTCTCCTCGCACGCGCTCGACCAGGCGCGCGTCAACGGCGTGCGCTTCAACACCGCCGCCTTCACCAACCTCACCCGCGATCACCTCGACTATCACGGCACCATGCAGGCCTACGGCGCCGCCAAGGCGCGTCTGCTGGCGGCCCGGCCTCGCCCACCGGGTCATCAATATCGATGACCCGTTCGGTCGCGAGCTCTGCCGCCATCGCCTCCACGGTGCCGTCTGATCGTCACCACGCGCATGGCGCGCCGGTCGCTGCCCGCCGGCGCCCAATTCGTACGCGCCACGCGCGTCAAACCCGACACCGGCGGACTCGTGCATCGAGGTGGACTCCAGCTGGGGTGCGGCGCAGCTGCCGGTGCGCCTCGTGGGCGAGTTCAACGTCGACAACGCCCTCACGGTGCTCGCGGTGCTGCTCGCCTGGCAGCATCCCGCTCGAAGACGCGGTGCACGGCTCTCGAGATGCCGCGCGGCCAGCGGGCGCATGGAAATGTTCGGCGGGCGCGGGCGCACGCCGCTCGCGATCGTCGACTACGCGCATACCCCGGATGCGCTGGCGAACGCGCTGCGCGCCGCGCGCCTGCACTGCCGGGGCGAGCTGCGCGTGGTGTTCGGTTGCGGCGGCGACCGGGATGCGGGCAAGCGCCCGCTCATGGGCCAGATCGCCGCGGAGCTGGCCGACGACATCATCCTCACCGACGACAACCCGCGCAGCGAGGGATCCGGCACGCATCGTCGCCGACATCCTCAGCCGGCATCGCGCCCAGCGCACCGCACGTCGTCGAACACGACCGCGCGCTCGCCATCCGCCTGGCGCTCGAGCGCTCCGCTGCCGATGACGTCGTGCTCATCGCCGGCAAGGGCCACGAGGGTTACCAGATCACCGGCAGCGAGCGGCGCGAGTTCCGCGACCAGGCGGTGGTGAGCGCCGAGCTCGCGAGGCTGCCGGCATGAAGCGCACGCTGGAAGAATTCGCCGCGCCTGCGGCGGTCGCCTGCAGGGCGCGGATGGCCGCCTTCACCGACGTGGTGAGCGACTCGCGCACGCTCAAGCGCGGGCAGCTGTTCGTGGCGCTGCAGGGTCCGAACTTCAACGGCCAGGACTTCGTCGGCGCGGCGCTGCACGGCCGGTGCCGCCGGCGCGGTGGTGGGCGCAGCGCAGCCGGTGGCGCTGCCGCAGATCGTGGTCCCCGGACCCGCAGGCGGCGCTCGAGCGCGCCGCGCGCAGCTGGCGCGCGCACTTTGCCGGCCCGCTGGTCGGGGTCGCCGGCAGCAACGGCAAGACCGACGGCGAAGGAGATGACCGCCTCGATCCTGGCGCAGGCCGGGAGTGCCTGGCCACGCGCGGCAACCTCAACAACCACATCGGCGTGCCGCTGACGCCTCATGCGCCTGACGCCCGCGCACCGCTTCGCGGTCATCGAGATGGGCGCGAACCGCGCCGGCGAGGTCGCGCGCGCTGCGTGAGCTCGCGCGGCCCGAGCATCGGCCTGATCACCAACGCCGGGTGCCGAGCACCTCGAGGGCTTCGGCTCGCTCGAGGGCGTGGCGCGCGCCGAAGGCGAGATGGTCGCAGGTCTCGACGCCGCGGCGACCGCGGTCATCAACGCGGACGATGAGTTCGCGAGCCTGTGGCGCGCGTTCGACGCCGGCGCGCGTGGTCGACCTTCGGGTGCGCCAGCGCGCGGACTTCACGCGCCAGCGACGTGCGCGCCTCGGTCGGCGCCGCAGGGCTTCCGCACGCACTTCGCCTCAGCGCCCGCAGGGCGAGCGCCGCGATCGCGCTCTCCCTGGGCGGCACGCCACAACGTCGCCAACGCGCTCGCCGCCGCCGCCGCCGCCGCCGCGCGCCGGCGCGCACCCTCGAGCACATCGCCGCGGGGCTGGCGACGGTGCGCGCCGTGCCCGGGACGGCTGCAGTTCAAGCAGAGCGCCAGCGGCGCCTGGCTGATCGATGACTCCTACAACGCCAATCCCGAGCTCGGTGCGCGCCGCCATCGAAGTGCTCGCCGCCTTGAGCGGGCGCAAGTGGCTGGTGCTCGGCGACATGGGCGAGCTCGGCGCGTTCGCGACCGAGGCGCACACCGACATCGGCGAGTTCGCGCGCGCCCGGGGATCGAGCGCCTGTACGCCACCGGGCGCGCTGATGCAGCGCGCGGTCGAGAGTTTCGGCGCCGGCGCGCCGCTGGTATCGGCGACGGCCGCGGAGCTCACCGCCGCGCTGAGCGAGGCGCTGCGCGGCGCGGGTCCTGAGGTGCGCCTGCTCGTCAAGGGCTCGCGCTCCAACCGCCTGGAGCGCGTGGTCGACGGCGCTCACCGGCGACCACGCCAGGACGAGCGGGCACTAGTGCTGTACTGGCTCACACAACAGTTCGCCGGCCACATCGAGCGGCCTGCACGTCTTTCAGCTACCTGACGTTCCGCGCCGATCCTCGCGACCGCCTCCGGCGCTCGGGCTGTCGCTGCTCGTCGGTCCGTGGATGATCGCGCGCCTGTCGCGCTACCAGATCGGCCAGGTGGTGCGCGACGACGGCCCGGCAGACCCACCTGCTCAAGGCCGGCACGCCGACCATGGGCGGCACGCTGATCCTGGTGACCGACGCTCGTCAGCACGCTGTCTGTGGGCGGACCTGGCCAACCGCCTGGTGTGGATGCGTGCTCGGCGTCACCTTCGCCTTCGGGCTGATCGGCTTCTACGACGACTACCTGAAGCTCGTGGTGCGCAACTCCCGCAGGCCTGGCGGCGCGCTGGAAGTACTTCTGGCAGTCCGTGGCCGGACTCGCGACCGCGGCGACGCTCTATTACACCGCCACCGAGCCGGCCGAGACCGCGCTGTTTCTGCCGTTCGTGAAGAACTTCGCAGCTGCCGCTGTCGGCCTTCGGCTTCATCGCGCTCGCCTACCTCGATGATCGTCGGCATGAGCAACGCGGTGAACCTCACCGACGGGCTCGACGGCCTCGCCATCATGCCCGCGGCGCTGGTGAGCGCCGCGCTCGGCATCTTCGCCTACGCCAGCGGCAACGCCGTGTTCGCGCACTACCTGCAGATCCCGGACATCCGCGGCGCCGGCGAACTGCTGATCTTCTGCGCCTCGCTCGCCGGGGCGGGCCTGGGCTTCCTGTGGTTCAACTCCTATCCGCGCGCAGGTGTTCATGGGCGACGTCGGCGCGCTGGCCATCGGCGCCGCGCATCGGCGTGATCGCCGTGATCGTGCGCCAGGAGCTGGTGGCGCTGCTGATGGGCGGGGTGTTCGTGCTCGAGACCGCCTCGGTCATCCTGCAGGTGGCCTCCTTCAAGCTCACCGGCCGGCGCATCTTCCGCATGGCGCCGCATCCATCATCACTTCGAGCTCAAGGGCTGGGCGGAGCCGAAGGTGATCGTGCGCTTCTGGATCATCTCGCTGCTGCTGGTGCTGGCCGGGCTCGCCACGCTGAAGCTGCGATGAGCACCGCGATGCCCGACAACGCACCGTACGCGGTGATCGTCGGGCTCGGCCGCACCGGCGCTCTCCTGCGCGCGCTACCTGCGCGCGCGCGGCTGGCGGCTCGCCGTGACCGACACGCGCGCAGCCGCCGCCGCAGCTGGCGCAGCTGCGCGCGCTCGATGCCGCGATCCCGGTGAGCCTGGGCGCGGCTCGACACGCGCCTGCTGCCAGGACGCCGTGTGCGTGGTCGCCTCCCGGGCGTGTCGCTCGAGGAGCCGTTCTTCGCCGCGGCGCGGCGCCTGCGGACGCTTGAGATCGTGGGCGACGTCGAGCTCTTCGCGCGCGCCGCGCGACGCACCGGTGGTCGGCATCACCGGCACCAACGGCAAGAGCACGGTCACCACGCTCCTCGGCCGCATGGCCGAGCGCGCCGGGCTGCAGCGTGCGGGTGGGCGGCAACCTGGGCGAGCCGGCGCTCGATCTGCTGAGCGCGGGCACCGCAGCTGTACGTGCTGGAGCTGTCGAGCTACCAGCTCGAGACCACCGCGTCACTCGGCACTGCCGCGCGGCGACGGTGCTGAACGTCACGCCCGATCACCTCGACCGCTACGCGCAGCCTCGGCCGCGCTACGCTGCCGCCAAGGCGCGCATCTTCGCCCGCTGCGATACCGCGGTGATCAACCTCGATGACCCGCTGGTCGTGGCGATGCCGCGCGCCGCCGCCGCACGCCTCAGCTTCTCGCTGCGCGCCGCCATCGGCGCCGGACTACGCGGTGGCCGAGCACGCAGGGCGCCTGGTGGCTGACGCGCGCCGGTGAGCCGCTGCTGGCCGCTAACGGAGATGAAGATCAGGGGCCTGCACAACGCCGCGAACGCGCTCGCGGCGCTGGCGCTCGGGGAGGCGCTCGGCGCTGCCGCGGCGCGGCGATGCTCGAGGAGCTGCGCAGCTTCGCAGGTCTGCCGCACCGCTCGCCAGTGGGTCGCGGACGTGCGCGGCGTGCGCTACGTCGATGACTCCAAGGGCACCAACGTCGGGGCGACGCTGGCCGCCGTCGCCGGGATGGCGGGACCGCTGGTGATGATCCTGGGCGGCGAGGGCAAGAATCAGGACTTCACGCCCGCTGGCCGCGGGCTTTCGCGGCAAGGTGCGCCACGCGGTGCTCATCGGCCGCGACGCCGCGCGCGCTCGAGCGCGTCGCTCGCGCGGTGTGCGCGCTCGAGCGCGCGCGCGACGCCTGCCGGAGGCGGTGCGCGCCGCCGCCGCCGCGGCCGCGCGCCGGCGACACGGTGCTGCTGTCCCCGGCCTGCGCCAGCCTCGACATGTTCACGCGACTACGCGCACCGCGGCGCGGTGTTCGCGCAGGCGGTGCGCGGAGCTCGCCGCATGAGCGCCAGCGCCTCGCTCATGGGATTTGCGCGCTCCAGCGCGCAAGCACGGCGCGGTGCACCTGGATCCGGTCACCCTCGCGCTGAGCCTGCGGCGATCGTGCTGCTCGGGCTGGTGATGGTGACCTCCGCCTCGGTCTCCGATCGCCGGCCAGGAGAGCGGCCAGCCGTTCTACTACCCGAGCGCCAGCTGCTGCTGACCGCTGATCGGCGGCGCCTGCGCGCGCGCTGGTGTTCTCGATTCCCACCGAGCTGCTCGAGCGCGCCTGCGTGCCGCTGCTGGCCATCGCGATCGCGCTCTTGCGTCATCGTGCTGGTGCCGGGCCTGGGCCACTCGGTCAACGGCAGCCGCCGCTCGGCTGCGCCTCGCGCGGCGTCAACTTCCAGGTCTCGGAGCTCGCGCGCGTGCTGGTGCTCATCTACATCGCCAGCTACGCCGTGCGCCGCGAAGCGAATTGCGCGAGTCCTTCCGTCGGGCTCGGCGAAGCCGCTGCTGACTGCTGTTCGGCGTGAGCGCGCTGCTGCTCGCTGGAGCCGGACTTCGGGGCCGCCACGGTGCTGTTCGCCACCGGGTTCGGCCTGCTGTTCCTCGCCGGCGCGCGCCTGCGCTACGTGATCGCGATGACCGCCATCGCGGGGTCGGCTTTGCGGTGCTGGCGGTGAGCTCCAGCTACCGCATGCGGCGGCTGACGGCCTTTCTGGATCCGTGGGCCGGACCCGTTCAACAGCGGCTTCCAGCTGACGCAGTCACTGATCGCCATCGGCCGCGGCCAGTGGTTTGGCGTGGGACTCGGGGACTCGGTGCAGAAGCTCTTCTACCTGCCCGAGGCGCACACCGACTTCCTGTTCGCGGTGCTGGCCGAGGAACTCGGACTCGTCGGCGTGGTGCTCACGCTGGCGCTGTTCCTCGGGCTCGTGTGGCGCAGCTTCCAGATCGCGCGCCTCGCCGCCGACGCGGGCCTGAAGTTCCCTGCCTACCTCGCCTCAGGCTTTGGCCTGTGGATCGGCATTCAGGCCTTCATCAACATCGGCGTGAACATGGGGGTGCTGCCGACCAAGGGCCTCACGCTGCCGCTCATGAGCTACGGGCGCTCGAGCCTGATCGTGGCGCTCGCCTGGGTGGGACTGCTGCTGCGGGTGTATCACGAGGCGATGCGCCAGCAGCGCGGCTCGGCGACCGTGCGGGGCGGCGCATGATCCGGCCGATCCTCATCATGGCCGGCGGCACCGGCGGGCACGTGTTCCCGGCGCTGGCGCTGGCGCGCCTGCTGCGCGAGCAGTCCCTCGAGGTCATCTGGCTCGGCACCGAGCGCGGGCTTGAGTCGCGGGTCATTCCCGCGGAGGGCATCCCGATCGAACGCCTGTCGATCGGCGGCCTGCGCGGCAAGGGCGCGCTCGCCTGGCTGGCCGCGCCCGTTTCGCCTGCCGCGCGCTCGCTGCAGGCGCTGTCGGTGATGCGGCGCCACCGGCCGATGCGTGGTGGTGGGCCTTGGCGGTTTCGTGACCGGCCCCGGCGGGCTCGCCGCCTGGCTCACGCGCCGCCCGCTCGTCATCCACGAGCAGAATGCCGTCGCCGGCTTCACCAACCGCTGTCTCGCGCCTCTGGCGCGCCAGGTGCTGGAGGCCTTTCCCGGCAGCTTCGGGCCCGACGTGCACGCGCAAGGTCATCGGCAACCCGGTGCGGCGCGACATCAGCGAGGTGCCGCCGCCCTCGGCCCGCTTCGCCGGGCCGCAGCGGCCCGATCCGCATCCTCGTCATCGGCGGCAGCCAGGGCGCGGCGCGCCTGAATGCGGTCGTGCCCTTTGCGCTGAAGCGCCTGTCCGCGTGGCTCGCCTTCGACGTGCGCCACCAGGCGGGCGAACGCTGGCTGGAGGCCGGCCGGGCGAGCTACGCGCAGGCCGGCGTGCGCGCGCGACGTGCGGCCCTTCATCGAGGACATGAGCGAGGCGTACACCTGGGCGGACCTGGTGATCTGCCGCTCCGGCGCACTCACCGTCTCGGAGCTGGCGGCGGTCGGCGTCGCGGCCATCCTCGTGCCGTTCCCGAACGCGGTGGATGATCATCAGGCCTACAACGCCCAGTACCTGGTGCGCGAGGGCGCCGCGGTGCTGATCTCCGACCGCGAGCTCACCGCCGAGCGCCTCGCCGCCGAGCTGCAGCGCCTGTGCGCCGGGCGCGGCAAGCTGCTGGCGATGGCCGAGCGCGCGCGGCTGCTCGCCAGCCGCGCGCCGCGGACGAACTGGCCGCCTCCTGCCTCGAGCTCGCCCGGAGGGCGGCATGAGCCGCGAGCGCCGTGCCTTGCCGTCGCCGCCGGTCGAGCGCCGTGCGAGCCCCGAGCGCCGCGACCGCATGCGCCGCATCAACACCATTCACTTCGTCGGCATCGGCGGCAGCGGCATGAGCGGCATCGCCGAGGTGCTGCTGAACCTGGGCTACACGGTGCAGGGCTCGGACGTGCGCACCAGCGCCGTGACGCAGTGGCTCACGGGCCTGGGCGCGCGCATCAGCGTCGGCCACGCCGCGGCCAACATCGCCGGCGCCGACGTCGTGGTGGTCTCCGGCGCGGTGGCGCGCGACAACCCGGAAGTCGAGGCGGCGCTCACTGCGCGCATTCCCGTGGTGGCGCGCGCCGAGATGCTCGCCGAGCTCATGCGCTTTCGCTATTCCATCGCGGTCGCCGGCACCCACGGCAAGACCACCACCACCAGCCTCATCGCCAGCATCCTCAACGAGGGGGCGAGGATCCGACCTACGTCATCGGCGGGCGCCTGAAGAGCGCGGCCAGCAACGCGCGCCTCGGGGCCGGGCGCTACCTGGTCGCCGAGGCCGACGAGAGCGACGCCTCCTTCACGCACCTGCAGCCCCTCATCGCCATCGTCACCAACATCGACAACGATCACCTGAGCACCCACGGCGGGGACTTCGGGCTGCTGAAGAAGAGCTTCGTGGATTTCCTGCACAACCTGCCGTTCTACGGGCTGGCGGTGCTGTGCCTGGATGATGAGCACGTGCGCAGCATCGTCCAGGAGCTCGGCCGCCCGGTGCTCTCCTACGGCATCGAGGCCGGCGCCGACGTGCGCGCCGTGAACATCCGTCCCGGAGGCGCTCAGGACCCACTTCGACGTCGAGCGCGCGGCGGCGGCGCCGCTGCCGGTGACCCTGAACCTGCCGGGCCTGCACAACGTGCGCAACGCGCTCGCCGCCATCACCGTGGCGCTCGAGCTCGGGATCGAGGACGCCGCCATCCTGCGGGCGCTGGCGGCCTTCCAGGGCGTGGACCGGCGCCTGCAGCACGTCGGGGATGTGGTGACGGCGGTCGGGCGCGTCAGCATCGTTGATGACTACGGCCACCACCCGACCGAGGTCACCGCGACGCTGGAGGCGATACGCCAGGGCTACGCCGGGCGGCGCGTCCTGCTCGCGTTCCAGCCGCACCGCTTCACGCGCACCCGCGATCTCATCGATGACTTCGGCAAGGCGCTCTCGGGGCGGACGTGCTGTGCGTCACGGAGGTGTACGCCGCCGGCGAAGCGCCGATCGCCGGCGCCGACGGCCGCGCCATCTGCCGCGCGGTGCGCAGCCGCGGGCTGCTCGAGCCGCTGTTCGTGGAGAAGGTCGAGGAGCTTCCCAGGCGCTCAAGGACGTGATCAAAGACGGCGACGTCATCCTCGCCATGGGCGCCGGCAATATCAGCGCGGTGGCGCATGCGCTGCCGGAGGCGCTGGCCGCGCTGCTGCCGCCGGGGAGTGCCGCGTGAGCGTGGCCGTCGCCCCCGAATTCCGTCGCCCGCGTGCGCCGCGATGAGCCCCTGAGCCGCCATACCTCCTGGCACGTGGGCGGGCCGGCGGACGTGTTCTTCAATCCCGCCGATCGCGCCGAGCTGTCCTCGTTCCTGCGCAGCGTGCCCTCGGGCGTGCCGATCCAGTGGATCGGTCTGGGCAGCAACCTCCTGGTGCGCGACGGCGGCATCCGCGGCATCGTCATCAGCACGCACGGCACCCTCGAGGCCCTCGAGCGCGTGAACGACACGACGGTGCGCGCCGAAGCCGGCGTCGCCTGCGCGCGCATCGCGCGCCAGTGCATCAAGTGGGGTCTGGGGCCCGCAGAGTTCTTCGCCGGCATCCCCGGCACGCTCGGCGGGGCGCTCGCCATGAACGCCGGCGCCTTCGGCGGGGAGACCTGGAGGCACGTCACGAGCGTCGAGACCATCGACCGCAGCGGCACCACCCACACGCGCGAGCGCCACGAGTACCAGGTGAGCTACCGCCACGTGGCGCCTCCCGTGGCGGAGGAATGGTTCATCAGCGCACGCCTGCAGTTCGAGCAGCGCCCCGGCGCCCACGCGGGTGAGGTGCGCGCGCTGCTGGAGCGCCGCAAGGCCTCGCAGCCGATCGGGGAGTGGAGCTGCGGCTCGGTGTTCACCAATCCCCCGGGCGATCACGCCGCGCGCCTGATCGAGGCGGCGGGGCTGAAGGGCTTTCGCATCGGCGATGCCTCGGTGTCGCACAAGCACGCGAATTTCATCATCAACCACGGGCAGGCGCGCGCCGCGGACGTGGAAGACCTCATCGGACACGTGCGCGCGACCGTCGAGCGCCTGCACGGCGTCGCTCTCCAGCCCGAAGTGCGCATCGTGGGAGTGCCGTAACGCCATGCGCCTCAGTTACGAACCCACGACCTGCGCCGCATCAGCCAGCCTGCCGACTTCGGGCGCGTCGCGGTGCTCTTCGGCGGCGACTCGAGCGAGCGCGAGATCTCGCTCCTCAGCGGCAACGCCGTGCTCGAGGCGCTGCGCAGCCGCGCCGTCGACGCGCACGCCTTTGATCCGCGCGACCGCTCGCTGCCGCAGCTGCTCGAGGAGGGCTTCGAGCGCGTCTGGATCGCGCTGCACGGACCCGGGGCGAGGACGGCACGCTGCAGGGGCGCTCGAGTACCTGGGGGTCCCCTACACCGGCAGCGGCGTCATGGGGTCGGCGATCGGGATGGACAAGCTGCGCACCAAGCGCCTGGCGCTCGCCGCCGGCGTCGCCACCTGCGACTTCGTCGTCCTCAAAGGTCCGCAGGACTTCGAGGCGGCGCTCGAGCGGCTGCGGCTGCCGCTCATCGTGAAGCCGGCGACGCAGGGCTCGAGCGTCGGCATGAACAAGGTCGAGCGCCCGGAGGACCTCGCCGCCGCCTACGCCGCCGCCGCCAAGTTCGAGACGCTGGTGTTCGCCGAGCCCTGGCTCACCGGCTCCGAGTACACGGTCGCGATCCTGCAGGGTGCGGCGCTGCCCTCGATCCGCATCGAGACGCCGCAGACCTTCTACGACTACGAGGCGAAGTACTTCCGCGACGACACGCGCTACTTCTGCCCCTCGGGACTGCCCGCGAGCGCGGAGGCGCACCTGGCGAACCTGGCGCTCGCCGCGTTTGAGGCCACCGGGGCCTCCGGCTGGGGGCGTGCGGATTTCATGATGGACGGCGCGGGGCGGCCGCAGCTGCTGGAGATCAACACCATCCCCGGCATGACGAGCCACAGCCTGGTGCCCATGGCCGCGCGCGCCGTGGGCATCGACTTCGCCGAACTGTGCTGGCGCGTGCTCGAGACGAGCTTCACGCGCCGCCTGCAGGCGCCCTCGAAAGGACACCCCTAGCAATGCTGGGCCGCCCCAAGAACCGCCGCAAGCCGGCCGAGGCACGCCGCCGCTTCCGGCTGCCCGCGATCAACTGGCGCTACGCCGGCGTCACCGCCGGCGTGCTCGCGGTGATCGCCTGCGGCACGGCCGGCCTCGTGTGGGCGATGAACCAGCCGATCGAGACGGTCGCGGTGCAGGGCCGCTTCCAGCGCGTGACGCCGGCGGATGTCGAGCGCGTGGTGAAGAGCTGCGTGCACGGCGCGGGGCTCTTGTCGGTGGACCTGGCCCAGGTGCGGCGCGCGATCCACACGCTGCCGTGGGTGGACGCGGTGAGCGTGGAGCGTGCCTGGCCGCGGGCCTGACGGTGCTGGTGGTGGAGCAGACCGCCGCCGCCCGCTGGGGCGAGCGCGGCCTGCTCAACGCGCGCGGCGAGCTGTTTGATTCCGACGAGCGCCACATCCCGCCGGAGCTGGCGCAGCTGGAAGGTCCGCCGGGCAAGGAGTCGCTGGTGGCGCAGCGCTACCTCGCCGCCGAAGGGCGGCTCATGCAGGCGGGCCTGCGCCTGACCGCGATGCGCCTCGATGCGCGCGGCGCGTGGGAATTTGATCTGGCGAACGGCGTCACGGTGCGCCTCGGCCGCCGCCAGGTGGATGAGCGCTTCGAGAAGTTCATGGACGCCGCCTTGAAGCTCGTCACGCAGAAGGGCGAGGACATCTCTTACGTGGACATGCGTTACACCAACGGATTCGCCATCGGCTGGCGCGGCACTGCCGCGCGGCGGCGCGGGCCGCGAGGAAGGTCATGATGCTTAAGCGCAGCGAGCGAAACCTCATTGTCGGCCTCGACATCGGCACCTCCAAGGTGGTCGCCCTGGTGGGGAAATCGCCGCCGACGGCTCGATCGAGCTGCTGGGCCTGGGGTCGCAGCCCTCGCGCGGACTCAAGAAGGGCGTCGTGGTCAACATCGAGTCGACCGTGCAGTCGATCCAGCGCGCGGTGGAGGAGGCCGAGCTCATGGCCGGCTGCGAGATCCACTCGGTGTTCGCCGGCATCGCCGGCAGCCACGTGCGCAGCCTCAACTCCCACGGCGTGGTCGGGGTGCGCGACAAGGGAAGTCAGCCACGGGGACGTCGAGCACGTCATCGATGCCGCCAAGGCGGTCGCGATCCCCGCCGACCAGAAGATCCTGCACGTGCTGCCGCAGGAATTCATCGTCGACGGCCAGGAGGGCATCCGCGACCCGATCGGCATGTCCGGGGTGCGCCTGGAGGCCAAGGTGCACATCGTCACCGGCGCGGATTCGGCCGCCCAGAACATCGAGAAGTGCATCCAGCGCTGCGGCCTGGAGGTCGATGACGTGGTGCTCGAGCAGCTCGCCTCGAGCTTCGCGGTCCTCACCGAGGATGAGAAGGAGCTCGGGGTGTGCCTGGTCGACATCGGTGGCGGCACCACGGATCTGGCGGTGTTCGCCAACGGCGCCATCCGCCACACCGCGGTGATCCCGATCGCCGGCGACCAGGTGACCAACGACATCGCCGTGTCGATGCGCACGCCGACGCAGTACGCCGAAGACATCAAGATCCGCTACGCGTGCGCGCTCGCAGCTCGCCAACCCCGACGAGAGCATCGAGGTGCCCTCGGTCGGCGAGCGCCCGGCGCGGCGCCTGGCGCGCCAGACGCTCGCCGAGATCGTGGAGCCGCGCTACGAGGAGCTGTTCGCCCTGGTGCGCGATGAGCTGCGTCGCTCGGGCTTCGAGGAAGTGATCGCCGCCGGCATCGTGCTCACCGGCGGCAGCGCCAAGATGGAAGGCTGCATCGAGCTCGCCGAGGAGGTCTTCCATGTGCCGGTGCGCCTCAGGGATCCCGCAGGCGGTGCAGGGCCTCTCCGACGTGGTGCGCAATCCGATCTTTTCCACGGGCGTGGGCCTGCTGCTCTACGCGCGTGACAACGCCTTGCCCGCACGTCGCGGGCGCTCCCTGGGGGCAATGCCAAGTCGATGCTCGACCGCATGCGTTCCTGGTTCCAGGGGAACTTTTGAAGCTGACAGTGCAAGAGAAGAACGATTCAACCAACCGTTTGTATTTGTGTAAGGAGCGATAACATGTTTGAACTGATGGACGCGTACAGCCAAAGCGCCGTCATCAAGGTGATCGGGGTCGGGGGTGGCGGCGGCAACGCCGTGGCGCACATGGTGACCGCCGGCATCGACGGCGTGGAATTCATGTGCATCAACACGGACTCCCAGGCCCTGAAACACGCCAAGGTGAAGACCGCTCTGCAGATCGGCACCAACATGACCAAGGGACTCGGCGCGGGCGCTGACCTGGAAGTCGGCCGCCAGGCGGCGATGGAGGACCGCGACCGCATCGTCGAGCTGATCGAGGGCTGCGACATGCTGTTCATCACCGCCGGCATGGGCGGTGGCACCGGCACCGGGGCCGCACCGGTGGTGGCGCAGGTGGCCAAGGAACTCGGCATCCTCACGGTCGCGGTCGTGACCAAGCCCTTCGAGATGGAAGGCAGCAAGCGCAGCTACGTCGCCGATCACGGCATCAGTGAGCTCGGCAAGTACTGCGACTCCCTCATTACAATTCCTAACCAGAAACTGCTGACGGTGTTGGGACCGCAGACGACGCTGCTGGATGCCTTCAAGGCTGCCAACCAGGTGCTGCAGGGCGCCGTGCAGGGCATCGCGGAACTGATCACCCGTCCGGGACTCATAAATGTGGACTTTGCGGACGTGCGTACGGTGATGGCCGAGACCGGCATGGCGATGATGGGTTCGGGTGCGGCCAGCGGCGAAGGCCGGGCGCGCGCTGCGGCCGAGGCTGCGGTTTCCTCGCCGCTGCTGGAAGACATCAACCTCGCCGGCGCCCACGGCATCCTGGTGAACGTGACCGCCGGCATGGACCTCTCGATCGGGGAGTTCCAGGAAGTCGGCCAGATCGTGAAGCAGTTTGCCTCCGATGACGCCACGGTCGTGGTCGGCACCGTCATCGATCCGGAGCTCTCCAACCAGGTGCGCGTGACGGTGGTGGCGACCGGCCTGCGGCCGTCCGGCTGCTGCAGCGCGGCGCGCCGCTGCGCGAGCGCGAGACCGCCGCCCCGGCGCGTGACTCCCGCGAGCAACGCGACACCGGCATGCGTGTTGTAGCGAGGCCACGCAGTGCCAGCGACTACGCCGCCTACGAGCGACCGACGGCGCAACGGCAGGCGCGGGCGGTTGGGGATGGCCTGCGACCGGATGCGGACGCGGAGGACGTGCTGGACATCCCGGCGTTCCTGCGACGACAGGCCGACTGATGTGATACGGTAGTCAACGCGCCTTACATAAAGCGCCTTGGAGAGGGGCAGGCTTTGGCTTTAGGGCAGCCTCCCCTCCAATGGCGCTTATGGCGCTTATGTCATCCGCTGTAGGCTTGAGGCGTTACAGCAAAGCAACAACCATGGTCGGTCAACGGACGCTTAAAAACACGATTCGCGCCACCGGTGTCGGGCTGCACACCGGCAAGAAGGTGCTCATGACCCTGCGGCCGGCCGACCCCGATCAGGGCATCGTCTTCCGGCGCACCGATCTGGCGCAGATGGTCGACATCCGCGCCACCGCCGAGAACGTCGGCGACACCATGCTGGGCACCACCTTGGGCCGGGGCGAATCGCGCGTCTCCACCGTGGAGCACCTCCTGTCCGCGTTCGCAGGTCTCGGGATCGACAACGCCATCGTCGAGGTCTCGGCGGCCGAGGTGCCGATCATGGACGGCAGCGCGGGTCCGTTCGTCTTCCTGCTGCAGTCGGCCGGCATCGAGGAGCAGCGGCGGCCGAAGCGCTTCATCCGCGTGAAGAAGCGCTTGCGGGTCGAGGACGGCGACAAGTGGGCGCAGTTCGATCCGTTCGATGGCTTCAAGGTCAACTTCGAGATCGAGTTCAACCACCCGATCTTCAGCGCGCTCGCAGCGCGCCTCGATGGACTTCTCGACCACCTCCTTCCTGAAGGAAGTGAGCCGCGCGCGCACCTTCGGGTTCATGCGCGACCTGAGACGCTGCGCTCGCGCAATCTTGCGCTCGGCGGCAGCCTCGACAACGCCATCGTGCTCGATGATTTCCGGGTGCTGAACGAGGACGGCCTGCGCTACGAGGACGAGTTCGTGAAGCACAAGATCCTCGATGCCATCGGGGACCTGTACCTGCTCGGGCACAGCCTCATCGGGGAGTTCAGCAGGCCACAAGTCGGGCCATGCGCTCAACAACAAGCTGCTGCGCACGCTGCTCGCCGACAGCTCCAGCTGGGAAGAGGTCGTGTTCGAGCGCTACGCGGACGCGCCGATCTCCTACATCGAGGCCCCGGCGCTGCACCCGCCCGGCGGCTAGCGCTTCAGGGCTGGGCCTTTTGCTGCTGCGCGGCAATACGCGCACTTCCAACGCGATCAATCCCGGCACCGCCGCGCGCGCCGCTCCTCAGCTCGAGCAGCGCGTAGCGCAGCCGCGCTGACCACGCGGCGGATTCTGCAAACACCACCACCGTTCCCTCCCGCTCGGTGATTCCGGAGATCCGCCGGTGCAGTTCCGGGGGCAGATGCCCGGCCGAGCCAGGTGCTCCAGAACGCCTGTTTTTCAGCCTTTTCCGTGACGCGCGTCAGAGCCGGCGCATAGCGCGACAGCAGCTCTTTTACAGAATCTAAGGGTGCGGCGACGTGTGACTTTGAACCTGCGCGAGTCCTCATTGGGGCTCTTCCCGCGCTTGTCTCGACTCATCTTCTTCGGCATATTGCTTCAGCTGCCCCAGAGCAAACCCGCCGAAAGGCGGGGACGCAAAGCCACCGGTCTAAAGCGAGGAGCCATGACAGCGGGGTTGCCAGCATGGTACAGGTTACGTCAGGTAGAACAGGGCCTTTCAGGCCCGGGCACGGTTCAGGCGCGAGCCTGGTTTTTGCCTGTCCGTCGTGAGTTTTTAGGCAAGCCCTGAGCGCGTTGTGAACGTCATATTCCTGTCCAAGCGTGAAGGAACGGCGAGGCACTTCAACCTCGCCCACCCGCTCACGTTAAGTTTAATCGCGGGCTTCGTGCTCGTGGTGCTGGGCAGTGCGTTCGTGCTCGGCGTCCAGCTTGGCCGCGGCAACCACGAGCGGGTGGTGCTCTCCGACACCGTGCGCTTCGGCGCCACGCTCGCCCAGCAGAAAGCCCAGATTGCCGATCTCAAAGCTCAGTTGCAGCTGCGCGTGGACGCGATGGGCCATGCGCCTCGGCGAGGTGAACGCCCACGTGATCCGCCTGACGCGCTCGGCAAGCGCCTCACCGAGATGGCGGAGATCGACAGCCGCGAATTCACTTTCGACCGTGACGCGCCGCGCGGCGGTGCCAGTGAAGGCGACGGGGTGAGCGCGCAGATCCCGGATCTGTCCGCCATGCTCTCGAGCCTCGAGCAGCGCGTCGACCTGCGCGAGTCGCAGCTGGCGGCGCTGGAGAATCTGGATCCTGGCGCGCGAGCTGAAGGAAGAGATCCACCCCGAAGGCCGCCCGGTGCAAAGCGGGTTCATCTCCTCCTACTTCGGCGAGCGCGAGGATCCCTTCGACGGCCAGGAGACCTTCCACAAGGGGGTCGACTTCGCGGGCACCAAGGGCTCGACCGTCATGGCCGTGGCGGCGGGCGTCGTGACCTGGGCCGGTGAGCGCTCCGGCTTCGGCAAGCTCATCGAGATCAACCACGGCGACGGCTACGTTACCCGCTACGGCCACAACGAGCGCACGCTCGTCTCGGTCGGCCAGACCGTCAAGCGCGGCGATCCGGTCGGGCTCATGGGCTCCACGGGCCGCTCCACCGGTCCCCACGTGCACTTCGAAGTGCTGCGCAACGGCCGCCAGGTCGACCCGCTGTCCTTCATCGGGCGCTAGCCCCGAGCACCCCTCCCGCCTTGATTTCACTCCGCCCGAGAACCAATTGGGCGGCTTTGGCGTCTATTGCGTACAATACGCCGCTTTCAAGGCCCGCGGTCTTATCTAAGTACTTGTTGGGCAAGCCGTTTTTCCTTAAACGAGTCACCCCTTTGCGACAACTCCTCACCCGCGTTTTCGGCAGCCGTAACGAGCGCATCGTGCGCGGCTACGGGCGCTACGTGCGCGCCGCGAACCAGCTTGAGCACCCGATCAAGCCGCTCACCAACGAGGCGCTGCGCGCCAAGACGGACGAGTTCCGCGCGCGCCTGAAAGAGGGCGCCACGCTGGATGACCTGCTGCCGGAGGCGTTCGCCGTGGTGCGCGAGGCGGCGCTGCGCACCCTGGGCATGCGGCACTTTGACGTGCAGCTGATCGGTGGCATCGCGCTGCACAAGGGGATGATCGCCGAGATGCGTACCGGGGAGGGCAAGACGCTCATGTCGACCCTGCCCGCGTACCTGAACGCCCTGAACGGGCAGGGCGTGCACATCGTCACGGTGAACGAATACCTCGCGCAGCGCGATGCGGACTGGATGGGCCCGATCTACCAGTTCCTCGGGCTGCAGCGTGGGCGTGATCAAGAATGCGCAGAGCTCGGCCGAGAAGCGCGCCGCCTATGCGAGCGACATCACCTACGGCACCAACAACGAATTCGGCTTCGACTACCTGCGCGACAACCTCGCGTACCGCCTGGACGAGCGCGTGCAGCGCGGCCTGTCGTTCGCGGTCGTCGACGAAGTCGACTCGATCCTGATCGACGAGGCGCGCACGCCGCTCATCATCTCCGGCCCCGCCGAGGAGAGCACCGAGCTGTACCTGCGCATCAACGAGCTCGTGCCGCGCCTCACTCGGCAGCAGCAGGAAGACGGCCCGGGCGACTACGCGGTCGATGAGAAGAGCAAGCAGGCCCACATCACCGAAACCGGGCACGAGCACGTCGAGCAGCTGATGCTGAGGGCGGGCCTGCTCAAGGAAGGCGAGAGCCTCTACGACCCGATGAACATCCGCCTCATGCACCACCTGAACGCGGCGCTGCGGGCGCACGCGCTCTACAAGCGCGACGTCGAGTACATCGTGCGCGGCGGCGAGGTGATCATCGTCGATGAGTTCACCGGGCGCACCATGCCCGGCCGGCGCTGGTCGGACGGCCTGCACCAGGCGGTGGAGGCGAAGGAAGGCGTGCGGGTGCGCGAGGAGAACCAGACGGTCGCCTCGATCACCTTCCAGAACTACTTCCGGCTCTACAAGAAGCTCTCCGGCATGACCGGCACGGCGGACACCGAGGCGCCCGGAGTTCCTGCAGATCTACGGGCTCGAGGTCGTCGGTGATCCCGACGCACCGGCCGATGATCCGCAAGGACAACGCCGGACTTCGTGTACTCTCACGCCAGGATGACAAGTTCAAGGCGATCATCGAGGACATCCGCGAGTGCGTGGCGCGCGAGCAGCCGGTGCTGGTCGGCACCACCTCGATCGAGACCTCCGGAGTACCTCTCCGGGCTGCTCAACAAGGAGGGCGTGGCGCACGAGGTGCTCAATGCCAAGCAGCACGAGCGCGAGGCGCACATCGTGGCGCAGGCCGGCCGCCCGGCGGCGATCACCATTGCCACCAACATGGCCGGCCGCGGCACCGACATCGTCCTCGGCGGCAATCTCGAGGCCGAGCTCGCCCAGCGCGGCCGACAGCGACGATCTGGCGCGCGAGCGGCATGCGCGCGGCCTGGCAGACCCGGCACGACAGGGTCGCTCAGCGCCGGCGGCCTGCACATCGTCGGCACCGAGCGCCACGAATCGCGTCGCATCGACAACCAGCTGCGCGGCCGCTCCGGACGCCAGGGCGACCCGGGCTCGAGCCGCTTCTACCTGTCGATGGAAGACAACCTGATGCGCATCTTCGGCGATCCGCTGCGCACGCAAGCGGCTGCTGCAGATGGCCGGCATGCGGGAAGGCGAGGTCATCGAGAGTGGCATGCTGACGCGCCAGATCGAGAAGGCGCAGCGCAAGGTCGAGTCGCACAACTTCGACATCAGAAAGAACCTGCTGCTGTTCGATGACGTGGCGAACGATCAGCGCAAGGTGGTCTACAGCCAGCGCACCGAGATCATGGGCACCGGAGGACCTCTCCAGTGCCATCCGCGGGCTCATGGAAGAGGCCACCGGAACGCTCCTCGACCAGCACATGCCCAAGCAGGCGAGCCCGGGCGACTGGGACCTCAAGGGGCTGTCCGGAGTCCCTGGCGCGCGATTTTAACGTGCGCGTAGAGCCACAGGCGTGGCTTCACGGCGGAACCGGAGCTCGAGGAGCAGGCGCTGCGCGAGCGCGTGGTGAAGGCGGTGCACGAGGCCTACGATGCCAAGGTGGCACGCACCGGCGCCGAGGTCATGCGCCACGTGGAAAAGCAGGTCATGCTGCAGAAGGTGGACCATCACTGGCGCGAACACCTCGCGGCCATGGACTACCTGCGCCAGGGCATCCACCTGCGCGGCTACGCCCAGAAGGACTATCGCTTCGAGTTCAAGCGCGAGGCCTTCGAGCTCTTCGCCGCCATGCTCGAGCGCATCAAGTTCGAGACCGCCTCCTCATGGCGACGGTCGAAGTGCGCACCCAGGAGGATCTGGAACGCGAGGAAGAGGGAGCGTCGACTGCGCCTGATGCGGGCGCTGCAGGCCCAGCACGCCGAGGCCGGCTCGCTGCTCGCGGCCGCCGACCAGCCCGCGGGCGCGGCGGCGCCCGCGGCGCGCGCAGCGGCATGATTCTCGGCGGGCGCGCTGCCCCTGCCGGATTCGCCCGGCCCCTTCGTGCGCAACGAGCGCAAGGTCGGCGCAACGAGCCCTGCCCCTGCGGCTCGGGCAAGAAGTACAAGCACTGCCACGGCGCGCCTCGAGCGTCGAGTAACCCAAGCCGCGCGGATGGCAGGCGTATCGTAAGTCCCGTCATCCTCGTGGTATCCGCGGCGCTTTACGACCGCGCCGGACGCGTGCTGATCGCCGAGCGGCCTCAGGGTAAGCACATGGCCGGGCGCTGGGAATTCCCGGCGGCAAGGTGGGGCCGCGCGAGAGTGAGCGCGAGGCGCTGGCGCGCGAGCTCCACGAGGAGCTCGGCATCACCGTCACCGCAGCGCACCAGCGCATGCGGCTGCGCCACGTGTATGCCGACCGGGAGGTCGAGCTGTCGCTGTGGATCATCACCGCTTACCGCGGCGAGCCGCAGCCGCTCGATGGGCAGCGCCTGAAGTGGTGGCCCCCTGCGGCGCTTGCCCGCGGAGGATATCCTCGAGGCAGACCGGGGTTTCGTCGAGGCCCTCGCGCGCGCGGCCCCGCCCTGAAGCGTCCGCGGCGCGCGCGGCCGACGCTCACCCGCAGGCGTGTACAACTGCGGTTCGCATATCCCGTTCACGATGGAAAATCCCGATGGCAGCGCAAAACGATCTTCCGGAAGTCCAGCTCGACCCCACGAGCCTGTATCGCGAGGACGTGTTCACCGACCGCCACGCCGGCAGCATTCGCAGGCTCACGCCGGTGAAGGTGGACGGCAGCACCGATGAGACGCGCCACGTGCTGTATTCCGGGCAGACGCAGCTCCTGACGCCCGCCGGCGTGCTGCCGCTGGGGTTTGAGATCGAGGCGCTGTCGCTCGGAGGAAGCGCTCAAGAAGTTTCCGGAGGGCGTGAAGGTGGCCCCTCGAGCAGGCCATCGATGAGGCGCGCGAGCTGCGCCGCGAGGCTGCCGCCTCTGCGCATCGTGGTGCCCGATGTCGGCAGCGGCGTGGGTCCGGGGCCAGGCCGGTTCCGGCGGCGGCAAGATCAAGTTTCTTAGGCCGCCGCCCCGGCGTGCGGCACGCGCGGAGGCCGCCTCCGCGCCGCCGCCGCGCCTTGTTACACTCACGACGATGAAAATTCTCCCATCGCTGAGGCTCCTCGCAGCGCTCGGCGCTGAGCGCCTGCGCCGCGTTGGCTCTGGTTCCTGCGCCCACACGGAAGTCGTCACCGGCAACGAAACCGTGTCGGGCCCGGGTCCGGGCGGCAAGCCCATGCGCACCGTGACCGAGGCGGCGGTGGGCATGCCGGCGGTGGCCCAGACCCCGGTCTATCCGCTCACCGCGCGCATCGAGGTGAACGACAACTACTTCGGTACCAAGGTCACCGACCCGTATCGCTGGCTCGAGAAACTGGATTCTCCCGGCCGTGCAGCAGTGGGTGGTGCAGCAGAACGCGCTGTCGCAGCCGCAGCTGGAGGCGCTGCCGCAGCGCTTCTGGCTGAAGAAGCGCCTCACGCAGCTGTGGAACTACGAGCGCTACGAGGTCCCGGTCAGCCGCGGCGGACACTACTTCTACTTGCACAACGACGGGCCAGCAGAACCAGAGCGTGCTGTACGTCTCCGAGGATCTGAATTCTCTGCCGGCGCGTGTGCTCTTGATCCCAACGGTGCGCGCGAGGATGCCACCGTGTCGCTGTCGCAGTTCCGCGCTCTCCGAGCAGGGCACGATCATGGCCTACGCGTGTCTCCGACGGCGGCACCGACTGGGAGATCTGGCGCTTCCGGCGCGTGAAGGATGGCGGGGACCCTGCCGGACACGCTGCGCTACACCAAGTTCTGGGGCGTCTCCTGGGCGCACGACGGCTCGGGTGTCTACTACAGTCGCTATCCGGCGGCCGCGCCGGGCAGTGGCGATGACGCCGCGAAGCTCGGCGCTTTACTTCCACAAGCTCGGCACGAGCTCAGGAGGAGGACCGCCTCGTCTACGAGATCAAGAACCACCCCACGCGCCTGCCCACGGGACGGGTCACCGAGGACGGTCATTACCTCGTCATCACGCCAGGTGGACGGCTACGAGAAGAACGGCGTCGAGCTCCCTGGACCTGCGCAAGCCCGGCGCGAGCGTGCACGCCGCTCCTCATGGACTGGGACGCGCTCTACAACTTCATCGGTTCGCGTGGTGATGAGCTGTTATTTCCACACCACCTGGACAGCGCCGCTCGGCCAGGTCATCGCGGTGGATGCCCACCAGGCGCCGAGCGGCGCACGGTGGTACCGGAAGGCAGCGCGGCCATCGAGCAGGCGAGCTACCTGGGCGGACGCGCATCGTCGCGCAGCTACGTGGAAGATGCCCACGGGTTGCGCGTATCTATGAGCGCGATGGGCGCCTGGCGGGGCGCTGGTGCCGCTGCCGGGCATGGGCGGCATCGATGGCTTCCAGGGAGAGGGGTCGCCGGAGCGAGACCTTCTTCTCCTACACCGACTACCCGACCCCGCGGCGCGTCTACCGGCTGGACGTAGCCACGAACCAGGCCACCTTGTGGCGCGAGCCGCAGGTGCCGGGCTCGATGGCCGACTTCGTCACCGAGCAGGTGTTCTACAACAGCAAGGATGGCACGCGCGTGCGCCGATGCACATCACGCACCGGCGACGCACATGATGAAGGACGGCAACACCCCGTTGCTCGCTCTACGGTTGCGCGGCTTTCAATATCTCCGCAACCCCGGCCTACCGCCCCCAGGGTGCAGGCGTGGCTGGAAATGGGGGCGCGTTTGCCGAGGCGAACCTGCGCGGCGGCGGGAGTACGGCGAGGCCTGGCACAAGGGCGGCACGCTCGCCAACAAGCAGCACGTGTTCGATGACTTCATCGCGGCGGCGGAATACCTGATCAGCGAGCACTACACGCAGGCAGCGCGCGCCAGGGCATCCACGGGCGCAGCAACGGCGGCTCCTCGGTCGGCGCGGTGCCGCTGCGCAGCGGCCGGATCTCTCTGGCGCGGCGCTCCGGCCGTGGGCGTGCTCGACATGCTGCGCTATCACACCGCCAGCGCCAACGCCCGACAGTGGTCCTCCGACTACGGACTGTCCGAGGATCCGGACCAGTTCAAGACCCTGTACGCGTTACTCACCCGTGCGAGAACGTCAAGAAGGGCGTCTGCTACCCGCCGACCCTGATCACGACGGCCGACCACGACGATCGCGTGGTCCCCTGGCACAGCTGGCAGTTCGCCGCGGCGCTGCAGGCGCGCGCAGCTGTGCTCCAACCCGATCCTCATCCGCGTCGAGCACGCGCCAGGACACGGTGCAGGCAAGCCGGTGTGGATGCAGGTCGAGGATTCGCGGATCAGCTCGGCTTCGCGATACCTGTATGACGCTGCCCACGAGCGTGCCCTACACGCATCCGGCGTGACAGGTCGTCGAGGACAGACTTGCTGACATCAGTTCGAAACGTCAGACGGAGCTTATCCACCCCTCTTCAGTTGGGTTTCGCAGCTGACCCTTGATCCGCAGAACGTCGGGGTCGAACACCGCGCAGCAGCCGGCGCGAGCCGTCTCCCCACATCCCGAGCGCGCCACAGCCGTAAGCTCGAGAGGCAGTCCGCGGCTTTTCTGCGCGCAAATTAAGTTGCATTTTTTCTGTCATTGAGAAAATGGCCTGATGTCACCTACTGCGCTCTCAACCGTTCGCGCAGTCTGGAGACACGCGGTCCAGGGTTTGAAGTAGCGTGGCATTACGACATGTCCGGACCGCCTGCGCAGACTGCGGAATTGACGACTGCACCGGCCTTGTTAGGTCGTCCGGCAGTGGCGCGCAAACCCACCGCGGCAGGCTGTACCAGTGTGGTGCGAGCGACGACTTTCCTCTTTTTCCGCCAGAGCGATCTCATCAGCTTCAGGTGTGGCAACTGGCGCCTGCACCCGTCTGAGGCGACTGCGATCGAGAACGCGTGTAGCAAGCTGGTCGTCCCTGCCAGCGTCGCGCGCCATACAGCAGCGCTGGCGAGCTGTACCGTCGCAATTATCGCAATGTCAAGAGGGCGCAAGCGTGCGCCGCATCTGGATTATGATGATTAGAGTTAATGTGGACCCAACGCCAAGTCGACGACGCCCACGATGAGGACGCGCATCACCCCGTAAGATACCAACCGGGCCAGCGATACCAGCCTAGGTAAAGCCCTCCTCCAATGACCAAGAGCAAAGCGCAGATTGCTTGCAAGCAAGTGAAATCCGAAAGCTTTGGAACGGAATCTATCATATGGGGTATCCTTTGCATTCTTCGAAAGTGCCTCCCGCGTGCGGCCGACGAGTCGTCCGGTATGGTGCGCTGCTCAGTCAGCCAAGCTCCCAAGTCAACTAATCGACACAGCGCTCACTGCAGAAGGGGCGATAGGGCGCGGCTTGCCATTCCAGTAATCGCTCACAGGTTGGGCACTTCACGCACAGGCGCCCGCAGCCAATCCCCTGTTCACACACAACAGCTCAGCGTGAACGGCACGTCGTCCTGAGCTTGTGTCGGCCGCGTGGCCAGGCCACTGACTTCCCGTGAAAGCGCACACTGCACAGCGATGGTGACTACCATCGATTCCCAGGATGCAACCCGCGCGCAATACGTGGTAGTGGAATGGCGCAGGAGCTGCAGCGGGTTGTCGCTGTCCTGAACGTGATGCTGAACGCGCCTCCTGACTGGCGATTCCTGGCCGGCTGCGGCTCGTTCTGATCGCGCTTCAGGGCCACAGGATCTCCGCGATCGAGTCACACAGCGGACGCAAGCAGACCCAGCCACTCACCGAAGGCAGCGCGCATGCGGCTCCGTCAGGCTGGTCTCAGCCAGAAGTAGTAGTCCGGCAGGTCGAACTCGCACGTGCCACCCGGGATCCGCACTGCGATGCCGGATCGCGTTCACAAACTCCGAGTCGCGCAGCGGTTGCAGGAACGCCGATCCGGCGCTCATGAGGTCGGTACGCAGGCGCACCAGGTTCGATATCATCAGGGTCTTGAGTCGCCGCCGTTAAAAACGACACCGGGGTTCGCGTGGAACTCATTCAGGGCGCCGAGCTGACTCTTCCAGTTCCTCGGAGCACGTCCGGAGCGACATCACCGCGGGTGGTGAGGCCAGGATGTCGATCAAGCTTAGACGATCGCAGCGCACGGCTGCCCCAGCGGGCTCGCCATCTCGTTATGGTAGAGGGCCTCACTGTACAGAAAAGTCCAGGCGCAGGAAAGGTGCGCATCCGCTCGAAACTGGCGGCTGCTCGGAAGATGCAACGCGCTCCGCCTCGGTCGTCCCGCGGGCGCGGCTTCTGAAAAAGGCAAGTCCGTCATGCTCGGTATTGTGGTGCTGACGTGCGTCCGTCGTAAACGGCGCGGCCGAAAGCGGCCGAGCCGTCAGGCGCGGCTGCGCGGCGAGTTCCAGGCAGCGCGCGCGCAGCGCCGCCACCTGGTTCTGGACCGCGCTCAACAATCCGCGTCGTTGGGTAATCACGTCATCCGCGAGTTTCTTATGCCGCGCGGCGGGCGCCCGCGATGCCTGCGCAGTTCGAGGATGGCCTGCGCCTGTTCCGGCGTGGATCCGTCCCGCGACGGGCGAATCTGCGCTGTTCGTCGCAGTCCACAACCAGACGCGGTCCACGTGCGATTTCGGCTCTCAACCAGGAGCGGAATGACGAGGGGATTTGGTAGGGCCCGCGCCATTTGCGCTGTGCGTGCTCTCCATTGCGGCGCCGATGGCCGGATGCGTTAATTAACGCCTCAAGATCCGCGCGCGCCTTCGGATTACTGCGGTCGCGCAATGCGGGACGGTCGATGTCCGTCCGGGGGTCAGGATCGTCGCTCCAAATCGTTCAACCAGGCGTTCGAGCGGCGCTGACCGGGCTCGACCACAATTCCAATCATCGCTGTCGAGGATAGGAACGCCCAGTGCGCCGAAGAACTTGGGGCGGCGGTCGATTTACCGCTGGCGATTCCTCCGGTCAGCCCCACCCGGAATACCCGCGCGCTCACGTTGCCGGACTCATGAGCGCGTAAACCAGTGTGCGGCAGCCGCGACCATCTGTGGGGCTCCTCCCACATGAGCATCAGCCATCCGGCTGCCGCCAGGAAGGGACCAACGCGATCGGCGTCGCCCGATTTTGGCCGCGGAGGGTGAGCATCGCGATCCCCATGATCGCACCGACGACCGCGGCGATCAGGAATGACCGGAATCAGCATCTCCAGCCAAGCCATGCTCCTAGCGCGGCACTTGAAGTCACCAGCCGCCCATGCCTTCCTTGCCCGTGACCGAGCCGGGACGGATGATAGACGCTCCACGAGGCTCGCGTAACCCGCCATCGCCCCAGGCTCAGGTTTCCTCGAGCGCACGTCCGGCGGCAGCGGGCACGGCACCCGCCGGCTGCGGTCCCCTGCGGAACTCACCAGCAGCTCCGAGCCACAGCAGCGGCAGCGTGAGACGAATTCCGGCAGCAGCTGGTGATGTCGACGTCGGTAAAGAAGGTCAGGGCGACCAGGAACCACGTAAGCACCAGCGCCGTCGAGATGCGGGCCAGCCGAAGCCGTAAGCTTCCACGCCACCGCGGCGCGTCAGCGCGCCCGCTCAGAGCCTCTCATCGAGCGGGTAGCGGACGGCTGATCGGCTGGCCGCAATTGTGCTGGCAGCGACCTCCGAGCATCGAGCCGGGAGAGGAGGCGGGATCGTTCTGCGGCGCCGTGATCGGTGCCTTGACACGCCAGGCGCATGCCGAGCGCGGCACCGACCAGGTAGAACCGCTCCGGCGCCAGCCGCGGGCGTGCGTGGCCGCTGTCGGGCCGCTGCGCCAGCTGAACTCGGCACATTGCTCGCGCCACGCCCGCTCGAGCATCACCGGACGGCGGTCGATCACGACGTTCAGGGAAGCTGCCCATCGGCCCAGGCCCAGAGCGCAGGCAGGTGCCGACGAACACGGCCCGGCGAGGTGCGCGAGCAGCTCGAGCGCGGACATGGCTGTCCCTGTTGCAAGCGCCGCGCAATCGCGCGGCGCTTGCTGACTCGCCAGTGCGCAGTCCGCGCTCGATGAACCACCGAGCCCGAGCTTGAAGATCGGCAGGTACATCGCGATGACCAGGCCGCCGACGAGCACGCCCAGGATGGCCATGATGAGTGGCTCGAGCAGGCTCGACATGGCTGTCGACCGCGTTGTCCACTTCCGCCTCGTAGAACGTGGCCACCTTGCCCGACATCGCGTCGAGCGCGCCGGCTTCTTCACCGACCGCGATCATCTGGATGACCATGTTCGGGAACAGGCCGGTGTTTTCCATGGCGCGCTGCAGGCGCTGGCCGGTGGCGACTTCGTCGCGCATCTTCAGCACGGCGTTCTCGAACACGATGTTGCCGCGTGGCGCCGGCCACCGACTCCAGCGCTTCGACCAGCGGCACGCCGGCGGCGAACATCGTCGACAGCGTACGCGCGAAGCGCGCGATCGCGCGACTTGTAGAGGATGGGGCCGATGATCGGCAACTTGAGCATGCGCGCGGTCGAGGAACTCGCGCATCGCCTTCGAGCGCTTCTTGGAAGTAGATGAACGCGTAGCCACGCGCCGCCGAGCGACGATGCGCGACATGAAGACGCCGTTGTCCTGCAGGCCGCGCGACATGTTGATGACGAACTGCGTGAAGGCCGGCAGATCGGCGCCGAAGCCCTTGAACAGGCTCTTCGAACTGCGGAATCACGAAAATCAGCAGGATGACCGTCACGATGATCGCGACCACCATGACGGCGGCCGGATAGAACGAGGGCCTTCTTGACCTTCTTCTTCAGCGCCTCGGTCTTTTCCTTGTAGGTCGCGATCTTGTCGAGCAGCGTTTCGAGCGCGCCGGCCTGTTCGCCCGCCTCGACCAGGTTTACGAACAGATCGTCGAAATACAGCGGATGCTTGCGCGAGCGCCTCGTGCAGCGAGGTGCCGCCTTCGACGTCGGCCTTGATGTCGAGGATCAGCCTTTGCATCGCCGGCTTGTCATTGCCGTTGCCGACGATTTCGAACGACTGCACCAGCGGAATGCCGGCGGCCAGCATCGTGGCGAGCTGGCGGCTGAACACCGCGATGTCTTCGGCGTTGACCTTGCCGCCGCGCCTTGAACGCCTGGCGACTGCTTCTTGATCTCGCTGACCGCGATGCCCTGGCGGCGCAGGTCGGCGCGCAGTGCGGCTTCGTCCGGCGCGAGGCTCTTGCCGGTGACGCGGTTGCCCTTCTTGTCCATGCCGGCCCAGGAGTACGGGACGTCACGCTTGACGCCCTTTGCGCCGGCGGTTGCTACCGCAGTTGCCATGCTCGCATTCCGTCCTGCTCATTCGATCGTGACGCTGTTGACTTCTTCGATGACTGGTCATGCCCTGCTCTGACCTTCTCGAGACCCGCGCGCCGCAGATCCCACACGCCTTCCTTGGCAGCCTGGTCGGCGATGTCGATGGCGTTGCCGCCTTCCGAGGATGATGCGGCCGATGCGCCTCGGTGACCGGCATGACCTGGTAGATGCCGCACGCGGCCCTTGTAGCCGTCGGTACAGTTCGGAGCAGCCCTTCGGGCCGTAGATCTTGATGCCCGGCCGTCGACGTCGGCTTCCTGAAAGCCTTCCTTGAGCAGCGCTTCGGCCGGAACGTCGACGAGCGCCTTGCACTGCGAGCACAGGCGGCGCGCCAGGCGCTGCGCGATGATGAGACTCACCGAGGTCGCGATGGCGTAGGGCTTCACGCCCATGTCGACGAGACGCGTCAGCGTCTGCGGCGCGTCGTTGGTGTGCAGCGTGGACATCACCAAGTGGCCGGTCTGCGCGGCCTTGATGGCGATTTCCGCCGTCTCGAGGTCGCGGATTTCGCCGACCATGACGACGTCGGGATCCTGGCGCAGGAAGGCGCGCAGCGCGGCGGCGAAGGTGAGGCCCACCTTGTTGTTGACGTTGACCTGGTTGACGCCGGGCAGATTGATTTCCGCCGGGTCTTCCGCGGTCGAGATGTTCGTGTCTTCGCGTGTTGAGGATGTTGAGACCGGTGTACAGCGACACGGTCTTGCCGGAGCCGGTGGGGCCGGTGACCAGGATCATGCCCTGCGGCTTCGCGAGGTTCTTGAGATAGATCTCGCGCTGGAACGGCTCGTAGCCGAGCGAGTCGATGCCCAGCATGGCCTGCGACGGGATCGAGAATACGGCAGACGATCTTCTCGCCGAACAGCGTGGGGCAGGTGCTCACGCGGAAGTCGATGGCGCGAGTCTTCGACAGCTTCATCTTGATGCGGCCGTCCTGCGGCACGCGACGCTCGGCGATGTCGAGGCGCGACATGACCTTGAGGCGCGCCGACAGCTTCATGGCGAGCTGCACCGGCGGCTGCGCGACTTCCTTCAGCACGCCGTCCATGCGCAGGCGGATGCGGTACATCTTTTCGTACGGCTCGAAGTGGATGTCCGAGGCGCCGCGGCGGATGGCGTCGAGCAGCAGCTTGTTGACGAAGCGCACGATCGGGCGCGTCTTCGATGTCGTCGCGGGAGACTCCCGCGCCTTCGATGTCGTCGTCGCCGCCGGTGACGTCGAGGTTCTCGAGATCGAAGCCGGTCTCGTCATCGGCGAGACTGCGGCATCGGCCGCATCGGCCTGCTCGACGGCCTTGTCGATGGCCTTCTGCAGCTTGTCGTCTTCGACGACCACGGCTTCGATGCCGAGGCCGGTCTGGAACTTGATCTCGTCGATGGCGTGCAGATTGGTGGGATCCGCGACCGCCGAGGAACAGGCGCTTGCCGCGGCGGATACAGCGGCAGGCAGCGGTGCTTCTGCGAGCAGCTTGTCCTGGACGAGCTTGACGGTGTCGAGGTCGACGTTGATGCGAGTCGAGGTCGTAACAGCGGCACGCCGAATTCGGCGGAGGCGGCGACCGCGATGTCGCGCGCCTTGGCGGCGCCGGCCGCGATGAGCTGCGTGACGAAGCTGCGACTTGCGGTCTTTGGCGGCCTGCAGCGCGTCGAGCATGGCGGCTTCTTCGACCACGCCATCCTGCACGAGGCGCTGCGGCAGGCCGCCGAAGCCGCCGCGGGCGCTGCCCTGAGCTGCTAAAGAAGCGCTGTCATTCATGGGCTTACGGCAAGCTGGAGTCGCGTCCGCGGTAATTCAGTGTACCCGACAAGCGCTGACGCGCAATTGTCAAATCCTCAGCCGATTCTGGAAGGGAGCAGGCCGCCTGCGCGGCGGGGTGCGCGTCACAATTGGATCGGGGGGGCCCTGGTAAGAAAAGCTTCCCGGCACAAGCGTCGGGGCTTGAGAGACTCCGTCAGCCGAGAGTCAGGACGTCGATTACTTGCACTCGCGTCGGCACGTACTTCGGGTCTAGCATGAGGCCCCGCCCCGACCCCCTCGTCAGGCCATTGACGCTCGCCCGTCAGCGTTGCCCGACTGTCGACGCGCACGCCCAGTCGATGGCGCCGGACGGGGCCCCCGCCGCGAGCGGCACCTTGTTGGATGTACGGTGCGTCAAGATCGACGGTGAGACTGGCCGCCCAGCTGCGTGCGTAGCCGCAGCCGTGCTGTGATCGTGACGTCGCCGTCACCGGCATGCGCTGGCGGGAGGCGTATAATCGTGACCAGACGCTGGTCGACGTACTTCTGTCGGGACAAACGCGAGCGTTCCAGCCAGCCGCCCGCGGCGTTCATACGCCCGCCATGTCACCGGACTGCCAGCCCTCTGACACCGACAGCACTTGTGGTCTGGCCGAGGACGCCAGGTTCAGACCTTCCGTCACCTGGGCGCGGACCGTGTAGTCCTGGTACGCGGGAATGGCGATGGCCGCCAGGATGCCGATGATCGCGACCACGATCATCAATCGTCTGATAAGGGTAAAACCCTTTTGCAACAGCCTTCATATTTAGAAAACTCCTATAAAGCTTTGTGGTACAGACTAGCGGCGCAAACGGCGCCACGTAGAGATCAAGAGCAAGGGCGCGTGCCAGGACTCCGAGTAGCGGCCTAAGTGGCTGATGTCAGGATAGAGGCAGTTACAATGCGACGCGGTCCTATTGACATTAGTTCTGTCGCAGAGCTGACGCCATCCGGCTGTGCTACTGTCACAGAGTGACGCGGAAGTCGTCGACACGAGCTGCATCGACGTCTTACTCGATGCCCAGCTTCTTGATCCGATAGCGCAGCGCGCGAAAGCTCATGCCCGAGCAGCTTGCGCCGCCGCCGTCTGTTGTAGCGGGTCTTTCTCGAGCGCCTTGACGATGGCGTCGCGCTCGATGCTCTCCAGCTGGCTCGCCCAGCGCTGTCGTGCCGCCGGCAGCAGCCGCAGCTCTGCGAACGGCCCTCGCTTCCGCGACGTGCGGTTGCGCGCAGTTGCGGATTGCCAGGCGTGATGCACGCCGCCCGTGCATCTAACGTCGAGCGCGCCGCTCCAGTACGTTCTCCAGCTCGCGCACGTTGCCGGGGAAGGGGTAGGTCTGAAGCAGTCTGCACCGCCTGCCGCGGACGGTCTACGGGCGCGGGCTGAGTTCGATGCGGCCGCGCCGAGGCGCAGGAGGATGGCTTCGCGCGATCTTCGGCGATGTCGCCGCGGCGCTCGCGCAGCGCCGGCACGCGCAGCTCGATGACGTTGATGCGGTAGAACAGGTCTTCGCGGAACTGTCGCCTGCGCCACCAGGCTCGCGCGAGATTCTTGTGCGTCGCCGACAGGATGCGCACGTCGATCGGTCGTCTTCGCGCTGCTCGCCGACCGGGCGCACGGTTTTTCCTGGATCGACGCGCAGCAGCTTCACCTGCATGTGCAGCGGCAGGTCGGCGACCTCGTCGAGGAACAGCGTGCCGCCTTCGGCGGACTGGATCAGGCCCATCTTGTCGGCTGACCGCGCCGGTGAAGCTGCCGCGCTTGTGGCCGAAGAACTCGCTCTCCATGAGCTCGGTCGGAATCGCGCCGCAGTTCACCGGCACGAACGGGCCCTCGCGCGCGGGCCCGCAGTCGTGGATCATGCGCGCGACGAGCTCCTTGCCGGTGCCCGACTCGCCGTAGATGTGCACCGGCGCCTGGCTGCGCGCGACGCGCACGATCATCTCGCGCAGCTGCTCCATGGCGGCGGCGCTGCCGATGCAGCCGCGGTCGCCGCGTGCGCGTGGCGCCGCCGGATCCGCGCGCTGCGACAGCTTCAGCGCTGTCGACACGAGCTTGCGCAGCACGTCCGAGGTCGAGCGGCTTGGAAACGAAGTCGAAGGCGCCGAGCTTGAGCGCGCGCACCGCCGATCTCGACGTTGCCGTGCGCGGTGATCACGGCGCACCGGCAGTGCCCGGCGCGATGTGCGCTGGATCCACTGGCGATCGAGATCCAGTCACCGTCCGGCAGGCGCATGTCGGTGAGGCACAGGTCGAAATCGCTCAGCCTTGAGCAGACGCTGAGCGCTCGCTACAGGTCGCGCCGCGGCTGCGCGGTCGTAAGATTCATGCGGCTACAGGCGTCAGGCGTGACGAGCTCGAGCAGATCGGCTCATCATCGACAATCAGCACCAGCGGGCGTGACTTGCCGTTGCGCGTCACTCGGGCGCCTCGTCATCAGCCTCCCAGCGTCGCGGATCGCGCGAACACCAACGCTGAAAAGGCTGCCGCCGCCGGCGCGCGGCTCGTATGAAGAGTGTCGCGCCGTTGGTCTGCGCCAGCTCGCGCGCGAGGAACAGGCCTAGGCCCGTGCCGCGCTGCCTGCCGCTGAAGAACGGCTCGAAGATGCGCTCGACGATGCTCGGGCGCAACGCCCGCCGCGGTCGGCGACTTCCAGAGAAGGGTCGCGGCAGTCGCGGCCCATGCGGCCGCATCGGATCTGACGATCGCTGCGTCGGTATCGCCGCATCCGCATGCTTGAGCGCGTTCTCGCACAGATTCCAGACGATCTGCCGCAGCTGGTCGGGTCGACCTGCACCTCCACGTCGCCGAGCAGGCCGCCGATGCGCCAAGCATCGGTGCGCGCGATCTGCATCGTGTCGCAGAACTTCGCCGTGGAACTCCTTCGAGCCAGGGCGCCAGGAGCGAGACGTTCGGGCCGCGACTCCCTCGCGCCGCGCAATCGACATGCACGTTTTCGATGATGCTGGCTCACGCGGCTCGGCGTTGCCGTGCGTATGATCTCGGTGAGCCGCTTGATCCTCGCTCGGCAGGTGACGGCGATTCCGCCAGCAGTTGCGCGGCGTGGCTCATGGCGCCCGACGGGGTTGCCGGATCTCGTGCGCGATGCTCGCGCTCAGCCGTCCCAGTCGCCGCGAGCTTGGATTGCTGGACCTTCGCGGCCAGCAGGCTCGGTGTCCTCGAGGAACACGATGACCGGCGCGGGCTCCGGTCCGCCGAGCGGGCGCGAAGTGCGGCTGTATTACCCGCCCGCCGTCGGCCGCGACGAAGGTCGGCGGCGGGCCACGCCCGAGGTACTGCGCGTGCGACCGCGCCAGGTCTCGGAGCAGATAGAGAAGCCGCGGGCGACGCCTCGCCGAGCAACGCGCCCGGATAGGCGCTGTCGTCGCCGAGTATCTAGGCGGCCGATTCATTGATCAGCCGGATGCGATCCTGCGCGTCGATCGACCAGGATGCTCTCGCGCAGGTGCTGCACGATGTACTGCGAGAGCATGCGCGCAGGTTCTGAGGTCGAGCTCCTGGCCGACGCACTCGGCGCTCCGCTCTCGCGCAGCCGGTTGGCCACCGGCCATGCGGCGAGCGCAATCGACGAAACAGCGAGCCGCCCAGGAATCCCGCCGGCACGTACGTGGAAGCCGAGCTGCCGTGCCGGTGAGTCCGACGAAAACCTGCTGCACGAGCACGGCCAGCGCGCACACGGCCGCGATCAGGAGCGCATCGCGGCGATCGGCCAGCACGGTCATGGCGCCAGAACGGGAAGCACCAGCAGGATCGCCGAGGCCGCTCGACGACGCCGCCGCTCGCATAGAGAATCGAAGCCAGATCGCGCAGCGGCGTCCACGCTGGCGTTGACCAGGGCGATGCGATGCGCAGGCTCGACACACGTGCAGCCGCCGCGCGATCACCAGATAGCACGGCGGCGGTGAAGTAGGCGATGCAGGCCGCCAGGAACAGGGACGGGTTTCGTGGCCGCGAGGCCCCAGGCCGGACCCGCGCCGCAACGACCTGCAGGGCGATCAGCATCAGGCGGAACGAGCAGCCGATAGAGATTCAGCGAGCCCGATCACGCGCCAGGCAGAGATCGCTCGGGGTAGTGGATGGGGCGGCGACCCTGGCCGGCGTTGCAGCAAGCTTGTGAAGTGGGCGATTTAACCCGGAAGGGCCGGATCAGCATCTTCATCAGCAGCCGGAACGCGACCTGATCGCACGGCATCGCTCGCGCGACTCAGATTGCGACCTTGCTGGTAAGCGGCGGACCTTTCTCGAGGACAATGCCCGCCTTTACGCGCCGACAGGCGAGCGGTAGATGAATCTCCACGAGTATCAGGCCAAGGCAGATCTTCCGCGCCTACGGGATCCCGGTCCCGGCGGGCACGGTGGCGGCGCAGCGCCGAGGAGGCCGCCGCGCCGCACAGGCGCTCGGCGGCCTGTGTGGGTCGTGAAGGCCCAGGTGCACGCCGGCGGCCGCGGCAAGGCGGGGGGCGTCAAGCTGACGCGTGACCTGCAGGACAGTGCGACGGCGCCGCGGCGGCCATGCTGGGCCGACGCCTCGCGACGCCAAACAGACGGGCGCGGACGGCCTGCCCGTCGAGCCGTCTATGTCGAGTCCGGCTCGCATGATCGCGCGCGAGATCTACCTGTCCCTGACACTCAACCGCGAGCAGCAGCCGCGTGGCGCTGATCGCCTCGCGTCGCCGGCGGCATGGACATCGAGGAAGTCGCGGCGCACACGCCGGAGAAGATCCTCGCGCGTCGGACATCAACCCGGCCGCGGGCCTGCAGCCTATCCAGTGCCGCAAGCTCGCCTTCGGACTCGGGCTTCAAGCGGCACGCAGGTCGGCGAGTTCCAGTCGCATCGCTGATGGCGCTCTATCGCAGCTGTACCTCGAGCAGCGACGCGAGCGCTGCTCGAGGTGAATCCGCTGATCGTCACCAAGAGCGGCGAGCTCGATGGCGCTCGACGCCAAGATCAACATCGACGCCAACGCGATGTTCCGCCAGAAGGCGCTGGCCGCGCTGCGCGATCCGATCGCAGGAAGACCCGATCGGAGCGCGCGCGCCAGCGAGCACGACCTCAACTACGTCTCGCTCGACGGCGACATCGCCTGCATGGTCAACGGCGCCGGTCTCGCCATGGCCACCATGGACCTGATCAAGCTGCACGGCGGCAAGCCGGCCAACTTCCTCGACGTCGGCGGCGGCGCCACGGCCGAGCGCGTCACCGCGGCGTTCAAGCTCATTCTCTCCAACAAGAAGGTGCGCGCGATCCTCGTGAACATCTTCGGCGGCATCGTGCGCTGCGACCTGATCGCCGAAGGCGTGATCGATCGCGGTGAAGCAGGTCGGCGTGGCGGTGCCCGTGGTGGTGCGCCTCGAAGGCACCAACGCGGAACAGGCGCGCGAGATGCTGGCGCACAGCGCGCTCGCCATCACGCCCGGCCACCGATCTCACCGACGCGGCGCAGCAAGGCCGTCGCGCTCGGCCAGGCAAAGGTCAGCAAGTCAATGAGCATTCTCGTCAACAAGAACACCAAGGTCATCTGCCAGGGCTTCACCGGGCCAGCAGGGCACGTTCCACTCCGAGCAGTGCATCAAGTACGGCACCAAGATGGTCGGCGGCGTCACGCCGGGCCGCGGCGGCGAGCAAGCACCTGGACCTGCCGGTGTTCGACACGGTGGCGCGACGCGGTGCAAGCGACACCGGCGCGACCGCCAGCATCATCTACGTGCCGGCGCCGTTCGCGGCGGACGCGATCCTCGAAGCGGCGGATGCCGGCATCGAGCTCGTGGTGTGCATCACCGAGGGCATTCCGGTGCAACGACATGGTGCGCGTGAAGGCCGCGCTCGCCGGCACCGGCACGCGGCTCATCGGGCCGAACTGCCCGGGCATCATCACGCCGGGCGAATGCAAGATCGGCATCATGCCGGGCTTCATCCACAAGAAGGGCCGCGTCGGCATCGTGTCGCGCTCGGGCACGCTCACCTACGAAGCCGTGTTCCAGACCACCAACGCAGGGCCTCGGCCAGAGCACCTGCGTCGGCATCGGCGGCGATCCGGTGCGCGGCATGAACTTCGTCGACGTGCTGGAGCTGCTTCGAACGCGATCCGCAGACCGAAGGCATCATCATGGTGGGCGAGATCGGCGGCAGCGATGAGGAAGCGGTCAGGCGTGAACTTCATCCGCCGCTTCGGGTCACCAAGCCCGTGGTGGCCTACATCGCCGGCGTCACCGCGCCCCCCGGCAAGCGCGAGCTGGGCCACGCCGGCGCCATCGTGGCCGGCGGCAAGGGCACGGCGGCGGACAAGTACGCCGCCTTCGAGGCAGCCGGCGCGTGCGGACCGCGAAGTCCCCGGCGAACCTGGCCTCGGCGATGGACGAACTGCTGCGTAGAGCGGCGCGCGCGTGCCGCGGGCTCCCGGCGGGCGGCGGCAATCGCCCGCCCGGTGGCGTCGCCGCGCGGGCCGCCAAGCGGTCCAAGAAGTGCAGCCCCGCCAAGGCCCGCCCGAAGAGCCGCGGCCGGGTGGCCACGAAGGCCATTCGCCCGGCGGCACGACGCAGCGCGACGCTGACTCGTGTGAAACAATAGCGGCCAGAGGCGGGACCTGAGTCGACGTTCTCCGCCGCAAGCCGCGGCCGGTGACGCGCACAGCGCAGAGCGACTCCCTGAGAATCGCGCTGGCGCAGCCGAATTTCCTGGTCGGGGATGTGCAGGGCAATGCCGCGCGCGTCATTTCCACCGGCCAGAAGCGCCGCCGCCGAGCTCAACGCCGACCTGGTGCTGTTCCCCGAGCTCACCCCGTCCGGCTATCCGCCCGAGGACCTCCTGTTCCACCGCGGCTTTCGCCGCCAGATCGAGGCCGGCCTCGGCGCGCGCGCGCCGAAGTGGGCGGCGTGAATGTCATGCTCGGCTTCCCGGAGTACACCGAGGCTGGCATCTAGCAATACGTAACTGAACGAAGGCACT
>ERZ1370068.10474-contig-9170_pt1 | contig 52872 bp, 98 predicted proteins | sample MGYA00561227_ERZ1370068 | MGnify/ENA primary metagenome ERZ1370068 (study PRJEB38410, sample SAMEA6850437) | metagenome | study: Metagenomic assessment of the ecological functions of the soil: analysis of the soil microbiota associated with the... | reverse complement strand
GTATGTCGAAGGCTTTAGCAAGGAGTGGGAGCCGTGGCAGCGTTACTGGCGGGAGCCGACACCTGAAAATCGCGAAGCGTGCCGCGACGCCCTCGCAGCCCGCAGGTCATCCGTGACATCCAGTATTGTCACGGGGCCAATCTCGAACTGGTTTCACCGGACGGCTACATGCTGGATATCGCCTACATGGCCCGGCCCGGTGCGGATGAAGCCCAGCTCGATCTCATTCTGGATTATCGGAGCAACGTGGCGCTTTATCCGAAATTCCAGGAATTCTTCCGCAATTTTCAGCCACCCACGCCTAGCCGTGTGGGCAAGAACGATCCTTTTCTTCCCTTCCGCCTGGCGCCGAGGCGTACCGGCGGGACAATCCTAAGCGCCCGGGTGCTCTTCTCACGACACGGGCCACTTCGCCCTGGAAACCCACGCGGCGGAGATCGGCCAGGAGATCGTCACGTTGCTTTGAAGACGAATCTTTAGCCGGAAATCAGAAACCGAAAGGAGCTCGTTTATGTCGAAACGAAGTTCGCCACAAGCAAATCGCGCAAAATTTCTCATCGCTCTTCGGAGCCGCGACTGGGATTTGCTCAAGGCGATCTTGACGGAGGACTTGGTCTGGACCTTACCAGGTTCGAGTTTGATCTCCGGCGAAGCCGCAGGGCGCCAGCGCCGTCATCCAGCGGGCCAACACCATCGTCGCCCATGGCGTGAACTTTGAGTTGAAGCACATCTTGATCGGTCGCCAGGGAGCCGCGCTCTCGCTTCACAGCGCGGCGCAGCGCGGTGCGCAGGCTTGACGAACATCTGGCCACCGTGATGACGATGCGAGACGGCAAAATTGCCGCTATTGACATCTATTTGTCCGACATCGAGATGCTCAACGCCTTTTTCGTAGCGCACCAATAGTCCTGATTCCAACATCTCCTTAATTGTGACCAACCCCAACTTCACCACCTGAAAACTACGACCTCGTGATCCTCGGCAGCGGGGAGGCCGGTAAATGCATTGCCTGGACCTTGGCCAAGAAGGAAAGAAAGCCGTCGTCATTGAGCGAAAGTGGGTCGGTGGCTCGTGTCCCAACATTGCCTGCCTCCCGAGTAAGAACATCATTCACAGTGCCAAGGTGGCTTCCTATTTCTTCCGCAGCGAGGAATTCGGCATCAGTAAGGACAACGTCCGCATCGACATGGCCGCGGTCCGTGATCGCAAGCGCAAAATGGTGGCCGGTTTGGTCGACATGCATTTCGACAACTACAAGAAGAGTGGCGCGGAGCTGGTCATGGGTTCCGGACGCTTCGTGGGGCCGAAGACCATCGAGGTCGCTCTCGCGGAAGGAGGAATGCGCACATTTCTCGGCGAGCACGTGTGTGATCAAACACAGGGACCCGCGCGACCATCGATCCCACTCCGGGACTGAAGGAGGCGAGGCCACTCACGCACATCGAAGCCATGGAACTGGATCACGTTCCCGGGCATCTCCTGATCCTTGGCGGCGGCTACGTCGGGCTTGAACTGGCTCCAGGCCATGCGCCGTTTTGGCAGCGAGGTGACCATCGTCGAGCGAAACAATCGTCTGGCGCATCGCGAAGACGGTGACATTTCGGAGGCGCTGCGCCAGTTGTGCCAGGATGAGGGCATCGCTGTCGTAACGAGCGCGAGTCGTCACGCGAGTGGAAGGCAAGTCGGGCGAGCAAGTAAAGCTCACGGCGTCCGTGACGGCGCGGAATTAATTCTCGAGGGCACCCATCTCCTGGTCGCCAGCGCGGCCGGTCGCCCAACACAGATAACATCGGCCTGGAATTGGCCGGCGTCGAAACGACTGCGCGCGGCTACGTGAAAGTCGACGAACGCCTGCAAACCACCGTCCCGGCGTTTGGGCGGTGGGCGATTGCGCCGGCAGCCCTCACTTTACGCATATCTCCTTCGATGATTTTCGCATCGTGCGCGATAACATCACCGGCGGCCATAAAGTAACGACGGGCCGGCAGGTTCCCTTCTGCATGTTCACCGATCCCGAATTCGCCCGGATCGGTCTGAGCGAAACCGAAGCGAAGGCGCAGGGAGTCGAGTATCGCCTGGCAAAAATTCCCATGGTCGCGGTTTTGCGGACGCGCACTCTTCCGAAACGCGCGGGTTCATGAAAGCCCTCATTGACACGAAGAGCGACCGGATTCTCGGCTTCACCGCTTTCGGCGTGGAGGCCGGCGAAGTCATCGCGTCCGTGCAAGTCGCAATGCTTGCCGGGCTGCCCTATACGGTGCTGCGCGATGCGGTTCTAACGCATCCCACCATGCTAGAGGCGGGCCTCAGACCAGGCGAGATATATTGTCAGAGCGGGAGGGTTGCGTGAAATTGACGCCGGAGGCCCCGCCTCGTTAGAAAATTTCGGCTAGTTGTTCATGCGACTCCTTCGGCCTTTTGGGAAAGGGTGGTGTCCGGTTGGAGCAGCAGAGCGGCATCCCGCGAGGAATGCCGGATTGAGCCGTCAAAGCGGCTGGTGTTCTCCAGTGATGGAGGGTAACAAATGCCCAACCAGACACCGCCATGACTCTGCCAAAAAACGTCGCGGAACTCCAGGGTGAAAATGTCGTCTTTGAGTTGGAATGCATCGACCGAATGTATCTGAACCTCTATGTGCCGCAGTTGGCGAGCGCACCGGGCGTGGCAGCCTATTTCCGCGGCTACAAGGGCCACCGGTTTGCTTCGACCAAGGAAGCGGTGGCCATGAGCGAAGGGTTTCGCCGGCAGGTGCTCGACTTTGCCGAGCGAAAGGCAACCCCGATTATCCGGTTTGAGAAAGGGATGCGCAAAGACGATGTCATGCACAAGCGGCTGCGGAAGTTCAAAGCGCGGGAGGGTGTCGTCTTTATCGGCATCGCCCAGGAGAAGGCTCGCGTGCCGCGCACCATCCGCAAAGGCTTCGGGAGGGCGAGAGCACCATCCCGTGGATTGACTACACCACGGCCATGGTTAAGCACTATTATTTTTACTGCGTGGACGAAGACTTCGGAGCCTTCTTCATCAAGTTCTGTTCCTACTTTCCCTACACGGGCAAGCTCTGCATCAACGGGCACGAGTATCTCAACGGGCAACTGGCCCGGCGCGGGATCGAATTCGAAGCGCTCGACAACGGGCTCTTGCGTTGTGCGGACCCGACGGCGGCGCAGCGCATCGCGGAGGCTTTCGATGAAAAGAAGATCGAGAGATTTTTCCGCAAGTGGCTCTCAGTATTGCCGCACCCCTATCCAGCGGCAGACCGAAAGGCCGGCTTTCGCTACCGGCTTTCGGTGTTGCAGGCGGAGTTTTCCCTCACTCAGATTTGGGATCGCCCGCGGCACGGGAGGGAGTTTTTCGAGGAAGTCATCCGGGAGAACATCGATTTGGGCCGACCCGAAACGGTGCAGTTGATCTTCGCGCGCAAAATGCGCAGGTCGACTGTCGCCGGCGGCCGATGCAGGACGCGCATAGTTACCGAGGGGGTCATCCCTTCGCTGCACGTCTATTACAAAAACACGCACCTCAAGCAGTATCACAAGACGGGCGGGCGCGGTGCGGGCCTGCGTACCGAAACCACCATAAACAATAGCTACGACTTCGGCGTAGGGCGCCTTCTGGGCAACCTGCCCAAGTTGCGCGCGATCGGCTTTGCGGCCAACCGCCGCATGCTCGAGCTCGAGAAAGCCAGCCACGACTGCCGGATCGGCGCGCAGACATTCGAAGCTCTGCAAAGCCCGGCTAGCGTTGAGGGCCAGCGCGCCAGCGCTCTGCGTTTTGGCGACGCGCGCGTGCAGTGCCTCTTCGCCGTGCTCCTGCTGCTTTGCCTCCAGCTCGAAGGCTTCCGCAACCGGCAACTGCGGCCATTACTTGCGCAGATCCTCGGGTTGGAAGAAAGCAACATCAGTGCGGGCCGCGTGAGTTACGAACTGCGCCGCCTGCGTCTGCACGGGCTCATTGAGCGCATCGAAGGCACTCATCGATACCGCTTGACTCCCGAGGGCCTGGGCACGGTGGTCTTCTATCAACGCACCTATGCCAGAATCATCCGCCCGGGCCTCTCCGTTATCCCCAGCACCTCCTGCCGCCAGGACCTGCCAATCGTTCGCGCCTTCCATAAACTCCAATCAGAAATCGATGCTTATATTATCCAAAAGGCAGCCTGAAAAACTTGACTCAAATACACCGACTTCGTTATGGACTTATCCCGCTATTTTCAGCGGTGCCACCGATTTCCAGTTCAAATTGAAGTCCCATCGTTGTCTGACGGATCGTGGACGCCACCGGCAGCACTGGGCGTGATGAGTGCTCCTGCGGGCCGCAAAGCCGGATGCTCGGCCGTGATATTAGGCTGGCTCCGGATCTTGACCAAAGGCCTGTCCGTGCCGTAACGGGATCGGTGGCCGGTAGTAGCACCTCGATGTTAGCGGTCGGCTCGCGGCGCTCGCCGGGTAGGCCACGGAGGAGATCCATCGGCGGCTGCCCGGATAAGCGCCGACCACACCGAAGTCCCTCAGTGCTTTCCAGTCGCTTGTGTCCTACCCCGCCGGTATCACCATGACGTCCCCAGGCGTTCACGTTGAATTTCTTCCGGACTCGCCTCCAGCTTAGTGTTGCCGACCCGCGATAAACCGCGAGCGCCTCATGGGTCGCTGTGGAATGGTGGAAGGGAAAGACGCTCGCGCGCCAGGAAGCGGTCCAGCAATTGCCGGTAAAGCGCCTTCGATCACGGAGGCGAGGTCCCGGGTTTCCGGTGAAAAGACCAGCTGCTACAGCAACAGCGGGATGCCACGTTCTGGAATGCTTCCGTCGTCCTTGGAAAACGCCATTTCAGGCTGGATCGGTTGAGTCATCTTTCCGCAGGATCGCAGGCGTATCCCAAAGAAATCCTCCAATGCGCAAGGAAGCATGTCTACGCGAAAGGAAAGCGCGCGGTTTCGGTTATCTCGGGTTCCGCAAGAGCGAAGGCATCGAGGACCAAAGCGCTTCGCTGGTGATGCGTAGGCATCCTGTCCGAAGCGGGCAAACAGGAGAGTCGTTAGTTTCGTGGCGTCCCCAAAAGTCCTGCGGACGCGCAGGGTGGAAACGGTGCTATCCGCTGAGCGCGGTATGCGATAAAAATCATGCTATGAAAGAAGCTAGAACCACCAAACTCTTTAGCCACTCTGACGGGTTCTTTTGCCATGCCCGCCGCGGAAAATCCAACCGTGGCAATGGTTGAGGCCGCGTATCGGCATCACGGTCTCAATTGGCGCCACATTAATTGCGAAGTGCCTCCCGAGTTATTGGGGGATGCGGTGCGAGGAGCCAGGGCGATGGGTTGGGCGGGATTCAATTGCTCCATTCTCACAAGGTCGCGGTCATAAAACATCTGGATGGGATTGGCGACTCGGCCGCCATCATGGGCGCGGTGAACACGATCGTTCGGCGTGATGGCAAATTCGCTAGGGGAGAACACCGATGGACGAGGATTCGTGCGAGGTCTGAGAGCCATTGTCGACCCCCGCCGGGAAACCATCGTCACTTTTGGCGCGGGCGGGCGCGGCGCGTGCGAAGTGTCGAGATGGCGCTGGCAGGAGTTTCGCATATTTGCGTGGTCAATCGAAACCCCGAAAGAGCCGGAATTCGTGGAACTCTTGAAGGAGAGGACTCACGTATCCGCGGAGCTGATTCCGTGGAAGGGCACGTTCGTCATTCCGAAGAACATCGACATCGTCATCAATGCCACTTCGATTCGGCCTTTATCCGAATCGTCGACGAGACTCTCGATCTGGACAACCGATCGCTGCAGCCCGAGATGGTGGTGGCCGACGGAATCCACAATCCGCCCAAGACTCGCCTGATACGGGCCGCGGAGGCGCGCGGCTGCCGCGTGGTTGACGGCCTTACCATGCTCGTAAATCAAGGAGTCATCGGTATAAAATATTGGACCGGAATCGACGCGGATGTTTCGGTCATGCGAAAGGCGCTCGAAAATTTGATGTAGGACGCGCCGGGGAAAATGAGACGCGGGGAGCGATGTGACCGACTCGTCATGGTAACGCCGAAATCCCGCTTTGCCGGCAACCCCGCAGGCGTTTCAGCTTTGTAGGAAGCAGGATACCGATGCTTGTCTGCCAGCGCTGTCTCCCGTGACGCGCAAGTTCCGTGACGCCAAACATCAGGCGAACTCTGTAACGTCGAAATTCCAGGATCGCCGAGCCGCCGCACCTCGGGCTGCAAACCGAATCTCACGTTAAAGGTGTTGCTCTTTGGATTGATTCCATCGCTTTCGTCTCCGGGCTGGAAGATGTGACCACCGATGAACGTTCCCGACTCGTCATAGAAGAGGATGTAGGCCTCGCACGGAACCGACGTTCTTAGGGGTGGCTTAGCTTAAATTTGTTGCAGCCTTCGCCCAGGCAAAGCGAGACAGTGTTGTCCGCCCGGCCGGGACATGGCGCCGTGACACGCCCGCGAAACCCTGCCAACTCTAGTGGGAGCGGGCTCACCGTCAAAGGTCGTTTGGAAGAAGGTGCCTTTGGGATTCATGTTTGCTCTCCCCACCATAACGCGGCCGCCTCGACGCGGCTACTTCTGACGCGGCTACTTTCTCTGACGGGGCTATTTCTGACGGGGCTATTTCTGACGCGGCCAAAAGCCCTTCAATGGGAGAAGCGCCGAATTCAGCGGCGTCTGCCTCGCGGGTCAGGGAGCAATTTGAACGCTGTGAGACTAGCGCCCGTGCGAGCTTGAGCGGTTCGTTGCCGGGGAGGACTCAGGCGGCATCATCGTGCGATCAGGTCATTTTACGGGATCTCCGATCGATGGCATTTTCGCCACCATGGATCCCGCCTTCGAAAACAAATCCACGGTCGACGAAATCCGGCGCCGCCGACAACGATGTGGAGGATTTAGCTGGCTCGAGACCGGCCAACAGGCGACCATCGATGCTCCCCTGGTGCTCGATCTCGTCGCCGCAGCGGCACGGACACATCTCACTGCAGGCGGGCGCATTCTCGACCTGGGGTGCCGCGCGTGAAACTTCACGCTGAAAGTCATGCAGGCGACCGGTCCGCTGGCTTGCGACCTGGTGGACCTGAGCCGGCCGATGCTGGAACGGGCGACCCAACGCGTGCGCGAGGCCGGCGCCAAGGACCGTCGGGGCTCATCAAGCCGACCTTCGGCGCCTGGATTTTCGGGAAGATTCGTTTGACGCTATCCCTGTCGGGAGCCGTGCTGCACCACCTGCGCGACGAGGTCTGAATGGCGCGACGTTTTCGGAAATTTGTGGCGGTGGCTCAAACGCGGCGGTCGGCTGTATGTGGCGGACCTTGTCACCTTCGACGATCCTGAAGTGCAAGCCTTAATGTGGAGGCGTTACGGCGAATATCTTGAAGGAATCGGAGGACAGGACACCGGCAGCGCGTCTTCGATCATCGAACGGGAGGACACTCCCAGATCGCCGCCATTCCAAATCGCCACGCTGCGAGAGGCGGGATTTGCTTCATACGACGTCTTGCACCGGAACGGCGTTTTTGCGTGCTGCTTGCCGGAAAGTAATCCAGCGCTCGCGTTGTCCCCACGAGCCGCCAGTTGGCGTTTCCTTCGCGCCGACCCGATGATCGACGACGGCTTCGGAATGCTCTCGCGCGCGAAAGCTCGCGGTCATTCCTTCCACGGCGCCGCCCACGAAGGTTTTCCGCCCTGGACCGCGAAGGCGTGACGGGAGATCTGAAGTAAGCAGAGTGGAAGTAAGCACCGACGCGGGAAACAGCTGGGAACGAGCGCAAGTGGTGCCGGGTGAGGCCCGGCGCGGCACGTCCACAAAGGGCGCAGCAAGCATTTTTCATCACCCCAATCTGCCCGATCGTCGCCAATGGTGGCAGCAGTTTTCCGGCCCCGCACAGGATGGTCTGGCCTGCATCGTTATTGCGCGCAGATTGTGGCAGGTTCAATCTTTCCGAGATCCGTTGGCTTCCTCCTGCCCGCTCCCTGCAAGGCGGAAACGCCTCGTTCCGAAAGGAACCCCGGTTTACAAGATCCGTGCAAGCATGAGCAAACTCCCGATTACCTATGGCGATGTAGTCGCAGCGCACCAGCGCATCGGCGGCGTTGCCCATCGCACGCCTGTCCTGACCTCCGCGACCGCCAACGATGCGTTTGGAGCCAGCCTGTTCTTCAAGTGCGAGAACTTCCAGCGTGTTGGCGCCTTCAAATTTCGAGGAGCCTACAATGCCATCGCCCAGTTTTCTCCCGGGCAACGGGCAGCAGGCGTCATCGCGTATTCTTCAGGCAACCATGCGCAGGCCATTGCGCTCTCGGCGAGGCTCCAAGGCATCAACTCGGTCATCGTGATGCCTAGCGACGCACCGGCTATCAAGATTGCCGCCACTCGCGGCTACGGAAGCGAAGTGATCCTTACGACCGTCTTTCAACGGACCGGGAAGCGCTCGGACGACGCCTCGCGGAGGAACGTGGCCTCACCTTGATTCCTCCCTACGACCATCCGCACGTGATGGCCGGCCAGGCACCGCAGCCAAGGAATTGTTTGAGGATGCAGGCCCGCTGGATGCGCTTGTAGTCCCGTTAGGCGGAGGCGGGTTGCTCTCGGGCTGTGCCGTTGCCGCCCGCGCCTTTAATCCGCAGTGCTGGATCGTCGGGGTTGAGCCCGAAGCGGGCAATGACGGGCAGCGCAGCTTCCGCGGCGGCACCATTGTCCACATTGATGTCCCACGGACGATAGCGGACGGTGCCCAGACTCAGCATTTGGGACTTCACACGTTCGCGGTGATCCGCCAACTGGTGGACGACGTGATTACGGTCAGTGACGCCGAGCTGGTTGAAGCAATGCGCTTTTTCGCCAACCGCATGAAGCTGGTGGTGGAACCGACCGGATGCTTGCCGGCAGCGGCCGTTTTCCAAAGGAAAATCGATGTAAGAGGCAAGAGGATCGGCGTCCTTGTCTCGGGCGGGAACATTGACCCTACCCGCTTTGCCGAGCTCTTGCTGGGTCCGCCGCGGGAGTGCCGTTGACGCATTGCCCGCGGGAGCGTCGTCCGGGCAATTGCTCTTCACCCAACGCGACCCGCCCACTGGCGAGGCAAGACATGGCCCATAGGACGGTCGCAGGTACTTCTTCGCACGCGACTATCGACGAAGCGCGGTTCTTTGCCAACGCGACGCGAGCGGCCGCCGCGCCTGGTGGCATTTCGACTTCCTCGAAGCAGCCTCGGCGGCGTCGAGGGCTACGAGGCCGAGCAGGGCATCCAGTTCGCCGGCGTGCAAGACCAAGGCGCGCGGCGTGAAGGTGACCAGCAAGCTGCACTTCAACGGCCACCCGTTCGTCGACCACTTCAAGTTCGTGAAGGACCACACCAAGGTCACGGCGAAGATGACCATTCCGGCGCCGTCGGTGCTGCACTTCCGCGGCGGCCGCAAGGGCATCATGCAAGGACGTCTATCCGGAGCCTCGACGCGTTCTTCGACGACCTCGCCAAGACCTACAAGGATGCGGTCGCGGCGTTCTACAAGGCGGCTGCCGCTATCTGCAGTTCGACGACACCGTGTGGGCGTATCTGTGCTCGCAGAAGGAGCTCGATCTCGCCAAGCAGCGCGGCGACGATCCGACCCGCCTGCCCGGAGATCTACGCCAGGGTCATCAACGAGGCGATCAAGAACCGCCCGTCCGACATGACCATCACCACGCATGTCTGCCGCGGCAATTTCCGCTCCACCTGGATTTCCGAGGGCGGCTACGAGCCGGTCGCCGAGGTGCTGTTCGGCAGGTGAACTACGACGGCTATTTCCTCGAATACGACACCGAGCGGGCCGGCGGCTTCGAGCCGCTGCGCTTCGTGCCGAAGGGCAACAAGCAGATCGTGCTCGGCCTCGTGACCTCGAAATCCGGAACGCTGGAGAAGAAGGACGACATCAAGAAGCGCATCGAGGAGGCGACGAAGTTCGTCGCGCTCGACCAGCTCTGCCTCTCGCCGCAGTGCGGCTTTGCCTCGACCGAGGAAGGCAACGTGCTGACCGAGGAGGCCCAGTGGGACAAGATGAAGATGATCCTGGACATCTGTCGAAGGAAGTGTGGGGCTGACGCCCACGCTGCCCTCCCTAGCTGGCGGGAAGATGAAGGAAGTGTTGACCTCAGCCGCCGGCAAAACCACTATTCCGGCAACGAACTCGGCGTCCCCGCGCCCGAGGGAGAGCCCCATGGCCTATCCGTCGGAAGAAAAACACACCAAAGCCGTCCTGAAGCGCTGGGAGGACATTCCGGATCCGCGCCTGCGCGAGGTGATGCAGTCGGCGATCAAGCACCTGCACGCCTTCGTCAGCGAAGTGCGGCCGACCGGCGCCGAGTGGTTCGAGGCGATCGAGTTCCTGACCGCCATCGGCCAGAAATGCGACGACAAGCGCCAGGAGTTCATCCTGCTGTCCGACACCATGGGCGTCAGCATGCTGGTCGACGACATCAACAACCGCCGCGTCGCCGGCGCGACCCCGAGCACGGTGGAAGGCCCGTTCCACATTCCGGACGCACCGGAGTTCGCCACGGCGCCAGCATGGCGGAAGCGCGCGCCCGGCATCCCGTGCTTCGTCACCGGCACGGTGCGCGAGCCTCGACGGCAAGCCGGTCGCGGGCGCGGTGCTCGACCTGTGGCAGACCGACGGCGAAGGCCTTTACGAGGAACAGCGCCGCACCACCGAGCCCTGGATGCGCGGCATCTACAAGACGCAGGCCGGACGGCTCGTATTCGGTGCGCACCGTCGCGCCGATCAGCTACACCGATCCCGATGGACGGCCCGGTCGGCGAGTTCTTCAACCGCACCGACATGAGCCACATGCGCCCGGCGCACATCCATTTCGCGGTCTCGGCGCCCGGCTATCACTATCTGGTCACGCACCTGTTCCAGAAGGGCGACGAGTTACATCAACAACGACGTGGTCTACGGCGTGAAGGACGCGCTGATCGTCGAGTTCGTGAAGAAGCCGCCCGGCAAGGCGCCGAACGGCGAGATGGTCGACACGCCGTTCTACGAGGTGAAGTACGACTTCGTGCTCGAGCAAGAAGCAGGCGGCGGCGTGGCGACAAGCGAGGCCGGGCGTGAGCCCGGGCGCAGCGCAGCATGGAATGATGCGCTGCAGACCCGAGACCCCGGTCTTTCGAAACAGAAGAAGCAACCGGGGTCCACGCATGCTGGTGCACCGCTCACGCGCTGCACCCGCGTGCGGGAGACGAAGAAGGACATCGATGCAGCATACACGCCGCCTTTCCGGGCCGACCATGTCGGCAGTCTGCTTCGTCCGGCGGCGCTGCGCGGATGCCCGCTGGCCGTGCGCGCGGCGAGATCGACGCCGCCGCGTTGACCGCAAATCGAAGACGCGGAAATCACGAGGCTGATCGCCCATCAGGAGGCGATCGGGCTGAAATCGATCACCGATGGCGAGTATCCGCCGCGCCTCGTGGCAGACGGATTTCCCTTCAGGCACTCGACGGCATCGAGACGTTCCTCGGCGACCCCGAACTCAGGCGACTGGGCGTTGTCCGAAGCCGCGGCAGGATGAACCCGCGAACGGCTACTCCCCCGCTTGGGGCGCGAGTTGCCTCTTCAGGGTTCAGGAGCGGCTCCGAGACTGGCTCGGAGCCGGAATCGGCTTGTCGAGCTGCTCCGAGAGCGCCCTCGATTCCGGAAGGACAGGCGTCGGCATAACCGGCAAAGGCTGTGGCATTGTGCCGTCCGGAAGCGGAGTTGGATTAGGCTCAGGCGAAAGCAAAGGCCCGGGGACGAGGGAAAGGGCCTCGGACGGCGGGGACGCTTCCATCTGCACCGGTTCTTCCGCTTGGACGATCGCGGGCCGAACGTCAGCGTCCAGAAAGCCGTGACGCGAAGCGGATCGTGGAAATCGGGACGACTCACTGAGGCCAAGGTATGCAAGCCACCTTCTCGCGCAAGAATTCTCTTCGCGCGGCGATTCGGAAAGTGGAACGCCTGAAGATGGCTGTCGGCTATTGAAGAGTCGAGCCATTCGTAGGATGTTTTTCGAGACGTTTCGAACAAAGGCACAGTGCACGAGGTTTAAACAATAAATCACGTAACAGGCTTACAGTAAACTTCTTACATATGGACTAGACCACATCCGACTTCGCCTCGACACGCGCCAGACTCAGGCGGGAGGGGTCGCAGCGATCAATCCCGGCCCTGCCATTCTCGAAGGGTTCACAAAAAGGTCCGGCCGGAGATGCCGAAACTAGGCAGATGCATGAATTTCTGCCTTGAGCGGAAATGACGGACGAAGCGGGCTGGATTCTCCCGCGTGCAGGTTCCACGACTTTCCTGTAGACTGAAGGTGCTCGGCCCGCGCGGACACCGTGGTATCCAGTTGCCATCAGGGAAGGCAGGAGCGGCGAAGTGCAGAGAGTCGTGCAATCAGCCACGCGGCGGTGACGTCCTGCGCCGATACGAACGTGGAGGAAAAGAGGCGTCGGCAGCTGCAGTCGGCAAAGAGGAGTTTCGGTGAGCATACCATGTCGAGCTATACTTCCTGTCCGCGCTGGCTGCAGCGGCATTGTTCCCGATATCGCCGTCGCCTTGGGCTTCAAGCACTGCAGTGCCAAGGGTCGTCTCGTCTGGCGAGCTCGTGAAATGATCGGCAGGAATTGCCGGCCGGCTCATTTGGCGAATCTCGCCGGGGCTGCGTGATTCCGGTTCGTCGGTTTGCATTGCTCGGATCGTTACGGCCACGCGGTCGGCCTCTTGTTTTGTCGCGATCGTTTCGTGTTTCTAACGCCGAGACATGGGAAATTGTCTTCCGGTCGCGCAACGCATTCACCGTCGATTTTTCGGGCCTCCCGGTCGGGGCTTGCAATGCATGACAATTTTCTAGAGGAAAGAATAGCGATGCCAGATAGCCGCTTCTTTCGTAAACGTCTGCCTGAGCGACGCGTTGCTGCGCGTCCGCCCGCTTCGCCCGGCGCTCGCCTTCTATCGGGATTTGCTTGGTTTTGCGCATCATCATGTCGAGCGCCCGGCGGACAGAATTCTCCGCGAATGGCCACCGGCCAGCCCCTCGCTAGTGCTCGAAGAACACCCCAAAGATGAAGACCGCGCTCCGGGTAGCCCCGGGCTCTTTCACTTGGCGTTTCTCTTTCCCGACCGAGAGGCTTAATCGCGACCGCGACCTCAAGGCTTGTGAGCCGAAACTATCCGCTACAGGGCGCCTCGGACCACAGGGTGAGTGAGGCGATTATTTGGCTGACCCGGAAGGAAACGGCTTGGAGCTCTATGCCGATCGTCCCGCGAAGGTTTGGCCGCAAAACGGGGCTTTCGTGAAGATGTTTACGCGACAGCTTGACCTGCAAGAACTGCTTTGCGCGGGCTGTGCCAACGCGAGACGATTACTCAATTCCCCGAGACCCGGCTCGGCCATATGCACCTCAACGTCGTCAGTTTGGAGCAAACGGAAAGCCTCTTGCGGAACAAGCTGCGAATAGATGTGCGGCAGCGAGACGTTCCCGGTGCCTTGTTTTTGGTTACGACGGTTACCATCACCACCTGGCTGCGAATACCTGGGATATTCGCAGTGGCGCTCGACAGGGCGTGGTCGTGCCTCGAGTTTCACCGTCCGCATAACTCCGGAACTCGCAAGCGGGGTATCGGAGGTGATTCTAGACGGCATGAATCTGCGAGTGTTGCCTCTTGGATAACCCAAGTGCGGGGCGAAGGGAAAACGAGCCTCGGTTCGGGCCGGTTGTTGTGAGCCATTCCGCATTTGACAAGGGCGGAAGCAAATCAAGCGAGTGAAAGGCGGCGAATCCGCCTCGCGAAAGCTTAGTGTTTCAAACCTCAACGAGCTGATAGTCTCAAATCCACGATGTTTTTCGCGGACTTCCAGGATCCGATGCCTTCGGCGGCGGGCGGCACGGAGTCCCAACAAACCGGCATCGGTCTAAAAGCTACAGAGAATCCAAACCAAACAATACCCATGAAGCCAATCAAGTTCATCCTCGCCATCGCACTCGGATCGTTCGGCGTGGCGACGCACGCCTCTGCAGACACCTTCAAGATCGACCCGGTGCACTCCTCGATTCTGTTCAGCGTCACCCACCTCGGGGTGAGCAATCTGTATGGCCGATTCAACGATGTTTCAGGAACGGTAACCTTCGATCAAAGCCGATCCATCCAAAGAACTCAGTGAATTTGACCATCCCGATCGAAAGCGTGGACACCCGCGTCGCCAAGCGCGACCAGCACATTAAGGGTCCCGGATTTCTTCAATGCCAAACAGTTTCCGGTAATGACCTTTAAGAGTGCGAAAGTCGAAGGCAGTGGCGACGCCTACAAAGTTACGGGCGACTTCACCTTGCATGGGGTCACCAAGCCACTCACCTTCGAGGTCAAGAAGGGAGGCGAGGGCAAAGGGAGAAGGGAGAAATCTCGCGGAGGCGGGGAAGCACGCTTCACCATCAAGCGCAGCGACCACGGCATGACCTTTATGCAGGGGCCGGTCGGTGATGAAATCAACGTGATCGTAAGCCTGGAGGGCGTTAAAGAATAGCGCCCCCGAAATGTTTTTCCTCCAACAGCTTTTGCCGGGAATCGTCGCCGCCGCGCTCATTTCGGGCTTGATCGCCATCGTGGGCCGCCTCTGGAAGGCGAATGGTTGGATGGACGCTTTCGCTTTGGGAATCGGCTACGCTGCAGGTCACGCCGTGGCTTCGCCGGTTGGCCGGCCTTTCCGCCCTCCGAGGCGACGCATTGGTTGCCCTACCTCGCCTTGCTCTCGCTTTTTTGGGAATCTGCGACGCGTTGCTAAGGCCTCCGTTCGTGCTGCGCGCTTCGGTTTGGATTCGTTTGGTGCGCCGGATTTCTCCGGCTGCTTCTGAATGCGAAATTCCTCTATGGCTGGACTCTCCTGGGAGGATTGCTTTGGGTGATCGGGCTGACCCTGGGAGCATTCATCCTCGTGAGCTTCATCGATTTCTCCGTCCGGCATGACCCATCGATTTCGAGCCTCCTTGTGCTGGCGGTTGTAGCTGGCGGCACCGGCATCACGCTGATGTTGTCCGGTAGCATGCTTCTCGGCCAATTGGGCTTGGCCCTGGCTGGCGCACTAGTGGGAGTTCTCGCCGCGGCGGCCCTCTTGCCCTAAAGGGGACGATTCGCGGGGCATTGTGCCGGTCGCAGCCACCTTGCTGACCGCCCTGTGTGGATTTGCGGATGCTTTTACGCGGATCTCCCCCGGCCAGTGCGTTTCTACTGGGACTTGGCTTCCCTTCCCGCCTTGCTTTTGACCGCGCTAGGCGAAAAGCCGCATCGTTCGGCGATTTGCTTCTCCGTGCAGGCATCGCCGCGCTTCCCGTCCTCATCTCGCTCCTACTCGCCTTGCACGCATCGCCGTCTCTCGATTACTGATACAATATTTCAAAACGATAATTTGTTGATAACGATTTTGTTAAAACCAATTATACGCTAAATCAAGTAAGACGTTTTGGGGGCTATTTCCTAAAGACTTCATTGAGACTTCCATTTGATTGAACAGCCGATACTGGGTTTTTGGACGGCGAGAGAGTTCGGACCCGGCGAGCAGCCCGTCGAGGGCGGCCCGTATTTCGCTCCCGGTCAGGGCTACCCCCATTTCCGAGGGCTGCTGCCGTCAGGGCGTCCGTGGTAAACGAGGCGGCGTTCGGCGTCGTAGAGGAAAAATCGGGAGTGCATTGGGCATCGTAAGCTTTGGCCACGGTCTGTTCCTCGTCCACAAGTAGCGGGAAATGGAAATCGGTGTTCGAGGGCCATTTCCGAAGCTGATCGGGAGCGTCTTCCGGATAGGCGCTCGAGTCGTTTGAACAGATCGAAACGAACTGAACCCCTGAGCTTGGTAATGCCGGGCGATACGGAGAATCTCCTCACGAACGTGAACCACGTAGGGACAATGCCTGCAGATAAACATCACGAGCAGCCCGGAAGCGGGCGGTATCGACGAAAGAGAAACGACATTGCCGGTGACAACGTCAGGAAGTGAGAAATCGGTCGCTTCAGCGCCGAGCGGGATGGATTGAGTGATTCTATCGCCAGCGCCTTTAATCTGCAAAGAACCCGGCAGATGGCAACCCAGTCAGCGCGGAGTTGACCGCGACGGCGATTTTCGTGTAGCCAGCGCAGGCAGATGATCAGCATTCATATCGCCAGGAATAGGCAACCGCTGGGCCAGTTCTCGCCGGAGCAAGTCGCGGAAGGCCTTGCTTCGGGCAAATTCCTGGCGACGGATCTCGGCTGGCGAGAACCGATGGAAGAATGGAAGCCACTTTCGGAATTTACTGATTTGCCGGCCTGGCCCTCCTCGCCCGCGCCCCCGGCCCTGGAGTTTGAACCTCCCGAGCCTCCGCCAATACCCCAGCCGGCGTGGGAGCGCCGGGCGCAGCTGGGATTTTTCCGGCGATTGTCCAGTCGGTCCGCCAAGTTCTGTCGGTGCCGGTCCTCACTTTCAAAGAGATGAAGCGCGAGGGAGGCTTCGGCGCGCCGTTGTCGTTCTACCTGGTGGTGAGCACGCTGACGGCATGGATTGCCATGGGCTATCAACTTGTCGCGGTGCTGATGAATCCGGAAAGGATGCTGGGACCTTTGGCGAAGACGTTGACGACCGGGACTCTGATTGCGATTCAGATCGGCTCGATGGCCCTTGTGCCGATTGTGATGGCGGGGGTGGCTTTCTGCGCTTCCGGCATTTTCCATCTGGTGTTCCAGCTGCTTGGGAGCAACCGGCAACCGTTTGAAGTGACTTTTCGCGCCTATTGCTATTCGGTGGCACCGGCCTCCATGTTCAGGCTGGTTCCGATCTGCGGCGATTTCCTCTTCTTTGTTGCGGCCTTGGTGCTGTTGATTTTCGCCGCGCGCGGGGCCCTTCGCCTCGACGGCATCCGGGCGACGGTGGAGTAATCCTGCCGTCCCTGCTCTGCTGCGGATTTTCTCTGGGCTGGCGCCATGCTTGCTGCGGGCACTTTGGCGCAGGAGTCCTCAAGTAATCAGAAGGGCGGGGCTTGGAGTGTCCTGCCCGGCGCAGTGAAGGCTGGGTCGAAACGAGGTTTTCTCCGATGGAGAGCCTTCCCAACTGAATCGAGCGCCAGCTGCGGCGAGTTGCAGTCCCTGCTGAGGATGGCCCAGGATGATTCGCTGAAGGGGGCATCCAGCTCGGAAAGGACGCGCGCCGCTCCGCTGTTGGAGAGATGCCCATGCCGGGAGAGGATGCGCTGTTTGACGGACCAAGGCCGCCGGGCGTCGCTTGCAGGAGTTCTTCGTCGTGGTTTGTCTCGATGAGCAGCGCGTGGATCCCGCGCAGCATTTCAAAGACGAGTCGCGTGGCGCATAGCCGAGATCGGTGAGGACGCCGAAGCACACGCCAGCCGACGAGATGCAAAGCCCACCGGGTCAGCGGCGTCGTGAGGCACTGAGAACGCGCGGATCTCGAAGGTGCCAAAGTGAAAAATCCGGAACCGGTTGCGAAAAGTTTCCAATTGTTGTGCGCGACCCCTGCGTGCTGAAGTGCTCTGGCGGTGAGCGAATTGCAGAAAACCGGCAAGGGATTGCGGATCAAAAACACTTTCAGGGCGCTGGTGTGATCCCCGTGCTCATGCGTGAGGAGCACGCCGGAAAGCTGCTCGGGAGAAAGGCCGGTCGCTTGCAAGCGCGCGGTCAACTGCTTCGCGCTCAGCGCCGGCGTCGACAAGGAAAGCGGTCGTTTCATTGCGCACAAGGGTCGCGTTTCCCTCTGCTGCCGCTGGCCAGCGTGATGACCTCGAACATCGGTCACTTATTGCAGCAGCGATTGGAATGCGCGACAAGATTTGCAGCCACCGGCAAGAACGTGGCAACGATACAGGCACGACTATGCAGCAGTATCACCGGCTTCTTCGGCTTGTGCTCGACCATGGAAAATTCAAAACCGATCGGACCGGGACGGGAACGTATTCGATTTTCGGCGCGCAGGAGCGATTCGACCTCAGCGATTCGTTTCCCCTTTTGACGACCAAGAGGATGCATGTGCGCCTCGATCATCCATGAGCTTCTCTGGTTTCTGCATGGCGACACAAACGTGCGGTATCTGCGCGAGAACGAGGTGTGAGCATCTGGGACGAATGGGCCGATGAAAACGGGGACTTGGGAAGGATATATGGCGCTCAATGGCGGGACTGGCGGCGGCCGGACGGCGGTGGAATAGACCAGATCGCGCGCGTGATCGAGAATATCAAGCGCACCCCGGACAGCCGGCGACTGATCGTCAGCGCCTGGAACCCGGGAGAACTGGATCGGATGGCCCTGGCGCCCTGCCATGCGTTTTTCAATTCTATGTCCTGGAAGGCGGGCTGAGTTGCCAGATGTACCAGCGGAGTGCGGACCTGTTTCTCGGTGTTCCCTTCAACATTGCGTCCTACGCATTGTTGACGTTGATGATCGCGCAGGTCTGCGGCCTGAAGCCGGTATCGCTCATTCATACGTTTGGCGATTTGCATCTTTACGCCAACCATCTCGAGCAAGCTCGCGAGCAGCTGGCCCGGACGTGCCGTCCGTTGCCGCGCATGAAACTCAATTCCGCGGTGAGAACGATCGATGATTTTCGCTTCGGGGATTTTGTCCTCGAAAACTACGATCCCTATCCGGCGATCAAGGCGCCGATCGCCGTGAAGGCGATCGCCGCGATGTCGCTAAACCGCGTGATCGGCGCGCGGGGTGGGATTCCCTGGCATCTGTCGGAGGACTTGAAATTTTTCAAACGGATGACTCTCGGACGGGGTGGTGCTGATGGGCCGAAAGACCTACGAATCGCTCGGCAAGTCATTGCCGCACCGGGAGAACTGGGTGGTGAGCAGCAGCCCGCTTCCGGGGATCCGGGTCGTTCGCGACCTGACGGAGATCCCGGACCCTGGCGGGGCCGGGAGCTTTTTCTGATTGGGGGCGCTCGACTCTACCGGGAGTTGCTGCCGAGGTGTTCCGAGCTTTTCTGACGCTCGTCAAGCGCGAGGTTGCCGGCGATGCGCTTTTCCCGCCGTTCGAAGAGATGTTTCGCCTCCGAGGAGCTCCTGCTGGAGTCTCCCGGAAATGGAGATCCGGAGGTACGCTCGCTCTTCCCAGACCGTTCGGGATGCCGCCAAAGCACCGCGTGAGGCGCGCGTCAAGGCAGCGGCTGTCCTGGCGGGCCGGCAGGTTTTGTCGATAATCAGCTAAACGTCAGATTCTTCACGCCCGAGGCGGCGGCGGCGTTGAGGACGTCGATTATCCGCTGATGTTTGGTCTGAGGATCGGGACGAATGATCACCGGATCTTTGTCGCCGAACTTGGTGATTGTGTCCTTGAGCCACCCGCGCAACTCGGGGAGTTCCTTGCTGGCCGGCGTGTCGTAGCACTTTGTTGTTCATTTGCACCTTTCCGTCCGGAAAGATGTCGATGATGATCGGAGTGGGGGCGGGCCGGGTCTCGCCTGCACTGCGCCCGCTCGGAAGATTGATGGTTTAGTTCCCGCGGAACGATGTGAGAGCCGGCCGAGGCCATGAAAACAGCAGAAGGACAAAGACCACGTCCACCATGGGCGCAATTTGGAACCCGATGTCGCCGTCCTCGCCTGATCCGAAGCCTGCCAGTTGTTTCGCCTTGGGGTTATTTTTCCTTGTCTGCCACCGAGAAGGTCACATTGCCCACACCGGCTCTGCCGACGGCCTCCATGAGGCCGCGCATGAACTCGTAACGCACATCCTTGTCGGCCCGGACCAGCACGCGCACAAGGGGATTCGCGACCACCTTGGCTTGTAGCATGGGGAGCGAGCTGGCCAAGATCGACGGGTCGTTCGTCCACTTCCAGGACGGTCTGACTGCTGAGCGGATTATAGAGCACGTTGACGATCACCTGACCGGGATTCTTCCTTGGATTCCTTGGCATCCCTGGCCACCGGCAAATTTACGTCCTGGTTCGATTGGAGGACTTCCGTCGAACTGATGGACATGAAGAAGACAAGCAGGACGAGGAGGATGTCGATCATCGGGGCGATTTGAAACTCCGGATCGACTTCCGGCTCCACGCCTTTCGAACGTGCCTCTTCCTGCCGGGAATACTGAACCTGCCGCTCGGCCATCGCTCCTCACGCCCACTCGAGAGGCACCCGCAATGGGGACAAGGGCTCTGCCCGGGCTGAATGGTTCCGTTGCAGATCGGGCAGTTTGTCGTCAAGGCCATGGAAACCTTTCGCGACGATCTCGCGGAAGGCGCGCCGGCGCCCGCCTCAAAATTCTCGCCGATCTTGATCCCCGAGAGCTCGTCGAACCGGGATGTCCTCGACGAGGTAGTTGAGTTTGTCGTCGGCGTTGACCAGGACGATCGTCGAGCGATTTCGGAAGTAGTAATAGAAGATGAAGGCAGGAATCGCGATGAAAGAGGCCGCTGGCGGTCGCCATGAGCACTTCGCCGATCCGCAGGAAAGCGCTCGCGGATCGGAAACGCCGGATGCGCCCAGAACGGCGAAAGGCGCCCACATCATGCCGATCACTGGTGCCCAAGCAGACCGATCATCGGAGCGACTACGCCGACGACGGAGAGGTAGCTGTTCTTGGTTCTCAACGCTTGAGCCTCTCGCAGGCCGTGCTCGATGAGTGCGGTCTCCACGGCGTCCTTGCCGCGTCCAATCCGCTCGAGCGCGCCTTTGAGCACGCGGGCGACGTAGGCCTTGTTGGCCCGGCGAGATCTCCCAGGCCTCCTGGTAGTTGCCGGCTCGGATCGTGGCCTGGAGAGAATCCACCAAGGCTTTGGGGGCCAGCTGCTCGTCGCGCAGGGTCAGGAAAAGTTGGATGATAAAGGTGACCATGACGATGGAGGTGCCGAGAATCGCCAGCCAGATCAGGATAATGAGCGGCCCGCCGCCCAAAATGGTTTGCAGAATGGTGTGGGATTCGACGGGCACCGGCCCGCACCGCTCCTGCGGGGCCCTCTTGCGCCAAGGCTCCGGCGGCTCCCAGGAGCAACGCGGCAGGGACGAGGCATACTGCAGGCACAGGTGTATTTTTTCATTGATAAAAAGTCGGATCAAGGAACGACGACTTGCTTTTCCTTGACGAGAAAATCAGCACGTTGCTGCGCTTTGGCAACCACGGCCTTATCGTTCCGGAAAAGGGTGACGGCGGTCAAGTAATCGCGGAGAGCCTCCGGATAGGCCCCTCCGTTTTCCTTCACCATTCCCATCAAGTAAAATGCCTGTCCATAAATTCCACCCTTTCCCTTATCGGCAATCACGACCCCGTCGGCTTCAGCCAGAATCGGGGCCAGCAACCTATTGGCCTCGGCGAAATCCTTGCGCGAAACCGCGAGACGTGCGAGCCCGATCTCGGAGAGTGATTTCGCGTTGGGGTAGGCTTTGGTGAACTGCGCGAAAGCGGCTTCGGCCGCCGGAAGTTGATCTAGAGAAAGATAGGCTCTCGCCAAGCAGGGCGCTGGCACGCTCCGCCCAGTCCGTTGGAAGACCCAGAAATGACTCCACAAGCGGCTTCAAAAGACACCACTGTCTGGTTGGGGTTCCCCTCCCGCCAGGCTTTCAAGGCGTCCTCATAAGCCTCCTGGGAGGGGCCTTGGTAACGGAGAGGACCTGGTCCACAGGCAGGCTTGTTTCCGCAGGCCCGATCTTGATTTTCAGCTTGCCGTCGGCGAGGCGGAGGATTTCGCCTTCTGCGGCTCTGTTTGTCGCGTTGGACGACCACATCCTGGCCGAAAGCGAGAATGCGGTTGCAAAGACGGCTGCGAAAGCTCCCACGAAAGCCTGGACGCACTTGCATTCATTTGGCATCTGCTTTAATCACATCGGCCCCGCAAATCAACAGTTTCGCCGTCCTTTCAATGATCAGCATCCTTCGCAAGAACCAGCGTGTAGCTAATGCTAATTGTCGCCATCCTGACAATTGTGGCCTTCATCTGGCTCTACAATCCGGCAAATACACGAAAGCTTGGCACCAATACCGTCGCCACGATTTACGGCCGGAACCTTTCGCAGGCGGATATCGAGGCGTGAGGTAAAGAGTTTTCAACTTGCCTTGGCCCTGGGGCAATTTCAATTGCTGGAGGATCTTGGAGGCATGGGGCAGGACGAAACACAGGGCGCTCGAGCAATTCGTTTGGAACCGCTTGGTGATTCAGCATCAGGCACGGGATCTCGGCATCGAGCCGACGGATTCGCAGGTGGCCGACCGCATCAGGAATATCCCGGCATTTCAGAGTGAACGGTCAGTTCGATGCGGGAAAATGCAGGCCTTCGTCGCCGAGCAGTTGGGCCCACGCGGTTTTACCGAAGTCCAGCTGGAGAATTTGTTCCGCGACGCCTTGCGCGCCGAGCGTCTTAAGACCGTGGTCAGCTCTCCCGTTGCCGTCAGCGATGCGGAAGTCCTTGAAACAGCAAGAATCTTTCAAAAGGTGAGCGCCGAAGTGGTTCGTTTTGATCTTTGCGGCGACCGCTGCGCCTTCCGAGTTGACGGACGAGGAGCTCAGAACCTTCTTCGGACAGAATCAGCCAACCTTGATCATGCCCGAAACCCGCTCTGTCGATTACGTGAGGTTTGCGATTCCGGAAGGAGGAAAGCCGCTCGAAGGACGCGAGAAAGTTGATGCGCTCCAGAAAGTTGCCGATGCCGCCAGCGCGTTCTCCGAACAAGCGTCCTCCGGATCCTTTGAGAGCGCGGCGTCAACCGCCGGCCTGACAATTCAGAGAACGCCAGAATTCGACCGGTCAGGCGCGCCAAGGTCAAGCGGTGACGCGCAAGCCGCGCCTGGCGCGGCTGATCTTAAGAATTTCGCACCGGCCGTGTTTATGCTTACGGAAAAGAACCCGGTCAGCGATGTGATCCAGTCCGGGGATGTTTTTCGTTCTGAAGCTCGCCAAATTGAGCCCGCAGCGGCCCCTGACGATGGACGAAGTCCGTCCCATCGCCGCGAAACAGCTCGGCGCGCGCAAGGCGGAACGGGCTCTTCGCGAGAAAGCCGATGCCGCGCTGGCAAAGGTCCGCGAAGCGATCGCCGCCGAAAGCCTTTCTCCGAGGCCGCCGCGAACGCGGGTTTGCAAGTCCAGTCGTTTAACGATCTCTTGCCAAACGATCCCGAAACTCTCTCGCGCGAGAGCGCGAGTTGTCGCGGCCACGTTGTTGATGCAGCCGGGGCAGTTTTCCGGGATGATCCCTGCTGCCGACGGAGGGTTTGCGGTCTATCTTTCCCTCGCGCGCTCCGATTGACCAAGCCGATCTCGCCAAGAAGTCCGAGTTGGCGTCCCGGATCCTGAAAGCAAAAGGCATTTGCTCTTCCTAACCTGGCTCGCTTCCGCGCGCGACGCCGCCAAGATTCAAGTCGCGTCACCCCATCGGTAAAATGGCCAATCGTGAAGCCGCTGACGATCTTCGAGGAGGCGACCAGTGACATTGCGCTCGGTGAGCTCGACGCCGCCATTGCCAGTACGAAGAGTGCGTTCGGCGGGATCCGGATATACTTCGACGCGTGGCACGCGCTCGGCATGGCGCTTATGAAGGCGGGACGCTTTTCGGAGGCGATCCGGGCGGGTCTCAGAGCGGTCGAGATTGAATCCGAACGATCAACTCGCGTGGTCCAGCCTCTCGATTTTCTACGTGAAGAACGGGCAGATCCCCGAAGCGGAAGCAGCTGGCGCGAAAGCAAGGATCCTGTCTTGGGAGGCAAGATTAAACAAGAGTCCCCGGAAGCGTGAAGACGTTTTTGTCACCACGGCGATCGATTACACAAACGCCGCGCCGCACATCGGGCATGCCTACGAGAAGGTCCTTTCGGATGTCATCGCCCGGTATCACCGCCTCAAAGGGGAGCCGACGTTTTTGACCGGCGTCGATCAACACGGTCAGAAGGTGCAGCAGGCCGCGCAAAAGGAAAACGTGCCGGTGGCGGAGTTTGTGGCCGGCACGACGGCAAATTCGTCGCTCTTTGGAAAAAGCTGGAACTGAGCTACGACGCGTGGGCCGCTACCACGGAGCCGCTCCACAAGGAATGTGTCCGGAAGATTCTTCAAGCTCTTTACGAAAAGGGGAAATCTACAAGGCGACCTACCGCGGCTTCTACAGCGTCCGGCAGGAGCAGTTTCTGACCGACAAGGAACGTGGACCGGATGGCGAGTTCGGGCCGGATTGGGGCGAGGTGATCGAGCTGGAGGAAGAAAATTGGCAGCTTTCGGTTAGCCAAGCATCGGCCGTGGCTCCTCGACTTTCTTGACACGCACCCGCAATGCGTTCCCTGCCTTCCGGCAGCAGGAATTGCGCAACGCGCTGAACAAGCTAAGCGGCGATCTTTCGATCTCCCGGCCGAAGTCCCGCCTGTCAATGGGGAATCGAGCTTCCCTTCGATCCCACCTGCGTGACCTATGTCTGGTTTGATGCCCTCGTAAACTATATCAGCTTCGCCGGGTATCTGAGCGACGACGCCGCCTTCCAAAACGTTGGCCCGCCCTTCACGTGATCGGCAAGGATATTCTCATTCCTGCCCATGGCATTTATTGGCTCGCGATGCTCAAGGCCATGGGATTCTCCGACCACGAAATGCCCTCTTTCCTCGTTCACGGGTATGTTTTGATCGACGGGGACAAGATGAGCAAATCCCTGCGGCAGCATTCGCGACCCGAACACTTTCGTGGACACCTCTCGGGGTCGAGGCGCTTCGTTACTATCTGATGCGCGATTGCGTCGTTGGTCAGGACATGGACTTCACCGACGACCGACTGGTGCGACGCTACAACGCGGAGCTCGCGAACGGCCTTGGCAATCTTCTCAACCGAACTCTCAACATGGCGCATCGTTATCGCCGAGGGCAGGTTGCGCAAGCTTGAGCTCGAAGCCATGGTGTGGACCGAACGGGAACCGAGGGCGCTCTTCGATGAGCTTCGCGACGGCGTGGCGGGAATCGAGCTGGAGAGCTACCGTCAGGCCATGGAGCAAGAACCAGATCCAGCTCGGGCTTCAGGCGATATTCCGGATCGTGCAAAATTGCAATTTTGCCGTCGTGAGAGCTGGGCTCCATGGAACCTGCGCGAAAGATCCGGAAAAAGCAGGAATGCTCGACGCAGCGCTCTATTTCCTGGCTGAGTCCTTGCGCATCGTGGCGATCCTCATTTGTCCGGTGCTGCCTCGCGCGGCGGCGGGAATTTTCGAGCAACTGCAGCTTCGGGTGAAGCCGGAACTCGCCGACGTCGGGTGGGGCGGGCTTCCCGATGGCCATTGGTGGGAAAGCCGCAGCCGCTTTTCCGAGAATCGAAAAGTTCGACCCGGTCGGCTGAAAGGCGACCCGTTTTCATCGCCGGTGTCGAACTTCCTCCGCCCACACCTCGCCAAAAGCTGGATTTGTCGGGCTTTCAATCATTGTCTGGATAGTTGGCCGCTTGCCATATTCCCTGGCTGCGGCAGATGGCTAGAGGTGCTCGGAACTTTGGTCTTTCGCTTTCGATAAACGGGGAAGGCAGGTGGCCCTTGCCAATCTCGATGCCGCGTTCGGCGATTCGCGGACGATCCGGGAAAAGCGGCGCATCGCATTGGGGAGTTATCAGACGCTCGCGCGAACGCATGCTGGAGCTGTTCTGGTCGCCGAACCTCACGGAGTCCGTGGCGCGCCGCATCGCGCGGTTTGAAGGACTCGATCTCGATCCATGCCACAAGGATCCTCGGCAGGCGGCAGTCTATCTCTGCCTGCATTATTCCAACTTCGAATGGCTAAGCCAGTTTGGGGCCTACTACGATCGCTCAACGGACCGGTGATCGCGCAGCGGATTCAAAAATCACGCTGATCGGCCGGATTGTTCGATCGTCTGCGCTCCAGCACCGGGCACCTGGTGCGTTCCCCAGGAGCGGGCGATGGATCCGCATGCTCAAGCTGATGAAAAGCGGCGGAAAATTTGCGATGCTCTGCGACCTCAGCCTCGACCCGAGCGAGGCGAGCGTGATCATCGACACCTTCGGAGGGCTCAAGATTTGCGCGACGCAGATGCAGTCCGCTCTCGCCCTGCGAACCGGGGCCAAAATTGTTCCCGTCGAGTGCCGCCCGAGCCGGACGGCGGGACTTATCGGATGATTTACCGGAAGCCGCTTGAGTTTCGGCCCGGCGCCAGTGCCGCGGATGTCACGCAATTGTGCTGGAATGTGCTTGAGCCGTCTATTCACGAGCAACCGGAATGCTGGCTCTGGGCCTACAAGCATTGGCGTTTTTCGGCCAGGCGACGATCAGAGCGGCCGCTATCCTTTTTATGCCAATGTCGCCAAGCGCTTTGACAAGATGCTGGCGAGGCAGGAACGCCTCCTGGCTGGATAGTTTCAAGATAGGTAAACGTGCCGTCCTGGACCCGGATGATGACCGCGGGTTTCCTGGGATCGCGTCCTTTGATCGAAGCTGATGCTGCCGGTGACCCCGGAAAATCCCTGGTAGCCGCAAGGGCGTCGCGAAGGGCCGCGTTGCTCCGCGCTGCCCGATCGCTTCAACGCGTCGGCAACCAGCCGACGGCGTCGTAGGTCAGCGCCGCGAGAGCTGGCGGCGCGGACTGAAACCTTGCGAGATAAGCGTCGCTGAAAGTCTTCCCTCTTTCGGAAGCATTTTCGGTCGAGAAATGCGAAGTGAAGTAACAATTGTTGCCGGATCGCCCGGAGACGTTGAGAAACTCCGCGGAATCCAGCCGTCCGTTCCCAGAAATGGAACGTCAATTCCCAGCTGGCGCGCCTGCCGGATGATCAGCGCGGCTTCCGTGGTAGTAGCTTAGCGGGAAGATGCTGTCAGGATTTTTCTGCCGGATCACGTTGAGCTGGGCGTTGAAGTTTGTGTCTCCGGCCCGATGGGACTCCTCGGCGACTCATTGTGCCGCCGTGCTTGAGGAAACCATCTTTCAAGACTTCCATGAGCCCATTTCCGTAGCGGGTTCAGGCGTACGAAGAGGATCGCCGCCTTTTCGACGTCCAGCGAGCGCGCCAGCTTGAGAATCACCTCGGCCTGGAAGGTCAGTGCGTAACAGACGCGGAAAATGCAGTCCCCTTCGGCCGTGACGGTTTCATTTGTAGCCCCGGGGTGACCATCGGGATGCCGCTGGCCTGCGCCAGGCGCGCGCGCGACGAGCGACCGATCTGTCACAATCTCTCCAATCAGGGCAGCCACTTTGTCGTCGTTGATCAAACCAGTGACCACTAACGGTCGTTCTGCTCGGCAGCGACTCGGTATCCTTGCCAAATCAGTTTTATGGGGGTGTCCCAGAGCGCCTCCTGCCTGGTTGATTTCCTCGACGGCTAGGGTTGCGCCGTTCGCGGCGTCCAAGCAAAGGGGCCTGCGGACCCGACGTCGGCGCGAAAAAGCCGATCGGCGTGAAAAGCGGGTCCTCGGCGGGCGAAGGAGAGGCTTGCGCTTGTGGCCGCATCGGGCGGGGAGGGGCCTCGGGAACCGGTGGCGTCTCGGCGGAAGGGTCTGCATCGGCACAGCCGCAGGCGATTCCTGAGCGAGCTCTGGTGTTTGCGCCGGGGATGGGATCACGCTCGGCTCAGCCGACGGGGCCGGGGCTTGGGCCGCGGGCGGAGCTGGCGTGTTTGCCGGCGCGGGCGTCGCTGTTTGCTCGGCGGGCGGCGCGGCGGTTTCTCCGGGGGCTTCCGAGCTGCACGCTGGCAGCGAGACAGCCAGGAGAAGGGCGAGGGGAAGGAAAGACGTCCACTTCACCCGCGCGAGTTTAGGGAAGCCAGCTTCCCGCGCAACCGAGTTGTTTCAGGTGGGAAGCGAATCGATGCCATGGCTCCTCGACGCTCGAGGAGAACTGTCTTTAGACCAATCGCCGATGTTGCTCTGGAGGGCGAGCCGGGAAATACTACAATAAGCTTATGCCCCTCGGACGTGACCTGCAGGCGGAGAAGAAAGCTCTCTGAAATCAGCATGGATTCGCGCATCTACGGCGCGTTTGCGCGGAGATCGGCGCGGGCCAGGAGGTTGCGCGGCGGTTTTCGGTCAGCGGAGCGGCGTCGGCACCGTGCGCTAAGACGATCTCGGCCTACGATATGACGTTCTCCGACAGCCGATTTACGGAGCCCAGCGGCCGGCTGTGAGCAGGGCCGGCTTGCACAGCATGCTGACTCACGATACAGCCTGCTCATCGAGCGTCTGGATGCAAAGGTCGGCGCAGCGCGAACGTTTTTCGCCTTCGCCGATACCGTCGCAGCGCGCAGCTTTCGCGGCCAGCGCGGAGTCTCACGGATGGATGAGTGTCCGATTCCAGGCCACGCCGCGCGGGCGAAACTCAATCGAAATCATTATCCACGTGCGGATGCTTTCGATCCGCACAACCTTCAGCAGCAGGAGGCCCTTGGCATTGTCGGGGCTCAATCTGATCTATGGCGCGTTCTTCCTGACCAGGAACCCGGAAGGTCTCGTAGGCTCTCTCCTCGATGACCTGGCGCCTGGACGAATAGAAATTGACATGATCCGAGCCACACCGGGCCGGACTTTCGCCCGGCGTCGATCGACCGGCATCATGGCCCCTGCAGCTCGTCACCCAGAATCTCACCAAGGCCGCGCTGTTCCGCGCCGACGGGGAAATCGTCAACGCGGCCGACGCGCTCTATAAAAGCCGTTGCTCGTGGAGCGCGGAAGCTTCCGGGCCGGTGACGCTTGTCGCGGACGACATGCTAAACTGCGCCCGCGCGATGTTTCTGAAGGAGGAAAGCGTCAAAGACTCCGAGCCGGAAGTCCTGATGGAAATCACGATGAAGAATCTGCTCGCCAGCGGGGAGCTTGATTTGCGGGATTTTCTGGACAGGGTGGACATGCTTGGCGCGATGGGCCGCACGGTGCTCATTTCAAACTACGGGGCCTACTACCGGTTGGTCGCCTATCTGACTCTACACCGACCGGCTGATCGGCCTTCCTTTGGGCATCCCGGCGATGGCGGAGATTCTGGAGGAAGTGCCATACGGAGACCTCGAAAGGCGGCATTCTTGAGGCCCTTGGGAGACTTTTTCAAGACGGGGTGAAGCTCTACGTCTACCCGTTTTGTGAACCCCAACGGAGAGTTGGTGACGGCTCGGAATTTCGACGTGGCACGAATCCGGCGCACCTTTACAAGCACCTTCTGGAGAATGGCTTTATAGAGGCCTTTTTGGAGGGCTACAATCCCAGCTATCTGCCGATCAAGTCCTCGGAGGTTCTCGCCAAGATCCGCGGGGGCTGGGTTGGGAAGGGGCGGTTTCTCCCGAAGTCGCGAAGATTATCGAGGAACGCCGCCTCTTCGGATTTCAGTCCGAGTTCGCCGGAAAAGCTGAGTAGGGGCTCGCCTCGGCTGCCGCGCCGAACAGTTGTTTGGCATCGGACGTCTGAGTATGCTGGGGCATGCCGTTTATCCGCCACATAGAATCCGAAGTTCCTGTCCGCACCGCTCCGCACCTGCTCCGAGGTGCCGCTTCAGGACACCTGGGACCTTCGACTCTTGTATCCCGACGACCCCGCCTGGGATGCGGATTTCGCGCTTCTGCAAACCGATGCGGAAAGATATCCGATTTTCGAGGAAAAATTGGAGAAAGCGCGCTGACGTTGCGGGGATGGGTTGGAGTTCGAGAAGAGGATCGACATGCGTCTCGAACGGCTCAATCAGTATGCAGCACTTCGAGTCGCCGAAGATTCCTCGAATGATGCGTCTCTTTCCCGGGAGGCACGGCTCGATAACCTCCGGGTTCTGGTCGGCGAAGCCTTTTTCGCTTCCTGGTCCCCGAGATCCAGGCAATTCCCGACGACCTTTTCGGCCGCTACTTGGCGGACGTGGCGCTTCGGACTGGCTGATTCCTCTCAAAAAACTTCGTCGACTGAAGCCCCATACTCTGAGCGCGAGCGAAGAGCGTCTTCTCGCCCTGGGTGCGTCCGCGATGCGTGGACATCGGGAGACCTTTTCGCAACTCACCAACGTGGACATGCCAAATTTGGACTGCTACGCGATGGGTCGGGAAACGAACGCGAGCTGACCCAAAGCTCTTTTTCCTCGTTTCTCCAGCAACGCGATGGCGATGTGCGGCGCGACGCCTTCCATCGTTTTTATGGGAGTTTCGAGATCACCAGTTCACGCTGGCCTCGTCGCTGGCGAGTTCGCTCCGCGCGGATGTCTTCGACGCCCGCGCGAGGAACTACTCCTCGGCGATCGCAGCGGCGCTCTTCGCGGATGACATGCCCCTCGCCGTCTACGACAATTTGGTCTCGTCGGTCCGCGGCAACCTTTCGCCTCTCTACCGCTAGCTTCGATCTGCGCAAGCGCGTTTTGGGCCCGCAGGATATTCATCACTACGACACCTACGTTCCGATGGTCGGCGATGTCTGACCGCCATCGAATGGAACGAGGCGGTGGACAAGATCCTCCTCGGCACTTCCGCTCCGCTTGGCGAAGAATACATTTCAATTCTGCGCGAAGGTCTCGGCGGAGGGAGATGGTGCGATCGCTATGAAAACAAGGGCAAGCGGAGCGGGGCCTTCAGCTATGGCACGTATACGAGCCCGCCTTACATCATGATGAACTACAAGGCGGACGTGTTTTCCGACGTCTATACGCTCGCCCACGAGGCGGGGCATTCCATGCACACCTGGTTTTCCCAGCGAGCGCAAAGCTACCAAAACCATCACTATCCCATATTTCTCGCGGAGGTGTCGCTCTCGACCTTCAACGAGATGCTGCTGACCGAAAATCTTTTGAATGCCTCGGACGAGCCAAAGATGCGCGCCTATGTCATCAACAGGCAGGGTTGACGATCTGCGCGGCACCCTTTACCGGCAAACCATGTTCGCAGAATTTGAGAAAGCGATTCACGCCGCCGAGGAGGCCGGTCAACCCCCACGCTCGAGAGCTTCAGAAAAATCTACCGAGGTTTGCTCGACACCTATTTTGGCCCGGAGTTCTCCATCGACGCCGAGCTGGAGTTGGAGTGTCTGAGGATCCCGCATTTCTACAGTGCGTTCTATGTTTACAAATACGCGACGGGAATTTCGGCCGCTGTGGCCTTGGCCAGCCAGGTTCTGGAGACCGGCGATCCTTCCCGCTACATCGGTTTCCTGAAGAGCGGAGCCAGCGGGTTCCCAATCGAGACGCTGGCCGAGGCGGGCGTGGACATGAGTTCGCGCGGCGCCCATTCAAGCCGCCCTCGGCCTCTTCGAGCGCCGGGTTCGCGAACTGGAAAAATTGCTCGCCTACAAAAGGCGTTCGACGCAGCGTGCCACCCGAAGCGATGCGAAATATTCCATGAGCGCGGATCCAAAAGTTTGGCGGGTGCGCAGCCCCGGCGATCTGTCCGATCGAGATGGCCGAGATTTCGGCGGGAGACGTGCGGAGGGCCGTGGAAATTTCAAAGCTGGCGTTCCGCGGCTGGCGGCACGAGAGCCTCGAGGCCAGGAAGGCCGCTCGCTCTGTGCCGAGAGCGGCTGAAGGCCAAGCGCGATGATCTCGCCCGGCTGATTGTCGCGGAAGTTGGCAAGCCTCTTCGGGAGGCGCGCCTTGAGGTGGCCGCCGTGATTGCGAAGTTCGACTTGCATTCGCCGACGCGGATGAATGTCTCCCCACCGTCGCGTCGCCGACGGCCCGCACCCGCGATGGTGCGGTTGCGGGCGAGGGGCCCGCGGCGGTCGTTGCCCCCTTCAATTTTCCCATCCATCTTGGGCATGGCGCGGCCGTCGCTTCACCTGCTTGCGGAATTCCGTGGTTTTTTCAAGCCATCTCCATTGGCGGCGAACGTTGGCAGAGCCTATGCGGCGGAAATGCAGGCCGTCCTGCCCAGGGTGTGTTTGAGCTGGTTCAAGGCTGGGGCTTGACCGGACGCCGAGCTCTGCCTCCATCCCGACGTGCGCTCCGTTTTGCTTCACCGACTCGGTCCTGGCCGGAATGGCCCTCGCCAAAGAGTTGGCCGCCGAATATGGAAAATCGCTCGCACTCGAGCTCGGCGGGCGAAACGCGCTCCTGGTCTTTCGGGACGCCGATCTCGATCTGGCGGCGGAAGCGGCGGCGGACGGGCTCTGCCTGACCACGGGCCAGCGTTGCAATTCCACGAGCAGGATCCTCGTGCATCGCGACGTGAAGGCACCGTTCGTCGCGAAGTTAAGAAATTCGTTGTCGCGCTATCGGCCCGGAAATCCTTTCGACGAAGAAACCATCCTGGGTCCTCTTGTCCAGCGAAGCGGCTCTGAATCGCTACCGACATCTGACGGCGCGGCGCGGCGACTGGCTCCTGTCCGGAACGCTCTGCAGCGAGGTCGCCGGAGAAACAGCGGCTATTACGTCACGCCAGCGCTCTTCGATTCGGACGGAGATCGGGCGTCTGATGATCAGGAGGTATTTTGCCCGGTCGCAAGCCTGGAATCCTTTTTGATCTGGACGACGCCGTTGCGCGGCACGACTCAACGCGGTTTGGCCTGACGGCTTCCGTTTTTCACGCATTCGGAAGCTGTCTTTCGGTCCGCAGGGAGACCGATTGGAGGTGGGGAACCTTTACTGGAATCTGCCGACGACCTTCCTCACCGTCCACTCTTCCTTCGGCGGCCTTCGAGCATCGGGAAACGGCAAGCCGGGCGGGCGCGGATTTGTCCGATTCGCCGTCGACGAACAGGCGATTCAATGGGCGGCGCGCGAAGAAGGAGAGTTTTCATCGGCGGCGGGCAGCATATCCTCCTGAAATCCCATGAAGCGCGGCTTTTTGGAGAAGCTTATCGAGAGGATCGGCTTGGTGCAGCCGGGCGACGTGCAAACGTATCTCATCAGAGATCGCCCGCGAGAAGGGATTTCTCGAAACGATCTTCAACACGATTCTCGAGGGGGTCATTGTCACCGACCCCGCAGGGCGGATCATCTACTTGAATCGCGCGGCCTGTGGGTTCTTTGGAATTTCCGCTGAGGCCAGCCTCGGCAAGCCGCTCGAGAAGTCGTGCGAGGCCTGGATCTTGCGCAAGGAGCGGGGCCAGGCGACGTCGTGAGCCGCGATCTCGAGGTGTTCTACCCCGAGAACCGATTTCTGAATTTCTACATCGTCCCGTTGATCAGCGAGGACGCGCACAAGGAACTCGTCGGGCGCGCCATCATTCTCCGCGATATTACCCAGAATCGCCGCGCGACCAGGAGACCATCGAAAGCGAGCGCTTTTCCGCACTCACGTTGCTGGCGGCGGGCGTTGCCCACGAGGTCGGCGAATCCTCTGAACTCCCTTGATATCCACCTCCAGCTGATGCAGCGGCGCATCAAGAAGCTGCCGGCCAAGACGAGACTCGAATTCGGAGACTCGATTCAAATTGCGCAGCAGGAAGCTGCCCGCCTGGATCACACGATTACGCAATTTCTGCGGGCGATCCGGCCCCAGCCGCTGACCATGCGCCTGGAGAATGCGAACGTGGTTGTCGAAGAATCCGTGGCGTTCCTGACGCCGAGGTTGAAAAAGATCGTGACATCCTGGTCGAACTCGAGCTCGACAGGTCTCTTCCTCCGATCGAGATGGATCGCGATCAGATCAAGCAGGCTATGCTACAACGTCATTCGCAACGCCCTTCTAAGCGATGAAGAGCGGGGGCATCCTCCGAATCTGTTCCGGGGCCGACCGAAACCCATCAGTTCATTTCTTTTCCGATACCGGCGGCGGCATGATCGCCGGAGAATATCCAGCCGCGTCTTCGAGCCGTACTTACCACCAAGTCGACAGGTTCCGGCCTGGGGCTGCTGATTGTCGGCGGCGTATCGTCCGGGCCCACGGCGGCGAAGTGATCATCGAAAGCGAAAGAAATCGAGGTCTGACGCTTACCATTCGACTGCCCCGTGCCGACCGGCGCGTGCGCTTCCTGAGCAAGGAAGCGCGAGGACGGCCAATTGCCCCTTGACGCTTTCGAAAACTGGAGTACTTCATCTCTGTGGAAACACAAATCTGCCTCTTCGGTTCATGATGTTCCGGTGAACGAAGCGAACGACCGGCCCAACGCCAACGACGGCTTACATCGCCATCACCGCTCTGGTCGTTCTTTCGTCCGTTTGCATCCTTTTTGATTACCAACGGCCGCTCAGACCTTTGGCCAACTGTGGCGATGATTGGATCGCTTTGCGGTTTTGGCGCGATGATGTCGTTCTTTGTGACCCGGCCCAAGCTCTCAGCCTGCCGCCGCCGGCGCGCGAGGCAGCCGCCACCGCAAAAGCCAGGGGAGTTCCGCCTTGCCCGCCCGCCGCCCGGGACTACGCTGGTTCCGTGCCTTCCGGATTGGCTCCATTGGTTGGAGGGATTTTGGGAACTGTTGCCATGAAGCGCGCTGCTGCTCCTGCCGCGTTGGTTGGGGATGGGAAAAATTGACGTGATTCCCGCCGTCGGAGCTGTTGATCACCGGGCGAACGCGAAAACGCGTTCTCGATCGGCTATATCGTTCACTTCGTCTCCGGCATCTTTTTGCCTATTTCTACTGGGCAGTCCTCTTGTTGATGAAGCTGCCAGGTTGCTCGGTGGATGTTTGGAAATGGCGGGATTTATTCACGGCATCGTGGTCATGCTCCTGGTGTGCATAACCGTCATGGAACATCATCCGATTTCTGCGTATCATGAACGTGGGACCGATGACCGGCCTTGCGCAGCTCCTGCTTCCATATCGTTTACGGCGTGGTGGTGGTGTGGTCGTGCAGGCCCTGCAATGAGATTGCCGCGGGCAGCTCGATGAGTTAGGCACCCTGGCGTGATCCTGAACCAGATCAAGAGCGCCGTTGAGTTCGCCTCGCATCTGCTCCGCTATCGCGAGATCGTAACGATTCTTTGGAAATACGGTTTCGCCGATGTTTTAGCGTCTGGTCGCTCCAGCGATTTCAGGAATGGAGGATGCCACGATCACCCTTCGCGAGGAGGGAGTTGTTGTCCAAGCCGATTCCAGAAAGAATGCGCCTCGCTCTCGAAGAACCTGGACCGACCTTCGTCAAGTTTGGCTAGATTGTCAGTTCACGCCGCGATCTGATCACCGACGAATACTACGTGGAGCTTTGCAAGTTGCGGCACGAGGTTCCCCGTTTCCCTCCGACGAGGCAAGGTCGATCATCGCGGAAGAGCTTGGGAGACCGATCGCCGGGCTCTTCAAGAAGTTTGATGACAAGCCGGTGGCAGGCGCATCCGTTGCGCAGGTGCATGCCGCCCCAGTTGCCGGATGGCACGAGAGTAGCGGTCAAGGTTCAGCGGCCCGACATTCAGGAGGTCATCGAGCTCGATCTCGCCATTGTTCTCGATCTCGCGCGGTTCATCGAGAGCACGTTCCAGAGATTTCCGGCGTCAATCCCATCGGGGTGGTGTTGAGTTTTCCTCCACCTTGCGCCAGGAACTCGATTTTAACAATGAAGCGTCCAACATTGAGCGATTTGGCGCGCGTTTGCCAACGATCGCTGGATCCAGGTGCCGGTTGTTTTCGCGAGCTCACGACCGCGAAAGTTGTGACGATGGAGTTTATTTCCGGCTACGACATCATGGACGCATCCGGCTCTGCGCAGGGCCTCGATCGATCCGGTGGCGGTCTCCGGAGCATATCACCGAACTCATTTACAAGCAGATTTTCGAGCACGGTTTCTTCATGGCGACCCGCACCCTGGCAACATGCTGGTAATGCCCGGCGGCGTAACGGGACTTCTGGACTATGGGATGATGGGTTTCTTTTCGCCGCCCTTTCGGTCCAGCATTGCCTACCTTCTCGCCGGGCTTGCGGAGAAGAACTATCAGGAAGTAATGGGCGCGATTCTCGAGATGAAGCGAAGAGGGCTTCGCATCGAATCCGGAAAGATGCTCGCCGACGTGGAGGCTTTCAGCGAGCAGAATCTCAATCAGCCCCTGCGCGACATCAAGTCTGGGCAGAAGTGCTGAACGAACTTCTCGAGATGTTGCGCCATAATCACCTTCGCATGAAGGGCAGTTTTTATCTGGGCGTAAAGGCTCTGACGCAGGTCGAAGCCATCGGGCGAGCCTCTCAATCCGGATCTCGATTTTCCAAAGCTTGGGAACCCTACGCGATGATGACGATCGAGGGCAAATACCGCCTGTCGCGAATCTTTGCCCTCGCGAGAAAGCTGTTCGGCGAAAGTCTCGACTTTTTAGAGGATTTTCCGCACGACTTTCGCCAGCTCTATCAGCGGCTCAAAGCATGGGAAGATTAATCATCCCGCTTCAGCACAAGATTGATCCGGAAGGGTTCGAGCCGCTTCGCAAAACGCTTGACTCCATTGCAAACCGTCTGGCAAACGCCATTCTCGCCGCATCCGTCCTGATTTGCTCCAGCATTCTCATCCTTTCAGGGTTGCTCTCGAGATTGGGAGGCGTTCCTATCGTCGGCTTGGCCGGGCTTGTCTGGGGGACATACATGTGTCTTCGGCTGGTCCTTTCGATCTGGAAACACGGAGGACTTTAGCGGGCGATTTCGGAGATTCACAGGCGCTGGCGAGGAGCGTCTCCTTTGCTGGAAGTCGGGCTAGTCCGGAGCATAGTCCTGATGCATGGACGGCTTTGGACGCGTGATTGACTATTTGCGAATTTCTGGTGACCGAACCGATGCAATGAGCGATGCCTGTATTGCATGCCGGAAGGCTACACGGGCTGGGCGCGAAAGGCGGATCATCTCACGGCCGACGAAATTGTGCGCGTGGCCGAAGCTGCTTGTTCTCTTGATTTCGTAAGTTTCGGCTCACGGGCGGCGAGCCCTGCATTCGAAAGGATGTTGCTACCGGTTGCCGCGGGGATCTCAGCCTTGCGCGGGGTGGAATCATTGGGGTCTCGACGAACGGCACTCGTTTGCTTTCGCTGGCGGTCCCGCTGCGGGAGGCCGGCGTCGATGCGGTGAACGTGAGCCTCGATACCCTGGATGTCCTCCTGTATCGGAAGATTACCGGTGGCGATCTTTCTGCCGTCCTTTGTGGCATTGATGCGGCGCTCGCGGCGGGAATTCCACGGGTCAAATTGAACTGCGTCCTCATGCGCGGCGTCAACGAAGAGAGCATCTGGCCCCTGATTTACTTTGCCGCGGAGCGCGAGGTTGCCGATCCGCTTCATCGAGTTGATGCCTCTCTCAATACGGACGTGCTGACCGACAAGAACTTTCTTTCAATTGGGGAAGTGAAGTCACGGCTGGCGCGGCGCGATGAGCTTCAGCCGATGGATTTTGCACGACTCTCGGTCATGGCCCCGCCCGCTATTTCCGGCTGGCCAGGTCGGGCGCGACGATTGGCTTTATCGGCGCGATTACGACCAGCGACTTTTGCTCGGGCTGCAACAAGATCTCGGTTGACGGCCGACGGCCGAGTCCGCCCATGCCTTGGCCGCCACAAGGAACTCGGACGTGCCTGGCGCCCTTCGGCGGGGCGAGGGCCATGTTGACCAAGTGCTGCGCGAGGCCATCGCGGCAAAGCCGGAGGATCATGGATTTGGCAACTGCTACGAGCCTGGGCGGCCGATGACCGCCATCGGCGGATAAACGGATGGGAAAGCTCCGCGTTCTCTTGTTTGCTTCAGCGCGGCAAGCGGCGGGTTCCGCCGAAACGTCGTTGGCCTTCGACGAAGACCGAATCGATGAAGAGATTTTCTGGGCACGTCTTCTGGAGAAATTCCTCGCTGGCGCGCCGTTGCGCGATTCCGTGCGCATCGCAAGAAATCAGGAGTACCTGGCGGCGGGCGGGCATCTTCTTCCTGGGGACGAAGTGGCTCTGATCCCGCCCGTATCGGGTGGCTAAGTGTTTCAAAGCGGAGAAATACTCTGGACGCGAGGATGCCAGCACGCTTCGGAGAGCGATAAACGAGAATCCTTAGTGGAAATCGAGATCCAATTCACTGGGAAAAGCCCTTGCCGCGTCGAAGGTCGCGTTCACTCGCGGCGAGGGCGCGGTGGTGGCGAATTCCTAGGCATTGTGCGCGGCACGGAGGGACAAACAAGAATCTCGGGGCTGGTCTGACTGAAATCTCATCGAACCGATGGCCGGGTCCATGATCTGCCGAATCGTTGAGGGATTGAACGTCGATCATCCCTGTCTGGCATTTTCGATCGTTCATCGTTACGGTTTCGTCCCGGTCGGGGAGCCCTCGGTCTTGATCCGCGTCCATGCGCTTCGTCGCACCGAGGCGATCAGGATGCTCGAGGATTTTCTGCATCGCCTCAAGGCTGACGTCCCGATTTGAAATCCGCCTCCGCGCCATGCTGAGCGTGGAAGAGCTTTGGTCGCTGATCGACCGGGAGATCTCCGAGTTGCCTGCCGTCCGGGTGCCGCTCGCGAAGGCCTCGGGCGGCGGCTTGGTGCGGAGATCGTGGCCGATGCCGACATGCCTGCCTTTAGCCGCTCTGCGATCGACGGCTACGCGTTGGCGGATGGATCTGGCCCAGGATCGTTTCGTGTTATCGGAGAGGCGAGACCAGGCGGCATTCCGTTTCCGGTTCCTGCGGCGGAAGAGGCGATAAGAATCTTTACGGGCTCTGCGTTGCCGGATTCGGGCGTGCGCGTCTCGTAATGATCGAAGACACCTCCGGCGCCGCTCAAGCAGAACCGGGTGGTGACGCGCGTGGCGGCTGGACGCGCTGCATGTGGTCGGGGTCGCAAGCAAAACGGGGCCGTTCTTCTTCCTCCCGGGGCGACCGTAACCCCGCGGCGCGGTGGCGGTTCTTACCTCGGTGGGCGTGACCGAGCCGCCCGTCTCCCCGGTTGCATGGATCGCGCATCTTGCAACTGGGAGCGAACTTGTGGACGCGCGCTCACAGCCGGCGACCGGCCTTATTCGCGATAGCAACTCCCCGTTGGTTGCCGCCTCTCGTCGCGGAAGCAGGTGCCGAGGGTATTTCATGCGCGTGTTTCGGAGAGCGTCGAACGGGCCGTGGCGGAGCTGGAGCCGTGCAGGCCGATTTGCTGTTGGTCAGCGGCGGCGCGAGCGTGGGAGCTTACGATGGCACGATCGAAATTTAACTCGCCTGGGATTTGTCGTTCGCTGCTCAAAATGCGAAGAGCCGTCCCGGAAAGCCTTTGATTTTCGCCACGAAAGGGAAATCCGCGGCGTTTGGCCTGCCGAAATCCGCTGTCGCATTTCGTATGTTTTCATCTCTTCGTCGGAGGGCGATCGACCGCGATGGCTGGACGCGCCTCCGCAGCGAACGATTTGCGTGCATCTCGAGGGAAGTCGCCGCCGCAAGATCCGAGAAACATGCGTGGCCTGCCGCCTTCGGGCGCAGGAAGGGCGGCCCTAGCCGCGCCCCTGGCCTGGCGCGCCTCGATCATCTTATGCGCCCTGCGCCTTGGCGAACGCGCTTCTGCATTCGACCGGAACCCGATAGCGGACTGGCGGAAGCCCTGCTTTTTGGCAAACTGGAGCAATGAGCAGATTTTCCCATCTGGACCCGGCGGGCAGCGCGAGGATGGTCGACGTGGGCCACAAACCCCAGCAGGTTCGCAGGGCGCTCGCCGCCGGCCGGATCGTTTGCCAGGCGGAAACCATCGCGGCTCTCAAAGAACAGGCGCCCAGGGATGCGCTCGCAGTGGCGCGCGTCGCGGGCATCAGGCCGCGAAACTGACGCTACCAGTTTGATTCCTCTTTGCCATCCGCTGCCTCTGCATCACGTCTCCGTGAGTTTCGACGTTAGGGGATGATCATATCGCCATCCAGTGCTCGGTGGCGACGAGTGTCGGTGACCTGGCGTCGAGATGGGAAGCGTTGACGGGAGTGGCGGTCGCCGCGTTGACGCTCTACGACATGATGAAGTCGGCGGACAAAACAATGCGCATCGAGGGAATCGCACTTGTCCACAAGGTCAAGAAATGAGCTGGTTTACTACCAACCATGCACAAGATCTTGTGGCCGGACCAGTTTCTCGTAGGTAGTCGGAGCGATCTGGGCGGCCTGCTGTGCGATCCGGTAGAAGAGCTTTCCTCGCGACGCCGACTTGCGCCGGTTGAAGCGGAAGACGAATTCGTTGAGGTAATCCTCGAGGTGCTGGTGCCGGACGGCTCCTTGGTGTGTTCCGAGCATCCACCGCTTGAGCAGGGAAACCGCTCGGTGGACTCTTGAAGCATATGCTCCCCGTGCTTGAGACGACGTTGGACCTTCCTGTTATGGACGTATCCTTCATCTCACGGTAGGAGTTGAGCCCGTCAGTGCGAATCGTACTCCCGGGTTCCACAGAGGATCGGATGAAGCCATGAAGCGTTGCCCGGTCGAAATCGGGGATTCGTGCCATGCGGATGCGACCGATGCCTTTGCCGTCCTGCTCGGCTGCGACGACGATCAGCACCTTGCTGTAGATCAGGCGGCCGGTTGCTCCCCCAGATTCGGTTGCGCCCCAGTAGGTTTCATCTACCTCCACCACGCCTCGCAAACGCTCCCGGCCGGGGCGCACCATCGCCTGGCGCAGCTTGTGGAGCATCAGCCACGCCGTCTTGTAGCTGCCCAGTCCAAGAACCCGTTGGAGGCCAAGCGCGCTCATTCCATTCTTCTGGCTGGTCATGTGCCACATCGCTCGAAACCATACCGTCAGGGGAAGATGAGTGTCTTGAAACACGGTTCCCGCGAGCACCGACACTTGCGTCCGACAGCCTGTGCAAAGCCAAAGTCCGCGCGAAATCGGCCAAGCATTCTCGCGCTGGCATCGAGGGCAACGAAAGCCTGCCGGCCAGCGCAACGCGAAAAGATATTGCCGACACGCGGCATCGTCGGAAAAGCGCCTCTCCAGTTCCACCAATGTGCGCGGATAATCCTCGGCCACTCCAGACCGCTATATCTTGGGGTCGGTTGAGTCAAGTGAATAGCCCTAAGAAATGAAGGCCGCCCGCCTGACAATCAGCGACCGCGCGTCGGCGGGGTTTATGCGGACAAAGCGGTCCGGAAGTGGAGCGCGTCTTCGCCGGGAGTTGGCGGGAACCGTGCGAAATGATCGCCAGAATGAGTGCCCGACGAACGCTGAGACCATCGCCCGGACGATTGCGCTCCTCGCCGATGACGAACAGTGCGACCTGATCTCACCACCGGGGACCGGGCCCGCCCGCAGAGACGTCACCCGGAGGCGACGCGTGACGTCATCGAGAGAAAGAATTGCCCGGTTTTGGGAGACGCAGCGCGCGCTCTCGTTCCGACCAGCGTGCCGACCGCCATTCTCCCGCAGGCCGTTGCCGGCGTCAAGGTCAGTCATTGATCATCAATTTGCCGGGAACCCAAAAGCCATCGCGAATGCCTCCCCCGATCGTTCCGGCCATTCGCGAAGCGCTGCGAACATCTGCGGAATAGGGCGTTCCTTAGTCCGGAAAACTCACACGCGGGCAAAAAAGTAGCGAAGTTCGCGACCTAAGCCGCTAAGGTTGTTGGTGTTGGAACAATCAACCAAAAGAACTTCGCTATGGCAGAGTGTAAGCAAGAGGTTTTCGAGTTTCAAGCCCACGGAAGCCGGAAAGTGACGGCGGATTTTTCCGGGGGCTACCTCAGCAGCGACGGCGGGGCGGTGTTTTTGCGGGGAGTGGACTTGAGGATGGGACTCATTGAGCGACTGGCGGGGTGTTTTTCTGACTATCGGCTGCCGTGCTTGGTCGAACACAAGGTGGCCGAGCTTTTGCGTCAACGCATCGGGGCATTGGCTCTTGGCTACGAAGACCTTCCATGAGAAGGCAGTCAAATTGTTTCTGAAATTCATTTCACACTTTTCTCGGCGGGCGGTGGATCGTGCTTCCATCCGGACTCGGTATGTTGGTCCATGTTTTGATCCGTTGCTTGCCGCAAAGGGTTGGAACGTTGCTATCTCAACGTCGAAGTCTCCATGTTGAGCTTCCGTCTTCGTATCGCAATCGTTCCGAATCGTTCGTCCTCAGTTGGGGTCAAGAGTTCCCCCGAACGCCTGCCGCGGCGAGCGGTGCGGGGTTTGGGGGCGCACAGCCCCCAGCAGACTGGTTCAAGCCATGGTGGGAAAGGATTCATAAGGTTCACGGGATTTCCAGAGCGTGAGGAGCAATACGGCGAGCTTTCGTGCGACAGCGACGACGGCGCGCTTCTTGGCCCTTGCTGTTCCCTCCTGGGCGAGACGTAGCCCGTGCTCGCGCAGCGCAGCTGTCGGTCCCGAAGGGTCCCAGAATATACTGCGCAGCATTCACCAGCAGGCCTCGCAGGTATTGGTCCCCGCATTTGGAAATGCGTAATTCCTTATCAGTCTCTCCGCTTTGGTCCCGCCTCGGGCATAAGCCCAGGAAGGCTCCGATGTCGCGCGTTCGCTGGAAGCGACCGGGAGTCCCCACTTTGAGCACGAAGTAGAGCGAGGTAATAGGCCCGACTCCACTGACCTGCTGGAGATAGATTGTCTCTGGATAGCGCTCGGCGGCCAGGCGGCTTATTGAGACCTCCAGCGCCTTGATCCGTTGCGTCAACTCGGCAATCGCGGCCACGTTATGGGCGATCATCTCACCGATCGACTCGGGTACTCGCTAAGCACGAGTTTATGGAAGCGCTCGCTGGAGGGGTTGCTCACCGGGTATCCCAAGCTTTTCAAGGTGAAGCGTACCGCATTGATCAAAGCCACTCGGGCACGCACCAGACTATCGCGCAATTTGAGCTGGAGCATATCCTGCTGGGCCTCCTGGCTGCCATGCTCAACGGGATGAAGCAATGTGGGATCCATCCGGGCGAGGCGGGCCAGCATCATGGCATCACGCCGGTCGCTCTTCCTTTCGTTCTGATAGATTGCCCGGGTCTTCCGTGGATTGGCCACGATCACTCGAAGACCCAACTCCTGCAGAAAGCGGCTCACCCACGGACTGTGCGTGCCGGCTTCCATCACCACAGTGGCGCCGGGATAACTTCGCGCCATGGTTGCGAGTTGTTCGCGCGTATTGCCCAGACTTCCCTCTCTAGCCATCTTCCCGGCTCCGTCCAACACGTAATACGTGTGCCGACGGTCACCAAGGTCCAATCCGATCGTGATCTGTGTCCTCTTCCTAGCGGTTGCGTTATTCATAAGGCACTGAGTTTACCGACACGCTCAATGGCGCGGCGGCCTCCTCTCTGCCTTCTCATCTAATCTCAACGACCACGACCGGCTGCGACTTGATCCGCTCCATGCGCTGATTGCAGGCAAAGCCGACGTGCTCGGAGAAGACCGACTCTGCGAAGGGGATAAGGGCAAGGCGTTGGCGGCCCACTCGACCTTGAACCGGCTTGAACTCGGGGTCTTGGGCGGTGACGCTCGTTACAAGAAGATCATTGCTCGGCCCCAAGAGATCGAAGCCTTGTTAATCGAAGAAGGAATTAAGGCGATCCCGCGAAAGAGCCGGGAGATTATCTTGGATTTTGACGCCACCGACGACCCTTTGCATGGCCACCAGGAAGGAGCTTTCTTCCACGGTTACTACCGCAGCTACTGTTATCTGCCACTCTACTGCTTTTGTGGCAATGTCCCGCTCTTGGCGCGACTGCGAGACGCCAAGGGCGATGCCAGCAGCGGCACGGTGGAGGCGCTCGAGAAAATCCGTTGCGCCATCCGGAGGCGCTTTGGGCGCAGGGTGCGCATCATTGTGCGAGCCGACAGCGGATTCGCCCGTGAGGAGATCATGGCGTGGTGCGAGCAAAACGCAGTCTCTTACTGCTTGGGCTTAGCGCGCAATAAGCGGCTGAGCGCCCGCTTGGGCCAGAGCTTCGGAGAGCTTTACCAGGGAATCAAAACCCGAGACATCCCAGTGCCTTGCCGCCGCTTTGAGGACTTTGAATATCGCACGCGCAAGAGTTGGAGCCGCGCGCGCCGGGTGGTGGGCAAAGCCGAGATCCTGGCCAAAGGGCCCAATCCGCGCTTTGTGGTTACCAACCTTCCCGCTGCAGGCTTCGTCGGCGAGCCCGAAGAGCGCTTGGCAGCCCCGCACTCTACGAGAAGCTTTACTGCGCGCGCGGAGAAATGGAAAATCGCATCAAGGAGGCACAACAGGACCTCTTTGCCGATCGCACCAGCACGGGCTGGATGGCCTCCAACCAACTCCGGCTCTGGTTTTCGGCCTTCGCCCATCTCCTGCTCTCGGTGCTGCGGGCCGAGGTGTTGCGCGGCACCGATCTGGCTGCGGCCACCCTCGGCCAGATCCGGCTTAAACTCTTCAAGATTGGTGCCCGCATCACCATCAGCTGCCGGCGCATCCACCTCGAGTTAGCCAGCGCCTACCCCTATCAGGAAACGTTCCGGCGCGCCTGTGCCAACCTCTGCGCGATGTCGGCGGGCTGAAGAAAAGAGCCAATCCCTTAATGGAAAAACGGGCTAAGTTCGGCTCCTGGTGGACCCTGCTCAAAACTCTCTTCCTTCAGGCAACAAAAGCGAGCCGACACTCTCTGTGCTCACGCCAAACGTGATAAGCCCCGAAAGTCGCGCTCTCGCCGACCCTAATCAGCACAGAAATCTCCGGAACCCGTCGAAAAAGAAATCCGCTGTGAACAATGCGGGTTAGCTTGATGGCATTCCGAAATCGCTATTCTTAGATTTTGTTGATAACGTTATGCAGCGTCGAATGTACTCTGGCTGAGGAGGTCGTCGAGGACGGGAGGGACGCCTTGTTGAGAAGCCCATGAGCTTGGTGCTTGGCCTCCAGACGGGTCTTCTGGGTGGTCTGCGCTCCGCTCGAATGCCTGCAGCAGGGCGCCGCCTTGTCAACCATCTTCAACGCCTCGCTTGGCAAGCGCTTCTCTCTCGGCCCGGCGGCCGTTTTGGGCCGCGGTCTTCGAACTGGCCCTCCTCGGGGTGGCTTTCGTGGCGGGTCTTTTTCTTGGTCGTAGCCATGGTCGGAACTTAGCTCCAAGAGGCGTGCTTGCCAAGAGGCATGAGCAGGGCAATTATGGCCTGTTTCCATGGAAGCCTTGATTGAACTTCTTCAAAAGAACGCCCTCACTCCCACGAGGAAGATATCATAAAATGCTGGACATGACCGTTGAACAGGTGGCGGAGGTTTCCGCGCCTCGAAAACGAGGCGTGATTCTCGGATACGCAAACCATCATCAATCGCGAAAAATGGGGCACCGACATCGTCACCGCGGTTATCGAGGTGAAGATCACGCCGGAGCGCGACGGCGGATTCGACCGCATCGCTTCCCGCATTGCGAAATTCGACGAAGTGCAAACGTGCTACCTGATGAGCGGCGGCTATGACTTGCTCATCGTGGTCGAAGCCCAAAATCTCCGCGGCGTCGCCGCCTTTGTCGCTGAAAAGTTGAGCACGATCGAGGCCGTGCAGGCGACTGCGACGCACTTTCGCCTCAAGACCTACAAAGAAAATGGCGCTTTCATCATATCGAGCTTGCGCCCGAGCGCCTTGCTGTTTCTCCATGAGCATCAAATCGCCGACCACGTTCGTGAAATCCCCGCTCGAGATCCGCGACTTTTTCGAGATCGTCCAAACCATGAGCGACGTCATCTCGTTGGGAATCAGCGAGCCGGATTTCGCCACTCCCTGGCACATTCGGGAGGCGGCGATCTACGCGCTGAGAAGGGGCGCACCGGCTATACCTCAACCTCGGCTTGCCGCGGCTGAGGCGAACGATTTCCGATTACGTCAACGCGATCATTTTGGGGTCCGCTACGAGCCGCTCGACGAAGTCCTGGTTTCGGTGGGCGTTTCCGAGGCGATCGACATCGCCTTGAGGGCCGTTTTGAACCCGGGCGACGAAGTCCTCTACCACGAACCCTGCTACGTTTCCTGCAATCCGAGTGTCGCGCTCGCGCGTGGAGTGGCCCGCGCCATTCCGACCGTGCTTCCGACCATTTGTGCTGCGTAGCGAGGCGCTCGAGCGCGCCATCACCCCGCGCACCAAGGTGCTCATGTTGAATTTTCCGACCAATCCGACGGGGCTACAGATGCCGGCGGACGGAGTTGGAAAGGGATCGCCGCCGTTTGCGTCCGACACAACCTTGTGAGTGCTTTCGGATGAGATCTACAGCGAGCTGACCTACGACTCCGCGGCGCATCCTTCCGTGGTGGGCGCTGCCCGGCATGCGAGGAGGGCACGATCCTGCTCCACGGCGTCTCCAAGGCCTTACGCCGTGACCGGGTGGAGAATAGGTTTTGCCTGCGCTCCGCAGCCCGTGATCGAGGCGATGATGAAGATTCGCAATACGCGATCCTCTGCGCGCCGATTATGGGTCAGGAGGCGGCGATCGAGGCCTTGGAGCAGGGCGAGGAAAGCATGCTCAAGATGCGGCGCTGACTACGAACTCCGGCGCACTTCATCGTCAGTCGGCTTCAACGACCTTGGCGGAATGCTTCAAACCCCGTGGTGCCTTCTATGTGTTCCCAATTGCCTCCACCGGGCTTTCGAGCCGTGATTTTCGCTCCAGTTGCTGCGGGAAAAGAAGGTCGCGGTCGTTCCGGGGAGTGCTTTCGGCGCGAGCGGCGAAGGTCACGTCCGGTACGGCCATGCCACGGCTCTTGGTCAGATCAAGATCGCGATCGAGCGGATCGGGGAATTTTGCAAGGGCCTGGGAGCGGCCAAGGCCTGCGGCCTGGCCGAGCCTCCCGGGCGGAATCAGCGGTCTTTTGCGGTGAAATGGCCTGAGCGGGTGTTCGTCGAGTACGTTCGACTCGATGCCGCCGAGCTTGGCGGGATCGTAGAGCTGGATGCCCACATAGTAGTAAATCGGACAAACCGGTGCCTGATTCGCGATAAGGATTTCTTCGGCTTGCCGACGCAGCTCGAATCGCATCTGACGGGAGTCGGCGGCTTGGCGGCGTCCGCAATCAACCGGTCGTAGGACGGGTTGCTCCAACCCAGTCCGATTGTTCCCGTTGCCGGTGACGAACATGATCGAGGAAGGTGTTGGGATCCGGGTGGTCGCCGACCAGGCTGGAGCGAGCGATCCCATAGTCGAGAGAGAGTGAGTTGAGGTAAACCTTCCACTCCTGGAGTGCCAGATTGACCTTCACGCCGAGTTCCTGAAGCCACATGGCTTAGAAGCTCGACGGCGATATCACGATTTTGCTGGCTTTCGTTGTAGAGGAAGGTGGTGAGGGAAAGCCTCGCCATGCGGGATACCCGGCTTCCGCCATAAAGCCGTCGCGCCTCTTCGGGGTCGTAAAGCGGCAATCCGTCCGAGACGCGTAGCCTTCGATGCCCGGCGGCACGAAGCTGCTGGCCGGCAACTCGCCGGCCCGGGTGATTTTTCCACGATTCTGCGCTTGTCCACAGCCAGGAAAAGCCTGCGCACGCGTGGATCGCTGAACGGCGGCTTGGAGCAGTCGAAGCGCAGAAAATAAATCACCCAGAAATGGAGCGGAATGAAAGTTCGGGCTTTTCTTCAACTCGTCAAGAAGCGCGCTGGGTGTCAAGTTCTTGTCGACTATCAGGTCGCGCAAGCCCGCCCTAAAGAAGTTGAAAGCCACCGTCGCGACGCTGATCGGCAGCGCCTTCGATGGTTTCCAGCGGCGACCTTGCTGGCGTTCCAATAGTGAGGATTCTTGCGGAGGCGAATTTTATCGTTGATCCTCCAGTCTTCGAGCGTGTAGGCGCCGTTGCTCACGACCCGCCCCGGCTTTACCCAGTCGTCACCAAATTGGCGTATGCGATCCATGGGCACCGGCTGCAAGGAGGCGTGGCGCAGAGATCGAGAAAAATGGCGTGGGATTCTCCAGGGTGACCTCGAGAGTCCGCTCGTCGAGCGCCTTGACTCCCACTTGGGAAAAATCAGTGATCTTTCCCTCGGAAGAGGCTTGGGCATTCCTCAGGTAGAAGAGCTGATAGTTGTAACTGGCAGCCGTTTCCGAGAGAGAGTTCGCTTCCACGATTCAACAAAATCGCGCGCGGTCAGCGGACGGCTCGTCGCTCCACTTTGCGTCGGGCCGGATCTTGAATATATAGGCTTTGCCATCTTCGGAGACCCTCCAGGACTCGGCCGCGCCCGGCCCTGATTTGCCTCGAGAGTCAAACGTGGTCAGGCCTTCGAAGAGCGCGTTGACGATCCGCCCTTCCGGCTGGCCGGTAATGATGGACGGATCGAGCGTCTCAGGTTCGGCTCCGTTCACAAAGATCAGATCGGCCCGCTTTGGCGACCGGTCCGCAACCAGCGATCGCCGAGATTGCAAGGAGGGCGAAAAAGACGCGCTTTCATCCCGCAAACCATACGTTCATCTGAACCGCGCGTCGCGACGGTAGGAAAACTCGCGGAATTAGCTCGGCAAAATCTCCTGCGATCTGCACGGCGTTCAGCGCTGCGCCCTCTGAGCAGTTGGTCGCCGCAGACCCAAACGCCAGACCGTTGTCCAGCGCGGAATCGAGACGCAGTCGTCCCACGGCGCAAACGTCTTCCCCGCATAGTCAAGCGGCATCGGGTAGACGTTGTCCGTCGGATCATCGCACAATCCGACGCCCCGAAGCTCGTGAGGGCCTCCCGGGCTTCAAAGAGGGTGAGACTCGATCTTGAAACTCGGCGCTTACCGCAAGCCGAGTGCGCTCGGAACACAGGCACTCGGGCGCAAGTCACCGAGGCCCTGAAGTTCGGCAAATGCTGATCCGCCTCCCTTCATTCTGCACCTTCATCTCCTCCTTCGTATAGCCGGTCGGCAGGGAGGCATCCACTTGCGTGAATGACGTTGAAGGCGATCTGGTGCGGGAAAACTTCGCGCTCGACCGCTTTGCCGGCGTGCAGCCGCCTTCGATTGCCGCCGCAATTCCTCGATGGCCGCGCGCCGGCTCCCGAAACAGCCTGGTAACTGCAGGTAAAGATCCTTTCACGTGGAATTTGTGATGCAAGGGATAGAGCGCCATCAACGTGATTGCGGTCGTGCAGTTTGATTGGCGATTATCCTCGATGGTGTGCCACATCGGCGCCGTTGATCTCGGGAATCACCAGTGGCGTCTCTTCCTGCATTCGAAAAGCCGACGAATTGTCGATGACGACCGTTTCGCACTGCACCGCGATCTCCTGCGTATTCCGTGAAATCGCGGCGCCCGCGCTGAAAAATGCCAGATCGATATCCTCGAAGGAGTTTACTCCCAATGTCTGGGAGGCCAGCTCCTCGCCGCGGAATTTGAACGTTTTGCCGGCGGATCGCGCGGCAGGCCAGGAGTTTGACCGATGCGGCCGGAAACTTCCGCCGCTCCATGACGTGGAGAATTTCGATGCCTACCGCGCCAGTTGCGCCAACGATTGCGACTCGATATTGTCGGGACACAAGGAAAGAGGAATCAATACGATAAACATCGCGCCTAGAGTTGTCCACGTTCCATTGCAGCTTCGGATCGACGCCTTGCGTCAGCGACTGGATCTGCTCAAGAGGCAGGCCGTTCAAGTCCTATCCGGTTTCGACTTCAAGTTCGGCCCTCGGCTTGACGTCGGAAGCAACAAGACGCCGCTCGGGTCTTTGCGGTCTGGAAGAAAATCGGTGCGGGAGCTCCCATGGGCATGGTCTTCAAAAGCCGCATTCCCACCGGCGAGATCGCGTCGCAGGGAGGGGAGAAGACCTCATTCTTACCGCGCGCGTTCTTTGGCTCGAGGGGTGGAGGAGACGAACGCGAACACCAAGGATCGCTTTATCTACATCCACGGCACGAACCAGGAAGCGCTGTGTGGAACTCCTGTCAGCCATGGCTGCATACGCATGAGCAACGCCGACATTGCCGAGTGCTTTGAGGAAATCGCCGAAGGCTACGCCGGTCGGAAATCGTCGCCTGAAGGACGTTCGAATTTCCGGCGGCCCGCGGAATGTCTCGGAGTTAGGAAGACTTAACCTTGAGAAGTTTCGCGCCGGTTGGACAGATGTCCAGGAGTTCGCAGTGGACGCAGTCCGGCTGCTTCGCGCAAAGCAGCGCCGCCAGCCGTGCCAGATCAGCCAATGGCTGAGCAGAGTCCAATCTTTGTGGGGAAACAACTTCATCGAAATCCTCCTCGATCTTCCCGGATCGGACTGGTTCGTGAGACCAAGGCGCGCGGCGACGCGCGTAACGTGCGATATCCGCCACGACGCCTTCCTCGATGCCGAAAGCGTTTCCCAAAGACGACGTTGGCGGTTTGTGTCCCACCCCGGGCAGGGTGGTGAGTGCCTCAAGGGAGTCGGGCACCCGTCCGTGGTGATCGACGACGAGCCTCCTGGCCATTCTCACGAATGCTCTTCGCCTTGTTCCGATAAAAGCCGGTCTGAGCGGATGATTTGTTCCAGCTCGTCCTGAGAAATCTCCTCGTAATCTTTCGCGCTCTGCAGCGTCCGAAGAGCCGCTTGGTGACGATATTGACACGCTTGTCGGGCACTGCGCCGAAAGAATGGTGGCGACGAGCTCCAGAGGATCCCGAAAGTCCGAGTTCGCTAGTGCGCGTCCGATGTCGTTCTGGAAACGGCTTGCCAACTCGTGGCTTCTTTCAACGCGAGTCATGTGCCATTCGACTCCGGAAGGGCGGGTTTGAAAGCGATCGTCCCGGATCCCTGGGAATGCACGCGGCGGTCGCCGAAGGCTTGACGCGCTTAAGGAGGCGAGAGTTGGCGCGAGGAATCGCCCCCGGACCCGACCTCTTGCGAGCGCCCACTAAGAAGAGGATCGCCCAGGCGATTCCTGCCGGGCGAGACGCCCGGAACTTGTTTGGCGGGTCATGCGAACGACGAGTTCGCCGGAGCAAGCGGGAAGGTCCAGTAAATCGCAACAGAGCCTGACGGAGAGGTCACGGCGGCTCTTGAGCGCTGTGGTGGACCGTGATCTTCGCCGCAAGTTTTCCGTCCCCGGATCGGGATCAACGGACGAGCGCTCGATCAGGTCGAGAAGCTGGCCGGGCTGGCCACCCGAACTCACAATCCGTTTCTGCGATCACCCCTGAACGTCTGCGTGGTTTGATCCGCTCGACTCGTCACGGTCAGATAGCCGTTTCCCGCGTCAAGATCGGAAACCTTGCCGCTGAACGTGCCGGCAAGGCCGTTGACCGCCATGGAAAGGAAACAACCGGAAGAGCAGGAGAGGGATTCGATGAACGGGACGCAGTTTCAGCTGAGGAGCATCGCCAGGTTTCACGGCCGCATTCCACCGGCAAAGCAACAGGATTCTTCGCGACGCGATGCGGGACGAATCAGGGAAATGGTCTCAGCTTCCGCCCGCGGAGGCCGGCCCAGCAATTCCCACATCGCTTCCCGTGCGGCGGTTGCCCAGGTATAGACCGCGTGAACTCGGAGGTAGTTGGCGCTTCCACCCCAAGGTTTGCTGGCGCACTGCCAGGCGCTCAGCGCCGTGGAATTCCTCGGCCACCATTTGCATCGACGACTGATCTGCGCCGGAGACTCTCCCCTGCCGAGCCGCTCTCCAACCTTCCGATTCTGCTGTGACGGCTGAAACAGGTCACCATAAGGTCTCCGACTCCGCTCAGACCGAAAAAGGTTTCTCGGCGGCGCCTCCCATGACCACTCCTCACGCGCGCATCATTTCCGCTAAGGCGCGTCACCAGACGCCGCCTTGGCATTCTCACCACTCGTTGAAACCGTCCGAAACGCCGGCGCTATGGCGAAAATTCTTCAGCGCCCCCAGCTGGATGCCTGTGACGTCATCGCCAGTGGCGCGGAAAGTTGAGAGAAAAGGTCTTTGCAAAGCGATCGAGCAGTTCGGGATGGGCCGAGCCGATCACGCCGGGCCGGAATCCGCTGCGCGACTTCCACGGCGTGATTCGGACCCGACAAAACGGCGATTCGATTTTGCGGCAGCAAGCACTCCTCGAGCACCTGACTCATAAGCTTCCCAGTATCGTGCTCTGGATCCCTCGCATAGCTGACGAATACCATCCGGGAATCCGGATTCAGTTGGAGCGATTTGGAGAGCCACCTCGCGGATCGCCTTCGAGGGCGTAAAACGACCAGCGCCAACTCCGGCATCAAGTGGGCATCGGCAAGCTCTCCGGCGGCGTAGATATCGCCGTGAGCCAGCCGCACGCCGGGCAGCCATAGGCCTAGCCGGCGCCTCCGGCTTGAAACCAACTCTTCGGCGACGGCCGGAGCTTGTGCGCCCGAAGCCGAACCTCCTGCGCGCGATTCGGCAGCCAGAAGAAAAGCGGGCAAGAGCCGTTCCCAGCCCCTGGCTCCCAATGACACTTATTTTCTTGTGCATGAATTCTCAGGCCGTTGAAGTCGGACGCCGTTTCTCGAATTTTTTTCTCCGTTCCCGCAACAGTCGCTCGATGTTGGATTTGTGCCGCCAGATCGCCAGGGCGCACATCGTTGCGGCGATGACCACCAGACGCCAGTCACAAAGTCCGAAACAGCATCAATACCGCGCTGAAACCGGTAGCGACAGGGCCGCGCCAATCGAGGCGACGGACACGTAACGCGTGCCGTAGAAAAGAGCAAACCAGACCAAAATCCCAACCAGAAAGACGACGATGGGGAACAGACCGAGCATGATTCCTCTGCTGTCGCAATGCCCTTTCCTCCCTTGAAACCCGAGCCAAACCGGGAAGATGTGCCCGATCATGGCGAAGATTCCCGCGATGATTCCAGCCAGGATGGCATCAGGAAGTTCCAGAATGCTCGTCGCCGCCAGGGTGATTGCCACCCGCGAAGAAGCCTTTAAGAAAATCCGCGGCGAAGACCACGTAGCCCCATTTCGCCGAGGCATCACGAAGAGCATTGGTCGCTCTGATATTCCGCTGCCGACTTCGCGCAGATCGACGCCCTTAATGCGACCAATCAGGAAGCCGCTCGGAATGGATCCGATCAAATAGGCTCCGACAGCTACTGCAAGACCGAAAGTCAGCATGGCAGGGTAATGAAGATGAACAGAGATTGCCTCAAGAAAAATCATGCACCTTTTCCTATGAAAGTCGCCACTGCGATTTGCCTTTTTCCGTATTTTCAGCGCAACTATGAAAAACTGCTCTTGCCGGCGAACTGCCGGACGAAGTGACCGTTCGCTTTGCTCGGGCCGGATAATTCGCCAGCAATACAACTGAAACGAAGTACC